>JGI20166J26741_11561140_pt1 | contig 24061 bp, 20 predicted proteins | sample TergutCu122P5_FD_26741 | JGI IMG/M metagenome (IMG submission 26741)
CGTTTCCAAGAGGCGCTGGAGTTACAAGTGCAAGCGCTGGACAAACGCCGAACTATGCTGGGGGAGGACCACCCGGACACCCTAATCACAATGCACAATCTGGCCAGTACCTATGGCGACCTGGGCCGTTTCCAAGAGGCACTGGAGTTACAAGTGCAAGCGCTGGACAAACGCAGGACTATGCTGGGGGAGGACCACCCGGACACCCTAAGCACTATGCACAACCTGGCCGTTACCTATGGCGACCTGGGCCGTTTCCAAGAGGCACTGGAGTTAAAATTGCAAGTGCTGGACAAACGCCGAACCCTGCTGGGAGAGGACCACCCAGCCACCCTAGGCACGATGGAAAGCATGGCCGATACCCTTGAGGCCTTGGACCGGCCAGAAAAAGCCGTTTTACTGCGGGAAGAAATCGTGCGGAAGCGGAAGTAACTTGTGATTCAATAATAATTGATTGGAGGGCGATTTATGCAGGACCGATACTCCGGTGATGTTGGCGATTTCAGCAAGTTCGGGCTGCTTAGGCATATTGCCGCTACAGGGCTTGTTGTTGGCATTAACTGGTATCTTGTTGAAAATGAAATCAAAACCGGCGACGGCAAGCACATTGGCTTCTTATCGGACAGTAGATTCGACGGATGTGACGATGAGCTGCGCGACGCCTTACGCTGCGCTGTCGCAAATGAACGTAGAGTTTCTATGCTTGAAGAACAAGAACTGATCAAAAATGCCATATATTTTTCCAGCCGGCTTTTACCTCCCGCAACAAAAAAATTTTCCCGGGACGATTGGCACAAGCGCGCAATGAAGCGGCTCAGCGATGCTGATATTATTTTCTTGGATCCGGACAATGGGATTATCACCAAAAGTACTTCGCCAAAGTCGGCCAAAAGCGTTAAATTCGTTCTGCATGATGAAATATGCGATTACTATATGGCCGGGCATAGCTTGGTGATCTACAACCATCGCAGCCGGCAAACCGAACCGGAGTACCTGCGCCGATTTGACTGGATGATTGACGAACCTCGTTTAAAGACAGCACACCGGCTGGGGTTAAAATTTGTGCGGGGAACTGTCCGTGATTATATCTTCCTAATACAGCCAAAGCATCAACCGCTTGTCTTGTCAGCAGTTGAAACAATACTAAACAGCGCATGGAATAAGCACTTTGCAAAGATCAGCTTTTAGATCTCAGATAAAACAGCCTTCAATCTTCCATTTCCAGCTTTCGGGAATCAGCAAAAATATCGCGATGCACTATCAAAAATCGTTCGCCATATCTTTGTTGATTCGCAAAAGCAAATAATTCATTTCGCCTTATACCCCATTCCCATATAAGCGTCGCCGCTTCGCAGCTCCTCAAGCATTTGGGCGAGCCGTTTCCGGCGCGTTTCTTCGCGTTTCGCCCGGGTAATCCAGCCGATGTAGTCATTCTGCTGATAAGGCGGCCTGGCCCGGTAGCGCTCCCAAAGGTTACCCTGCTCTAGGGCGGCGGCGATAAAGTCCGGCATAGCATACCGTTCCCGGGCGGCTGGCGCGGCACTGTATTCGTCTATTATTGGCGGCTTGTTCATGCCATGCCCTCCTATCCGTGGAACTCTAATGATTTTCCGCCCGTTTTTTAATTAGCCTCAATAATTCAAACCGGATCCAGCCACTAAAAGGTTTGATTACCGCCCAGTATAAACGAAACCATTTTGCTTCCCCGCCCAGGGTTAATACCCTGGTTTCCGTTGACAGCGCCACCGTCCCGTCTCCATTATCCGCCAGATATAAATTCCAGGCCGCTTTGCCGTTACCCGGTTCATTAAAATTGATAAAGTCTGTCACGCTGGTTAAAGGAATTATTTTGGGCTTGGGCCGCCAAAACTTACCGGCAAACCCTATAATAACTTCTTTGTTTTGAATTTCTTCGAGTAAAAACATAAACCCATTCTCTTTGGTCATTTGGTCAAAAAAAGATTGGGCTTCCGTATGTACTTTGGTTTGTTTTTGCTGTTCTGCTTTCCTGTTGAATTTGAAAAGTTCAAACACCGCCCGTAAGGAAAAAAGAAACCTGATGATTCTTGACTCAGACATATCGCAGTTATGAATTGCTTCAAACACCTTCTCCGGTGAAGAATCAATAACCATGCTGTGTTTTTCAAAGAAATCATATTTAGGCAAGTAATAGTCCAATTTCTGCTTGCCGAAATCCACTTTGGACGCAGTGAGCGAAGATTCAAGATCCATGTCACACACCCGCTTTTCCGTTGGAATCGTTAATAATATACCAAATCAAATAAATATTGGCAACCGCCAATAACACACTTTTCGAGTTACTGGTCAGACCCTGTGTTTGTTAGTACTCATAGCCCAGGCACGCAAAACTATTAACCGTAAGCGATTTCTCGGAGAGCATGAGCGCACGGTTAATAGTTTTGCGTGCCGGCTCAATGCTGAACAGTAACATATGAACAGTAGCAACAGAAAAAAGGTTTGCGGCGGTTGCCATTAGTTTACATGCCATAACTGTCATATTTATGAAAGAAAGCTGAATATATTAGTACCCAAAGCGCAGTGTGCGGAGCGGCAGTTTGCTGTTCCGAGCCGTACCGGATGACTGCGCAATTTCAGGTGCGAAAGGGGTGATTAGTAAAAAAAACTAAAATTAAAGGGGGAATCATGTTTTTTATGGCAAAAGCAAAAAAACATCCGCACAAGATGCTTATTGTCCCGCTGCTGGCCATCTTGCTGGCCGTAGGGTTGTGGACATCGGGAATCGTTTTTGCGGCGGTAAGTGTTCCGCCTCCCGCGCCGGATTCCACCGGCGTCTGGCATGTTGCCACCAATGATGATTTGCACTATGCGATGGAGCATGCAAAACCGGGTCAAACGGTATATTTATTTACCACTCAAAATCTTACCATTGATGATAATCCGTCCATAATTACGGTAGGATATGGCGTCACCCTTAATATTGGCGGCACGGCTACAATAACGATTAAAAGTGCGGCTGGAGGCAATGGCAACGTTATACACGTTAATTCAGGCGGCATATTAATTGTGGATTCTATAATCAGCACCACTAACTCCTCTATTTACAATGAAGGTTATGCATATCTTCACAGTGGAAAAGTGGAGGGCAATGAGAAATGGTTAGGCGGCGGCAGCATTACTACTTTCACCATCTTAATCAGTTATCTTCCCGGTGTGAATGACGGTTCTGTTACAATGCCCAACCCGGCTACCCAGACAGGAGATGTCCCTGCCGGGCAATCAATAACTGTATCTGCTCTTGCCGCGCCAACCAGGCCCGGTTATACTTTTACCGGTTGGTTAGGATTTGTTTTAAACAGTAACGGTACTCCGGATCATACTACGGATCATCTGTATCAGCCCGGTGATCAGGTAACCACAAACAGCCTTTATATGAATATGGTTGCCCAGTGGCAACAAAACGAGGACCAGGTTGTCCATTACACTGTCCACTACTTTTATGGCGGCACTGAGGACGAAACCCTTACTGAGAATCTAAATGTCTGGGCCGGTGATCCCACAGTCAGTGCAGTGCCGGATAAGCCCAAAACCGGTTACAAAGACGGCGCTCCGAAATTTGTGCCCAGCCTGCCGATGACCGTAGCCGAAGGCGATGCAATTAACGTCTACTATGTCAAAGACGATACACAAGTCGTCCATTACAGCGTCCACTACATTTACGACGGCACGGAAGATGAAACCCTGGCCGAGAATCTCACTGTCTGGGCCGGCAATCCCACAGTCACTGCCATAACCGAACGGCCCAAAGCCGGTTACAAAGCGGCTGTGCCGCACTATAACCGTGACCTGCCAGCGACAGTAACCGAAGGCGACGCACTCAACGTTTACTATGTCAGCGATAATAGCCAGGTTGTCCATTACAGCGTCCACTACATTTACGACGGCCGGGAAGACGAAACCCTTACAGAAAATCTCACTGTCTGGGCCGGCGATCCCACCGTCACTGCCATAACCGAGCAGCCCAAAACCGGTTATACGGCGGATACTCCGCACTACAACCGTGACCTGCCGGCGACGGTAGCCGAAGGCGACGCACTCAACGTTTACTATGTCCGCAGTGACGCCTACACCGTAACCTATAACGCCAACGGCGACAATATCGGCGGCACAGTGGTCAGCGACACAAACTCGCCCTATCTGCCAGGGGACCCGGTCACAGTGCTTGGCAACACAGGCAATCTGACCAAGGCCAATTACAACTTTGCCGGTTGGAACACCAAAGCTGACGGTACCGGCACATCTTACATGCCAGGCGCCACGTTCAGCATGCCGGCAAATGACGTGATCCTGTATGCTCAGTGGACGCCAACCGGCGGCGGCGGTGGTGGCGGTGGCGGCGGTAGCGGCGGTAGCGGCGGTAGCAACACCCCCAGCAAACCCAGCACCGGCGGCGACGCTAATATACTGGCCATCCCTGCTGATAACACCGGTACTCCGCCGGTTGCCTTAAACAAATCAGACCATATCGCCTATATCCTTGGCTATCCTGACGGTAAGATCCATCCCGGTGCTAATATTTCCAGAGCCGAAGTGGCCACCATCTTCTTCCGGTTATTCACCGACGGCAGCCGGAAGGCCAATTGGTCGGCCAGTAACAGTTACGGCGACGTATCATCAAGCAACTGGTACAATAATTCTGTATCAACCCTCAGTAAAGCCAGGATCTTAAACGGCTATCCGGATGGAACTTTCCATCCCAATGCCAGCATCACCCGGGCGGAATTTGCCGCTATGGCCGCCCGTTTTGCCAGCGGTTCGCCGACCACAGCAATAACCTTCAGCGACTTGAACGGTAACTGGGCAACTGACGAAATCTATCGTGCGGCCGGGTTGGGCTGGATCAACGGCTATCCGGACGGAACCTTCCGCCCGAACCAAAACATTACCAGAGCGGAAGCTATGTCCATCGTCAACCGGGTCCTCAACCGCCGCGTGACCAGCACAGACGACCTGCTCAGCCAAATGGCCCGCTGGTCGGACAACAGCAATGTAACTGCCTGGTACTACTTTGAGGTCCAGGAAGCGACAAACTCCCATACCTATCACCGCAAAGCGGACGGCGTTTCCGAAAAGTGGACGTCTATTATGGCTAACCCTGATTGGAGTGCTTTGGAGCAGCCAGGTTACCGGCCCTAAGGCAAGCAAGACGACTGTTTCTTGCGGATGCAAATGGCCAATATCTTTCTGCCAATAGCTGTCTCAAGAAAAACGCACCCGAAAGGCTAAACCCTTTTCGAGTGCGTTTGTTACTGTGCAGCATTTTTTGTGATATAGTATAAACAATTCCAACGGGAAAGCAGGTGTGCGTCATGGTTATTGAATATGCGCTGTCTACGCCAAAAGTGGATTTTTACAACATTACCTCCCTGGTCCGCGAAGCCGTCGCCAAAAGCGGCGTGACCAGCGGCATGACGCTGGTTTACTGTCCTCATACGACGGCGGCCGTCACGATTAACGAAAACGCGGACCCGGACGTGGTGCGTGATTTGCTTTTAGCCTTGGCTAAAACCTTTCCGGACCGGCCCGAATTTCGCCATGCCGAGGGCAACAGCGCGGCTCATCTCAAATCGTCGGCCATAGGCGCCAGCGTAACGGTGATTATTGAGGCGGGCCAAGTGGTGCTGGGGACCTGGCAGAGCATTTACTTTTGCGAGTTTGACCCGCCGCGAAACCGCAAATTTTATGTGCAAATTATCGGGGCATAAAAACAGATTCCTTACGCCGGAGCCAATATAATAACGGCCTTTTCGCTAACGGTACACAGCTGAAGCTGCCTTTAACCTACGATTTGGCGAGCAAATTTGCGCCTCACAGCAAGTTGGTCTTGGCAAGTTTCCCGGTCATTTTTTGCGGGCCTAAAATCCAAATCAAATCGTTTTCCTCCAAGCGCAGATGTATGTCGGGATCCAACAAGGGATATAGATCTCTTTCCAGACCGAGAAGTAAACCGCCCCATTCGCTTTTGATCTGAGAATCCTTAATACTGGCGCCAATCAGGGGCGAACCTTTATCCACTGTGATCACGTAACAAAGCAGTTGATTGTTCTCATGGCAGTCTTTTTGAGTATTGATAAAGTCGCGCAAAGTCAGGTAGCCTCCCTCATCTTCCTTTTCCAGTTCAAAAGCGGACCCTTGCCAGTTGACCACCGCCTGAAGACCGTTTAACTGGCTGAAAGTCCCCGTGATATAGATAATGTCGCCCAGCAACAGCTTCTCGGAGGCTTTGGGAATGTTGATATGTTTGTTGCCGCGGATGATTTTGATGATCTTAATGTTGACCTGGAACATGGAGACAAAATCAGAGACCTGTTTGTTTAAAAAAGGCTTCTCCTGGCTACACCTGATCCTGCTCACATAATACTGTTCGTCCAACCAATTATGGCCGGGATCGTTTCTTTTCTGCTCTTCCAAATTTCGCTCGTTAAAATTACTCAGAAACTGGGCTTCCATCTTCAGATAAGGGCCGATGAGCCAATCGGAACGAACAATTAGAATGACTACGACAACTGCCGCTAAGATGATATACCAAATGGAAAAAGAAAAAATAATCCTCGCCGGCAAGATAGTAAGAAAGATCATCACGGCATAGCGGACGACGGTTAAAGCCAGCAGAGGCAAACGATTGGATCTGCCGCCAAACCAAAGCGGAATGAAATGTTCATTCTTTTTAACCAATGCTTGACGCATAAACGGTGCGATGGTAATGACCATTGCCAAAATAGCTACCCCGCCGGACAAGTTTTGATTCAAATAAGCAGCCAAAAAAGGCCACAATATAGATGTACCGGCGAGGATAATGCCGGCAATAATAACTGAGTAGAATGTTATAGAAGTAAAATAAGCCTTGATAAAAGCCGGCCATTCTTGACTCTTTTCGGTTTCACTCTGTACCTCCGATGTATAGCGGTTTAAATAAGCGGATAGTTTTGCCGGCAGACGCTGATCCAAAAAACCATAAACGTTATCCGAAGCTTTGATACAATAGGGTGTGGTAAAAGTGGTAATGACCGAAACAGAGACAATAATCGGATAGATGAAATCACCCATAACTCCCAGCGATATACCAAGCGAAGCGATAATAAAAGAAAACTCGCCAATCTGAGCCAGGGAGCAACCGCAATAAACGGCGGTCTTCAGAGTCTGACCCGAAAGCAGAACACCGGTAGTAGAGAAAAAAGCTTTAACAAAGATCGTGACCAGCGTCAAAGTCAGAATGGGAACGGCATATTGGACAATTAAAGCCGGGTCGACCATCATACCTACCGAGAGAAAAAAAACAGCCCCAAACAGATCTTTAATTGGTTTAATGAGATGCTCAATCTGCTCGGCATGAACAGTCCCGGCCAAGAGCGAGCCGGCCAGAAAAGCCCCTAAAGCCGAAGAAAAGCCCAAGGAGTCGGCTAAAAGAACCATCCCGAAACACATGGCCAACGAGATAATCAATAAGGTTTCGTCACTCATGAGATTTTTGGTTTTTTTGAGTATTGTGGGTATGAGATAGATACCCATAATGAGCCATATGGCTAAATAAAGAACCATTTTGCTAAGACTGCCGGCTAAAACTCCCCCTGAAATTCCTTGACTGACAGCAATGGTGGAGAGAATGATCATCATAAAGATACCGGCAATATCCTCAATAACCAAAGTGCCAAAAACCAGCTCGGTAAATTTCTTGCCCTTGAGCTGCAAATCATCAAAAGCTTTAATAATAATCGTGGTTGAGGACATCGCGAGCATGCCGCCGAGGAATACGCTATTCATATTACTCCAGCCCATCAACTGGCCGCAGCCAAACCCAACCGCGAGCATAAAAGTAACTTCAGTAATCGCCGTAATAATAGCCGTACCGCCAACCGACGCCAGCTTGTGCAGGTTAAACTCCAGGCCAAGAGCAAACATGAGGATGATAATGCCAATCTCGCCCCAGGTAGAGATACTGATTGTATCTGTTACCGATTGAAACAGATTAAAATAAGGCCCGACAATAAAACCGGCGATCAGATATCCTAAGACCAAAGGCTGACGCAGCTTTTTACAGAGCAAGGTTGTAATGCCGGCGACAATCAACATCAAAGCTAAATCGACAATTAAAGCCGGAATATGCATAAACATACCTCCCACGCCGCTATGCTTGGGATCTCTTGTCTATCTTACGCTTTCCTGATTGGCAGCCGGATAACTGTTTTTAGCTTCTCCGGCGCGGTCTTGCGCGGGTCGGAGAGATAAATCTCATGATGGCGGCGGGTTGCGCTTAGATCGATTGCGTAGCCGTTCGCGCCGGCATATTGCTCCAGCATGGCGACGGTGGCCGGTTCGTCGTCATAGGGGCCTATATGCATCGCCTGGACGCACAAACCCTCCTTGATTTTTGTCAGCCGCGCCGGCGCTAAGTCAAGGTTCGGCTTCTTTTGGGCCAGCGCAAAGGCGGCGGCCGCAAAAACCTCCTCCGTCGCGAAATCAGGCTGGCGAATCAAGACCGTCCACAAAAATTTACTCTTGTCGGCTATTGCCGCGCCGCCCTTGACAGTCCAGAAACCCTCCAGCGGCGGGACAACATACTCCAAAACCGACTTGTTGCCCATTTTAATGGCGTAGGAAAAACCGTACAGCGTTTCTATGGCTGCCGCGTATGCCCCGCTGTTATTCGGATCGCCTTTGCCGTCAATGGCGATGAAAGTCATCTCCGGCACGTCAATAACGGCAGGTTTGGTTTTAGGCTGATACAGCTCCTTTTCACTTTTCTTAAAGTCAACCGGCATATTTGTGCCCCCCTCCTTTCTTTACCGCATCATTGCTGCGCTCAATAAACAGGTACATCAAAAGCGACGCCGCCAAAGGAATGATCACCAACAAATACATCAGCCCGTAGTTCAGCAAATGAGCCACAATTCCCCACAGGGTCGAAGCCACTCCCAGGCCCAAATCCATAAACACATAATAAGTGGCCGTAGCGGCGCCGCGCCGTTCCGGCGGTACGCCAGAGACAGTCAGGGCCTGCATGGTCTGCAGCGCGCCGAAACCGGCGCCAAATATAACCGCAGCCAGGATAAACACCGCCAGACTATGAGCCGCATAGATAATAAACATACTCATAATACACACGAGCAAGCCGGGAATAATAACCACCGCGAACCCGCGGCGATCAGCGAGCAAACCCGTCAGGGGACGAAAAGCAGTAATGCTTACCGCATAAACAATAAAAAAAAGGCCGGCGGCGTCACCTACCTGACGCTGCTGAGCATAAAGGGGCAAAAATGAAATAATGGCCGCGTAAGCGAAAATAGCAATAAACATCATTAAAGAAGGCATCAGGGCCCTTCTTTCCACCAGCGTCCGCAAGGTTAGCGGCGGCGGCGCCTTAGGACCGTCCTCCTGATGATGTTTGATCAACAAAGCCAGCAAAAGGGCAAACAGCACGAATCCGGCGCTAACATAAAACATGACTTGCGAGCCGTAACGCTGCATGGCAAAAAGCCCCAAAGCGGGACCAAGTCCCATGGCCACGCCAAGGGACAAACTGTAATAACCAAGGCCCTCCGCCAAACGCGGCCGGGGAATAATGTCCACAGCCATGGTGGTGGCCGCCGTGTTGCAATAGGCCCAGCCCAGACCCTGCACAATACGGGCCGGAAAAAGGACCGCCATGGTAGGGGCCAGGCCAAGCACCAGGGAGCTGGCAAAGAGAACCGCCGCACCGAATAAAAAATACCTTTTGCGATTACCGCTGTCAACCTGACGCCCGGCAAAGGGCCGGAACAACATGGAGGAAATAATGAACGCCGCCAGCGCCAAACCGGTTAAAGAGTCCTGGCCGGTAATTTCTTTCACAAAAATGGGCAAACAGGGGATCATCATATAGAAAACAACATACACCCCAAAGTTCGCCAGGATCAAAAACAAAAAATTCATTGTCCACATAGGTTTGCTTGACACAGGCGAATCGGACAATTCAGTCAGCTCCTTATCAGTAACGGGTGAACAGATTACTATTCAGTGTTTGTTGATCCTCAAAGTGAATACGGCACGCAAGACCGTTAACCGTAAGCGATTTCTCGGAGAGCATGAGCGCACGGTTAACGGTTTTGCGTGCCGCTCGATGCTGAACAGTAACGTTATTTTCCCGCGGCGGTTTCCGCGGCCTGGTTCAAGAGCCGCTGCTTGCCTGCTTGCCGATCAATAAGCCAATACAGCAAAATCGCCGCCGCAAAAGGAATAATGACCGTCAGATACATTATCCCGTAGCTCAGCAAGTGAGCCACAATCGCCCACAGGAACGAAGCCCCTCCCAGGGACAAATCCATAAACATAAAGAAAGTGGCCGTAGCGGCGCCGCGCCTTTCCGGCGGTACGCCGGAAACAGCCAGCGCCTGGGTGGACTGGACCGCGCCGTAGCCAACGCCAAAGATAACCGCGACCAGGATGAAAGCCGCCAGGCTATGGGCCACATAGATAGCAACCATACTGACAATACAGACTAGCAAACCGGGTACAATAACCACGCGGAAGCCGCGTCGGTCAGCCAGCAGGCCCATCAGGGGACGACTACAAGTGATCGTTGCGGCATAAACAAGGAAAAAAAGACTGACGTCGGCTACCTGACGCTCCCGGGCGTACAGAGCCAAAAATAAAGTAACGGCCGCATAGCCGAGGACAGCGGCAAACATCAGCAGCGAAGGCAGCAGGGCTCTTCTTTCGACCAGCATATCCACATTGAAGGCCGGCTTAGCCGCCGGAACCGCTTCATAATGATACTTGATCAACAAGGCCAGCAAAAAGGCTAACAACACAAACCCGGTACTAACATAAAACATCGTTTGGGAACCGTAATGCTGCATCGCAAAAAGTCCCAGCGCCGGGCCAATGCCCATCGACACAGTAAGAGACAAACCGTAATAACCAATGCCTTCCCCCAAACGGGACCGGGGAATAATGTCCACGGCCATAGTGCCGGCCGCCGTGTTACAATAGGCCCAGCCCAAACCTTGCACAATACGGGCCGGCATAAGGACGGCCATGGTTGGGACCAGGCTAATCACCAGGGAACAAACGAAGATGATCGCCACACCGAGTAAAAAATAACTTTTGCGATTACCGCTGTCAACCTGACGCCCAGCAAAAGGACGATACACCACCGCCGCGATAAGGAATACCGTCATCGCCAAGCCGCTTAAAGCATCCTGGCCGGTAATTTCTTTCACAAAAATAGGCAAACAGGGGATCATCATGTAGAAAAAAACATACACCCCAAAGTTCGCCAGGATCAAGAACACAAAACTTCTCGTCCACAAGGGTTTTTTCCGGGCGCGCGAATCGGACAATTCTGTCAACTCCTATCTCGGTTGCTAGTTAACTAACCATTACTTTGGTCTTCCCTTAGCCGGATTAATTCTGTATACTGAGAGCAGACTTAAACTAACGGCGCCAATCCATTCATCTATTTGGTCTGCCAGTTGGCGTAAGTCTGTAACAACATAGCTTGGCCGGTCGCAGATACCCGGACTACTACTATTTCTGAATTAATGCCGTTCCAAAATTTTTGGAACGGGTTAAGGAAAATAGTATTTACTGATTTGCGTTAAGGGAACTTATTAAATGCAAATCAGTATAACAAAACGAGGAGCGGATTACTTTGCGTTTATTTCCCATTATCATGGCGCTTTTTGTGGCCATTTTACTGATTTCAAACACCGTGGCGGTAAAGATAACCCACCTGGGCCTCTTTTTTTTCGACGGAGGCACCATTCTATTCCCCGTTACTTACATCTTCAGCGATCTCCTGACGGAAGTCTACGGTTACAAGCGCAGCAGAATAGTGGTCTGGACCGGTTTTGCAGCCTGTATCCTCATGTCGTTGATCTACTGGCTGGTAGGCATACTGCCTGCCGCCGCCGGTTGGACCGGCCAAAGCGCTTATACGGCTATTTTGGGCCAAATGCCCAGAATAGTAGCCGCCAGCCTGATTGCTTACTGGTGCGGAGAATTCCTCAATGCCTTTGTCCTGGCTAAAATGAAAATAGCCACCGGGGGACGTTATTTGTGGACCAGAACCATTGGCTCCACCCTGGTGGGACAGGGCGTGGACACGGTAATCTTTGTCCTCATCGCCTTTAGCGGGGTCATCCCCAAGCACCTGTTACTGGCCATGATCATCTCCAACTATGTATTCAAGACTGCCTTTGAAGTATTGGCCACCCCGCTGACTTACGCGGCAGTGAACTACGTAAAAAAAGTAGAAGCCTTAGATACTTTCGACCGGGACACCAATTTCAACCCATTTCGGATTTCCTTCAAGGACATCGGTTAATTTAAATCGGTTAACCTAAGATAAATGATATACTATCTCAGCAAAACGCGCAATTTTTAATTTTAACCCGCCATTTTTTGGCAAAAACAAAGTTGCTGTTCCGTTACTATTCGGCCTCGAACCTCGAACCTCGAACAATGCCCTATAGGGGCAGTACCACCTTCGACGCCACGCCGTCTCTTTCATTTTCCAGACTAAGTTGACCCCGGTACATGGTCACAATCCGATGCACGATGGTCAAACCCAGTCCAAACTTGCCGCCCTGACCTTTTTGAAACGGCTGGGCCAAATCCTGAAAAAGCTGCGGGTCAATGGGGGAACCGTCGTTCCAGAAATAAAGGGAACATTCATTTAAAGCCTCGTTCCCGGACAATTTAATTTCCAGCCGGGCGGCGGCGTGACGCAGGTGATTGTCCAGCAAATTTTCAATCATCACCCGCAGGGTATCTTTGTCACCGGCAATAGTCACCGGCTGCAGTTCCAGCTGCAATTGGATCTCCGGACGGTGCAGGTTCATGCGCTGAGCAATGCCGGTAATTAATTGCTCCAGACTGACTGTTTGAGGCGCTGTTTTGTGGGTGGCCAGATAATCCAACCGGTTTAGATAAAGCAGCTGTTTAATCAACTTTTCCAGCCGTTCCCCTTCCTCATCGATCACCTTAATGCTGCCGGCTAAATCCCCCCGGGGGAAAATACTGTCGTTGATGGCTTGGGCATAGCTGCGGATCACCATCACCGGTGTTTTCAGTTCGTGGGATATATTTTGCAGCATGGTCTGCTGCGCTTCATCCTGTTGGATTAGCTGACGCCGCATGGCTTCAATTGAGTGGGCCAACTGGCCGATTTCATCTCCCTGGTTGATCTCCAGCGGGTCATGCCAGTCGCGGCTGGCAATGCGCTTTACATGGTGCTGCATTTGCACCAGCGGCTTGGTCAGGTAACGGGCAATAAACAAAGAAGCAAACCAGCTCATCAGCAAAGCGATGCTGGCGTAAAGGGCCACATTAAACAACAGCCGGCTGATAAAACGGTCTTCATCAGCTTTGCCCAGAAACATCACCAGGTACCGCGTCTGGCCGGCAACCGTCTCCTTGTGAATTACATACCGGATATGGGTCTGACCGTCGCTGCTTTCGTGCAGCTGTCTGGGTACTTGCTGAGCGGCGGCATTTTCTTTGATCTGCCGCAACAAGCCGGCGGAAAAGGCCTTACCCGCCTCTTGCGGCACGGTGGCGCCGTCAGCCAGGATGGTGAACCCCCGGATGTTAAAATCCCGGGTAATAAAATAGCCGGGGGGCGGTTCATTGTTTGGCGGCCGGACCATCAGGGCGTCGGTAAAATAGTTATGGATTAAATGGGGCATAAAAAGCAGCACAATTAAGTACAGGACCAGAGTAAGCGCCGAGATGGCCAGCCATATTTTAACAGTCAGGGATAAATTTTTCATTTGCCTGTCATCCGGTAGCCAAAACCGTAAATTGTTTCGACACGCAGCTCCGGCAATTTTTTCCGCAGCCGGCGCACCAAATCGTCGACGGAGCGGTCTGTGCCCACATAATCCTCTCCCCACACATGGTTAATGATCTGTTCCCTGGATAAGGCCTGTCCCCTATGGCGGGCAAAAAAAGCGGCCAGATCGAATTCTTTGGAAGTAATCTCAATTTGCTCCTCTCCGTTCAGGACAACCCTCTTTTCTTCATCCAGTATATACGGGTTTAAGCTGACCGTAGGCTTTTCTCCCGCCATTCTGTAGACCCGTTCCAGGATGCGGTGGGTGCGGATCACCAATTCCCGCGGCAAAAACGGTTTGGCCAGGTAATCGTCGCTGCCCAGCTCCAAACCGATGATGCGGTCCAAATCGGCGTCCCGGGCGGAAATGAAAATCACAGGCACAGACGGGGTCTCTTCTTTAATAGTGCGCAGCAATTGGTAACCGTCTATATCCGGCAGCATAATGTCCAAAATCCAGAGGTGCGGACGGCTGGCGATGGCCTGGATGGCGCTGACGCCGTCATAAAAGGACTGTACTGCCCAGCCTTCCTTTTCCAGATAGGAAGCAACTATCTGGTTCAGGTTTTGTTCATCTTCCACCAGAAAAATTTTATACAATCGATCATCTCCTCCCCGCGCAATGATCTACCCGCTGACACGTCTCCATATCTTCTCTATATCTATTATAAGGATAAAACCATGCATCGATCCAATATAAAAATATAATGCGGAAGAATTATCAGGTAATTGTGGGAAATTGTAAAACACTAACATTTCTTCCGGTTGCCGAATGCAAGTAAAAATTGGTATACTATAATCATTAAATATTATTAACCAGCTAATTTTATTGAAAGGACGGGCGATATGTCCAGCAAAGTCTATTTTGTCAACTTACGCTCCAGAACCTATCAAGAAAGTAAGATGAATAAACTCAGAGACTTGTTTGACCGCGCCGGTTTTAACGACCTGTTGCAAAAAGACGATCTTACCGCCATTAAGCTGCACTTTGGCGAACATGGCGGCGACGGCTACATCAACCCCGTTTTTGTGCGCCAGGTGGTGGACAAGGTCAAAAGCAGCGGCGCCAAACCATTTCTTACCGACACCAACACCCTGTACTCGGGAACCCGTCATAACGCGGTGGAGCATCTAACCACAGCCCTGGAGCACGGTTTTGGCTATACCGTCACCGGCGCCCCGCTAATTATCGCGGACGGGTTGCGCAGTGAAAATTTTATCTCCTTTGAGATTAACAAAAAGCACTTCCGCACCGTCAAACTGGCCCGGGATATGGTCAGAGCCGACAGCATGATTGTGCTCTCGCACTTTAAAGGGCATGAAATGGTCGGCTTCGGCGGGGCTATTAAAAACCTCGGCATGGGCGGAGCGCCGGCCGCCGGAAAAAAAGACCAGCACGCCGCCGGCATGACCGTCAATCAGGACACATGCAGCGGCTGTGGTCAATGCCGCGATGTCTGTCCGGAAGGCGCCAGCACCGTCACTAACGGCAAAGCGTACATTGCCCGGGCTAAGTGCATCGGCTGCGGCGAATGTTTAACAGTATGCCCCGAAAAAGCCATTGACTTGGACTGGGAAACGGAACTGCCGGCCCTGATTGAAAGGATGACCGAATACGCCTACGGAACGGCCCAGGCCCACCCACAGCGGATCGGCTATATTAATTTCCTGATTAATATCACCCCTGATTGCGACTGCGCTTCTTGGAGCGACGCGCCAATCGTGCCGGATGTCGGTTTTCTGGCTTCCACAGACCCGGTGGCCATCGACCAGGCCAGCTACGACCTGGTCAACAAGCAGATTGGTTTGTCCGCTTCCCTGCTGCCCCATGACTGCGGCGCCGGCGAGGACAAATTTCACTGTTTAAGGCCCTATATTGACGGCGCCTTGCAATTACGCTACGGCGAAGCAATCGGTTTAGGCAGCCGCGACTACGAACTGATCGTTCTGTAAGGGGGTTAAACTTAATGGGTTCGATACAGGAAGCAGACCTGCCGGGCATCGGCAAAAAGTTTATTATTGACGCCCGCAGCGGCGATAGAATCGTAATTATCGTCCACGACGACGGGGTGCGCGAAATACACCATTTTTGTGATTACGATCCCGAAGAAAGCCTCTCCATGGTTACCCTGGATGATTCCGAATCCCGCCGGGTGGGCGCCATTTTGGGCGGCATGGTTTATATGCCCAAAGCTCTGGAATCGGTAGATGTAGCCTTTGACGAAATGGTGATCGAATGGTTCAAAGTGGAGCCGGATGCCAAAGTAATCGGCAAAACCATCGGCGAACTGGAAATCCGCAAGAAAACAAACGCCACCATCATCGCCCTGATCACGAAAGAACATCAAAAAATCGTCAATCCCGGTCCCGAGCAAATTATCATGCCGGGAGCGACTATTGTAGTACTCGGTGAAAGGGGACAAATAAAGGCCAGTAAGACACTGATTAACACGGGAGACAAATAAATGGATTCTTTTGCCCTGTTTGAGCTTGGCCTGGCCGTATGCATTACCGCCGCCGCGGGACTTCTGGCCACCCGCCTGCGGTTTCCCATCGCTCCTTTGTTTATACTGGCCGGGTTTGCCATGGGTGCGCACATTCCGAAATTTTGGATTATCGATTTAAGCTTTCACGACTGCATCCCTTTAATCAATTTTATGGGGCGGCTGGGCGTTCTTTTTCTGATGTTTTATCTGGGCCTGGAGTTTTCGGTGGGCCGGCTATTCAAAGCCGGCCGGGCAATCTTAAAAACCGGGTTAATTTATATGGCCATCAACTTCACTATCGGCATTATATTTCCCATTCTAATGGGCTGGCCCTTCAAAGAAGTATTGGTGGTCGCCGGGATCACAACCATCTCTTCCAGCGCCATCATCACCAAGGTGCTGGTGGAACTGAGACGGGCCGCCCGGCCGGAAACCGAATTGATTTTGGGCCTGATGATGTTTCAGGACGTGTTTGTGGCCATTTACCTGTCCGTAGTGTCCAGCCTGGTTTTAACCGGTTCGGCCTCGCCGCTGGCTATTATTAAGGCCGCCTCGCTGGCCTTGGGATTCATGGTTGGACTGCTGCTGCTGGGCCGCAAAGCAGTGCCGTTATTAAACCGCGTCTTGGATATTGCCTCCAATGAAGTGTTTATGCTGGTTTTATTTGGCGCTTTAATTACTGTGGCGGAGTTCTTTGAAACGCTCCATGTTTCCGAAGCTATCGGCGCTTTACTGGTGGGACTTGTTTTGTCGGAAACCGAACATGTTGACCGCATCGGACAGTTAGTTGTACCCTTCCGGGACTTTTTCAGCGCCCTCTTCTTTTTCAGTTTCGGATTAAGCATCGACCCCCTGGCTTTATCCAGCGCCGTCTGGCCGGTAATGGCAGCCGTGCTGCTGACCCTGATCGGCAACTTTGTCTCCGGCGTCATCTCCGGACGCACCTCGGGTTACTCCCATATGGCTGCGGTTAATATAGGCTTAACCATCACCTCCAGGGGTGAATTTTCCATTATCATGGCCGTTCTGGCCCTCACCGGAGGTCTGCTGCCCATCCTGCAGCCTTTTACCGCCCTGTACGTACTGATCCTGGCCGTACTGGGACCGCTGCTGACGAAAGAATCGAGACGAATCTATGGCGTATTAAGCCCGGTGTTTAGGATGCCGCCTCTGCCTGAGAGAAGGAAAGAAAAACGCCTGCCCGCTACGGAAGCAAAAAGCTGATGGCGGGAGTTCCTTCAGCCATCGGCTGCTATCTGGTAAGCACGAAGATGCCGAACATGATGATGATCATGCCGCTAATTTGCGTGAACGAAATGCTTTCTTGCAGCAGCAAACTCGAGCCAAGGGTAACAACGACGAGATTGGAACTAAGCGCAATGGGATAAGCGATATTCAAGTTCAGCCTCTTGAGCATGAATATATAAAACACCAGCGAGGCCACATAGCAAAGTACGCTGACAATCAGCACGGGGTTGAGCACAATTTTGTGCACAATGCTGCTCACGCTGGTCAAGTCTACCCCATCAGCGCGCTTGACGCCTGCTTTCATCAGAATGTTGCCCGCCGAGTTGCAGGCGACGTTGGCTAAAATCAACAAAATTGTTTTAATCATCACATTCCAAATTTCCTAACTCCATATTCTCTGCTTTTATATTTGACTTTTATTATATCTCTTTAAAATGATCAAATAAATAGAATAATGAATATAGAAAGGGGAAATCTACGTGGAAAAAGTAAAAATCAAAAATTACCCGATGGCCAGCCAAGCACCCGCCGTCCTGGTCGGAGCCACCGTCAACGGCAAACCCAACTATGCCACCGTTGGCGCCTTTGGTTTTGTGTGCCTGGAACCGGTGATTTACGTTTCTTTGAAAAGCACTCATTACACAACCGTCGGGGTTAAGGAAAACGGCTATTTCAGCGTCAATATTCCCTCGGCAAAGATGGTGCAAATAACAGATTATTGCGGTAGCGTAACAGGAGCAAAAACAGATAAGTCCACGCTGTTCACTCCCTTTTACGATGAGCCGGCCAAAGCGCCGCTGATTAGCGAATGCCCTCTTAATTATTTCTGCCGGGTCGTCCAAAGTGTTCCCATACGCGGTTTTGAAGTATTTTTTGGGGAGATCCTTGCCACCTATTTGGCTCAACAATGCCTGACAGACGAAAAACCGGACCCCCTCAAAATCGATCCCCTGATCATGATGGGCTCCGGTTATTATAATTTAGGGCAAGAAGTAGGAAAGATATTTAAAGAAGGGACTCTCTATTCTACCGTTACCGACTTAGCCAAATTGCGCGGCTGATCCACGTCGCAGCCACGGGCCACGGCCATGTGGTAAGCCAGCAGCTGCAGGGGCACCACCGCCAATACCGGAGTCAGGGCCGGGTGGGTTTGCGGAATGTAGATCACTTCGTCGGCCACTTTTTCCACCTCGTCCAGGGTATGCAGCGCCAGAGCAAGCACCGTGGCTTCCCGGGCCTTAACTTCTTTAATGTTGCTGACAGTTTTTTCAAACAAGCTCTCCTGGGTGGTCAGCGCCACCACCGGCACCCCGGCCACAATCAGAGCCAGGGTGCCGTGCTTCAGCTCGCCGGCGGCATAAGCCTCGGCGTGAATGTAGGAGATTTCCTTCAGTTTCAGGGACCCCTCCATAGCCACGGCGTAATCCCCGCCCCGGCCGATAAAGAAGCAACTGGGACAGCCAGCGTGCCGGCGTACGAAGTCCAGGATAGATTTATCGTTTTCCAGCACGGCGCTTACCTTTTCCGGCAGCTTCCTCAGTGCACCCACAATGCGGGCGCTTTCCGCCGCCGGCAAGGCGCCACGCTCCCGGGCCAAGTGCAATGCCAGCAGATACATGCAAATCAGCTGGGTCGAGTAAGCCTTGGTGGAAGCCACCGCAATTTCCGGGCCGGCGTGGGTGTAAATTACATCGTCGGCCTCCCGGGCCACCGAACTGTCCACCACGTTGGTCACCGCCACCACCCGGGCGCCCTTGCGCCGGGCCTCCCGCAACGCCGCCAGGGTATCGGCTGTCTCGCCGCTCTGGCTGATTACAATCACTAAGGTGTGCTCATCCACCAGAGGGTTCCGGTACCGGAACTCCGAAGCGATGTCTACTTCCACCGGCAGCCGGGCCAGGTTTTCGATAATATATTTTCCCACTACCCCGGCGTGGTAAGCGGTGCCGCAGGCGGTAATGAAGATTTTGTTGATCTCCCGCAGCTGTTGGCCGGGGATCTGCAGTTCATTCAGCACTATGCCGCCGTCCGGGGCGATACGCCCGGCCAGGGTTTCCCGCAAGGCCCGGGGCTGCTCGTGAATTTCCTTGAGCATGAAATGGGCGTAGCCCTCTTTTTCCGCCTGAGCGGCTTCCCATTTGACCTGAAAGATTTGTTTATCCACCCGGCTGCCGGTGCGATCCAGCACTGCCACTTGGTCGCGGGTCAGCACGGCAAATTCGCCGTCCTCCAGAATATAAGTCTGCCTGGTATGGGCCAAAAGAGCCGGAATATCCGAGGCCAGGAAGTTTTCCCCCTCCCCCAGCCCCACTACCAGCGGGCTGTCCTGACGGGCGGCCACCAGACAATCCGGCTCATCCAAGGCAAGGGCCACAGCGGCGTAAGAACCGTCTATTTTTTTGGCCACTTGCAACATAGCCGCCGTCAGATCGCCCTTGTAGAACTCCTCCAACAGGTGGGGCAGCACCTCGGTATCAGTCTCCGAGCGGAATTCATGGCCTTTGGCAACCAGCCACTCCCGCAAAGCAAGATAATTTTCAATGATCCCATTGTGCACCACCGCAAAGCGGCCGGAACAATCCAGGTGCGGGTGAGCGTTCCTGTCGCTGGGGCGTCCGTGGGTGGCCCAGCGGGTGTGGCCGATGCCCACCGTCCCCGTGGGCAGCGCAGGATCCAGTTTTTCTCGCAAATTAACCAACTTGCCGGCTTTCTTATCCACCCTGACGCCACTGTTTTCAATAACGGCGATGCCGGCGGAATCATAACCGCGGTATTCCAAGCGCCGTAATCCCTCAAGCAATATGGGCGCAGCCTGCCGGCCGCCCAAATAACCGACTATTCCACACATCTTAGCGAAACCTCCCATATGCGCAACTATTAAGTAAAGTATTTAAGCGTGAAAAGGCAATAAAAATACCGTCACCAAAGCATACCCTTATTTGACGGCTGCAAGGTATCTTATATGCCGATGATCCAACCACCCGGCGCCTTTTGTCCCCGCGGTTACCCGCCGGTTTTGTGGCGCTTTTTTCGGTCGTGGCTAAGACCGGGGAGCATCCGCCGAAAACTTCGATAAAACTCCCTTCCTCGTCAACCCGGCCAATACCGGGTTCTGGCGCTTGAAAAATTCAGTTTTTTCATAGCTTCCTTTGCTATATCCTCCGCACCAGCTCCGTCAGTTCGTCTACCACCTGCCGCAGTTGCTTTTCGTCCCGGCACTCGGCCATTACCCGCACTAATGATTCGGTGCCCGAGGGACGCACCAGCACGCGACCCTGGCCGTTCAGACGTTTTTCAGTTTCCTTGATCGCCCGCGCCAACTCCGGGCTGGCCATCACCCTGTGCTTGTTGACCACCGGCACGTTCTCCAGTAATTGCGGCAGCCGTTCCATCTGCGCCGCCAGGTCCGCCAGGCTGCGCCCGGTGGACTGCACCACCGCCAGCAGCTGCAAAGCGGAAAGAATGCCGTCGCCGGTGGGACTGTGGTCCAGGTACAGCAGATGACCGGACTGTTCCCCGCCGAAGGCGGCGCCGGTGCGCAGCAGTTCCGCCAATACATAGCGGTCGCCCACCGCTGTTTGCGCTACTTCAATACCGGCTTCCCGCATGGCCATATGCAAGCCCATGTTGCTCATCACCGTGACTACCACCGTATTGTGAGGCAGCCGGCCTTGCTCTTTCAGGTGCTTGGCGCACATCACCATGATCTGGTCCCCGTCCACCAACGCGCCCCGGTGATCCACCGCCAATAGGCGGTCGGCGTCCCCGTCGTGAGCCAGGCCCAGATCGGCGCCGCTATCGATTACCGCTTGCCGCAGCTGGTCCGGATGAGTGGAGCCGCAGTCGCGGTTGATATTCACCCCGTCCGGAGTATTGAACAGCGGCGTCACCTCGGCGCCCAGTTCCGCCAATATCCGGGGCGCCACCCGGTAAGCCGCGCCATTGGCACAGTCTACCGCCACTTTCAGGCCCCGCAAATCCAGATCGGTAGTTTGCCGCATGGTTTGCTTCAATAAGTCAATGTAACGATTATCGGCGTCCGGCAGCTGATTAATGCGCCCTACGCCGGCCCCCACCGGAGTAGGTACCTCATTGGTGGGATCGGCCAGCATTTCCTCAATCAGCCGTTCCTTATCGTCGGACAGCTTGAAACCGCTGGGACCGAAGAATTTAATGCCGTTGTCATCCACCGGGTTATGGGAGGCTGAGATCACCACGCCCCCGTCGGCGCCCAAATTTCTGGTCAGCAACGCCACCGCCGGAGTCGGAATCACATCCACATTCAGCACATCCACTCCGGCAGAACAGATCCCGGCGGACAAAGCCGCCTGCAGCATATCCCCGGAGATCCGGGTGTCCCTGCCCACCACCATCCGGCCGCCGCTGCCGGCCATCACGTACGCCCCGGCCCGGCCCAGTTTAAAAGCCAGTTCCGGCGTCAGCTCGCGATTGGCCACCCCACGTACCCCGTCAGTGCCGAATAATCGTGCCATTAGCTACATTCCCTTCCGCCCGACAATCAATACACCTAAATTATATGCGCTGCAGGGCGGAGATGTCAATTTAAGATCCGCTTGAGATTTGTCCCGTCAGAGTTTATACTGTTACTGTTCACGCATAACTTTATTCTTCTCAGCGGAGGTGGATTGCGATGCCGGAGTGGGTAAGACTGACTTTTGCTGGTACTTTTTTGACCATCGCCGCTCTAATCTACTATTTTAAAGTATTGCACTAACAGAATCTGGCGCAAACTGGCGGCGCGGTTTCAGTTGCCGCTGTTATCACTGTTAGTATTGTTATCGCCGTTAGTACTGTTGTCCGGTGCGGGCGCTGGCGCCGGCGCCGGCTCGGCGCCTGTTTCAACGGCGCCTGGTTCGGCAGTTACCGCTTCGCCTGTTTCGTTCCCATCCGGAGGCGGTTGAGATGTTTGTTGCACTTCCACCCGGTTAACGTTAACGGTAACCGTGACCCGCTCCGGCTGCAGCAAACTCACCCCATCGGGCAGCACCAGAGCCACATCCTTTTCCATGTCCGCATCAATGCCTGAAATATCCAGCGGCTTCGTATTAATCACCGTAAGACCATGCAGCGCATTATCCCGGGCGGTAACCTGCACTGTCTGCGGCCGCACCGTGGTTCCGGCCAGCGCATAGCCGGACGCCGGCTCCCCGGTCAGCTGCAAACGCACCGGCAGGCTTTGTACCGGCAACGCAGTAACCGGCACAGTCACCCGCACCCGGGCCGGGCTAACCGTAACCCCGGTCAGACCGCTCTCTAAAGGCGCTTCACTGGTCACTGCCGCCTTGGCACCGGACACATTAACGGTAACGGACAATTGGCTGATTTTGGCCAAAGCGGCGGAGGGACCGCTTACCGTCGCGTTAGCAGGATCAACAACCGGCGCCCCGGCCTGCAAACCGTCGGCCACCGAGCCCTTGAGCACCGCCACTACCGGTACCTTCTTTTCTGCTACTTGATCCGCGGTAATCACTACAGTAGCGGGAGAAATCTGCAGCACTTCCACTTCGTGGGGCGCGTTTAACTGTACTTTAACCTCCTGCCGGCCGGACTTAACGCCGGACAAATTCACCAGCGCGGAAAAATCATCCCGCCGCAGAGCATTAATCACCAGACTGGCGCCCCGCACCCGCACGTTAACCGCACCGGGCAGACCTGCGACCACATAACCCTGGGGCAGATCCCGAGCCGTCAGCGGCACGGAAAAACTCTGGTCGCTAACCGGATTTTGCTCATTAGTCACATAAACCCACAACAACAGAGCCAGCAATAGCGAGAGGATGCGATAAGAGTTGTCGCGCCATTGGAAAGTCAAAATTTCACCTCCGCGGCCAAATAGAAGAGAAGGCGTTGCGCCGGCTCAAGTTGGACCGCAGGAACTGATCCAGCAATTCCTGTAAACCGGTCTCATTCAGACGGCGGTATAAAATCCCCTCCCGGGACATGGATACGGCGCCGGTTTCTTCAGATACCACCACGGCCAAAGCGTCCGACTGTTCGGTAATGCCGACGGCCGCCCGGTGCCTGGTGCCCAACTCCCGGCTCAACTGCCGGCTTTCGGAAAGGGGCAGTACACAGGCCGCGGCCTGAATCCGGTTGCTCCTAATCATCACCGCGCCGTCATGCAGCGGCGAACGGGGGATAAAAAGGTTAATCAGCAGTTCCGCCGTTATCCGGGCGTCCATTTTAACGCCGGTATCAATATACTCCTGCAATCCGGTGGAACGCTCCAAAATAATCAACGCCCCGGTGCGGGATTGCGACATATTCTGCACCGCCCGGACCACTTCGCTGATCAAAGCGCTGCGATCCCCTTCGGCCATTTGGTTCAGCGGACGGCTGAAAAAATCTCCGCCACCCAGTTTTTCCAGGGCGCGGCGCAATTCGGGCTGAAACACAATGGGCAAAGCCACCACCAACGCCGTCATGGTCTGCCGCAGCAGCCAGTGCACGGTAT
>JGI20166J26741_11562251_pt1 | contig 24048 bp, 13 predicted proteins | sample TergutCu122P5_FD_26741 | JGI IMG/M metagenome (IMG submission 26741)
CTTCATGGGAAATTGCGGGTCAGAAAGGCTGTAGTTCTGTTAAAACTCCTTAAGGCCAACACACACACACACACACACACACACACACACACACAGATTATTTCAAGCAGAAAGAGATTAACAATTATTGGCACGCACACATCAAAATACACCAGCTTATGAACCTGTGTTTTGTCACCTCATAATATGTCTTCCTCATCACACAGGACAAACAAATACTGCCTTCCCACTTCTTGCTCGCAAACTCCTTCCTTTTTCACTGAATTTTCTGGAAGCTGCCCCTCTACAATTTTATTGGCTCTTCCCTCCCTAAGTTCAATAAAGCAAGTTTCGCGCGCTAGTTGCGCGTATGTCATTGGATTAATAACAAATATACAGTTCTCTCTTTCCCTCTCCTTGGGCCTACATATAAGCTACGTGGGTGGGGAAGAGCGATCGCTCACCCCACTGTCCGAGTAACCGACCCTCTATGCAGATCTCAAATAAGTAGCCTTCGGTTTCGAACCCATAGCGATCTGTTACAAGGACTAAATCGCTTCCAGGTCCCTTCACTCTGAAGATGGCGACTGTTAATTCCTCCGAAATGTCTACAAGCATTTCTCCTCTACATGACGCCATCAAAACACATCTCATACGGCAATCACCAGAGCTGCCACCCACTCGTAATTTCATGATGTCTGGTTAGCTAACATGATGACAAAAATGCCTATAATTTCCTAACTAACATGACATCTCTTTTCTCTCTTACTGAAGTGTGTGCTATACAAATTATCAGCATTGTCTTTGTGGAATCACAGACTTTGCAGACACAGTATTTTGCTTTCAGATGTGCTCATTTATTATAGATACGCAGTAAAATTTAATTTTATGGTATCTCTTGTGTTCTCCATACCGTTGTGCGAAAGTTAGCTTATATTAATGAGACCATCCAACACAACAAGTAAAGACATTTACTTGTTGTGTTGGATGGTCTCATTAATATAAGTAAAATTTAAGTATTGTATAGTTTTTAATGGTATGCAAAATAAACAGGGATTCTAATCAGCACAACTGTAGAAGGTAAATTTAGAAATTTTGAGCTCGTTGATTTAGCTTGTAGCACAGGAAAGAATATGACTTTCTTGAAGGACAAAAGTGAAAGAATGTGGCGATGTGGCGAGAACTGCTGTGTAGATCATAATTAGATGAACACAAGGATGTATACAATTAGACTGTTTCGCTAGTCAGAATGGTATTCTTCGTGTTAATATTAAAGGGAGGGTGTTTTTCCCTAGTTTTCTTCATTCGAAAATTCTTGACAGATCACCATGCTGTGTGCCTAAAGGTTTGTCACTTAGCAGTGTATATTCCATGCAGTCGTTAAAGTTCCGAAATAAAGCATTCGCAAAATAGTCCACAGTAAAAGCACTGCAGCTATGTAGAAGTTGGCATGTAAATAAAAATAAAACCGAAATAAGGATAATAATTTTATTGTACAGAACAGATTTTTGGTACAAGAATTTCACAATGAGCAAAGTTCCGTATCACCTTACTGACGCTCAAAGAGTCCTGCTCCGAAACTCTCACAAAACATTCCGATTTTCTCTCCAAATTACGTTGTCTGGTAAATGTAAAGGTCGCCATTTGACGTTTCACTGGGGGGCACAGATGGGGATTAGAGTTATGTTTCTTCCTATGCTCAAATTCGGTGAAGATGTGGGTGAACGGTCAACACTACGCCCTGGCTCCTTTATCCAGGGTAAACAGAACTGGTGTCCATTGTACAGGAAGGTGGGTGGGCTCCAGGATGCTCTAGACGGGTGTGAAGAAGAGAAAATCTCTTGCCAACACCGGAGTTCGAAACCCGAACCTTCTAGCTCGTAGGAGTCACTATACCGACTACGCTATCTATGCCCATGGTACTTCACAGTGTGTCCTATAACGGGAAAAACGAATTCATATTTCATAAATCCGCAACGTAAAAAGAATAACAGTCCAGACTAAGTTGGGCATCTGTGTGAAATGATACCTCAGTGCCAGGATTTGTGCTGTTCAAAAGAACGAAATACCTGCAGAGCAGTGCATAAATTCACATTTCCAATATGGCCAGGAATTTATACATGCCAGCTGTTCAAAAGTTGTTAAGTCCGTAAAGTGATCGTTAAAATCTCTAGTTTTGACTGCGTCAAATTATCACACTTAGAACGAAGCGAGTAAGTACATAAAATCCAGTGAGAAAGGTTTCAGACCCTCGCGGTTTTGTAAATAAGGATCCAATAAGTACGGTCTCACATATCACATAATAATATGCGACGAGACATCGATCAATTCAAAATGTGGGTGAAGCCGTAATCGAATAAAACGGACATCATATTCAACATCGGTTCGGACAAAAGAATGGTATTAAATTATGAATATTAAACTACATTTATAAATTTAAAAACATATTTGTTTCTCTTCAAAGAATTACCCGATACAAAGGCACATTTTAGTCAGTGAATTTAGTTCAGTTCTCTACAACTTATACTCGTATGATTTTGCATTCCGATTCGTTTTGCAGTTCGTTTCACTTTTGTTTTGAAAAACGATATTTTTGGACCAAGGACAGACCTTTTATAACACAGAAATTTGAAGCGTCTTCATATTCGAAACAGCTGATTACTCTCAAAATTTTACATGTAATATCTAGACTTGTCTGTGAACTGTTTCGTTTCAGAATTTGTATTATTGACTCAAATTGATAAATAATTATTGCCATCAAAACGTACACTAAATGAAATTTTGAATGACCAGAATTTTGTTATTTTATATTTCATATAAAGATCACCTTAACCAAACTTCCTATTCCTCCGAAGTCTCATAAAGAACATCTTTTGAAAAATCTGTATGTGCTACTACTGCCTCTTCTATGTCACAAGTGCGCAATTCTCCAATTTTATGAAATTTGAAAATGCGGGCTTTTGAGATGACATCCGGTGACATTGTGTTTGTTTGAATTTTCATGAAAATAGTTTATCCAATTCCAATTTAAATGGAAAATTCATTCACCCCACCACACACTTTAGCATAATAGTAACGTCTGTCATATTTTACAGTAGTGTTTGTGGAGGGCATAATACCTTCAGAGTTAGACACACAGTGGTGATCACATGAGGGTCTCTTAAAGGAAAATCCAGTAAAATGTCTATTTTTAAAATTTAAAAAAGCCTTCCGCGGAGCTAATTCATCAAAATAAATACACCTGTTTAAGCACGCATTTCGGAGGGTTCTTACAACGCGATTCATTCGCAACCACTAATTATTTAATAACACGATCATTTACTTTCCTGTATAGGGTGCATAATGTTAAGGATTAACTTGTTTATTCTGTGATATTAAAAACTAAACTCACAGGATGTGAATGCTCTGCACTAAATTAATGATATAAGGTACAGTGAAACACTCACGTCCAATGAATTTTCAGCAGCCTTGAGCTGTTATGTGATAACTCAGGAACGTTAGTTCTTACCGCATTCTAACAAATGTACATTTTTTGACAGACATCAAATCATTGTGGAAGCAACCGCAAAGAGGATTTTGAGAACTGAGCTGCAGCAGGAAAGGAATCGGGTCTTCTGTGCTGCTGCAGAGCGGGCGGCAATCAAGAACAAGGTTGCCGTCATGAGGAAAAGGAACCGGCTGTTGGTCGTGCAGATGAAAGGCCGCACTCACCAACAGGGTTGCCAGATCGACATTTTAATGTAAAGTCAAGCAATAATAGAAAAAGTAAAAAAAAGTCAAATAAATTTTAATATAATTTTCATACTCACATCACAGTAAAAGCTCCAGATCCAGTTTATTACTATCCTCCCCATTGGAATGAGTGGAACATACGGCATAAACCTTGTCCAATGTGAAATTTTTAGCATTTCTGAAGATGCAGTGAAGTTTTTGCAACCTTTGCTTGAAAGTAATTGTTCTGCCCTGACACTCAGAATTGCATCAAGAAGATTCAGCTGCATTCTGTGTCTTGCCTTCGTTTTAACGGAGGATACAAGAGAAAATGTCTTCTCAACTACAGCACTGCTGAAGGGGTTTATTAGGCAATTAAGGGCAAAGTTCGTGAGCTCTTTAAATGCTTTATGCTGAAGTACACCAATCCAAAACTCTTCAGTGTCTACAGGGAGTCCATTTTTCTTAAATGGAGCTTCTTCTTTCCAATCGACAAAAGGAATTTGTCTTTATTTTTCTTCAATTTTGCTAACGTTATTTCCTGCATAGTGTATAAAAGTTAACTAAAAAAACATAGGCCTTGAAATTTGATTTCAAATTATCGCAGGGCTCAATTTTGACAAACCTTCAAAAGTATCTCTCGCTGACAGAGGTCTACATGTACCTTGACTGAGAGCTTCTTCTAGCATAGACATACTTCTTTCTTTGACAATTTATATTTCTAGATAAGCCTCAACACTGTTGTTCTGCTGTAGGAACTCATTACATGTTGTTAAGAATTCGACCCCAAAATCAAATTAATGAATATATTTTTTCTGTCTTTTGGCATCATACAGTCTGTTCTGAAGACTCTTCTGATGTAAGAATATTTGTTAGTATAACTCATGAGGATCAGCTCTGGTTTACTGAAAAAGGCTGTTCAGTCTTCCAACTTCCTGAACAACAGGTGTTGCAAACTCAAAGAACAAGTAGTTTTTGTAGTCTGACAACATTTTCTTTAGAAGTCTTGCTTTGAATTTTGTATCAAACTGTGATTGGGCTAGTTCAGCAGAAGTGAAATAAGACTTTATCTCTTCCCAGTTCATCAAAGTTTTAAACATAACCTTTCCACGCATAAGCCACCGCGTAAATGAAGGTTTTTAAAGGGGGGGAGGGGGCAATTCGGATTGGCTCAAATTATGTAGCTGTGTTCATCACTCTAAACAATTCTTTGTATGCTTCTCGTCTTAATTCACTATGGCGAAACCAACCGGGTATTTCTGACAGTAAAAATCCAATAATTGATGGTAGCTTGGATACTGCGTATTGAATGCACAGTGCCAGCGAATAACATACATTTGAGTTGCACACAGAAAGGAAATACAGCTTACAGTCTAGACCACAAAGAGTTGTTGCACCCAACCATGTACGATGCTCCATCCTTTGTAAATCCAATGCAATTTGCAAGACTCTGGTCACTTCTTTTTATTTCCTCGTCAAACAAATTGAATATTTTTTCTCCTGCAGCCTCTTGCACCGGAATTAAATCTATAAATCCAGTTACAATTTCCTTCCTCCTATCACTTAAAAATCGAACTAACATACACAAATGTTTTTGTGTTGAAATGTCAGTAGATTCATCTATAATGATGGCATATTTATTGTTTTGAAAGCCACCAATGAGATCAGTTTTCAGTGCAGGCGAAATGATGTTTTTGTTTAAGCATGCACATTTACTTCTATGTAACTCTATGTGCTCCATTGTATTCTCATGCCCATGTGCTATCATGATTTCACTCAGGTGGTCAATTGTACGTATCGCACAATGGCAGGTCATGCTTACAGAGATTTGTAACTCTACTGTCTTAACTTTATCTTTATCATGCCTAGTAGTCTTTCTTACATTAATTTGCTTTTGGCCTTGTTCTCCTTTTGTGTTTCCCCGATTTTTCATGATCTGAGAGGTTGCTAATTCTTGGTAAAATGTTGCAGTGGGACAATTTACAATAAGCTGCCTCCGATCCATCAGCAGCCTTTCGGAACCATAAAAATGTTTCTTCCCATTTGCTTCTGCACTTACGATTGCTATCGTTAAGAAGCTTTCCATTTATTTGACAACAGGGCCATGCCTGATTTATAAAATGGCGGAAGGAGTCACAGTTGCACCACATAACGATATTACATATAGAAAGTACACTTCGCGGTAGATTAGTATGATTATAAATCACATCGAAACACTTCGGAGGTCCGAGACAATCTGGAGCGACGTTCCCAGGACGTGTCACGTGTCCACTGCGTTCAGCGGACTTAAATGGCGGCTAGCGCCTTCTTGCTCAGACCTTGGCGGCAGAAATGTAGCCAAACGTAACTGACCAAAAAACTATTTATCTTAAAAGAAAATTATTTAGAAAAAGGGTGGTATGTAATTTTCGTGCAGATACGTTTAGCATGTAAAAAAGACAGGAAAAAGCCAAAAAGGCAAATGAATTTTCTGATGCCAACCAAAATTTAAAAAAAAGTCAGATTTCTGGAATCTTGCTTTAAAAAGGCCAATCTAGCAACCCTGTTCACCAGTTGCAGCAGGCCATTACAGGAAAGGTACTCTCTAATGCGGAGGAGAACAGTACTGCTTCGACGCGAACACCTGCGTCGAGTCATGCCTTGGGAGATCAGCTGAGGTGGGAGAACAACTTCTGCGTAGAACTGCAACGCTGCAGACGAAGGTCTTACACAGGACGCGGATGCTTCCGCGCTAATCATCGTGCAGTTAAGGGTAAATTTTCAATATACAGGTGACTTTAACACAGTCTATTTTACACACACACACACACACACACACAATTCACATTATAAACACGCGAGAGATCTTCAAAACCTGTCCGCATTTTTTTCCCAGATATTTCTTATTTATTTAAAAAAAATGCAAATAATTTATTCTTAACATATTCCCCTCGATTCCGCACACAATTCGACAATAGGTCATATTTTGAAGAGTGGTCATTGTATGGGTATCAGTGTGAAGTTGTGTATTGTTTTAAGAAAGACACTGTCATAGTCGTCCTCTCGTTTCGTGCGAACGGCTGGTTTCATCTTAATTTTTGTTAAATTTCTACCACAATAATTAGATTGTATTGTCGAGAGCCATGTGGCTGGCTTTTTTCAGTTTTTCATCACCGGTTGCGTAAATAGGCATCTCGAGTGTTCAGCATCAGTCACAAATGTCCGGCCGTTCTTGAATATTTCTAACTATTCGTACACATTTCCCCGAGAAACAGCATTGTCTCCTTAGTGAACATATAAATGTGTGAATTGGACACTTTCCATAAATTTGTATTACAAATCTATGTTCTTCCTAGGTGCAAAATGAAGTGACGCAGCCATATTCCCTGCATGATAGGAACTCACACGCTGAGGGCAAAATTGTTACCATCCCTGTGGTAACAAATACGTAACCAGATAGAGTGTTGTCAAGCGATATGCCGCCACCTTTCTTTCAAAACAACCTTTCTCCCTAAATTTCTAAAGACAGACGTTGTAAACTTCTGCCCGATTTTTAAGCCGAAAATAAATAATTAAATCTCGTAATCGACATGTTTAGGGTTCGAACCCGAACTGCCGGTTACACTTTCACCTACTGTAAACATGTACAACAGAACTATTGGACACGTGAAAAAGTGGCTGTATTGTAGACGACATGGGGCGTTTTCTATTTTCAGCTTCTATTTATACATCTGTTGCACTACGGTACTAGTAAGTACCTTATATATATACTCGTACATATTTCAGTTGTCTGCTTCAGTGGCGTGCTCTTTAATCCATTAACACAATACTGGCCAGTGTCCAGCTTTAGCGCAGCCGCAGTGATCTTAATGTTTTTGGCCCTACCTTATCAACTATGAGGGTCTGATTGCAGCACTCAATATCGCTGCTAAGAATGACTGGATATAGTAAGAAGAAAGGTGGAAAGGTGTATGCGGGTGTTTCCTAAATTCATTTCTGTCCAGTCCTTTTGCTTTGTAAAAGTGTGAAAAATTTAGACCAATAACACCCACGCATTAAAAATTAGATAGACATTTAAGTTAAAGTTAAACTATAATTAAGGCAACGTCTAAGGGAATACATTGCAACTTGACATATTTTAAATAAGTCTCTCACATTAGAATGAAGTTGAATTTTCTGTGTTTGTTTTGCGAATAATACTTTCATCAAAGTATTTCAGTTTTGATTTTAACTTACTACTGTACAAAAATTATTTGTAAATAAAGTTTAATGACGGAAATTACAGGCCACAGTTCAAAAAATTTCATATTTGTGCATATATTTCACGTCAGACACAATAATAAAATACACAATTGTAAGTGCTAATACATTAAAAGTTCGTGGCCTTTTTTTACATGTTTCGGCCGCATTGCAGCCATCTTCAGGCCAACTTACATAGATCAAGGGCCTTAAATGTGCGTACAATATGGGAACCCATAGTGTGTACAATTGTGATGTGTGTAATATAACCACTGTTAAAACTTATATCTATGGATAAAATATGTTAAACTTTGATTGGATTTAAGTTTTGGTATAAAGATAAAATTAGAATAGTAACTATTCAAGCACATATGCAAGGTATGCGATGATGAATGTGAGGACCGTATAACTCATAAGAAGTGGGTGTACATATACCTTCAAAAGATAAGTCTTTTAGATAAACAGTTCAGATATTCTGTCACTCATTTCTCAAGAACTTTTAATGTAGTAGCACTTAAAATTGTGTTTTTTATTATTGTTGTGTCTGACGTGAAATATATAAACTTGAATTGTCACACAACGGGATGGCTTCCGTAAAAAATTAAAAATAAAATTTTATATTTTGTTAAAGAAATAAAGTCACAAGCACTAAAATATTGTCAAATATAAATTCGTCATTTATAAATTATTCTAGTGGATTCCCTCACAAACCTTTGCGGACTCCTTGCAAACCGTTGTCATTTTCTTGGGTCAGTTAATTTCTGGGTGACAATGCAAACACCGCGCAGTCCAATGAGAATCTACAGGAGATTTTGTGATCACAAATACGAGTACATACACACATTGCAAGTTTCACAGGCAGATAATTTGACTTTCAAAACCTTCGGTGCGGGCCATTTACTTCATTTGCTTTCACTTTGTCTCCAGTTTCCATTTATTTCTTCCCTTGAAAAACGAATATTTCTGCTTTAATTATTGCTATTTCTAAATTAAAATTTCCGACACTTCTGCTTAACAAATACACAGCCATCCGCATGCTGCCCTCATTCACACTGACTGCAAGTATAGCTTGACTTCCAACAAGTAATAAAGTTATTGTTGTCGTCATTGTATAATTAGAAATTAAATACTCTCACACAACCTTCAAACGAGAACTACTATTAGTGCTACCATAATTATAAGAATATCATAAAGGCAGATTAACAACCGTCAGAAACACAGCTATATAAAACAATAAGTTAACCAGCTACACGTTTCGACCCTCTATGGGTCATCTTCAGACTGATATTTAAAACATACTAGAAAGTATACAGATAATGTGCGGAATGGAGATTTCGCTTCTTACAGGTTTTATTACAAGTCTAGTCTTTAGACATAATTCGATTTCAAGATTAAAATTGAAGATTAAAATTACGAGATTAAAATTGAATTGAAATTAAATTAGTTAAGCAGGTATTAAAATCTTCAGTTTTTAAAAATTAGCAGCTGTTGGTAGTGGAATTTTGTTGGTAGACGTCATGTGGTTTCCTCTAAGAGCACGAAGTAAATGGTGTGATAGTTTCTGTGGTTATATAATATATATTATTCAGTACTTACGTATTAGGCGTTAAGAAGTTAATGTTTTTTTGTGTCACTCTACAGCGTATGGCCTATTCCCATCGTAGTGCGTGGCATATTTTGAATATGATAGAGGGTCGAAACGTGTAGCGACTTTATTATTTTTATGAAGTTTTTTTTACGGTTGTTAATTTGCCTTTATTTATTCTCCAACACAAAGGAATGCATAAAGTTAAATTGTAAGAACATCAGTCTGCTTGTGTTGAATATTACTTTTATCAAAACAGGTGAACTGTTGTGCATTGATTTCACATGAATGTGTTATAGTTATTATAGTCATGTTAGAAAAGCACATCAAAAGTTGTTCTGACTGTAAATGCAAGTGTCAATGTAAATGTGACCCTTCGTTTAGGCCTAAGCCTAGGCTAGCCTAAATGTTGTCGTCTTTAAATGTAGTTCTGCAGGCTACGTTATTGACCTCCAAGAGAACACAGCATAATGTGTTACCTAAACGCGAAATTAAAGTTTTAACACATGAAGAATAGGGAATCGCTTTCCAGAAATTGTTCTGCATGTCCCGAAGTGCGCGTATGTTAATTCACGTTTCGTTGGTCGAAACCGTAATGACCGATTTTTTGCCTTGTACGAGGTAAAATCATTAAATAACAGGAATTTTATTCTAAAGTGCATGCAAAAGTATGCACAACGAAAAATCTTATTTCGGGACACATACTGGCCCCTTAGCAATATGCCATATAGGGGTCGTGACGATCGAGCAGTATGAGCCTGCGCTACAGCTCGTACAACATGGCCGCTCCAATGTGAACTTGCACCCTGGAAGAGCAACGAAACGTTATTCGTTTTTTTGTGGGCAGAGGGTGTGTAACCTTCTGAAATCTCCACAGGAATGAAGGTTCAATATGGAGACAGTTGTTTGAGTCAGGGGAGAGTGTATGAATTGGTGGAAAGATTTCAAAACGGACGACAAAACGTCAGTGATGAACACCGGAGAGGGAGACCAGTTAGCGTGGCAACTGAGACAGTGAAACAGAAGATCGAGCAACGAATTCGTGACAACAGGCGAGTCATTATTGATGAAATTGCTGTAGAATTCAACATGAGTCACGGCCCTGCGTACAATATTGTCCATAATGACCTCGGGTATAGGAAAGTGTGTAGCAGATGTGTCCCAACGCAGTTGTTTGATGATCACAAGCGTGCACGGCAGACGATTTGTCAGGAGCATTTGGACCATCATGCTTGTGAAGGAGATGCTTTTCTCCATCGAATTGTGACAGAAGACGAGTCCTGGGTGTTCCGTTATGAACCAGAGAGTAACAGACAATCGATGCAGTGGAAGCACCCGTCGTCTCCGGCCAACAAAAAATGCAAGACACAGGCTTCCGCTGGGAAAGTCATGCTGACCATCTTTTGGGATGTCAATGGCCCTATATTGGTGCACTTCCAAGAAAAGGGTCAAACTGTGACTAGTGCTCGATACAGTGACATGCTAGTTAACGAGATGAAGCCCGCGATAGATGGAAACGTCGGGGACTTCTTTCAAAAAGAGTATTGTTGCTTCACGACAACGCCCGCCCCCTTACGGCTGCGCATACAGTGGATACACTAGGTGCTCTGAAATTTGATGTGTTGAAACATCCACCATACAGTCCGGACTTGGCGCCATCGGACTTTCACTTGTTTGGACCTATGAAAGAACATTCGCGGGGCCAGAAATTTGCAGATAACACGAGGTAATGGAGGCGGTGCAAAGTTGGTTAAAGACCACGCCAAAAAGCTTTTTTCTAGAGGCCATCCGCAAGCTTGTGGACAAGTGGGCCAAATGTGTTGCGAAGCAGAGGGACTGTGTCGAAAAATAAGACACAAACAATTTTTGTAAGTACTCTTGTAAAAAAGTTATTATAAAATCCCTGTTATTTAATGACTTACCTTCGTATAATTAGAGAAATCCGATGTGATTCTTGTGGTACGTCCTAGTGTGATATTTTATACTCGGTATGGAACTGAAACGGTGGTGAATGTACACACTTCGTATTCTTGTTGGATGTGACGCCGTGCAGTTTGGTAGACATCCTATATAACTATATATTTTCCAGTTATTATTTGAATGCTACACAGTGTCTGAAATTTTACGTTCTCAAGGCAATGAAATAAGGACTATGCAGTGTTAATAGATATGACGCCGTGCAATTTGGTAGACAGGTAGATACGGTCTGTAACTGTATTTTATTTGGAGCTCCTCTTTAGTGCCGTGCACTGGGTGCACCTAACCGAAAGGTTAAGTCACTAATAATACTTGCATGATTTACACCGTCTTTCGGCGCGCACAACTGCCACAGCTTAACTTCAGCACAGAATGCATTTGAAGCTGTAGTTATGTTTCTGTTTACCTATAAATCATGCTAGTATAAAGGTAGAAAATTTTCATAATTTGTGCCAAAACCATTCGCTTTCACATCTGCGATGTATTATAACAGAATTTAGAATTTCAATATGATGGATCTAAATATACAGTCTTACAGAATGTTACGCCATGTAGTTTCAGAAAGAGGCACAAATATTCTGTCCTTAACTGTATTCCTTAATTTGATACAGAGTGAACCACTGTTTTACGCTCCAGTTGCGTTCCTCAAAAAGTGGGCGTAAATAAAAAAGGATTAAATTTAAAAATGACATTTCCATCAGAAAAAAAGAAGTTAGCGTAATAGGAGGCAGCCAACCAAAAAGGATTAAACCAAAAATAATAGGGTGTAAAATGATCATTAGCGTACATTGGCAAGGGGCGTACAAGCAAAAATGCGTAAAACAAACGAGCCTAAACAAGGGCTGGGTTTATTGTACTCTCGATTGCCTTTCATCCATCTTACTACGAGTAATATTTCTGTAATATACATTTATGGTAGAGGAAGAGGCGGTAATATAGTAACAAATTAGGCTGCAGGCTTTTAAATTTTGTCCTGCCTCATCAAATTGGAATAAGTAAAATTTGCGGGAAATTTATTGTTTTTTAAACGCCATCCAAAAATTTAATTTTCTAACAAGACAGATTAAAGCTATCAAACTATCGCTAGCATTATTGAACCCATTTACCTCAAGTAAATAAAATGATAAACAACAGACTGTAATTGTAAAAAATTACGTTTAGAATAAGAAATTTAGTTATTTAACTGCAACAAAATGGGGACAACATCACGACCCAAAATTCGTCGGGGTTAATAAATCGTTTCAATTAAAAAATTATATGCCAAACTTCATGTGTTCCATATCCGTGCATTAGAGTAACATCTAAATTGATGTAGCAGATCAACAAATGCACATGTGTAAAATATGTTTTTCATATATTATTTATTACCAACACGTTTCGGTCGCTGTTACGACCATGATCAGGGTACATTCACTAGAATACCGTTGAAATACAACAAGCTGCCATATTGCATAAGTAAAACCACTTATTGTTATAGTGGATGTCTGAAGTTCTCCTTCTGATCACAAACATTTCTGATTATAATCGTTAAAAACAGATAAAATTTAGGTTATTAAAACAATTAAATCAGGCGTGTTTATGTTGTATGTAGATGTTAAACACCCTGCTAAAAGCAAGGAGATGCGTATCACAGGGAAGATCGCTTGTTCCTGGTCTCATAAATTTTACCTGTATTTAACAATATATAATCCGACATTTTTATGACCGTAGGGAGAACTTGAGACATACCGTACACTAAAACATGAAGCGGTTTTATTAGGCAATATGACAGTCTGTTATACTTTATCAGTATTCTTGTGAAGGTGTCCTAATGATGGATGCAACAGCTACAGAAACACGTAGGTAATAAATAATATATGGAAAAAAATATTTTACTGGTGTGCATTTGTTGGTCTACTGCATACATTTAGATATATGCCGAACCACTGAATATATTACATACCACTGCAGTATTGAGGTGTATCGCAACCAGTAGGTTTCATCCGGCAGTTCATTTGTCTGCACAATACAGTCTGTTAATTGCATCAAGTGACAAAATGTAGCCGTCCTTCGGCTCCAACAGCAGCTTCTTTGCTCTGCTTGCGATTGCCGCGTACCTCGGTAGGGTTAAAATTACGTGGGTTAAGTTCCTGGTGATGGCTCCACCTTTAATGAAATTAATATGAGGGAATATAAATAGGGAAGGAAGATGTAGCTGGATAAGGCATTAGGTTGGCACTCGCCGGAGACCTTGTAGCCTAATTGAAATAGGCGGTATTAATCCAACATAACACTTTGACATATTTACTCACGTCGCTCGCCATTCTTGTGGCTGAAAATTTGGTTTAAGTTAGGCTGACATGTAAAATTGTCCGTCAGACCCCCTCTGAACCGGATCAATCCTTCGAAAGCAAGTCGGTCAAGTGTTAGAGATTTTGGTGCTTATTTAACTTACATATGTAGTATAAAAACAATACAGCATATTGAGATTAGGTGTCACTAGTCAAAACCACTCTAACAAACCCATCTCTCCGCATGACCAAACGAGGCAGCCAAATTGTCCGGACATATTCACTACATGGGATTCCTCGTCTTAGAATTTCAACAATGCTGGGTGGGTAAAAAAGTAAGAATGGAAATATGACATCCGATCCGTGGAGTTAGACGTGTCTGAAATGAGAAACACCGGGCATTTATAACGGTCTGTGCTTCACAGGTGGAATTCCAAATTACTGAATCCCATCTACGCAATTGTCTCAGGTAGATAATAAAGTTGTGGAATATTTGAAGTTCAAGTATTGTGTGCTATATATAGTTAAGGTCCGATAATGGAAAATGTATTCGAGATATATAATGTGGTATTTGTAATAAATGAGGTAAATTTATATGTTTATGTGAACATATGATATAACAATTAACTTATAGAACTGGCACCATACCACCTTGAACGAGGGTGAGTCAAATGAAAACCTTAAATATTTTTATTTCGTAATTTATTCAACATATAAGGTACACAATGACATAATTTTTCTACGTAGTCTCTATTGCGTTCCATACAAGTGTTCCAGCGCTTCGGAAGTGTATGGATAGCTCTAGAAAAAAAGTCAACGGGATGGCTATTATCAGAAAAATAAAAGTGTCCGGCTTTAGTTTTCGAAGGACCGATCTTAGCTTCTCAAAGAGAACTCAGTTCAGGCACGATATGTATGCTGTATATCTGCTACAATCCCAATGTCCAGCACTATTTAATTAAAATAAACTGCACTTTGCCAGTGGGCCTTTATCTGTGAAATAAAATTTGTAACCGTTGGAAGCATGAAGTAAGGCATGCATTTTCCACCTCCTGGAATCCACCATTTTAGGGGTGGGGTGGGGGGTGGGGGGGTGGGATTGCTTGTTTTCGACAGCGATAACCTGCCAGTTCCATGCATGTTTCCGTAGAGGTCTGGGCTGTGCTAGCTTTATCTTCCAGAGCAGTACAATTGGTTGCGGTCAGACAGTCATGGGACAAATATGGCAAAGCTACGGGGCGCATAAATTTTACAGAGGCTGTGAGAATTACATTTCATACTCGTACAATCACAACACTCGAATTTCTTTGTTCGTACCAATATGAATTATACTCTCTTCGCAATTTTTCTTTTGCATATCGAGTGTATTTAGGAATAGATAAAACAATGCTTTCGATAACTGGAAGTTAACGGATATGGAAAGAATGCTTTAGTTTGGAAAAACGCATGGTGTACAAACGTGGTACTTGCCAGTTCACAAAATTCACTACCCTCTGGGCGAGATAATGAAGATTTGTTTCTCCATCATACAATTACGTATATTCTCACTAATATAAAGGTGTCCCCGCTTAAAAAATTGATTAACACAAACCATATATGACGTGGAAAGGAATGCAATAAATTGGATCTCTTTGTGCGTTTGGTTCTTTCTGTACATGTACTGTGCCAATGTAACACCAAGTTCTTGCGGAACATAGATTCCTTGGCACACGTGCGTACCAAATTACATTGGTCTATTCATTTTACTAATCATTATTACAATGATAAATTTACTCTGCTCTTGCAATCTTTTTTCTTCTCCCCAAAGTAATTTTCTTTTTTTTCCCTTTTAAGCACTGACTTTGTTGTTCGTATATATTTTATTTTAAATATGTACTGTTTTTCAAATGCTTTCTTTATCTTCATCAAGTTTGTAGTTTAATGAAAAGGCGTGTGTGGAAGTAGAAGCAAAAGTGCAGCTTTACTCTCGGAGCAGGGACCCTGGAATCTATTGGATAGGGCGCAAAGAGGTTCCCAGTGCGTTCTGAATAGAACTAAGAGAAGGATCCCCTTTATACGGACGTCCAGCCCGTAACCCATTCATCAAAATAACCGACAAATCCCACGTTCAAATTAAATCAAATGCGGTATAAAACTGCGGCAACTTTAAATAATTCAGCGTACCATAGTTCAAAACGTACAAAACATTTTAAAATGTGTGCTACGATACACGAGTATTAAAGCAAAAAATTCCAAGCACGAACACACTGGGTTGGACCTACTCGTATGTTTGTGCGGGACATTGTAATCCGCACATTTTTATGCAGAACCGCCAACATTTTAGTATTTGTTTACATTGGCGTCAGTTTGGTCAAAGTATTAATCGTGCTATACAAACTGTAATAACCCGATAGATGTGAGGCTTGTAAATTACGAATTTGTCGTCGTGACACAGTTCACACACATACATCACTGACAGCCACAATCGCACAAGTCCACTTCCAAAAAGAAAACTGAACACATAAGACAGGATGGGATGCAGTAGAATTCCGTGTACAGTAATGAACCGAAGACCTTTCAGTTAATAAGAACCACCTTATACAGTGAAAAGTTGACAGTCACTCAGTGGTTCAAGACGATTTTAAATAATTCTAAAATTCGTTATCATATTCACAAAATTTCCATATCTTACCACTCTTCCAGCCACTTTATTGTCACACACTATTTTATAAAACTATTCCATACAAAATTTCAAAACAGAGCAACAAAACATCTACACATCAAATTGTCTATTCCCAAACAAAATTTTAAAAATATTGAATATTGTGATTCCGCAATTGAATTTTCCTTAATTAATTATCTTGCCCAAAGCATAAAAAGGAAAATTAGTAATTGCATAGGATCATGCCGTGCCGACTCCAGTGGCTGCGATGCGTAGGGCGTGAGTCTGCCGCCTTTCGCTTGCTGGGATTGCGGATTTGAATCCAGTTAGGAACATGAATGTCTGTCTCAAGTGAGTATTATATATTGTCAGGTAGTCTCTGCGTCGGGCTGATCACTCTTCCAGAGGAGTTCTACTGATTATGGCTTGTGTAACAGAGTATGATCGTGAAACCTCGATAATGTGGAGGCCCAGGCCCACTACGGGCTGTTGCGCCATGGGGAAAAAAACGAATCTTGCCGTAAACAACACAAAGACTACGGTTTTGGGTTATTAAGTAACGACACAAGAAAGCGCATCTATGTGGCGCAATGTTAAGCAATTGAAAATTACAGATTATAATCAAGTGTAAAACACTAAATATATAATAGTATGAATGTGCTTTTATTCTTGCACCTGGCATAACATTGGCATCTCTGTGATGAGCCATTTTATATTTCGATCTTCGTCTGAATTTCTCTTTATTGCCTCGTAAACGGCAATTTGCTGCATGAACGTGCGTAAAGTTTCTGTTATGATTCAGATTTTAACCAATGCTGGACGTGTCTGACGTATTTCAATAAAAATCTCCAGTATGAAATTTAACAAAACTGCGTTCACTGGAAGCCAAGCTGCTCCATCAGGACACCGACAGAGAGACGAGATGGAACCAACAGTGCCTTAGAGAAATTTTTTCAGGAGGAACGAAAAATTTGTCAACCCTGACTTTCCTCATCCCTCGAAGGTTTAGTCCTTTACGGTGCATAATATATACAACTGATAAATCGTCGTTAAATAAACTACGAAATTAACCCCATGACAAAGTTTGTGTTTGTGGAAAGTTACCTAATATCAGTACTATTAGACTTTTTGCTTGTCGGTACATAACCACACAATGTCCAATATAAAAAATGTGGCCTGAGAAATCAGATACTACCTTTTCAGTACACTAGAAATGCTCATCGAATTGCCCATAACGAAGAACTGACAGAAGTATCAGGGTTTCACTTGGTGTAAAGTGATCGTAACGTAAGCTGTCACATCGTCACGCGATGGGCGATAATCTGACAAGAGAACACGAGACCCGACGCACTGGAACACTGGAGAGATAACGTAACAAGGGATGATAAGTCCCTCTGTTTACACATATCAGTCTCTCAACAACAAAACACTTTTTCCACTATTCATTATGTTCCAAGAACTATTCACTACGAACTTAACCATACCTGTTTTGGTAGGCAGTAATAAGTGATTTAAGATTTAAAATCTGCATTTATTTAATTATACTTTTCGTTAAATTCTCAGTTAAGGCACTGATTGCTTCCCGATTATGAATTGGTCTTGGACAAGGCGATTGAATATGTACTGTGAAGTAGAAAATTGACTTATAGATACTTATTACATGAAATCCGTAATTTAGTGACCGTGCAGTGAATCAGGTGGTGAGGCACCGGCCTCTCACCACGGTAATCGAGTTCGACCCTGTCTAGACCATGTGAGACTTACGGTGTAAAAGTGGAACTAGGTCAGGTTTTCTCAGAGTAATTAGGTTTTCTCTCTTCAGTATTATTCGATCATTATTGCACAGTTATTTGTCAAATTCGTGCTACGTTTGCATCAGAAAAAGTAAGTCGGCGAAACCACGGACCCTCAAATAAAACAATGCCCTTCTGGAAATCGGAAGCAGTGTAAAGACATTGCATTCAATTTTCGTGATTCTAAGGATAACAATATTGTGACAGCACTATTTGTCTTGTAGGGCCGAATGAAAATGGACAGACTGTGCATTAGTAATATAACTGTGCCGAATGACATTTCGATAACATTTCTGACACATATGATGTGGTTCTTATAAAAATGGTTAAACATATTACAGTCTTCTGGGGTGTCATATTTTACGCTTTGTTAAAGAGGTGCCAAACTTTTAGAAGAATATGGTGTCTTTATTTTTCGGATAAACAAGAGAAGTCGGTGTTAGCAGGTTCCTCCAAACATCAGTACAAACCTAACAATTTACACGGAGCCACTTCCCAGAAGACTGTAATATTCTGACAGACGAAAAATACTTGAATGAATCCCGATCACTTTGCTGCGAACTGTCAGTTGTTCTCGTTGACTTCCCAGCCACTGCGGGCTAATGTCCAAAAAACTTGAAATAAGCCACGGCCGCGTTGTCCCACACCTTTCCCAGTCACTTTCATTCTTCTTTCGAGATTACGCAGTGTGTACGTAAATATTTCTCTGCGCATGACCAAGCATCAAACCATGACGGCATATGGAGGAATGCTATTACTGGTTGACATATTCTTTCCCTGTATTTCAACTGTAGATGGAAATCAGTGGTCATCTTCATAGCATTTTACCATTTATGAAAGTGCCCGCTCGGTTCCACTGGCTAGAATCCACAACTGGTCTCAAAAAGAGATCAGTCTCAGTTCCTTATTCGAATGGAACTGTGGTCGTCCGGCCCACAGCCAGTCACAGCAATAATTGACGTAACCCCCCTAATCTTGTCAATTGCTAGAGCCTTGTTATTAATAAATGTATCAATCAATATGTCGTTTCTGACGAACTACATAAAGTTTAATTTCAATGTGTTGAAGTATAAAAACGTGGGCTCAGACGAACAAGGTAATAAAAGGCCCTTTAAAAAAAAGGTGGGAAATTTTCTTATACTCTGGGTGACTGTTAGATAGTCAAGAATGAGTGTGTTTTATGAGTTGCAGAGCGTTTCAGAACGTCGTTTTCCACATTCGGCTTTAGTACGGGTTTTACTTTCCTTTACCTTCTCTGCTGTAGAAGCGAAATTAATACAAAACGCGTCTACAACACTACGAACGTACTTGTCAGTACTGTGACGTCTTTACAGTGGGCGATTTGTTCAGACGAGTGACTCCTGAACAGGCACGCTTCCCATCAAAGAAGTGATCCTCGTGGGCCGACGCCTGCAAATGGCTAAAGAGAGAGCTTCGCTTCCATTTATCTACCAGCAGAGAACACGTTTGTGATAAGAGTACGAAAAGCTGTTCTACAGTGGAAGCTGGCTTGATTGCCTGGGTCAGTAAAGAGCCACACGAAAGAACACTTCTTGTGTTTCACCGCTTCCTTCACAAACACTCCTTGAAAAGAACTGCAGAAATAGATTAGTGCAGGGAAAGAAATATACATTTGAAAATTAAAAGTTGAGAAAATTAATATAAAAGGCGACAACAAAGTAAGAATAAATAAATGTAACTGAAATGAGAATGCAATTATGCATCACACTTATTGGGATTAGAAACAGACAGTGAAATGCGAATGGCAAAAATGGAAGAGAATATAACGGACGGAAAGGTGAGTGAAGATATAAATGCTAGTAATATTGCAAAGTTGCAGCAAAAGAGAAACAACAACGAGAAAAATAAAGAAGACGAAGAAGAAGAAGAAGAAGAAGAAGAAGAAGAAGAAGAAGAAGAAGAAAAAGAATGTAAAACAAAATTTTGTAGGAAATAAGTTTTAAAATGAAGAAAATAAGGAAAAAATAATGTAATCCTCTGACAGTAGGAACTAAGTATTTTCTTTATAGTAACAACATAACCCCAAAACTTACCCTTCCTGCTGCAGCTTATTGCAATTAAAAGAAAATAGAATATATACAAAAACTCCATGTTAAAAGGCAAGTCATCTACTACCTTACGTAAGTATCACCCATGAATGCGTACGTGAGTGTGAAGTTTAGCTTCAAGCAGACTTAAACTTGACAAGAATTGAAGTGACTGAGTGATCGATGAATGGCGGTACTTCCAAGCAAAGCTCTCTGTCCGAGCAAAACTTAGTTCTCTGTAACCATGATATTTAAAGGTAGGAAGAATAGAAATTTACTAATACAAGAAAGACGAAGACAGAAATACGCAGGAATGAGTGAAAAACAAAAAAATAACACCCTCGAGCTGCACAGTTTGGGTCCTGTAATCACGACACATTTCACCTGGAAGCGTGCTACATGTGCATGGATACTGAAAGTGCGCGGCATGTTCTTCATTAGCACGGACGAGACACAAGTCATTAAACAGTGTCTGAACAATGAAAATTCATTTCATAACAGAACGTCGTAGGCATACATTTAGCTTTATGGTAATGCAACTTATAATTTGCATAATTTTACTTCGATAAATGATACACCGAAATGAAGTTCAGGTTATAAAATATCTACTTTAATTAAGGAAATATTCGTAACTTTTAAACCCGTTAGATTAGGAACTATGAGGCCACATTTTGACTCCAGCAATGACGTTTTGAATTTTCTGAACGCTAACACGCCCAAGAATACTCTGGTACTTGACCAGTCTACTTTCCACTTGTCACGCGAATCTCTTGCGCCGTAGCCTAGAGCCAGAAGATATAAATCCATTCACAATTTACAGAACTAGGCTGAATTTTAAGACTGCAATCTTCCGTAATGTACCGCCGTGCAATCTGGTACAAGGCTGCCATGTTTTGGACAAATCTTCACTTCCGAGACGTAGGTAACCATTTGTTAATTTACATTGCATCATATCCTAAAAATGTTGCAGCATTATTAGATGTTCAAACATGTTCTAATTATCTTTTACCTTAAATTAAAGCTAAAGAAAACTCTGTTTCTATTCTGTTCTTTTATATAGTTGCTACAAATTTCATAATAAAGAAAATAAGATTAAAGATTTTGACTGGGGAAGAAATATGTGTCTCCGTTACTACTGAACGTATTTCTGTGAGTGTAGGTGGGCTACTAATTGTTTAACGCTGAAATTTGTTGGTTGAATATAAATGTGGTCCCTACCTGTTCAATATAAATTCGTAAGGATATTTTAAGATTGCAAATTGTAAGATAAATAAAACACAGACTTTTTGTGAGTACTAAAATTCCTTCAATCTTCAGCTTTATACAACGTTGCCAAGCAAGTTGGAAACAACATGTTAGAATGGAAATCAACAAAAAATCAAAGGCAGGTTATAGCACACAGGCCAGTGGCGTGATAAGGGCCAGCGATTCGTAAGACAGAGTATCGTTCCAGCTTTAGACTTAGGTCGTGTTCAAAGGGAATAAAGAAAATACATGTATAAAATCACAGTTACCTCTTAAGCTGTCGGAATACGGAATTTAAATTATTACACGCAATTTTGCACAATAAAATGCGAACGTAATCTTCATTTAGGTAGAGTGACCTACAAATAAATTGCTGTTCACAGCCCTTTCCTTTGTATTGTGATTAATAAACTGAAAACAACAATCATTTTTCGTACCACAGTAAAAATACACGAAAAACTGTCAATCTTCTGCATCAATTAAAATTTGGGTGTTCGAGCTGTGAAGCATGTTGTCGTGTACAGCATTTCAAAATGTATGTATTTTGTCTTAAATATAATCCCAGGTTCTATGGGTACACATTATGTGAACGTCGGAACTTTTCAGCTAATTGACTGAGCGGAGACCCCGTACCGAGTCCACTGGACACCCTCAGGCAGCTCATACTGTGACCATTTGCTTTGTGACAACGTGTATACTTGCAGAGAGAAACAATGTCTTGGAGGAAATGTAGGTTTTACCTCCAGGATGGTGTTAAAACCCAGAAAACAATTTGAACATGCTATTACCCAAACTTTATATCATGTCTTTTGGACCCAGTTTATTCACTTGTACTGAAGGAGAAATTCCGTATTCACATGTCAAATTATGGGCTTACATTATTAATAACTCATTTATATGGTATATTGTCCTATTTTGGAATTACAGATTATCCATCGTTAATAAATTCTGTCGGTTTCTTTCCCTCCTTGCTTTAGTACATAGAAAGTTGAAGAAAGTGTACTACAGGATTTATAGTGACAACCATGGTTAGTCGCTCCCGTGTGTTATCCGGCGGCCACTCGATAATTTTTTTGCGTGAGATTCAAAGTATTCTACACATAAATTCGTTCGCAGCCTGCCATAATTCTGAACGTACAGCAATTAAACTTAGATACCGGCAGCTGCCATTAAATGAATAAGAACTTTACTAATTGTACATTTATCTTACGACAATTTAAATTAATTGCTATTTTTAGATCCGTCATATTGGACGTCGACAGAAGTAAATATTAATTTTGCTCTCCCCTTTACCTGTTATGGCACGTGAAGATTTCCATACAACAAACCATTAAAAGGTACTGATGACTCGTCTCTGTACCAGTAGAGAGAGAGAGAGGGGGGGTCGGGGGAGAGGGAGGGAGAGAGAGAGAGAGAGAGAAGCATGATACGATCTTTAATCTGCGACATTGTATGTAACAACTGCGGTTAAATATGCTCACGTTTCTTTTCGTGAATTATTTACCAACACCATGAATTCAGCAGTCTATGCGAAGTTCATCTAGAAATTTTATAACACTGAATGTTTTTTGTATGCTGAGATTTTGGTATATTTATCGATGGTTTCGACTGTTCAAGTCATATAGTGTTGAATATTATGATTCGCTGTAAATGATAATTGGGACAGGATTGGGAAAGAAGCTGCCACGACCTAATTTATGGTACAAATTGCCAAGTCGAACCACAGGAAACCACATAAGACTCTAGCCAGGTTAGTCTGTAACCAAGCCGAGATCTGAGTCCAGGACTTCCCGAATACAGAACAGGAATGTTGATCACCCGATGTTGTGATAAGGGAGTAGGACGTCTTGTATTACACGTCTGTGGAATTAGATCTTGCGTTATTAGCTTACTTAACTACGCATAACTAACTGAAAAAGAACTACTGCATTAAATGATAATTTTAGAACAGCTTGAAAAAAACAGAATTTTCCATAGGCATAAAAACCAAAACAATGGCAACGTATGACAGGTACTTAGGTCAGAGTTAAATTAAAATTTTGAAATTACTCTAAAGATCCTGAGGAAACACAGTTTACTTCAAGCATTAGTGTAGTATTATTATGCAGGTATTAGGTCTTAGTACCATCGCCTTCTCCGGCTACTTTAATGTGTACACACAATTTATACATCTGATATCATATGTTGCCGAAGAATGAATAATGAAATCGTGTGTGGAAGGAATCGTTTGTGACCTAATTTAATTTGTAACACTCCATTTTCATTAAGGGATAAGGAGACCCACAGAAACATCAGTGACGACAAAAATTATCTGGTGCATGTTTTAAGCTATGGTTGTAGTAAGAATAAACTAAGGCCATTATACGTAAAACCAAGATGTTTTGTGGCGAAGAAATATAAATTACGAGGATTACTCGGTCTCCTGTTTTCAATTTTTACCACGTGGTATGTACTTAATTATAATATTGCCCGTTGTTCTGCATGGGTGTGAAACTTGGTCGCTAACATTGAGGGAGGAACGTAGGTTGAGGGTGTTTGAGAATAGGGTGTTGAGGAGAGTATTTGGGCCTAAGAGGGACGA
>JGI20166J26741_11563362_pt1 | contig 24019 bp, 21 predicted proteins | sample TergutCu122P5_FD_26741 | JGI IMG/M metagenome (IMG submission 26741)
ACTTTCGCCCCATAAATTTAGCCATCTCGTCTCCCCTTGCAAGTGATAATCCATCACATTATAGCGAAAATATATCCACTGTGCAAGCAAGGATTTTTATTAATTAAATACTCTGCGAGAGCTGCGAATAGCTTACGCGGTACATGGTTTCTCGCATAGCGGCCAGCCGCTCTATGAATTCACCATCCGTCATGTGACACCATCTTTTTTGTCGCTTATTTTGACCGGTCACACGTTAGACGTTTTATCCTGGGGTTTTATTGGCGCCGTAAAAAATTTTACCGGCGGTCATGGGAGGTACTGTTCTATTACATCGGCCACTAAATAATTGCTCAACTCTACATGGCACAACGCGTTTGGATGGTCGTTCAGCCATACCGCGAATTCGTCCATTGTGAGGTTTTTTGTTTGTGGGTAGTTGTTCCAGTCAATTACCTGAAAAACTGTCGCCTCGGTCAGTTCAAACTCCTGCGGCGTCTCGCCGGGAAATTCCTGTACATAGAATCCATTTGACAAGCTATTGGGGTCGACGCCTAACGCTTTAAGCTGATCGCTGTCATTTGCGGCTGTCAGCCACTGCGCTTTTTGCAAGCGTACTGCTGAACGCTGCGTGTCAACCGCTAATATATGGCCGAAGTAAGAGCCGAACGCATTCTGTAAGTATTCGGCTACAATACCCTTTAATCCATCTGGTGTTGTGGTGTCGTAACGGAAAGCAGATGTATATTCGATAGATCCCAAAAGCTGTGGCTGACCTGTTTCGTATGAGAAAACAAGCTGGGAATTTCTGCCAGTGTAATCGGTTATCCACCCGTTTTCAATCTTCGCGTCGATATAAACGTCAGCGGCGTTTTCGGGCTTTAACTGATAATCCAACTGCCAAACCGACAGCGGATAGGGCTTTAGGCCGTCAACCTCGCCGATTTTTACAAACTTAGTGATTTTACTGTCCGTTACTTTAAACGGGCTGTATTTCATGGCTGCGAAAGAATCTATAACACTTTGTACATACTGCTTGGCGTAATCTTCTTCATTGTAGGTTTGAGCGCCGACCGGAGATGTGCCGCTTGATATTTGCGGCGGGCCGTTCACGAAATCGTTGGCAATCAGCCATTTGCCGCTGCTTTTCACCAGGTTTACCGTGCTTGTCTCGTCAAATTCCCCGAATAAAGAGCGATCTACGGTTGCGGTTATAGCGTTGTCGCTGAGGCTTGTGATTTTTATCGTATTATAATCCCAGTCAAAAGCGAAGCCGCGCCCGCCATTATTGGAATCTACATACAATTTCCCCTCATATTCATAATACATCGGCGTGTAATCATGATAGTCGAAAGAACTCAAGGGTTTATCCAAATCTCTCAGATAGCGGCTGTAGAAACATCCCTGCGCCGCTTCCGGCGTAAAGACTTCCTCTACCCAGGCTTTAAGATCGGCTGCGCTTTTTATTTTGGCGTCATCAACCAATACGTAGCTAGGATAACCGGGAATGGTGACGCTCTTATTCTCCTGAAAAGCGCCGTCCCCGTTGAAAACACTGCTGTAAAAGTTGGCCGCTTTAGGAACTAATTCCGCGATTATCGCCTTCGCGTCGTCCTCCGACACATTTGCCGCCGCCGCATCGTTTGCCTCGGCAAAACCGGCCCGATTAACGGCGAACCCAACGCTCAACGCGGACGCCAGCACAACCGCCGCGATAATGACAATACGCGAGTGTCTTCTGAAATTTAACACGTTTTTAACTCTCTCTTTCACGCCGCCCTCCCCAAAAGCAAGGGGGCTGCCGCTTATTATGCGCCGGTTGGTCGCCAAAGAAATCAGGGACAGGGAATAATCACGTTTTGTCACGTCACGCATTTCTTTTAACACGCGCTCGTCGCAGGACATTTCCATATCCGCGCCCATGAGCATAAACGCCGCCCAAACCAGCGGGTTAAACCAATGCAGACATAGGATAAAATACGCGACAAATTTTACGATATGGTCATACCGGCGCAGATGTATTTGCTCGTGGTGAATAACGTAATCCCGCTCTTTATCCGACAAACCCGCCGGGATATAAATCCTGGGGCGGATAATGCCCAACAAAAACGGGGATTGAATATTGTCCGCTTCGTAAATGTTTTTCCCGACAACCGCCGCGTGGCGCATTTTCCGTTTCATCAGAATATAGGATACAACCGCGTAAACCAGCATAACAGCCGCGACCGTAAGCCAAACATACGCGCCGGCCGCTATCCACACCTGCAATGGGTTTACGCTAATATTTTGAGGCGCGGCGGGTAAAACCCGGCTCACAGCGTTATCTATGACTATTATCCCGCTGTCGATTCTCGGAACTGCCTGCATTGCGATGTCCCGCGGAATGGGCGCGGCCTTAAAAGGAATCAGGCTTATTACGCTGTTTATAGAAAACGGAAAAACCAGCCGGAAACCGGCCACCGCCCAGAGGCAGTAGGAGATTATTTTCGGGGCCTTTTTCAAAGGCAAACGGATAATGCAAACAGCCGCGATAACAAACGCCCCGGTCAGGCTCATATTGAGGATCGTGAGGAACAGTTTATCCATTTGCGCCGCTCCCCTCGTGTTCTTCTACCAGGCGTTTGATTTCTTCGGCCTGTTCCGGCGTCAGTTTCCTGCCGCCGATAAAAGAAGTGATAAACTTCGGAAGCGACCCGCCAAAGGTATCTTCCACGAAACGGCGGCTTTGACGGGCAATCTGCTCGTCTCGGGTAAGCACAACCGTTACATGCGTGTTTTCGTTTTTGAATACGCCTTTATCGCATAGCTTCTTCAACACCGTGTAGGTCGTGGATTTTTTCCAATCCATCTCCTTCTCCGCGAAAGCTACCAATTCCGGCGAAGTCAACGGCGCTTTGCGCCAAATCAGCTCCGCAAGTTTATCTTCCGCCGCCGTGAGGTATATTTCTTTAGGCATCTCGTTTCCTCCAGACTAAGTATTCTAGACTGGATGTAGTCTAGCACACTTAGTCTGAGATGTCAACCAGAATTTTGAAAAAATAATCGGAAGCGTGCATATTCGTCAGCCCACTTTCCCGCTCCATATCAAAGTTCCCTGATGCCGGTAATTGTCGAATTCAGCGTCTGACAATTTGCTATTGCTGACCGCCTCGACATCGGTTAAATAATACACTTCCGTTTTGACCGGGCTATCGGCGTGGACGAGCCTGAAAATCTTTTCCCCTCCGCCTTTCGCGGCGCTGCCTTGCGTCAGCCTGTTTGCGAGATAGCAGATATAATCGACATTTATTGTTTCGCCGTCACGCACGATGGTTCTTCCCGTGGCGTTGACAGTGTTGTAATTCCGCGTGCAGGTTAAGTCCAGGACGGCTATTTTACTACGAACCTGGGGGGTGGCCGCGTCGATTTTTATCTGGTTTCCATTGTTTCCCGCCGGGTCGGTAATGACAACGGAAGCGCCGTCAGCGGTTTCATAGTAGTCAGCCTGATTTTCCTGCACATTCACCAAACCGTCATAGTAGGCAATCGGTTTGTAATCAACAATTATTGTTCCGGCGAAAACCGCGATGACGGTTACCGCCGCAGCGGCCGCCGCGCCTGCCAGCACATTCCGCAGCAGAATCTTTTTCTTCATTTTTTTGAACACGCTTATGCTTTTCGCATCTTTTTCGCGGAGCTGCGCCACGACCCGGTTCCGCATTTCCGCCAGCTTGTCGCGGCAGTCCTCGCACTCCGCGATGTGCTCGTCAACCAAGGCGCGGGTGTCGTCGCTTGCCAGCCCGCCGACATAAGCGGGCAGCAAATCCCCGATAATTCCGCATTTAGTCATCGTTAAGCCCTTCTTTCAATTTAGTTTTGGCCCGGTGGAAAGTGACCCTTGCCCAATTATCCGGCTTGCCGAAGAGCGCCCCAATCTCCGTGAAGGAGAGTTCGGAGAATACCCTGAGAGAAAACACCTCTTTGTGCGGCTCGCCTAAATCGTGCAGCAGTTTGTGGATTTTGAGGGCTTCGGACTTATCAATCAGTTTGTGCTCCAGATTATCGCCGCTTGACAAATTTTCGGGCATTTCAGCGGCGAATTTATTCTTCTTCGCCAATGTGAAGAACGTGTTCTTCGCGATTTTGCACAGCCAGACGCGCACTTCGCATTCGCCTTTGAATTTGTTGATCGACCTTATCGCCTTCAGGAACGTTTCGCTTGTCACGTCCTCGGCAACGCTTGGGTTACCGCAAAGAGAGAGCGCGTAACGGTAAACGTCGTCCGCATAGGCGCTGTATAAGTCCTCAAATTCCACTCTTTTCACCTGCCTTTACTAAAGAGACTGACGAGATTGCGTTTCGTTACAGAATTATAATTTATTTTTCAGTAGTAATAAAAAACACGGGGGCAGTTCCCGGTGTTAACAAATGGAACTGTCCCCTGTGTCATCAATGCCACGCTTGTATAAATTTTATCGGCAAGTTGTTTTTATCAACGCATTCCTTTATTTTTGATGCGGCTTTATAGCCATATCGTCCGATTTCGTCATCCTTTGACTGCTTGGTCACTTTGGCCTGCTTGTCGGAAAACACATATGTTACCTCGCCGTACTCGCCTTTTCCGTCGGGCTTATAAAAATACGTAATGCTTTCCGAGTTGAATTCTTTTAACAACAATTCATTCATGATAAACCCTCCTCCCTGTCCAGTTTCTTAGTGCACTCAGTATAATTATACTGCGATTCCGATATATCGTGAGCGGTTTTGTAATCAAGGCCCTGCTCATTCATTAACCCGTATTCCATCAGTTCATGCTTGAGCATAATTATGTCCATTTCCCGTATTTCTTTTCCCTCGATTAGCCTTTGCCATGAAACCGCCATGTCATAGCTCGGGTCAAACCTCGTTAATTCATTTTCGCCTAAATCGTATTTATTGAAAAATATGTGCTTTTTAATCTTTTCCACGTCGTCTACGGTAAGGCCTGTGTTTTTGGCTATTGCCTCAATATCACCGGTGCGCTTGCGAATTTCGTCATAATAAAGGCTTGCATGTGCCTCTTGCCTTTGCAGGTCTCTTCTCGGAATCGCGCCGCTCGCGCCGGTAACATCCATCTTTTCACCGCCTGATTCTATTATACTGCTTTCAATAGAATTTACAAGGTTTTCTTTTAGCGCCGCGTATAGAACCGTCAACTTTGCCTTACCGCAGCATCGCCGCCAGCGCCGCCCCGGCGTTGGCTTTGCGCGCGGAATTGCTGACGACCGCCGCGACGGCGTCCCTGCCCATTAGCTCCCACAGCGGGGCGATGGTGCAGCCGGAGAGCGGCGTGACGGAATCCACCGCGCCCTCGTCGGCGTAGGTCTGCATTTCTGCCGGCGAGGCAATGATTATGTCGATCTCATTCGCCGCGATCATAACGGAGAATTTTTCCATCACGGCAATGTCCATCTGAGTGAGCTGCCCCGTGTTTTCGGGCCTGACCAGGCAGTCCAGCATATACTTGGTCCTGTCGTAGCTCAGGCGGCCGTCGAGCTGCCGCAGAAAGGCGTCGGCCGCCTGCTGGTTCGGGGACGGCGCGATGAACGCGATATTGACATAATCGCCGATGGGCGGATGGATGAACATGACGTTGACGGAATACGCCGCGACGAATACGCCGGCGGCAACCGCGAGAATCGGGATTTTGTAATAATCCCAGATATAGCCGGCTTTTTGGCGCAGCGTGAGGTTTTTGAATTTATCGGTCATATGAGTTTCCTTATTCCCGCGGCCAGATTCCCGGCGAACGCGGCCAGTTTCATGATTCGGTGCCTTACCGCGCCCAGCCGGGCGCGCGATAGCTTATCGAGCCGGGCGCGCAGTTCCGCGGCGGATGCCAGGTCATCCGGCGAAGGCGCGTGCCCGCCGTAGCGCAGCGCGCAGACGGCCCCGGCCGCGCCGCGCAGCCTGCCGCGGCTGTCGCCTTCAAGGCCCAGCGCGTCGGATACGCGCCCGGCGTATGACAGTATCGTCTCGCTGGCGAGCTGGCCGCAGCCCAGCGCCGCGAACATCGCGCGGACGTCTCTGAAAATCCTCTCCAGCGCCTCGCCGCTGTCGCGCGGCGCGAGCGCGTCCCGCAGGCCGTTTCGCCCGCGCCAGATCAGCAATCCGGCTAAAACCGCGCACACTGCGGTGGCGGCGAGGGCGATGAGGGCTATCGTTGAAAATACGCTTCTGACGCCGTCAGCCCCGGCGGCGGTCTGCCCTGGAGCGCTGGGGGCGGGGCTGGGCGCAGCCGAACTTGGGGCCGGCGTCGCGGCGGGCGGGGCGGATGGCGTAGTTGCGGCGGCGGCGTCCGGCTCTATCCCGACGTTTGAGTAATTGTTCGCGCCGCCGGTCGGGTCGAACGTGACCCAGCCGACGCCCTCGAAATACAGCTCCACCCAGGCGTGGGCCGTGCCGGTCGTCGCCTTGTAGCGCCCCGCGCCGTCCGGCACAAGGCCGTAGCCCGTGACGTAGCGCGAGGGGATGCCGATCATCCGCGCCATGACGGCCATCGCCGTCGCGTAGTAAACGCAGTAGCCCTCTTTGGTCTCCAGGAAATAGGCCACAAAGTCCCGGTCGGGCGGCGGCTCGGCGGGGTTGAGCGTGTAGCTGAAGCTGGTCTTGAGCCAGTTTTCGAGTATAACGGCTTTATCATAGAAATTTGGCGCGCCGGCGGTCACGGCGTTTGCCATGAATGCGGTGACCATCATATCCCGCCGGGGGGACGCGCGGTTGAAGGGCAGCTGCGTGTAGCGGCTATAATCGGCGAGATTGGTGTACGCGGGGGACGTTCTTCTGGCCTGCCGCCCGCCTCCCGGCCTGCCGTTTGGCAGAGCCAGAGCGTCAATACGCCAGCTGCCGTCAACCAATTGAATCGTCAATTGGCACGAGTTTACAAAGGCGTCGAAACCCGGCTGTTCCCTGTCCAGAATGAGCGACGAGAACGAATAACTGAACCCGCTTTTCAACGGCTTGTCCGACAGCAACGAGGAATCGTTCTGAACATGCGGCACTATTCCGGCATCGGACGAGAATTTTTGGATATCGCCGAAATCGTAAATCTGCAGGCCGGAAGGGAAATACATCGTAACATCCGCGCTGGCGTCGCGCACAAACGCGGAAAGCGGCATTCCCGTGGTATCCGGCGGAGGCAGTCTATTTGCGGATACGCTGAAATATGGCCAAAAGCCATCCGGCGGCGAATCACCCGCCACCGGCGCGTAGTCGCTGTACATCGACGGGTAGAATCCTGAAGCGTCTGTCACGGTATTCCTCCAGCCGTGCCCGTCGTAATAATCATACGTGTTGCCCTTCATCAGATACGGCGTGTCGGTTTTTACGGTCATGATCAGGGTGTTGCCCGTGCCGTTGTTGGGCCCGCCCAGTCGCCCCGTGAAGGCGGGGTCCTGATCCACCCACCCCACCCCGTATTGGCCGGTTGTGATGAAGCGGTACGTGTACTGGATCTGGTCGGATATCTCCGCGAGCTTGTCCGAAAGGCCGGCGTTGCGCAGGGAGGCGGCGTCCATCTTCGCCGTCAGCGCGCCGCAGGCCACGCAGACCAGCACGGCGGGCAAGGCCATCAGCATGGCGGCGGAGGCCGGGAAAGCGCGCGCGCCGCCGAGTTTTTTTCGCGCCCTTCTGGCGGGGCGCGCCGCGAGCGGGATGACGCCAGCGGCTATAAGCAGCACGCTGGCGTAGTTGCCGCCGAAGCCGTACGACGCGATTACCATGATGGCCGCGGCGGCGAGGACGGCCATCAGCGCCATGCTCCGCACGAACCGTATGACCAGCCACACGACGAAAACCACGGCCAGCGCGCTGATCCAGTGCGCGGCCAGGTTCGCGCCCGCGCCGAACTCGTAGCCGCCGGGCATCTTCATGGCCAGCCACCACGTGAAAAAGCGGGCGCACATGTAAACGAAATCCTTGACGGCATCGTAGGCCCGCCAGTTAAAAATGAGCCCGGCAAGCACGCTGGCGAGCAGGAGAATCACGAACCGCAGGCGGAAAGCCAGCCCCCAGAACAGCGCGAAAACGGCCGGCATGACAATAAAAGCCCACGCGAACACGTCGGGCATGGTCTTGAAAAAGGCCAGCAGAACCCCCGCGGAGATCAGCGCGGCGCACAGAATTTCTATTAATCTGCCGGCAAACCGGTCAAGTCTTGTCATAAACGGCATAGGATTCAAACCCGGACGAACTCATCCGTTCGTCAAAATACGGCTCTGGGCAAAGCCGGACTATTTCACAGCCCAGCAGCTCCAGCTGTCTCATTTGTACGGCCAATTCGCTAATATCGCCGTTTTCGGCGGCCCCGGCGGAATCCGCGGAATCGGCGGAGATATAATACAGCACGTCGGGGATATCACGTTTACGCAGCATGTCCAACAGTATTTCGGCGTCCAGCGAGCCGCTGAACGGCGTCACCGCCAGCGCACGGGCGTAATCCTTCACGGCCGCCTGCGCCGCGCGCGGCGGGCCGCCGGGCATAAGCGCCACGTTCCGCCGCTCCGAAAGCAGCGCGTACAGCACGCTCAAAGCGCACTCGCACATGGTGTCCTCGTATTCCAGGCGATTATCCGCGCCCGCCACGGTGTTCAGCAGCAGGGCGTACGCCGGCTCCGTCACGCGCTCGCGCAGGCGCGTCGCCAGCTGCCTCCGCTTCACGGACTGCTTCCAGTGTATCGAGCGCATGGAGTCCCCGGCCCGGTAGGCGCGGGTCTCCGGCTGCATCTCGCCGCTGTCGCCGCCGCTTTTATCGTCGGAGCCGTCGTCTTCGTCGGCGTTGTAAACGGCCAGCCGGGGGCCGGAGCAGAGGCGCGGCAGCGCCAGAAGCTCCAGCTGGGCGGGCCTTTCGCGCCTGAAGCGGAAAAAGCCGAACAAATCCTCGCTGCTGAACCGATCCGGCGCGACGGCGTATTCGCCCCTGTGCGGGCAGACGGCCTCCGCCTCGAAATAGCGCGCGCTTCTGGCCGGGATATCGCATATGTATTCGCCGACGCGGACGGGCTCCGCGCCCTGATCCGAATTTTTTTTGACGAGCGACAGGCGCACTCTGACGCGCAGGGCCGGCAGAATGCCATGATTTTCCAGCGTGACGCGGACGATACGCTTTTCCGCGCGCGGCGCGGACGGCTCGTCCGTCTCCAGCCTGCAAACGGGCCGCGAAACGACGGCAAGCAGCAGCGCAATCACGACCAGCGCCGCCGATACCGCCAGCGCCGCCAGAAATTCGGGCGAACCCGCCGCGAACGTGCCGACGGCGAATGCGCAGGTCAGCAGCAAAAACCCGATGCCGCGCCAGCTCATAGCGCCATCGGCACGGGCAGTTTTGTCAGTATCTGGCCTAAAATATCCTCTATCCTTACATCCCGCGCGCGGGCGGCGGATGACAGCACGCACCTGTGCGCAAGCGCCGGAACCGCCAGGCGGCGGACGTCGTCCGGCAGAACATAATCCCGCCCGCGCAGTATCGCGCGGCCCATCGCGGCCTTCATCAGCGCGATGGAACCCCGCGGGCTGACGGCCAGTTCAAGCGCCTCATGCGAACGCGTCGCGGCGGCGATATCAATGATATACTGCTTTACCCCGTCCGCCACCTTCACCCGGGAGAGCCCGCGCTGGAGCTCCAGCACGTCCTCCGCGGAGGCCACGGCCGCGATATCCGGCGCGCTGCCCGGCGTCTGCGGCTGGTGCAGCGCCAGAATGCGCATCTCCTCGTCGAACGTCGGGTACCCCATCGAAACGCGCAGCAAGAACCTGTCCAGCTGCGATTCCGGCAGGGGATAGGTGCCCGCGAATTCCATCGGGTTCTGCGTGGCTATGACCATGAACGGGCTGGGCAGCGGGATGGTCTGGCCGTCTATGGTGACCTGCCTCTCCTGCATGGCCTCCAGCAGCGCGGATTGCGTCTTTGGGCTGGCCCGGTTGATCTCGTCCGCTATGACGATCTGGCTCATGATGCCGCCGGGGTATAAAACGCGCTGGTTCGTCGCCATATCAAACATGTTGAAGCCCGTTATGTCCGAAGGCAGCAGGTCCGGCGTGAACTGAACCCGCCCGAACGAACAGCCGAGGGATTTGGCAAGGCTCGAAGCCAGCATCGTCTTGCCCATCCCCGGCAGATCCTCAATCAGCACGTGCCCGCCGCATATCATGGCCGTCAGCGCCAGCTCCACCGCGTCGCCCTTGCCGATGATGACCCTGCCGATGTTTTCCGTTATCCTGTTGAATAAATCCTTACGTACCAAAGAACCACCGTCTAATCCTATGTAGTTGTCTATTGCACAATACTCATTATACTACAATCGGCCGGTGGTTTACAACTGTTGGCTTTAATATTTCTGGTTAATATAATTATCCACGACAGACTGCCGCACGCCCTCCATAAACACGCCCTCGGCGCGCAGGGTGTTGAGCAGGGCCTCGTCGGTGGAATGCAAAACGGTCGAGCCGGGCAGGGAGGGAATCTCTTCCAGGACGATTTCATAAAGCCGGCCCCGCAGAATCCGCGAAAACGTTCGGATGAAATAGGCCTCCGCGCCTTTAAAATCCAGCATTCTCATAATTTTCCAGGTGGCCGCGTCTTTTTTTCGGTAATAGTGTTCCGCCAATTCATAAGCCGCGCCCGCGGCCTCGGCGCCCGCGGGGGAATTCATCCGAACGCTCTTGGCGATGGCGTTGTAGTATTGGTAGTTGAACAGCGCCTTTTCTATCGTGTCGATATTCTTAAACGGCTTGATCTTCAGGTCGAAGACGGCTTCGTAATTGCGCGTAAGGTATTCGTTTTTGCTGAGATCGCCCTTTAGATACTGCTCTATCAGATCCTGCCTGTAATGAAAGTATTTCTGTATAGCGTTCAAGTTAAACACCTTTTCACTCGGAAAAAATATTCGAAAAAAATATTTTCGTATTCCAAACATTTCATCTGGAAAAATTGTCACATATGTAGTATGATTAATATGTTGATATTTTATCACGCTGTAAAAAATAATACAATAATATTATTGCGCGCAGGTGGTTTGAGTGAACACAGCAAGGGCCAATTACACGTACAGCGATTATTACGCGGATTACATAACCCCGAAGCTGGAAGAAATCGACATATTCATCAAAACGTCCGGCCAAAGGATCGAGTGCCTGCGGGCCGCCGAGATCCTGGAACTGCCGCCGGCGGAGGTATTTTCAATCCTGGCGGAGCTAAGGGGGTTCAAGTCAAGGCCGATTTGGCTGCGCAGGCCGGAATTTTTTGAGGTGATGGAGCGCGGCAGCAGCCCGATATGCGGCCTGTACAGGCGCGAGGTCGAATGCGGCAGCCCGCCGGTCTATTCGCGCGATCAAATCGCGTATATCTACGGCATAGACGTCAAAAAGATCGACGCGGTCTGCGATTCCATGTGCCTGGAGGAAATGCCCGCGTATATGCTGCCGCAGGTCTTTGACCGGGTGGTGTTCTGATAATTTTAAATATTTATTAGATTTTGCTTGCAAAAAAGGGATGGCGGGAGTATAATTATGACAGATAAAAGGAGGGAGCGTTGTAAGCCTCCCTCCGGGCAGGCCGTTTCGAACGGTCAGACTTGGTTGAAAGAAAATAACCGCGTCCGTGCTAGGGTTTGGCGGTTATTTCTTTTTGGAAAGAATGTCTATAAGAGCGATAACTAACTTGATTAGCGCGATGACAAACGTCATTGCCGCAAAAACAAGTATAAACGTCTCATATGTAGACATGGCAGCACCTCCTCCCGGGAGGATTGCCTGACCGTCCTCTAGCCCTGCTTGGGCTTATTATAGCATAACGCGGCCAATATGCCAACGATTATTTTGGACGAAATAGATACAGTTATTACCTGTATACAAACGCCCCGGGCTGTTGTATAATGGACTTAGAGTTCCGCGCGGGGGGTGCGATTATGAAGAGCTATTCGCGTAAAATCGAAACCGTCGCCGTCGACGCCGTCAAGGATATAACATGCAATTTTTGCGGCGGGCGCGTTCGCGTCAACAAATTCGGCGTGACGGACGAGCACCTGAGCGCTGAGAAGAGATGGGGCTACGGCTCGCCTTATGACGGAGAAACGCACAATATAGACATATGCATGCCATGCTATGAAAAATTGCTGGGCATGATGAAAATACCGCCCGCGGACGTATATGAAAACCAGGATCCCGACGATACCGCCTTATAGGCGGTTTTTGTTTTTCTTTATTCTTGCATATTTTTGGTACTGGCCTTATAATATATACAAGCAGTATGGTTATCGGTACAAGAACAGTGGTGAGGATATGTTTACCAATATATTACATAAAAAAATCATCCCGGCGCTGGTTTGCGCCTGCGTCCTGGTTTGCGCCGCGCCGCCGGCGGTCTGGGCGCGGGATACGGCGCGGATCATCGGCATACCCACGCAGAACCTGCTGGGCGACGCGGCGACGGTCACGCGCGCGCAGGCCGCGAAGATGCTGGCGTTTATCGAATACAGCCAGAGCGAGATTGACGGGCTGACGCGCGTGATCACGTTCGGCGACGTCTCTTTGGACAACTGGTACGACAGGTATGTCAACGCCGCGTTCACCGCCGGGTACATGACCGGCTACGGCGATCAGTTCCGCCCGGAACAGCCCGTGACCTTGCAGGAGGCTTCGGCGGTGCTGGGCAAGATTGATAAAAAGGGCAAGCTGGCCGTGAAGCTGACCGACGACAACAAGAACAAGCCGATCTCCTTCGCGCTTTGGAACCAGCTTTATATCGAGCTGCTGGCGGATCTCAGCGGCAAAAAGCCGACCGACGCGTTTTCAGGCTTCGGGCCGGATTACGGCATGGCGCTGGCCGCCCCCGTGATGCTGGCGACGCCCGGCAGCAACAACAAACTGCCCGCGTACAACGGCATAACGGACAGCGGGCCGGTCACGTTTTACGGGCTGGATCTGGACGCCTACATCGACCGGCGGGTGGACGTCATAATGAAGGGCGGCGAGATCATAACGCCGCTGGCGCTGAATTCCGCCTCTCCTACCCTTGCGAACGCGTATATCGCGCGGGTTCAGCCGGGTACAATCACCGTTTTCATCGGCGGGGCGCAGCGCGCGTACCGTTATGACAACGCCGTTGGCGCGGCGGAAGGCGGCATATGCGACATCACCGTCAGCGGCGGGCGGGCGGCGGACGTGACGCCGCTCAGGGATTCGTTCACGGATACCGTCAAGGCCGGCGGCAACGGCAATATCGAATTCGCGGGGCGCGGCGTCATCCCGATTGGCGCGGATTTCCGCGTTTATTCGGTCGCGGACGGGCTGGTGAAATGGAAAAGCCTTTCGAACATCACGCCCGGCGCGGACGGCATTATGTTCGTCACGCGGGGCGGCAAACTGGCCGCCGCCGTCATATTAAAGACGCCGTCGCTGAAAACGGTGCGCGTGGCCCTTAACACGACCGGCTTCACGGGCCTTTACCACAAAACCGTGAGCCTGACCGCGACGACCGCGTTCACAATAGATACGCCGGGCGGGACGAAGAGCTATAAAGCCAATCAAACCGTGAATATCGCGGATTCCATGTTTGATTCCAGGTCAAACGGCGGCGGGCGGATATACGTCAGGCCGTCCGGAAACGGCGAGACGGTGCTGAAAAGCGTCAAACGCGGAGGCGACAACCACAACCCGGCGTACAGGGGCGTGATTGAGATCGCCAAAACGCCCTCCGGCTACGTCATCGACAACGAGCTGAGCATGGAGCAGTACCTGTATTCCGTGCTGCCCAGCGAGATGCCGACGAAGTTCGGCGCGGAGGCCATGAAAGTCCAGGCCGTGGCCGCCAGGAGCTACGCCGTATGCCAGATAGACGAGAACCGCTACGCCCTCTACGGCGCGAACGTGGACGATTCCACGAGCTGCCAGGTGTACAACAACGTGCCGGAAAATTCGGTCTCAGTCGCGGCGGCGGACGCCACGGCGGGCGAATGCCTGACGTACGGCGGCGGCCCCGTCAGCACGAATTTCTTTTCGACCTCATGCGGCATGACCGCCAACAGCGGCGAAATCTGGCCCGACCCGGCCACCGGCCAATTCCCGGCGGCCACCGCGCCGTACATGACGGCCCAGCCGCAGTTCGACGCCAAAAACGCCGCCTTCAAGGACCTCAGCGCCGAGGGCGACTTCGACAAATTCATCACGGATAAAAAAATCGGCGGGTACGATTCGGCGTTCCCCTGGTTCCGCTGGAGCGTGAGCATGACGCCGGCGGAGGCGGCCGCCTCGATAAACGCGGAGATACAGAACCGGTACAAAATCAACCCTAAACTGATACTGACCCTCCAGGACGACGGGACGTACAGGAGCGCGCCCGTCTCCGATATCGGCAATCTGAAAGACCTGAGCGTGGTCAAGCGCGGCGCGGGCGGCAACGCGATGGAGGTTAAGGCCGCCGGCACCAAGGCGACCGTGCTGATCAAGGCGGATTACAACATCCGCGACCTGCTGGCGCCCAAACAGCATTTGTTCGGCGGCAAGCCTATCGTCACCACGCAGAATGACGGCACAGCGGTCAAGGACTGCACGATCATGCCCAGCGCGTTCTTCATGATCACCAAAACCACGGACAAAAAAGGCGGCCTTACACAGCTCAAATTCACGGGCGGCGGCTACGGCCACGGCGTGGGCATGAGCCAGAACGGCGTCTCCGCGATGGCCGCGCAGGGGCATAAGTATCGGGATATCCTGAGCCATTACTACACCGGAACCGCTGTGGCGAAGGAATATTGAGCCTGGCCGGGGGGAAATCAATTTATACTACGGCGCGATTTTCCAAAATTTCCGGGAAAACGTATTGAATATCGGCTTGCTTTATTGTGTCCGTCGTATATTCGCCATCCCCATCGTCAATATCCGCCTCATAAGCAGCGCCTTGTTCATATATCTCAACTATATGGGCGGTTTTTCCGTTTTTTAGCCGGACTTTATCAAACATTTTAATCGTCATATGGCGATTTAAACAGCTTCCGATAGGACAACTTCCGTTTCGCTGTTTTTTATCTCGACAATCTCATCCAAAAAAACAGTGTCCTCCTCATGTTTCCCTGTTTGCAAACAATATCCCAGTCTGTCCGGATCGCTATCGTATTCGTCCACACAAATAGGAAGCCCCACAATCTCGCCGCGCGCCTTAGTTTGTACTTTTAATTTTATTCCGCTGTACATTGCGTCATCTAAAATATCGGCGTAAGACATTTTGTCACCTCTTTATATTTTACCAATCCTATTCTGCTCAAATTCTCTTGTTCCTTATATAATGTTTGCGCTGGCTCACATCGCACCGGCCTGCGGCAGGCGGAACGGTCAGGACCGTCCCCTACAGTCCGTAGGGGAGATTGTGGGCGTCACCCCGGACTTGATCCGGGGCCGCAATGACGACGCCCACGCCGCGCGCCGCGCGCCACTCCGCCGTAGGGCGCGATGCCCACATCGCGCCACCCGCCCGCACTCCGCCATACCATTCCGTGGAACCCGTAGGGGCGGCCCTGCGTGGCCGCCCGCGCCGCGTTGCGAAGGCGGAACGGTCAAGACCGTTCCCTATGGTCCGTAGGGGAGATTGCGGGCGTCACCCCGGACTTGATCCGGGGCCGCAATGACGGCAATCACAGGGCGTTTAGCGGGCGAACACAGTTCGCCCCTACGGGTGCCACGGATGGGTATGGCTGGGTGAGGGCGGACCACAATGCCCCATAGGGCGCGATGCCCACATCGCGCCGCGCCCCAGCAGGCGGAACGGTCAAGACCGTTCCCTACAGTCCGTAAGGGAGATTGCGGGTCAAGCCCGCAATGACGCCGCTCACTGCCCATGCCGCTTACAACGCCACCATACCGTAGGGCGCAATGCCACATCGCGCCGCGCCCCAGCATCCGTAACGCCAAGACTGTTCCCTACAGCGCTGGTTTTATCTAGCCTCTAGCCTCTAGCCAGTCCGCGCCTGATAAACCTGCCGCGCCCTTTCGCCCCCAAAAACGCGTTGTCTTTGACGATCAGCTCGCCGCGGGAAAAAACGCGGGTTATCGCCCCCTGGAGGCGCATCCCCTCGTACAGCGTGTAGTCTACGTTCTCGTGCAGGTTCGCGCGGCTTATGACGCGCTCCTTCGCGGGGTCGATCATCACGATATCCGCGTCCAGGCCCGGCGCGATGTCGCCCTTGTCCGCCAGGCCGAACAGCCGCGCCGGGTTCGTGCAGCAGGCGCGCACGACCTGATTCAGGGTCATGCGTTTTTTCATGTAGCCTTCAGAGAACATCGCGAGCAGCCGCGTTTCCACGCCCGGCGCGCCGTTGGGGCATTTTGTGAAGTCCGCCGCGCCGAGCTGTTTTTCTTTGTTATAGTTAAACGGACAATGATCCGTCGCGACGGTTTGTATCTCTTCCGAGGACAGCCCCGCCCAGAGGGCGGCGTTGTCCTCTTTTTTGCGCAGCGGCGGGCTCATCACGTATTTCAGCCCGTCCTCGCGCGCGTAAGCGGCGTCGTCAAAGAACAGGTACTGCGGGCAGGTCTCGGCGTAGACGCGGCGCTGGCCCAGCGCCCGCGCACGGCGGATGTAATCCAGCGCCAGGCCGTTCGTCAGGTGTACGATATAGGCCGGGGCGTCCCCGGCGAGGCGCGCCAGCAACAGAAAGCGGGAGACCGCCTCGGCCTCGCACTCCGGCGGGCGGCTCTTGGCGTGATAAACCGGCGATGTGAAGCCGCCGCCCGCGTAATACGAGCGCAGATAATTCACGACGCCGTCGTTTTCCGGGTGCACGCAGGTCATCAGGCCGTATTCGCCGGCGCGCCGCAGGAACCGCAGTATGCTCGCGTCGTCGAGTTTATAGTCATACGTCATGTATATCTTGAAACTCGTTATCCCCTCCCCTATCAGGGTTTCCAGCTCCGACAGCACGCCTTCGTCCACGCGCTGGACGACGCCGTGGAAGCCGTAATCGATCACGGCCGCGCCGTCCGCGAGGGCATGGTAATAGTCGATTTGACGGCGCAAAGCACAGCCGGCGGGGCCGAAACCGGGGTGGTCCACGACGGACGTTGTGCCGCCGCAGGCCGCCGCGACCGTACCCGTGTAAAAATCGTCCGTCGCGCGGGCTATCCCGACGTCCAGGTCAAAATGCGTGTGAACGTCCACGCCGCCGGGCAGCACGTACTGGCCGGAAGCGTCGGCAATCTCGCCGTCCCCCGGCAGATTTTGCCCTATCTGCGCAATCTTGCCGTCTTTGATCAGTATGTCTCCGTTAAAAACCCGTTCGGATGTCGCTATTATTCCGTTTTTTATCAGCATATCGGCCTCCATCGTCTATATCGCTTTTTCTATATCTTATCATAAACGGGACGAGTTTTGAATAGATATTTATCATGCATACATAAGAATTAACGGGAGTGATGAACCAATGAACTGGCACGGCCTGGACTACCGCCGGGTGCTGCAAATACTGGGCAGCGACGCGCTGAGCGGCCTGTCCGCGCGGGAAGCGGCCAAACGCGCGCAGGTCTACGGGGAGAATAAACTGGGCGAGAGGAAGCGGACAAGCCTGGCCCTGCGCTTCCTGGCGCAGTTCAACGATTTTATGATCGTCGTGCTGATAGCCGCGGCGGCCATCTCCTTCGGGGCGTCGTTTTTCAACGGCGGGAAGGACTTCGCGGACCCGGTCATAATCCTGCTTATCGTCACGCTAAACGCGGTGCTCGGCCTGGTTCAGGAAAACAAAGCGGAAAAATCGCTGGAGGCGCTGAAAAAGATGTCCGCGCCGCAGGCCCGCATTGTGCGCGGCGGGCATGCCCAGACGATAGACTCGTCCGCGGTCGTCCCGGGGGACATAATACAGCTCAAAACGGGCGATTTCGTCCCGGCGGACGCGCGGCTCGTCTTTTCCTCCTCCCTGCGCGTGGAGGAATCGGCGCTGACGGGCGAATCGTCCCCGGTGGAGAAAAACGCGGAGCAGACAATACGGGAAGGCGCGGGCATAGGCGACAGGCTCAACATGGTGTTTTCCGGCTCGGCGGTCGTGTTCGGGCATGGCACGGCGGTCGTCACGGGCACCGGCATGAACACGGAAGTCGGCAGAATCGCCGGGTTGATTATCGAGGGCGAAGCGCCGCAGACGCCCTTGCAGCAGCGGCTGGAAAACACCGGCAAGCTGCTGGGCATCGGCGCGCTGAGCATATGCTTCGTAATCTTCGTGCTGGGCGTGCTGCGGCATCAGCCGCCGTTTGACATGTTCATCACCTCCGTCAGCCTGGCCGTCGCCGCGATACCCGAAGGCCTGCCGGCCATCGTCACTATCATGCTGGCCATCGGCGTACAGCGCATGGCGCGGCGCGGCGCGATAATCCGCAAGCTGCCCGCCGTGGAAACGCTGGGCAGCGCGAACATCATCTGCTCCGACAAAACGGGGACGCTGACCCAGAACCGCATGACAGTCGTGGAGGTGAGCGGGCCTTTCGGCGAGGCGCTGCCGGAGATAAAGGAAAAAGTCCTGAAATACGCGGCGCTCTGTTCCAACGCGGCGGCGGAGGACGCGGGCCGCGATTTCACGGGTGAGCCGACCGAGCGCGCGATAGTGCGCGCGGCCTGGGAAGCCGGATACGACAAGGCCGCGCTGGACGCGGAATGGGAGCGCGCGCTGGAGATACCGTTCGATTCCGCGCGCAAGCTTATGACGACCGCGCACAGGACGCCGGCGGGCTTCCTTATCATCACCAAGGGCGCGCCGGACGTGCTGCTTAACCGCTGCCAAAGCTGCCTGCGCGGCGGAAGGATAACCGTGGCCGGCCCGGCCGAGAGAAAGACGATAATGAGTATGAACGCGCGGATGGCCGGCAGCGCCTTGCGCGTGATCGGCGTCGCGTTCAAAGAGACGCGCGCCATGCCGACGACCGGGGCGGATCTTGAAAACGGGCTGACGTTCGCCGGCTTAATCGGCCTGATGGACCCGCCGCGCCCGGAGGTCCGCGTGGCCGTGGCGGTCTGCAAAAACGCCGGCATAAAGCCGGTTATGATCACCGGCGACCATGTGCTGACCGCCCGGACGATAGCCAAAAACCTGGGCATATGGAGCGCTTCGGACAAAGCCATGACCGGCGAGGAGCTGGACGCAACACCGCAGGAGGAACTAGAGCGGCATATCGGCGAGTACAGCGTGTTCGCGAGGGTTTCGCCGGAGCATAAGGTCAGGATTGTAAAGGCTTTTCAGGCCGGCGGCAATATTTGCGCAATGACCGGCGACGGCGTGAACGACGCCCCGGCCCTCAAAGCGGCGGATATCGGCTGCGCTATGGGCATAAGCGGCACGGACGTCGCGCGGGCCGCGGCGGATATGGTCCTGACGGACGACAATTTCAGCACCATCGTCGAGGCCGTCCGCGAGGGGCGCGGCATATACGTAAACATCCGCAAAGCCGTTCATTTCCTGCTCTCCAGCAATATCGGCGAGATCATCACAATATTCGCGGCCATAGTGATGGGCTGGGCGCCGCCGCTGGTGGCGATACAGCTGTTGTGGGTCAACCTAGTGACGGACAGCCTGCCGGCAATCGCCCTGGGGGTAGACCCCGCGGATGAAAACGTCATGAACCGCAAGCCTTATGACAACCACAGGAGCCTGTTCGCGGGCGGGCTCTGGCAGCGCATCGCGCTGGAGGGCCTGATGATCGGTATGCTGGCGCTGATCGCCTTCGGCGCGGGCTGTGTGTTCTTCGACGCGGACGGCTCGTGCGCGGTCGGCAGGACAATGGCCTTCGCCACGCTCAGCATCTCCCAGCTGGTGCACGCGTTCAACATGCGCAGCGAATCCTCGCTGTTCAAGATAGACCTGCTGGGCAACGTCTATCTGATATGGGCGTTTATCGCCGGGCTGTTCCTGCAGGTCATCGTGATAACCGTCCCGGCGCTGGCCCGGCTGTTCAAGGTCGTCCCGCTGTCCGGCGCGGCCTGGCTGATTGTGGCCGTGCTGTGCTTCATGCCGATTGTGATTGTGGAATTGGAGAAATTTGTCAACTTGAGGGTATACGGCAGATCCGCTTCATTTATTGACTAGCCGCGGCATATACTGGTAACAATTAAGGGGGAGGCATAGAAAATTATGGAAATTCTCAAAAACAGAAAATACGCTTATCAATATGCCGTTATTGATGAGACTGCCGGCGACCCCGAACCCGCTTCGGATACGGCTTCCGACCCGGTTTCAGACGAGGCCGCGGCGGCGCTGGACGCGGCCGTCCGCCTGCCGCAATACAGGACGTATGAAAAGGCGGGCAAGCGGCGGCGCAAAGCGGCGCTGAGCGAGGATGACAAACAGATCGTCGCTCAGATGAAGCAGGTGGAGAAAGAGCTTTCGCGCGTCGAAAACAACTTCAACAGCACCGAGGACCCTATTTTGATCGATTACTATATATACGAACAAATGGCGCTGCACAAGAAGTACGAGTATCTGCTGCGGTCATGCCGTGAGAGGGGGCTGTCTTTGTAAGGGCCGCGCAATTATAATATTAGGGGGGTACGATAAATGTCCAACGTAGAAATGCTGATTATGGCGGGGTGCATCCTGCTGATGCTTCTGCTGCTGCTGGCCTCGCCGGTGCGTATCGGCATAAGGCTCTTACTGCGGGCGGGCGCTGGCGCGGCGGGCATCGTGTTCGCGAACACAGCGCTCGTATTACTCAACCTCGTTCCAATCGCCGCCGTCGGCGTCAACGCCTTTACCCTGGTGGTCGTCGCCCTGTTGGGCCTGCCGGGTTTTATAATTATTTACGCCGCGAGCCTGATATTATGACATTTCCAATAAATATCCAAAAAAATGTTGACTTTTCGCCGAAGTTAGGCTATAACTGAATAGGAGGCAATTTTCATAATTTCAACACAGGAGGAAAAAGAATGAACAAGAACGACCTCATCGCGGCCATTGCCGAAAAATCGGCCATGAGCAAAAAAGATTCGGAAAAAACCCTCAAAGCCTTTGTAGAAGTAGTAACGGAAGAACTGGTAAAAGGCGGTAAGGTTCAAATGGTCGGCTTCGGCACGTTTGACGTATCAGCCAGGGCCGCGAGAGAAGGCAGAAACCCGCAGTCCAACAAGCCGATTCATATCCCGGCGTCCAAAGCCCCGCGCTTCAAGGCCGGCAAAGTACTTAAAGATTCCGTAAATAAATAGCCTGCTTAGTTTTTGGCCAACATAACGCAAAATAACGCAAAAAACTGCCACGGCGAAAACCGTGGCAGTCTTATCTTTCGTAAAAGAACCCAAAATGCCGTTCCTATATTTTGACACCTAGCCAACGCTAGGTGGGTAACCTCAGCTATCTTTCCGCCTTCCGCCGCCCAAAGGGAATTAGCTTGCGGCCTGACGTACGGATTTCTATCGGAAACCCTTATTTGATCTGTAGGTTCAAAATAATAGGTTATCGAGCATCCCAGGCACCTATTATTATAATTCGAAAACCAAAAAATATCAATAGGAAATTTTTGATTTTTTGGAAAGATTAATGTCGCATTTACAGAATAACCCTGCGCCCTTCGTCCGCCGATTGATACGCCGCGTAAATGACAAGCGACGAATCATAGGCGATATCCATGCCGGACAAGGGCTGACGCCCGGAAGCGGCGCATTCCATAAAATCCTGCAATTCGGCGTCGTACCCGCGGATAACGTCGTCCTCGATGGAGATATACTGCCAGCCCTGCTTCGTGCCTAGCTTCTCGTTAAAATATACGTTCTCCAGCCCGCCCGCGTCCTCGTGGAAAACCATCATGTGGTCGTTGGGGTTGGGGTTGCAGCGGTACACGGCGTCGTTCAGGTAGACGTCCACGCCGCTCCTTTTGCCGCCCAGCATCATATCGGCGGCCACGGCGTGGGCTTTCGTGCCGTCCGAAAACGTGATCAGCACGTCGGCTATGTCCTCGACGTCTACCGGGCGCGATTCGATGAAGCGCCGCTCGTTTTCGCTCAGGCAGGCCGCGGAAATGCCCGTTTCGCACATGACGGATTTGACGGTGATCTTTTCGCCGCGCGCGGCCGATTCAACGCTCTTTAAATACAGCATCGCCGAAATCGGGTGGCAGCCCTGCCTTATCAGCGCGCCGCCGCCGGCCAGGTTCCAGTGCGCGGCGTATGACGCGTGCGAACCGCGGTGGCTCTCTTCGCCGTGCATATACAGTATCTTGTCTTTCTTGGTTCTGATCAGTTCGGCGCTGCGCTGGACGACCGGGCTGTAGACCCAGTTTTCGGCGTACATAAACAGCCTGCCGCTCTGCTCCGCGGCTTTTTTGATCCGCTCAACCTTCCCGGCCACGTTTTGATACATATGCGCCCCGGAGACTTTCCCGCCCGGCTGCGCGTCCTCGTAAAAATAGCCCGTCAGCGGTTTTTCGACGATAACGTGCTTGCCGGCGTTGAAAACATCGACGATCATGGATTCGTGCGCGGACGTCGGCGTGAGTATGTCGACGACGTCGATCTCGTCATCCTTTAGCATCTCCCCGTAATCGCCGTAGACATCCTCTATGCCGTGATCCGCGGCGAATTTACTGAGCTTTTCGCTCGCGCGCGAGCCCGCGACGGCCTTAACAACCACATCGACCCCGTGCACGCGCTTTAACACGTTCGAATGCAAATCCGCGGCGAAGCCGCTGCCGATCAATCCTACAACAACACGTTTCATAAAGCTCACACCTCCGAATATAATTCTTATAAATCATAATACTTCTGAAACTCCAGCGGGTGCGGCGCGATATTCACTTGCTCCGCGTCTTTTCTTATCTTTTTAAGCTGGCTGGTGATGATTTCCTGACTGAAAACCCCGCCGTTGAGCAGGAACGCGTGGTCTTTTTCCAGCGCGTCGGCGGCTTCGTCAAGGGACTTAGGCAGGCCCTTTACAACCATTTTCTCTTCCTCGGTCAAATTGTACATATTTTTATCATACGGCCCAAACCCGTGTTCTGTCGGGTCGGATTGCTTTTGAATGCCGTCTATCGCCGCCATGACGATCGCCGAATAGCAAAGATACGGGTTCGACGTCGCGTCGGAAGGCCGGAACTCAAAGCGCTTGTCCTCGGGTTTTCTGGCGTATCCCGGAACCCGTATGACCGCGCTTCGGTTCGCCGTGGCGAAGCAAATCGTAACGGGCGCTTCATAGCCCGGGATCAGCCTCTTGTATGAGTTGGTCGAAGGGCACGTAAAAGCCATAAGCGCCGCCGCGTGTTCGAGGATGCCACTTATCGCATAAAGCGCCGTCCGGCTTAATTTTGAATAGCCGTTTTCATCGTAGAAGATCGGCTTGCCTTCGTTGAACATCTGCAGATGCACATGCATGCCGCTGCCGCATTCGCCGTAAAACGGCTTGGGCATAAACGTAACCGTTTTGCCGTTCTGAATCGCGATATTTTTGACCAAATACTTGAGTTTCTGCGTTCTGTCCGCCACTTCTTTAAGCGTCGCGAACTCTATCTCTATCTCGACCTGTCCGGGACCGCCGTTTTCCGAATGATGGTATTTTACCGGTATCCCGTGGTCCTCCAGCGCCCTGACCATGGTGTTTCTGAGACCAAAGCTTATGTCATAGGGCAGGTCCGCGTGATAGCCCTTGTGCCCCAGCACCTTATACGCCTTGTTGTTGGCGTAGGCGTCATACGGGCTTTCGATGGTGTTCCACGCCGCCTGCGCCGAATCGAGATGTACTTCGATATGGTTGATCTCATTGCGGAATTCGATGTTATCCAGGACATAGAACTCAAACTCGGGGCCGAAGAGGCAGCGGTCCGAAATGTTCGTATCCTTCATGAACCGCTCGGCTTTTTCGGCGATATATCGCGGGTCGCTTTCGAAGCGCACGTAGTCGTCGCTGATCCTGTAAATATCGCCGATCATGGAGACCGTGGGCGTTTCGACGACGGGGTCGATGAACGCCGACGTTATGTCCGGTATAAACACCATGTCCGACTTTTCGACTGTCAAAAAGCCGTAGCTTGAGCCGTCGAAGCCGATGCCTTTTTCCAGCAGCGCGGGCGTAAA
>JGI20166J26741_11564473_pt1 | contig 23997 bp, 20 predicted proteins | sample TergutCu122P5_FD_26741 | JGI IMG/M metagenome (IMG submission 26741)
TTGTCAAACGTAGGTCCATATATATACGACGTTAGCATTTCTGGCTTTACTAGGAGCTCCATATATATATATATGACATTAGTAGCCTAAGGGTTAATATGTGTATTCTCCTGCGTAGTGTACACACAGTTACAAGCGGAAATAGGCTGCTTGAAAGATAGTATTCCGCACTTAAAAATTGTAAAAACAAAGAATATAAATAATCCCAAAAGAATTGAATAGCTGAACAACGCTATTTACTGTTCCTTTCTAAGGAATTTTACTGAAAGCAATTCGTTGAATACACACATTAAAGTGCGAACCTCAACAACTGGTATTTGAGAATCCCTTGAAAATGATATCCTGGGATCGAAATATGCAGGAATATTTTGAAAAATATAACAATAATAATAAAGGTGTCTATAATTCTATTTGTTGTCTGTTTCTTTGAAACTTAATCAGGAATATAAAGGTATGTGCCATTGTAATAAAAATCTCGTTTAATATTATTTTAGCATCTGTGTTTACGTCTCCAAATATGCAGTTCAGACTGTACAAGTGATTACGTGTAGAATATCAATCAAGTCCGCACACTCCCAAAATAATCCTCGCCACCATGGCGTTTTGGATTCGTATAGGAACAGGCGAGTCAGGCAGAGTACCTAAACGGCATTACACCTGAGCGTCCTGCATTGACGCAAAGCTGACAGACGATTCGTGTGGCAGATTATTTCACACAGCTAGCCATTAAGTCCGGATTTGGTTCACATATTTATGCCTATCAACAGCAGTGGACATCGTAGGCATAAATGACGGCGTTCATTCATTGCGTTGGTCCACATCGTACGTAATTTTCGAACGTTCACCATTTTGTACTCGCCACATCAGACTCCATGAATCCATTCATTTACTATGCAGCAGTGAGGAGGCGGTTTTTGTGCAACCGTTAAAAATGCTGTTCAATTTGCATAACCCGAAAGCACGTAATCTTAGTCAGCTGAACCCTGTAAACGCGACAGTTCAATGCTTAGCACTCGCTATTCTTACTGTGGAGGTAAACGAATATTCAGACTGGTTAAAATGACGGAGGATTGTCTCGTTTATTCGTCTTCTATGCAAGTACCCGACAGTACGAGATTTCAGGCTTCCGCCGGAAGTATATGACAACTGAGAACTGCGCTCTTCTGGGCTAATACGCAGCGTGTAGTGTTAATTCCTTACCGAAGTTTGGGTGCAACCTATCGGTCCCATTTTCAAGGGTTAATAGTCGAGTAGTGGTAATTCCTTACCGACGTTACGGGACAACTACTCGATTATTGACCCTTGAAGATGGGACCGATAGGTTGTCTCAAAACGCCAGTAAGGAATTACCACTACTCGATTATTGACCCTTGAAGATGGGAACGATAGGTTGTCCCGAAACGCCGGTAAGGAATTACCACTACTCGATTACTGACCCTTGAAGATGGGAACGATAGGTTGTCCCGAAACGCCGGTAAGGAATTACCACTACTCGATTATTGACCCTTGAAGATGGGACCGATAGGTTGTCCCGAAACGCCGGTAAGGAATTACCACTACTCGATTACTGACCCTTGAAGATGGGACCGATAGATTGTTCCGAAACGCCGGTAAGGAATTACCACTACCCGATAATTGACCCTTGAAGATGGGAACGATAGGTTGTCTCGTAACGCCGGTAAGGAATTACCACTTCTCGATAATTGACCCTTGAAGGTGGGACCGATAGGTTGTCCCGAAACGCCGGTAAGGAATTACCACTACTGGATAATTGGCCCTTGAAGATGGGAACGATAGGTTGTCTCGAAATGCCGGTAAGGAATTACCACTACTCAATTATTGACCCTTGAAGATGGGAACGATAGGTTGTCTCGAAATGCTGGTAAGGGATTACCACTACTCAATTATTGACCCTTGAAGATGGGACCAATAGGTTGTCCCCCAAAGGTCGGTAACTAATTACCACTACTTGACGTGTAATAACCCAGAAGAGCACAGTCCTTACCCACCAGTACCTTCAAGTACTCCATGACTGCTCACTCCCAAGTCCTTCCTACATGTACACTGACAATCATTTGATGCAGTTAGGCAGCTGTGAGAGTGTCATCTGTTCAACTGACAAAACCAGTAAACTTCCACCGTGAACAGATTTTAAAGAGTTATTAAAAACCAACTCCAAGTAAACTTTTTTAAGCACAGAAGCAGAAGGACTGAACTAAAAGTCCAGGCACACTTTAATTTCAACATTAGATGGAGCCAAGATTATTCTTGCCCCTCCTGCATGCTGAACTCAGATCTCCATCCTGCAGCAAGTCATTCTGGCTGAAGCAGCCTAATTCATCTCTATTGAGTTACGGATTTAAAAACAAAACTTTGAAACAAAATAAAATAAATGAAATATGTTCACAAAAGTAACTAATTACATCAATAATTCTTAAAGCTGAAATAACTGCATGTATTAATGATGGAAAATCTTTCCTTTTCTGCGTAATGAATGAATAATTCTTTGTAAGGATTCTCAACAACTTGCACAGGTCCATTAAAATGAAACAACTGTTCCTATAAAAATATTTTCTTGCCTTCACAAAACACTGACATTAAAAAAAAATCTTATTTCTGAAATATACTGGGGATGCTACAATTTTTAAGAAAAAACATGTCATGAAATAAAAATAGGTGTACATACATGCAAGCTTTTAATTATTATTTGTTACTGTTCATTAACCCTTTAAATACAAAACATATGTTTTATATAAGGTTTCAGTGCATACCTCACAGTAAACACTGTCTTTCTCAGTTATATGAAACCAGTTACAGGTGAAAGTCACTGTTTGTACTGAGCTACATGCAAAACACATAAATGCAATGTGAGCACTATGTAGAATTTTTTAATGTTAAACCTGATGGTATTTAAATTAACCACTAAGCTTTAAAACGTTAACTATACCGGACATCCAACATGTATACATTAAGACTATTTCATCCTCATCCGTATAGCATTTAATCCCAGAATATTATCATAGTGCTATTTCGTTTCAGATACCCTTCACTCTACTTCTATGAATAAGCTGGACACCAGAAACATAATCTAAGTTTCGGATGATGACTGATGATGATGATCCATGAACATTGTCACAGTCAGATAATTGCAATCTTTCATACCACAAAAAAATTAATCGCAAATAAAATCATCAAGCTTTGTTGAATATAATGTACATTTAACCAACTCAGTTACACAAAATATACAAATAATTATTTGTATATTATATGTTCCCTAATGATTATAATCATTAGGGAACATTATATAAATGTTACATCAATACATTATTTAGAAGTCATTAAGAATGCAGTGGACTTTGCCTGTTAAATACAGACTTTAACTCTGTGCAAGGCAAAGCTCAACTCTATAACTTACAGCAATTCAATTTCAGACTCTCAACAGAATAACCTGTGTCTCTGTTACAAAGACCATTCTCTAATGCTGCAACTATTTGGAATGTGAAGGCATGTAGTCTGGTGAAAAGAAACTCACATCACATTCCAGGAGATGTAACTGTGGAATTAAAAACCCTCCCAGTTTTTGGAGTTACGTTCTTGGAAACACCCACGAATGGCAAAACCACAATGCACAGAATATCTTACAGAGATTATAAGGTTAGGAAAACTAAACTTATATGAAATGTCTTAATTTTGCATAATTCGTACTTAATAAACACAAAACCATTAAAGTTAATGTAATATTTGAGAGTCCAACAGCACTGATGCTGAACATTGTACATGCTGACATGTTGAGTAAATAGTATATGATGTTTTGAAGAATTGTAGTACCTTCATCTTCAAGGTCATTTGTCAACACTGAAGTAGATGGCATACAGTGCTTCACAATGTCAGGAACTATTTTTGCAATATCACAGCACATCATCCCAGAAGACCTGAATTTTCATTACTATTGTCTATCCTTTGGGCCAGGAAAGTGTGATCAGTATAGTGACTTGTTATGGGCTGGATGGTTCAAGGATCAATTCCCGGTGGGGGACAAGATTGTCCACACCCATTCAGACTGGCCCTGGGGCACACCCAGCCTCCTATACAATGTGTACCACGTTTTCCCTTGGGTTAAAGCTGCATATATAAACTCCCTTTATAGACCTTCGTGGCCTGCTGTAGGGTAAACTTTACCTTACCTCTGTCTGTTCCTTGCTGAATGCTGTATGTGATCAAACTACAGAGAATAAATGGCGGAGGAAGAGATGGAAGACATACTAACCCTTCAGTGCTGGCCTCTGTGCATCATTTTGGACCTCTAATTCTTCACATGCTGCCAGCTTCAGTCACTGTACTGTCATGAATGCATTTAAGGTTACATTAAATTAAAAAACCCATCTGTTCAGGGCAGGAGTTGGAATTTAAACTTAACTATCAATAAAAGATTAAGTAAGGAACTTACACTTGTTATGCCTTCTTCCACATGCTCTCACACCTTTTCCTTGTAGGGTGACATGATGGCATCCATGTTGCATGAACACGGTACGCACCATTCCATGACTCACATGAAGCCATATCACAGTCAACACAACTTATTCGTTATATAATATACACATTACTATATGATCCACCTTGTAATTCTCGAGTTGGCCAGATGACAGCTTTATGATAAGCTACAACATGCAGCTACTGCATTATGCAGTCAATATATTGTACTGTATGTGATATGCCTCTACTGTAATTATTCAGTTTCACTCAACTGGGTGACCCAGATAAATAACTCTCCATGAAGTGGTCATGTCAAGGAACCTTCACCTTGAAATTCAAGGGTCATCATGAGGATGTTTATCACTTAGTCCTTCTGGCTGAGGAACCCCTGGAAATCATCATGTAATTGCTTCTGGCCAAAGCCTCTTCATTCAGCCAACCACAGTCATGAACTTTAGCTCATCCAGGGACTCTTTTTTTATTTATCATGCAGTCAGCTATCATGTATGACTTCTAGCATTCACTGACACTAGCAAAGTTCTAGTCACTTGCTTCCAAAATATGATAGAAGGTGCAGTGAATGTAAAAGCTATTGCATGTTTCAATGATTCCCTCATCCAGCAGCTGAATGAGGCGGATGGTGTACTTTGGTGGATACTTCATCTTCAAATAGGAGCACACCAAGAGCCTGCACATGCCTTGGGGCATTATAATGGATGAAGAGGACAATGAATATTAGATTCTTTGACTTCAGATACTGTTCAACCTCATGAAAAAAGGTACTATTGAAACTACCTACCAAGAAATTTGTATAATGTGTGCCTTCCAATCAGACCTTCAAAACACAACAAACTAGCTCTTTTTCTTGCCTTTAAGGGCCCATGGTGAATGAGCTCTCCCAGAAGCACTTCAACAGAAGTGAATGGCAATATAATCCCATCATACTTGAAAACCAAGAACAATCTTTTCCTCCTAATATATGGATTTACAGATTTAAATTTTTTCCAAAACAGGCACCTCTTATCTAGGTTAGAAACTTTTTCTGTACATAGCCCTCATCCTGGATTATATTCTTGAACTCTTCTGTGTACTCAGGACCAGCCCCTCAACAAGTAAGTGCTAATTTTACCAGCCCTTCCATATGACACATGTTCATCCACTTCTCAAAGTCTCCAGATTAGCCTATCCTGACATGGATGGCACCTCTGTCCTCACCCCCAGGCACTACATAGTGGCTGCATGATGATGCAGCCTTCTCCCTCACCACACCACCACCAAATAACATGAGTCCCAGACTGTGTGTAATGGTAACAAGATCACATGACCTCTTTCCTCATTACAACACCCCTGACTGACAAACAATTCTGTGTCTCAACTTCCAGCCTTACAACGAAGGCCTCTTCAATCTTCATAAGAATGCAATCACTACTTACACAAGAAACTTTTTTACTCAATGGGGCACCAGCCTTGACACATCTTCTGCTCTTCATTTATTTTAATGTAATGAACTCTTGAGTTGTTAACATTATACTGGTGTCTGATAACCAACAATGTTCATTTCCCATCCAACTACTGTAATCCACCACCTCAAATTTTAACACTATACTGGTGTCTGAACAAAACAACGTTCATTTCCTCATCCAAATACTGTATTCCACCACCTCAAATTTCTCTACAACTGATGTCATTTAATTTCCTCTTTATTGTTAGGCCCTTCACCAACCAGTATATCATGCTCACCAGATATAATTAAAACAGAAGGGTAAAAATTTCATCTGAAGATTGTTAAACTTACAGTCCAAGGACACTCTGTGTGACAATAGCTAGACAGCTACTGAGGCAAGTGGGCAGAGGCAGGCTGTACTTTTTACATCTGTACAAGAGCAAAGATGAAGAGAGGGACCTACAGCACAGTGCACAATTTTAATAAACATAGTTTAATGAAATGTAATAAAATTAGTTATATGTTTTTTTTTCTAATGGCAGGTACATTGATTATTTATCATTGACCTATGCAGCCAATAAAAATAGAATATTAAAAGTTACATTATAGATACTACACTTGACAAGCGAAAAAAAACATTAAAAACATTCCAAATAAGCACAGAGCTCCTAATAATAAGGAGTAGTCACAGAAATAGAAGGGAAGAAGTCAATTTTCCATCATTTTTGTCCTGGCCTCCCAGTATCACTCACACTCTGTCCCACTAGATAAAGCGGTACATCGTCCTAGATGGTTTCTGTCCATGGTTTTGTGGAGGCTGCACAGCATGCAGTAGGGGTCGGGATGGATTCCAATGCGGTGAAAATGTTTTCCTAAGCAATCATGCCCAATGCACAATCGAAGTTCTGCAACTGCCTTTCTTCTTGGCCAGTCTGGTATTTTGGCTGATACTTGCATCCATGGTTTTTGTGATAGCTTTGTCCGTAATTCTTGTCTGTATGCCCTTTGGAACACTTGTTTTAAGTGTAGTTTGAGAGAATGGTAAGATGTTTCTCTAATCTATGTTTGTGTGATTTTGGCACCCTTTAATTAGTAATATGTATAGTTAGTAATAAACAGAATAAATTCTTTTGAACAGTTTAAGTTTCTTTGATACCAGAACAATTGTGAGCCTTGGCAGATTTGTTAGTGAGAATGAATTTAATTTACAACTAACAAGTATTAGAAGTCTCATTAGAGAGAAGTCCAGTCTATTGAGTGAATGATGAATGGTTCCTGCCAATGATTCTCAGTCAGTGATTCCTGCAATATGGCGCCCCTCAAGTAGCCTTTGGTGCTGTGCGGTGCTAAATGGTGCTGCTGCTGCTGGGCAAGTAATGGTGTGGCGGAACGATGGTACAATGCCATTCAGAGACTGTGAGTGTATTACCAATAGTTCTCTCCTGGTGTTGTTGGATGATCAAGGATATTCAAAGGGGCCACTATGGGTTTTTTTGTACTCATTTAGCAGGAAATATTGCTTAAGGGACACTGGTTCATTCTTCTGATTGTTTACTACTCACTTTGATTCCACTTTACACTGATATCAATTGATACAATTATTACAATGTTTTGACATATTATATTGTATGATTATGTGACGCATGTATGAAGTGCAACTGACACATTAATGAAAAATGAATTGGTTTGCTCTTCCCTTGAAATTTCCAAACTTTCTATTTTGTCATCCTTTCCTTTAATAACTTCAGTCCTTACTGCAGTATTTAATATTAGTTTAGTTGTTGATTGTGTTGATGGTGTTTTCCTGTGCCAGTGTCACAGGGGTTGCAATGGTGCTTGGAAAACTTCTTTCTTTTACACATCTGCCACTTATACAGAGGCATAGTGTTATTTTAGTGCAGGTAACATATAGCAAAGCAAGGCAAATGATACAACCTGAAGCTGCAATACCTAAGCTTTTGGCCAGGCTATAGTCTTGTGTATCAGCTTTGTTTATGTTTTGTAAACTCTGTCTCACACTAGACCAATAAACTGAGGGTTGTGAACTGTCTATATCATCTGTGCTAACTACATCTAGTGTTTCAGTAGCCTTCTCTAAAATATATATGTTCCTAAACATTTATTTCTTGACTGGAGCTAATATTTCATTAATCATTGGTGCTATTATATGGTGTGTATCTGAACCAATTCTTGCTCTGCCAAGTGAATGAGGAAGAAAGCAAAATGTTGCCCCATATATGAAAAAATTGAAGGTATCTCCAAGCATTCTGGTTTCCTTAAGTTGCAGTTTGACACTAGGTTTATGCTCGTTCTTCTGTCCTTCCAACTGCCATCATTTGGTGATTATTGTGGGCACACCAAAAGTATAGACCCAAAACATGCTTTCCACTGATCAAAACCACACTGGGCCAAGTATGGATTAGAAATTATAATTCCAAATACTTTTCTTGCAATGTCACCTTTCCATGATATAATGCTACTAAACAATGTTGTGGCCTTCACTTGTATATTACTAGGGCAGCAGGACATACAGTGCAGTATACTTCCTTAAATTTGTATAAAACATCATCTGTTAAGATCATGAAAAGTTGTTTATTCATGCTTACTGCCAAATATAATTTTGCTGCACTTACAATCACAAACTAACTGATCTCTGAATCAAAAAAGAGTAAAGAATGGGCTTGGTAAACTTCAAAATATCTTTTTCTTCCCTGTAGAATTATATCAAGAAATAGTCTAGTTCCTTCTGGTATGGCTCCAGCATGAACTTCTGCAACTTGATTACCGATATACATATTTTCAATTAGTGCCTGTGCAGTTAAGGTTGCTTCTTCTAGTAACTGTGGGCACACCAGTTTTAAAATATGTGTAAGATTATGCAAAGGAGTGAGTGTCAAGGACAACTTGCCAGTAGATATCATGCACAGGTTCTGTTGTAACTGCAATAGATCATCACAAGCTTGGAGGATAGCTACTTCAAGCTTTGCCAATAGTGGCACTGTATAAACACATATGATTTTATTGTGATTCTATGTCTTGTGAAGCAGTAAACATGAAAGAATGTAAGCCTCTTGCCATGTTTACTATCATCTAAGAATTTTCTACAGTTTGTTTATATAACTTACTGAGATACACCTGCTCCTCCTGCAAATGTAACTAAACTGTTGTGATGCTTTTCATGGTATCTCTATAAAGATTCATTTGCGTCCACAGCACCATACAAATATTTCATTACTCATGCAGTGAATTTAATCAGGCCTCTCTTTCTTCTGGAAGGATGGGGAATAAATGCAGTAAGAAGCAGTAGAGCCTTCATTGACTGAAACACATCATTCAGTTGTTCTGTCAAAACTAACCTGTTGGTTTCTGTTATATATACTGCATAATCTACACATTTCCCTGCACTACCACAACACAATTTTTTCTCAGCACTTCTACTACAGTTTTCATGCCTTAATTGAATAGTCTGAGTCACCCATATTCACATGGACAACTATGGTCTTTTTAACTCCAGTTAGTAATATATCCCAGTCTTACAGGAAGACTAGCCCTTTATCCAAGGTTAAGGTTTAAACTATGGACATCAGAGGTGCATATGAGAAGCCCTGAAACTGAAACATTATTGCAATAATTCCACTGTCTCAGATTATAACCATGTTATCCTTCGAGACTAAATTCATTATTATTGTTATTATTATTTTCTGAACCATTAATACTTGATCATGTATTCTACTCTGATCATTATTTGCTTCTGTTACTATTCTTGCTCTTGGTCCATATTTTAAGAAGGTTTACTCCTTTGAGGCTGTGTCTGTCTATCAACTAACTTTGTGGGTGGAATGTGAGTGAGTTGTGGCAACCACTCATCCCCTAAAATGGTTTCTGTTTTTACAGCATTTTCAGGATCAAACTTTTGATAAATAGGCTTGGATTTCCATAGTCCATTATAAAAATCTGTTTCTATACTTAGGGGAACATTATCCCTACTTTATCTCCTCTATTCTCTTCTATCATTCTGCTTACGATTTTTCACACTGCATTGCCAATTTCATTTCGTCTGAAGGTCGGAACTCCCAGTCAATACATTTTTTTTTTATCAGCTTTCCTTTGAGTTTTATATGTCATTTTCAAAAGCCACACTGTTACTGAATAAGGCCCTTCCCAATTATACAAAAATTTCTTTGCTGGTCCATGCTTAGCTATGCGGTTAAAAAGATAAACAAGATCTCCTATACTGAAATTCTTTATATTGGACCTACAACCATAATATTGTTTAGATTTATTTCCACAATTTATTTGCTTTCTGAACTAGCTCATGGACTGCTTTTAATATGTCTGCCAAAACTTCCACATGACTGTCATAATCCACTAAAGAATCATCAGAGCATTCAGACTTAGAAAACTTAAATTCATCTTTTAAAAGGAAATCTCATTTATCTTCCAAATATCAAATAATGAGGTCTAAAACCCATGATAGTATAAAGGGTAAAAATATAAGTCACTACTGAACAAGGAACATATTCATCCCACCCTCATCCATCTTGGTAAAAAAATAAATAACATCAGCAAGTGTTCCATGGACCTCTCATAAATTCCATTAATTTGGGAGCGAAATGCAGTTGGTTTTTTGTGGTAAAAAATTCTATCAGAAAAGGTTTTCTGATTACTTGGAACATGGTGATAAATTTTTAAGAGGCAACAGCTTAATGAGTGGCTATTTTTCTCAGCTGATGTCTCACTTACCACATAAGTAAATTAAGATCAATTTGAAAAACTGGGTTAAGTGATAGAGTTGGCACAAGGCTTTCCAACCAATAAAAACTCGTGTTACTCTAAGATATTAAATTGGTAATTGCTAAGTCAAAGCATTAACATTTCTTGTGAATTTCAACTAAATAAATCCTTATTGCCTTCTCATTACATAGCACCAAACCAACCACTATTCAGTGAATAACACTTTCCTGCTTTTACACCAGCCTATAAATGATCCACAGCATATTAGCGATACATCTGAAACAAAGTAATGTGTTGGTGTAGGTAACTTGCACAGTACATTGCATCACACCAGTTGTGTGATCACGTGCATCATGAAGGATCATCAACTACAGATGATTAAAGTAACCTCCACGATCACGCATGAGAGAAATAGTATTCTGTAATCATTATCAATCTTCCTTAACCACTACTAACTACACCATGATCCATTACCTAATTTATGGCTCAGCCATGGCTCAACAAACTTCTTCCCCTACCGATGATATTTTATCCTTCTTGAAGATGGTCTATTTGCTCTAATAACACTCTCCCGAATAAAGCAAAAGTGACTGACACAGTAGCCTTATAAATTCTTTAAGAGAGTACCAGAAGATGAAAGTGGGTGTCAAATGTACAATTAGAACCACCCATACTGAATGAAGTCCTCAAGAGTGTGCGTGATTCAACTGCAACTCTGATATCTCACAGAGAGAGGTCAAGTAGTTGCACTATGCTGTTTCTCTGTATGGACTTCTGAAGGCTTGTATCCTGCATAGTGTGCAGAATAACCTATTATTCACTTATTTGATTATCTCAAGATCACTTCAGTAGAAAATACTTGTGAAATGTCATCCTGAATTAATTTGGACAGGACCTTTCCTTCCATCCTACTATTATTCAAACAAAGTAACATGAGCTGTGATCATATTAGGTGCGCCACACTACACATGTCAGTATGTTGTACTACTGTGCTTTCAGGAATCAATGTAAATATCTTTCATACAAAAGTAAATGTGCCACTAGTGTGAATTTTCATCTCTCTGCTACATGCTGCATGCAGTATACTGTACATTATTACATATTGTTCACAGCAGTGAAACATACAGTAATTCTGAAAGCTGTAAAAGGATATTTGTGTCTGTCAAGTTTTACTGTTCAGGTCCAGAGTGTTCAATTGATACATCACATGCTTGACAATGGTCATCTTTCAGCACTCTGCTTCTTACTCCAAAGTACAAAATCACGTATTTTGTAGCAGTTTTCATAGTTCTCCTCTTTCTATACAATGTCTACAGTGGTATCAGAGCTAATAAAACAGACATGCTGATTAGTGTCCACAAATGCAAGCGGATACTGTTAAATAATGGTGTCCATCAATGAATGAAGAAGTATGTGTTTTTGGCACTCATAGTTCAACAATGTATAGTGAAGTTACCAGATAAGCAACTGCAATGGTCTCAATTCCCTCCTACACACAGTGTCCTACAGCAGATATGTCCAACTGAACAGTACTGACATCTTTCCAATAATGACCCACAGATCTTGGAAAATCTTTCCAACCTGCAATCAAATAAAATATTGCCAATTTTCACAAAAGAAATGTATGAACAAATCAGACACCATGAGCAATACAAAGATCTTTTAGTGTCCTCTCAAGGTGTGATAACATTTCTCAAAACCTTCCTGAACAATGGATATTTTTGACATGCTGACAAAATTATACATGCTCACAGCATACAGCCTGATGCCCCATACTCCATACATGTATGTTAATTGAGATGGTACACATGAACTAAGCCTACTGAAATTGTCAGCAGTAGTGAAATGCAGTAATGTTATGCCTTTCCATAAAAAAGATGCTGAATGCATACATCCTGTACAAGAAAATTACATTACCGTTGAGCATTACTGAAGCAACACAGGATCTTTACTACTCAACCTCTTGCACCAGCACAAAATGTGCCACAAGCTGGAGGCTGAATGAGAAAACTGCAAGGTTGCATGAGAAACAGTGTGTTACGTGTAGCAAGAAAGATGATGGACCAGTGAGAAAGTCACATATTATACAGCATAACTGTGATGAAGAATTTCATGGGCTGCGCATTTCTGAGCAACAGTGTCATATTAAAGGGACAGTGTGTGAATATGTTATATACAGACAATGTTCAGAACATATTTTCAGTGAAGTGATGTCTTGCAATATTCATATGAAGATATTTTCTGTATTATGCTGAATACAGCCTCAAGACTGAAGGATATATACATTTATAAAAATACAAGTATATATTTGCATGTTTTTACGGTTTAGAAGATGAATTTTATACTTTCTCAAAAAGCAAGATTTTAATCAACATTTTTAAGGAAAACTAACTAACTTTCCCCTTGAAGTAACTACAAAGGTTAAATACACATTACTCCTAAGAGATGGTAAAAACTTTCAGGTTATGATGCTAAAAATGGTATGAGATGACTTCATACTACTAAGCTATAAAATGGCAAATATCAACCTGAGGTTATTGCTGTATACTCGTTTTTAGAATTTGACACTAGAAGGTTAAACACCAACAGTATGCCAGAAATCACTTCTTTGGACCCCAACACCATTCTGTTTGATGCAAAATTCCCTGGCCTGTGTACTCCCCACTGTGAAGGAAAAACAGCTGTTGTTGTTAGATGCATTCATTGTCATATTTCGTTACATTTCCAATGTTGTGGAGCAACTTATTGTTTTTATGTTCAGAAATATACGTGGGAAATGCAAATTTGCAAACAAAGTAGCAAGAGGTTGTTCCTGGAATGTCAGTAAAATATTATACATAAGAGATGTGTATGTCACAGGAGAGGCTGTATCTGCTTCTACAAAATAATAAACATGTTGTGGTGTAAATATTAAAGGTTGTTGGCAGAGAGGTTTACCAGCTGCGCAGACTGGCTGGGGATACCATAACATTCTCCATGTTTGAGAAAATTCAGGAACTAACGACAGCTGAGAAGAGGTGCCAGGAACAACAACCAGTCTGCAGGAGAAAGGAGTTCACAACAATAAGAATTGCTTCTCATACTGATGTGCATCTTGCATTAGCAAAAACTCGTACTGATTTCTCACATGTGAATGGATTACTGAGCTTTGAGAATGATACAAAAATGAAATAACAGAAGACAAAGGGGCAGTGAATGCCTCTGAACACCATCTCATCTACATTACACAGGCAACAGAAAAAGTAAAAAACATTCATAAGTAACCAGGAGAAGAAGCAAGAATTTTACCATCACACAACAAAATCACAGGTGCTACCATAACACAGAAACAAACCTGACCAAGCAGCAGTTTCATGTGTGAACCGCAATCTGTAAACACATTCTAGAAACTGTCAACTAGTTATCTAAGAATTCAGAATTAAAACCTCTGTATTAGAAAACTTACAGAATGTCCAGCAAGTGATCTTTCCAACTACCATAGACTACTGCATGTCATCATAAGAACCAACACTTATAATTCTAAGAAGTATTTGACATGATACATATCTTACAATGCAGGGCACCTTATGAATGGTTTGAATTTTTTGTGGGGAGTAAATATACAGCTAATCACAGCTCACTCCAATGTCCTTTATCACTTGGAACACCAACTTCTTCACTAGCAATGTCATCTCATTCATAATAACAAACAGTAACAAATGTGTATAGTCTTTGATAATTATTACTTATATCACAATAATATTTTCTAAGCTCCAGACAACTCATAAAGTTTGATAATTCCATGCACATACATTACAATACATCCACACAAATTTATTACCAGTATCTGCTATTTTAAACAATATATTAGAAGTGTTATATAGTCTATTTATTAAGCTACATATTTGTTACTGTTGAAAAACCTTATGTATATATTACACAATTTCTGTAAAAAATATGAAATATAACAATCCTCAATAAACTCCATACTTATGTTGCATGCATATTTCCCTGACCGTGACACTTATCTAGCACATTTGATAATATGTTTCTCATACCTTAATTCTTCATATACATACCAGCTTATGTTACAACTGTATTATAATTGCTTATTACTGTTCTTTATGCTGTGTTGTGTTATGATTCTTCTATTTATTCTTGTATGTTACTCATGTTTACTATTCTTTGTGTGTACTGGTTGTCCTATTCTGACATATTTCATATCCAGCTGTCCTATGATAGGTACTGGATTTTTTGAAACTTACATATGCATGTATGTATGTATGTATGTGTGATTGAATGATTACATCATGCTGGAAACTCTGACTTAAATAAAGAAGTATATATTATTTAATTTAAGTGTACTTTGATAGTAGAGGGTTACATATTTTTCAAGTACTTATTTATTTACTTACTTACCTACTCCATGGAGCAGAGTCCTTCTTGAGAAGCTAACCATTTCTCAGCTACTCAAGGAAATCCCTGAATTTTATGGTACCTGAATGTTCATTGCCACGTTTACAAGTGTCCACCACCTGTTCCTGTCTTGAGGCACATAATTTCAGTCCATGCCCCATTCCACTTATTGAATATCCATTTTAATATTATTCTTCCATCTATGCCTAGGTTTTCCATGTGGTCTGTCTCCATCATATATATCATTTACATCATGACTTTGTCCTGCATTCTCATCTCAAGACATGATGAGATACTTAGTTCTATCAGCATTTACTTCTAGTCCAGTCCCCTTACTAGCACTACAAAAGCATCTGTGTTTTTCTTTATAGTATATATGTTTCTGCCCAATATATTAATATCAACAGCATAAACTAGATGCTGATGTGTACCATTTAATTTCAAGCCATCCTAGTTTATCTGAACCCTACTAATGGCGTATTTAAAGCAAATTTGTAAAGCAATGTCGATAAGCATCTCCTTGTTTCAAACCATTCTTAAAAGGAAACATGTCAGACAAATGTTTGCCTACCTGGACTCTGCTATATGTTTCATTCAAACACATTTTTATTAACCTTCCCAGTTTCATGGGGATACCAAACTCAATGAGAATATTACACAAGACCTCCCTCCTAACTCAAACATAGGCTCCCTTGAAGTCTACAAATAGCTGATGCACTGCTTCACTGTATTCCCATTTCTTCTTGAGTATTTTACAAATGTAGAATATATCATCAGTAGTTGACCTGTTGCATTGAAATCCACACTGATGATCCCCAATAATTTCCTCTGCATATGGTGTTAACCTTGACAACAGGATGTTGAATAAAATTCTGTGTATAGTTGAAACATGTGACATTTCTCTGTAATTACTACAATCTGTTTTATCACCCTTCTTATAAATAGGTAAAATAATCAACTCCTTCCACTCCTCCTGCAATTCCTCCTCATTCCAAGTAGAATTAGTAAGTTTACTGATATCAAAGCGAATTGTTCTACCCCCTGCTTTAATCATTTCTGCTGGGATTTGATCAATACCTGGTGATTTATGTTTTCTTAGCTTTTCAATAGCCATCTGTATTTCCAAGGCACTCAGCTCAGGCACTGGTAGTTTTGCTGTATGTATTTTTCTCTGTCTAATATCATTAAACCCCTGTACATTCAATAGCTGAGAGAAATGGTTCCTCCACCTAGCCAAAATACTGTGGGAGTCTCTAACCAAATCACCCTTCTCATCCTTTATTATGTTAGTTCTTGAAGTCACTGATGTGCCTGTACAAGTCTCTAATACTTTTTCTCACTGTTAGTTTCCAGTTCATCCATTTTAGCTTTCAGATATTCCTTAATTTTATTAATGAAATATCTATTGGCTTCATGCCTACATTATTTAGATTATCTACATTGCTTTGGTTTGGATCCTGTAACCACTGCATTTTAGCCTGCTTCCTTTGATCTAAAAATCGTAAACATTCTTCATCAAACCATGGTTTATGTTGTTTCAACTCGCACAGTCTAGTCTCTCTTTAGTTTAAGTTTTGGTACTCTCATTAATGTTCTCCCAAGCCCTCTTTATGCCTTCACTATTATCTAAGTTCTCCAAAGCTGCAAACCTTTTTGAAATTTCAATCTGATACTGTTTCCTAACCTCCAGCTAATATAGATTTCTGAGGTTACATATTTCCCCATAAAACTTCTGTGTTGCTTGTTTACTTACTGCCTCTATTTCCATAACCTCTGCAACCACCAGACAGTGATCAATATCACATTCAGCTCCTCTGAAAGATTGTACATCAAATATACTCGTAGGCCATCTATCTAATAATATGTGATCACTCTGGTTGTGAGTCTTCCCATCAGGAGAAGTCTAGGCGTATTTATGAATGTTTCAGTATGGGAACATCATGCTCTTAGCAACTAAATTTTTGATGTGGCAAAGTTTACTATCCTGATATAGACTCTCACTCCCAACTGTTGGTTTGGAAATATCCCCTCTCCCCAGTGTTGTATTAAAAACTCCCAAAAGAATTTTCATATGGTACTTAGGAAAATGATAAAATAAACTCGCTCTTATTACTCATAAAAACTGTCTTTTGAATCATCACTTTTCTCAGCACTTGGTGCATGCACATTCAAAACAATGATAATACAAGAGCGAGATCTCAGACCTATAGATATGTCATCCCAACACTAACAAACTCTACTCCCTTAACTACTGATATTATTTTGTGGTGTACAACAAAACTTGTTGCTGATTGATGATTTTCGTTTCCTTTTCCATAGAAAAGAATATAATCCCCTGTTCTTACAGTGTCCCACCTAACTTCCTGTACACGCACTAAATCTAATTTATATGTTGCTAATTCCTTGGCTGCAGCTGTAAGTGAACCTGACCTATGCAGAGTGTACCAATTCCCATGTAAATTTTTCATTGTTTAGGTAATACCAAAGGATCAGTCCAGACCCAAAGCATATATATCTCTTTCATAACAAGGCCAGTTTTTAGGGCGAAGAGTTGTTAGCACATCACCCAATCCCCCAAGCTGGAGGACCACCCCTTGTCGGCTGTCCACCACTATTGATTCATTATATTCACAGCTATCCTCCATTTGGGGGTCATTCCTCCAACCGCAACATGAGGACGCACCATGCCAAGGTGACAGGAACCCATTTAACATGGATTTCTATCAAGTACACATTCATTTATTTTATAGTCTTTCTTATGACAGGTCATGAAGCCTCACCCAAAGTGAGCTGCCCACACAGTGTGATCTAGTGCTTCCTCTTTCAGTTTCCAGTATCCTCTTATTTCCATCCAGTATCTGCCTATGCCCTCGTCCTCATCTTCCCATCACCCCTATCCTGCCCACTATCTTTCCTTCAATAATTTATTTAAAAGGAAGTTCTTACTCAATGTGACCAATTCAGTTAGCCTTCCTTCTTTTTATTGTATGTAGGATATTCTTTTCCTCCTTTACTCTACATAATACTGCTTAATTTTTCACATGACTGGTTCCAACTGATCTTCTTCCTTCTCCAGCACCACATTTAAAACTTTGCCATGGATTTCTGATCTTCTTCCTGAAGTATCCAAGGTTAAGCACCATACATAGCTATGACCCCAAAGTAATGTCTGACTAGTTTCTTCCCTAAATTGAAGTTCAGTTTGTCAATGAAATAGTCTTCAATTTGTTGAATACTGCTTTTGTCATGGCAATCCTGGAATTAATTTCACAAGTACATCTTGCATTATTTGTCATCATGATACCCAAGTAACTGGAATATTCCACATTCTCCATTTGCTTTTGATCTATCATAATCTGTGTCAGGGATGGCTGTCTTGAGATCCTCAGTACCTTAGTTGTTTCCACATTCATTTATATTCCATAGCATCTTTCAATTTCGATTAATCTATCAGTCATGCTTGGTAGTACAGTTTCTTCTTAGCCAGTGGCACAAAGTCATCTGCACATTTCTCAGTGCAAATTACTTGACCTCCTGTGTTGAAGTCTTCAAACCCTTCGAGAGCTTCCTTGGTATTTCGCCCGCTGTACAAGGTTGTGTAAGTTAAATAGATTCAGAGACAAACAGCATCCTTGTCTAACTCCTTTTCAAATCTTCACGCTTCTTGTATCCCCTTGGTCCAGTCATACTTTTAACACTCTGATCCACATAGAATTTCCTAATCATTTTTCTTTCACTCCATTTGATACCAGTTTCTTTTAGGATCTGCATTAATTTGGCCCAGTATACATGGTCAAAAGCCTTCTGCAGGTCTATGATGCAATCACACAATTCTTCATCCGTTTCAGAAGTTCAGTCTGATATTGTTCTCAGCATCCCAATTGCATCCCTAGGTCTTTCCCTTTTCTAAATCCAAACTAGTCTTCTCCAAGTATGTCCTCAATTTTCTTTTCAACCCTTCTCCCAAGTAATGCAGCTACTCTTTTTGCCATATGTGCATTGAGACTGAAGGTGAGATTGTTGCATTTTGTAGCTTCTGGTCCCTTCTTGAAGGCAATCATTGTAGCTTCAATTAAATCCTTAGGTCACTCTCCATTTTTTTATGGTGTTGATCAGTCATGTCAATAGTGTGAGACCATCTTCTCCTAACAGCTTGAGTATATGTCAAGATACATCATTATTTCCTGTAGTATTCTTATCCCTCACCTCCTAGACAGCATTTCCCACTTCACTGTGCAAGATATAAGGCCCTTTCTTGTCTACGTTTGCTTCCTCCTCAGGCTCGACTCGTATGTTTTCTGGTCAATTAGCTCGATTGTAGAGCTTTGTAATATAATTCTCCCAAATTTTTAGTACTTGTCTCTGATCGGCCTTTTATATTCCCTTGAGAGTCTTCAACATTAGTTGTTTGAATCACATGATTTTCCTTCCAACCTAGTTCCTTTGTCTTCATGCACATTAAATCATCATATCCTGTTCTTTCAAATCCCATAATCCCATCACATATACTCCCAAGATATACCTTCCTGTATAAGTGGAATCAGGGTACATCCAACATCTTAAAGAACCTCAGATCTGGGTTACAGGCTGGACTGTAAGGGAATCACAGATTGATCCCAGCAGGAGCAAGAGATTTTCTTTTCTCCACAGCCCTCTTACTTGCTTTGCTACCGAACTAGCCTCATATTCAGTGTGTGTTGCAGATTCTTTCCTCGTGGATAAAGCAGCCAGCATAACACTGACCACTCTCCTCAATCTGGCACCAAGGTTAAGAACGCAGGTAGCTACACAGCCAGTATCCCACATGCCTTCCTAGTATGGTGCTTTATTAAGTACAGGGATAATTTCACTTTTATTGGTGAACTTCAGACATTATTTATGCAGGAGGGTATATAACACAGGAGCACCAAACTGGGAGGTATATCTGCACATGCATCAAAACTTTGTACAAGGCATTTCTGTCAGAGCCCTCCATTTGAGTTTTGTGTTCCTGAAAGTAATTTTTTGGACAAATGGTGTAGAACTCAGTGAGTTTAATATGTTTCAGTCATGTACAGATTTTGAGGTTATTTCTGTGCAACACATGATCTACAAATTTGGCTATTATCTGCATTAATATGAATGGTAAACAGAAATCTATAAACCCTGATAAGAACTATACAGGACCCTTACACTTTAAAAGAGTAGAATTATTGAAATTAAGTTTTACTGCAAGAAGTCTCACTTGTGCTTGTTAATGAATCTTGCCAAGATCATGCATATCAGAAATGAAGCTCTTTGCAATTCCCTCATTCCATCCATGGAAAACTCAGACTGTTTTGCATTCTCTCCTGCCTAATTCATCACTCACAACTAACAGCAGAAATTTATATCCTCTGCACTGCACATATTCAAGAATATTACATAAAAATTCACGGAGATCCAATAGAATTGCATAAGTAGACCCATTACCTATATTGTCTAATAGTTCTTTGCAATATAACAATTCCATAAAACTGAATTTATTTACATGACTGACTTCATTATAAAGACATAGAAAAGATGGGCATCCTTACTGAGAGAGACTCCTCAAAACAATTCAACAAATTCCACTTCAGGAGTGGAAGATCATGAAGAGTTGCTGAAGTCAATGGCATGGATGAGTTAAACATCAGGATAGATTGTGCTGCAATCATACCTGAATACAATATGCTGTTGAATAAGGACACTCCATTACAAGACAGTAAACTTAACCTACAGTTTAATTCCCCCAAATAAAGTTATAATACATGGTAATTTTTAACCTACAATGGTTTCACATTGGATCTGTTTAGCTCAAACTGTATTCCTGAAATTCTATTGAAAACACATGACAGTCAACCCTTACACATTTTCAATTTACAGAAATAATGTAACTATCACAGATACAAAAGCTAAAATTTCCTAGAACACAACATATGGTAAAATACAGAAATTCTCTTACAGTTACAGAATAAAACTTAAAACCATATACATGGTACACAGATTTCAAATTCCATAAAAACTGCAAGCCCATGCAGGCATTTCAAATCTTTTGTCATGTGTGTAATGCGAGATGGAGTAGTATGCTTCATGATTACACTCTGGGGAATACCTTCAGATCATGGTGACAAAATTATGCCATTCTTACTCTGAAATTTACTGGATATCAAAATAATTTGCAAATTTTGTGTTACCACACTATAATGCTAAGGTATCATACTAACATGTTGGGAATTTTCTTGTCCATGCCAAACCTCTTAAAAAAACCACAGTAAAGGATTGAAAAATAACTGTAATTGTTGCTACAACATGTCACCATATGCAGCAGGTTCGTCCTGAATTTTTACCCATGTAACTCTTTCCATCAAGGAAGCTGGTATATCCACATAGGTAATGTCATATTCATGTCAATGCATACACCAGGAATGAAAATGGGATGGGCAGGAGAGGTATGTTCTGAAACGTTGCCCAGTCTTTTCCTTTAATGAAGAAATTACACAGATCACGATCTCGATGTCAAGAAATACACTGAATAAGAAGCATGTTTCACAAGGGTGTGCACATGTATAAACACTTTGCGGTCAACACACATTTAGCATGTAGAGGAATTTTCCATATTAAAATTTTTTTTTCAATAACAATTTATCTCATAAAAGCTTATGTATATGACCAAAAATACAGCACATGCTTTTAACTTTAGTCCCAAACATAATACTCATATTTTGACCTCCCCCCTCATTTTCAAATACAGGCAATTTCTTCCCGCAGAAAGCACTTTGAAACAACATAGTGCACAGCTTCTGTGTACCTCAGGTAAAATTTTGTGTACTGATATATTTCAGGTACCAATTTAAGGCACACAGACATCTACAGAAACATCATTATCTTCCACCACACCACCATCTTGAAATTTGCACGGCCTTAAATATGGACCAATAAAATCACAGTCTTTCAATATTCTTTAGCAAGGGTTACAGACCATCACATAAAAAACCAGGTTTTATTTTCTTCTTGATAGGCTCTAGTTAAAGCCACTAACAAACCGCAATAATAAATAAATAATTTAATTTAATGTCAAGGTCAAATTTTGTTAAATGCAATCCCATACATCTATATAGTGCTGTAGTTACAGCACGTACCATCACGTTGAACATAAAAACAATGTACCTTCTGCCCACAGAGTGCATTGACATGTTTTGTATGATTCGTAACACAGAAAATGATATTTTCTCTGTACAAGAGTAACCGAGACAGAGTGTGTTTACTATGTGGTACGAGCCGAATCTTTGTGTCTTCTCACTGCGGAGGCCCAGATCCAATCCAAGATCAGTCCATTGAGATTTTTGGTGGGCAAAGTGGCACTGGGAGAGGTTTTTCCCTATCAGTATCATTTTATCAGTACTCCATACACATCTTCATCTACATGTTGCTCTTACCAGGAAAGATAAAGGGTCGAAGCCTAGGACCTTTCCAAAAGCGAAAGTTCTTGCGGAAATCGAGGAGCACTGGAATGAAAATTTCACTTTTCTTTTGGTTTCAAAGGGTTAAAGTAAACTTGAACTAATTTCTCTGTCAGTTACCTGCAAATATTTGGTTGCGGAGATCATTACAAAACCTATCATTAAGACAATTTCAGATTTTACAACAAACCGGGCTTGGTTTAAGTCCATTTCATAAGTATTTAATGAGAGTAACTCCTGATGTTCTATTTCAATTTTGGATGTAAAAGGGAGCATAATTTTCAAAGCTAATAAAGAAAAATGCATTCTGCTCTTAATATGTGTTGATCCATTCTTCACCTGGCCCTCTCGGTAAACAATAGTTAAAAAATAAAATTTTTAAAACTTAAAGACTTAAGGTTGGGAGACATCTGGTCAGATTCTCCACCTGTCAGTGACTATTGTGAGGGAGACTGTTTGCGGTTTTCCAAAGTCGTTCCGGAAACATTCCGGGAGGGTATCTCGGCTAGGCCAGGGCTACCTCTTCTCATCCTCTCCAATTCATCAGCTGCGGCGCCATTTTATATTTTACAGGCCGTTATTTTCATATCGTCATAGAATAAAAATATGCAAGTACTTTCAACGTCACATTATTCATTTTAGGCTTATGAAGTTTACAGTCTTATCCCTTCCTCCAAATGCAGTTTATTAAATTTTTATTTAACCGTCTTATACCAACCTCAGTACAGGAATGAAATGGAATATGAAAAGAAGGAAACTCGATGGATGTGTCCAATCATATCTTATGTCATGGACTACCCGCCAAAAATTCTTAAAAATTCGAATAAGTAACAGTTAAGAATTTATTAAGATTTGGCGATACAGAAAAGTAATTAAATATTAGCTATATATTTGCGTTTTATGTTATATATTCCACGTCGATTGACCACACGTTAGGTCAGTGCCGGTGTGCGTAGAAATTCCCACTTCGTTAGATAAAAATATTTTCTTTTTAATTTGTACATTAGATTCGGACTGTAAATCAATTAGTAGTTCCTGCATAAGATGAACCATTAATTTTGTGAAATTTACTATTATCAATGCATATTAATCTATACCCCCTCACCCTATATGCTCTGATGGCGCGTGCGGGCACAAATTTAACTTCTTGTTGCGCTTGTTTCAAAGTTAAATACCGCAATAGTAAGCTACGAAGAAAATTTACCACATCATAAAACGCAAATATATTAACACAGTAACAAACTATGGCGTCATATGTCAAGAATAAGTTTTAGAGGTCAACATAAGCGTGCAGCAGTTTGAAACAGGATTTCTTGCACAAACCTATGTAGTGCCTCTTGAGAATACTGATTCAACCTCACTGTTATCTTACTCACAGCGACACTACGACGTATAAATTTCTAACTACTCTAACTTTGTTGTCAGGGTTCTCAAAATCTATCAGCTGCCACCATTCCATTTGTTAAGTTAAAATAGTAGAAAATGGACAAA
>JGI20166J26741_11565584_pt1 | contig 23955 bp, 26 predicted proteins | sample TergutCu122P5_FD_26741 | JGI IMG/M metagenome (IMG submission 26741)
TTCAGGAATTTTGTAGCTTGCCGCAGCGGCGTTAGGACCGTGGCGGCATAAAGTTACAACGCATCCCACCCTTGGGTGCTAAGGGGCCTTATATACTGTTTTCACACGCTAAGTGAGTGTATAAGGCCCTCATTTATTATATCTTTACATATTACATTATTTTGCACTCATTAGTGGAGTGCGGGCCGCCGCACACCTGTTTTATGTTGCGCGTCTCCGCCGCGCAACGGGCGGGTTTCGCCAAGTGGCGGCTTCCACATTTGGCGAATTTTCAATTTTTTGCTCCTCACCGTACCCTGCGGGTACTTGAATATCGTCGCAAGAAAATTGAAACTTCGCTCAAATCTGGAAGCGTTTGGGACTATCGGGGTTTTTGCGGTGCGTGATTTCGGACGGCTTAACGGCATTTTTGACGGCAACTGCCACGGCTCGATGACGACTAAATCCTTATTCACGCGCTTGGGCGCGCTCGCCGCCCTTGCGGGCGGCTTTATAAAATTTCACTACGCCGGTCCTTGTCCTGGCGGCCCGTTTATTTCAGACGGGCCGTTTTTATTTTTATAAAATATATATATGAAAAAAGAACATTCTTTTATTTTTGATTTGGACGGCACTCTTACGAATACGCTGCCTCTTTCGCTGTCGGGCTCCAAGGAAACCATAAAACGCATTGCCGGCAAAGACATAACCAAGAAAGAAATTTACAAGCATTTCGGCAAAACGGAGAACGCTTTGTTTATAGACGTTCTCGGCAATAAATGGGAAGACGGCGTGCGTTATTACGCGCATTATTTTGAAAAACGCGTGGACAAAGAAATAGTGTTTGAGGGCATTTTTGACGTTTTGGAATTTTTAAAAGCGCGCGGGTTGAAAACCGGGCTTGTGACCGGCCGCGGCCCCTCCAGCACGGAGGTTATTTTGAGAAAGACGGGCCTCGGCGCGTATTTTGACACGGTGAAAACCGCCTCTGTTTATAAAGACGTAAAAACGCGGTGCATCAAAGAAGTGATGGCGGCCTGGCACGTCCGGCCGTCGCGCGTTTTTTATCTGGGCGACGCCGCCTCCGACGTCGCTGACGCTAAAGCCGCCCGCGTCGGCGCGCTCTCCGCCGCGTGGTTTATAAACGCGGATAAAAAAGCGCAGGCCGCGCAGAAGCCTCTGAAAATTTTTGACACGGTGGCGGAGTTTTACTCCTGGCTTAAAGATAATATTGCAGAATGATTCTGACCCGCTGCGCGCCGCGCAAGTTTTTAGGAAATTTTAATTTTTTTGCGACGCGCATAGCGGGGGCTATGTAAGGAGCAAAAAGATTAAAATTTTCAAAAAATCGCGCGGCCCTTTGGGTTTGTAAAAAACGGCGTATGCCGTTTTTTGCAAACGCGCGGCGGGTCAGAATCATTCTGCAATATTAATATTTAAATTTTGTATAATTCTATGGCTATGAATGAAGATATAAAGTTCAGTACGTCCGGTTTCCGGTCAATAACCGCCGGGGGGCTCACGGCTTTGAACGTGCAGCGCCTCGCGCACGGCATATGCTCCCATATTTTTGAAAACCCTTATTACGGTTTTGAAGGCGAGGGCTACCGGCGCCATCTCAAAGAAAAAAATATCCAGCACAAACGCCCGCTGGTTATCGTCGGGCATGACACGCGTTTTATGGCGGCGCAGTTCGCTAAAGTGGCGGCCAACGTGCTCAGCGCCAACGGGATTACGGTGCAGTTCGCGCAGGACCCGCTTCCCACGCCCGCGGCGGAGTGGGCGGTTTTGAAAGACGGCGCCGTCGGCGCAATTGTAATCACGGCCAGCGAGGCGGAATATTACGTCAGCGGCGTAAAATGGATTTCCTTTTACGGCGGCATAGCCAACAACGAAGTCACCGAGGATATTGAAAAGCGCATACCGGGCGTGACTTCGAACGTTTTAAAAATGTCCTCTTCGGAATATGACTATTTAAACTCCGCCGTCAGCGTTTTCAATTTTAAAAAAGAATTTTTGGATTATTTAGACGGCGCGCTCGACGTAAAAACCATAAAAAAAGCGAAACTTAAAGTGGGCGTGGACCCGCTTTTCGGCAGCGCGTCAAATTATTTCCGCCCGTTTCTGGAAAAAAACGGCGTGCAGGTTTTCGGCCTGCATGAGGAAGTGGACCCGCTTTTCGGCGGCAAAATCCCGAACGCCGGGCCGGTGTCTTTGGAAGAATTGTCAAAACTCGTCGTCTCAAAAAAACTTGACATAGGCATAGCCTGCAACCCGGACTGCGACAAGTTCGGCATAGTCGACAACGAAGGCCGCTGGGTTTCCCCCAATGAAATTTCCGCTTTGATTCTGGCGCACCTCGTCAAAAATAAAAATAAGACTGGCCGCGTGTGCAGGAGCGTCATAACTTCCCATCTTATCGACCAGGTTGCAAAGGCGCATAATTTGCTGGTGAGGGAAACGCCCGTCGGGTTCAAATATATCACGGAACTTATGATGACGGGGCAGTATTTGTTCGGCGCGGAAGAGTCCGGCGGCATAGCCGTGGCGGGCCATTTGCCGGACAAGGACGGTTTGTTCACCTGCCTCCAGATGGTCGAACTGCTGGCGGCGGAAGGCAAAAATCTCAAACAGATTTTTAAAGAATTTTATAAGAAATACGACGTTTACTACGACCAAAAAGTAAGCTTCCCCAAAACCGAAACGCAGATTAATAATATTTTGGAATCCCTTGACATCAAAGCGCCGCTTTCGTTAAACAAAACTTCCGTCTGGCGCATAGATTCCACGGACGGTTTTAAATTTATCTTAAAAGACGGCAGCTGGCTTGCCGTGCGCCCCTCCGGCACGGAGCGCATTATAAGGTTATACGCGGAAAGCAGGGACGCCAAAGTCCCGGCGCAGTTGATAGCCGAGGGGAAAAAGATAGTCGACCAGTTTTCGTAAAGGAGATAAAAATAATGTCTAAGATAAAGAGTATTGTCGCAAGAGAAATAATGGACTCTCGCGGTTTCCCGACGGTGCAGGCGGACGTAATTTTGGCCGGCGGCGTTTGCGGCCGGGGCTCGGTGCCCAGCGGGGCCTCTACCGGCTCCCACGAAGCCGTTGAACTGCGCGACGGCGGTTCGAGATATATGGGCAAAGGCGTTTTAAAAGCGGTTGCCAACGTCGGCAAAATCGCTGAAAAAATTATAGGCATGGAACCGGCGGACATCAGAAAAATTGACGCTGCCATGATAGCTTTGGACGGCAGCCCGAACAAGGGCAAACTTGGCGCGAACGCGATTTTGGCCGTCTCAATGGGCGTCCTGCGCGCCGGCGCGGCGGAAAAAAATATGCCGCTCTATGATTACATCAGAAAAGTTTACGGCATTAAAGAAAAAAATTATCTGCTGCCCGTGCCGATATTAAATATCGTCAACGGCGGCAAACACGCGGACTCCGGCCTTGACGTGCAGGAATTTATGATTGTGCCCAACACGGAAAAAACTTTCGGCGAAGCTCTGAGAAAATCCTCCGAAGTTTACCACACTCTTAAAGGCATTTTGAAAAAAGCCGGCATGGTGACTTCCGTCGGGGACGAAGGCGGTTTCGCGCCGCACATCACCAGGCACGAGGACGTTCTCAAAACCATTATGGACGCGTGCAGGGCCGCCGGCCACCCGCAGATTACCATGGCCTTGGACTGCGCGGCCAGCGAATATTTTGAAAACGGCATGTATAATTTTGAGAAGAGAAAACTGACGGCCGAGCAGATGAACGAGATTTACGCGGGCTGGGTTAAAAAATTCCCGATAGTGTCCATTGAAGACCCGTTGCACGAGGACGATTGGGCCGGCTGGGAACACATCACAAAAATGCTGGGCAAAAAAATACGCCTGGTGGGCGACGATTTGTTTGTGACAAATCCCAAAAGACTGTCCGAGGGCATTAAGCGCGGCATAGCCAACACGATTCTGATTAAGCTTAACCAAATCGGCACCGTGACTGAGACGGTGGACGTTATCGCCATGGCCCACAAAGCGGGTTATAACTGCATAATTTCGCACCGCTCCGGCGAAACGGAAGACGCTTTTATCAGCGATTTGGCCGTGGCCGTCAACGCCGGCGCCATAAAGACGGGCGCGCCGTGCAGAAGCGAGAGGAACGCCAAGTATAACCGCCTCCTCCAGATTGAGCAGGAGTTGGGCCGTAAAGCCGCTTACGCCAAGACGAAAGTTTTTAAATAAGGATTCTTAACCCTCGCCCTTAAAAGTTTTTTCCTCTCCCTAAAAGGGAGAGGGCAGGGTGAGGGTTTTGTATACATCATGTACACAACATGATGTTGTCATCAACTTAGGATTTTTACCTTACCCCGGCCCGGAAAGTCGGGGCCTTGAACAGATTGTACGGCGGAATATTTGTGTTTCAAAACCCTCACCCGTGCCCTCTCCCTTTGAGGGAGAGGGACAAAATCGGAGGACGGAGTCCTGTTAATGCACGAAGTCATTATAAATCTTGTTAAAAAAATAAAACCGGCGCATTTGATTTTGGCGCTGATGGCTTTGTTTATTCTTTTTAACGGGAGCCTTTACAACTGGATTTATAATAAAATAGAAGTCCGCAAACTCGCCAAAAGAAATATTGAGGCGGAAAAGGAACACGACGCGCTTGCCGCCCAGCTTGCAGAACTCCAGGAGGGGGACTTAAAATATCTTGAAGCCGTGGCCCGCGCAAAATACAACCTGTCAAAACCCGGCGAAATTGAAATACGTCTTGTCCCGCCGGACCCGAAAGACGCTAAAAAAAAATGAAAATAGAAACGCTGGTCCTTGGCCCGATGGGCAACTGCACGTATCTTATCAGCCAAAACGGCTCCGCGATTTTGGTTGACCCGTCGTGGGACATGGCTGAAATAGAGCGCGCTCTCGGCGGGGAAAAACTTGCCGCCGTATTTTTCACACACGGCCATTTTGACCATCTTAAAGACGTTGAGCCGTTTTTGCGCGCGCGCAAAATCAAGGCTTACATTGAAGAAAACGACGTTGCAATGAGCGGCCTTCCGCCCGGCGTTCTCCAGCCGTTCTCCGGCGACAAGCAATTAAAAATAAACGGCTTGGACATAGAAATTCTGCACACGCCGGGGCACAGCGCGGGCGGCGTATGCATAAAAATCGGCGGCGACCTTTTTACGGGCGACACCCTTTTCCCAGGCGCGTGCGGCCGCGTTGACTTGCCCGCTTCCAACCCGCGCCAAATGCGCGCCAGCCTGTACCGTTTGTCCCAACTGCCCGGCGGCACACAAATCCACGCCGGCCACGGCTACGGCGAGGGCGGCGCTTCAACTTCCACGATAGAGCAGGAACGCAAGTCAAACGTATACATGCAAAACGCAATCCGCGACTACTCTAAATAAACTGCTAAAATATATGCTATGTACGCTTTAGTGACGGATTTTGACGGGACGGTTACCACTTTTGACATTGCCCACGCCATAATGCGCCGCTTTCACGCGGAGCGTTTGCCGGACGATCCCGTCCACGCGGACGACGAGGACGCCAAATCCTGGATGCGCCGCCACATGGGCGCGCTGAAAGTAACCAAAAAAGAGTTTGACGATTTTGTGGCTTCAACCGCCGAGGCGCGGGCCGGGCTTGTGCCGCTCCTCCAAAAGTGTTTTGAAAAAAATATTCCGGTGGAAATTGTCAGCGGCGGCGTGGATATTTATATTAAACCTTTTCTGCTGCGCAATAAAATTGAAGGCATTCCTATATTCTGCGCGGAGGGCGCTTTTACGCCGCGCGGCATCACGGTTGATTACCCGCTTTTGGACGGCATTAAGCTGGAAGATTTTAAAGCCTCCCGCGTGCTCCGTTTCAAAGAGCGGGGCTACACGACGATTTACTGCGGCGACGGCATGACCGACGTGCCGGCCGTGCTTGCGGCCGACATACCGTTTGCGACTTCCCATCTGCTTGAATTTTGCAAAAAGAAAAATATAAAGGTCAACGAACTGCGCACTTTTAAAGCGGTTGAGCGTGTGCTGGAAAAATAAATGTTGTTTCCTCTCCCTTTTAGGGAGAGGGACAAAATAGGAGGACATACTAATATGCACCCGGTACTTTTCAGAATATTCGGTTTTCCGATAGCCTCATATGGCGTTTTGAACATGCTAGGCTATTTGCTGGGCCTGTCGTATCTTATTCATTACCGAAACAAAATAGGCATAGACAAAGACACGCTTTGGAATATGCTGTTCATCACCATTTTCGGCGCCATCGTCGGCGGGAAGCTGATGTATATTATAGTGTCCTGGAACGAGCTCGGCCTGACGTTCGGCGACAAGATGGCGAATGTCGCCGCCAACTTCCGCTACGGCTTTGTGTTTTTCGGCGGTTTTATAGTCGCGCTTGTGAGCCTTGTAATTTATATGAAGCGGAAAAAAATGCCGCTCGCGCGCACCGGGGATTTTCTGGTAGTCGCGCTGCCGCTGGGCCACGCCATAGGGCGCGTGGGCTGCTTTATGGCGGGCTGCTGCTACGGCCGCCCGACGTCAATGCCGTGGGCCGCGCATTTTACAAACCCGGACAGCCTTGTGCCGCCGCAGCTGCGCGGCGTCGGCCTGCACCCGACGCAGCTTTATGAATCTTTTGCCAACTTAATAATTTTCGCGATTCTGCATTTTGCTTACAGGCGCAAACACAAAGAGGGCGGCATTGTCGCGTTGTACGCCATCTGCTACGGCGCGGCCAGATTTATCATAGAGTTTTTCCGCGGGGACGACAGGGGGCAGTTCGTCATGGGTTTTTCCCCGTCGCAGGTCGTCTGCGTTTTCGTCGTGGCGGTTGCGGTGGGCTTTTATTTTTATAAAGGCAATAAGGAACATGCCAAATAAAGAAACTTTTGTTTTTGACGGAACTTCGCCGCAGCGGCTGGACGTTTTTCTCGCCGAGCGCGCGCCGCGTTATTCCCGCAGTCTGATACAAACTTTAATCAAAAACGGCGCGGTCGCCGTCGGCGGCAAGCCGCGCAAACCGTCGTGGCCGCTTGAAAACGGGGACGAAGTTTCCGTCGTCTGGCCAGCCGCCGCGCAAAAAACAAACCTTAAAGATTTAATAATTTTTGAAGACAAAAACCTGCTGGCCATCAACAAACCCGCCGGCATGCTCGTGCACCCGCAAAGCCCGGTGTGGGAGGAAAACCCGGCGGCCGCGTTTATAGGGGAGGAAACTTTGGTTTCGCTTCTGCTTGCGTCTCCGCCGAAAAATTTTGACAAACAAATGCCGCGCGCCGGGCTTGTCCACCGTCTGGACAAAGACACGAGCGGCGTAATGATAATCGCCAAAAATAAAAAAACGCAGGACGCGCTGACGGAAAAATTCGCCGCGCGCGAAATGCGCAAAACTTATAACGCGATAGTCTGCGGCGCGGTGCGGGGCGACAAAGGCGTTATAGACGTGCCCATAGGCCGCCTGACGGGCGGCAAAATAAAAGCCGGCGAGCTCGGGCGCGGCGCGGTGACGGAGTACAAAGTTTTAAAGCGCAAAACAAAATTTACTCTTATGCAGCTGCACCCCGTGACGGGCCGCACAAACCAGCTGCGCGTGCACATGAGCTGGCTGGGCTACCCGGTGCTGGGCGACTGGCTTTACAAAGGCGCGTCCGCGCCGCGCCTGATGCTGCACTCCAAAAGCGCGGAGTTTGTCCACCCGTTCACCGGAGAAAAAATAAAATTCGCCGTTCCTCCGCCGGAAGATTTTAAAAAAGCGTGGCGGGAATGCGTCTAAAAACAACTAAAGATTTGAATATAATTGGGATAATCAGATAAAGTTATAATTTTTTGTTAAAATAATACGACAAGCTAAAATCTGCTTTATGGAATTATGAAAAACATAAACAATTTTGTTTACCCTTTGCTGCTGCTTATTCTGCCCGCCGCCGCGTTTGCGCTGTGCGCGACCAACCATAAGCCGGAGTACTGCGACTGCAAGTGCGGCAAAATCGCCGCCGGCGCGGTGAATTACGGCTCGGTGGAGATAGTAAAAGACTGCTGCGCGAACAAATGGGGCGGCTACGGCGGGGCGGGGGACAAAAGATGCTGTTCCCAGTCTGACATTTCCGCCGGGAAAACCTGGGACCCGGTTTCAAAAACCTGTATTGTGGGCGGAGGGTCACAATCACAACCGTCCGTACAATCAGGGTACTTAGTCGGACTGTGCAAAGAGGCAACGACAAACCATACGCATCACGGAGTGCCCGGCTTAGCCGATAAATATGACATAGCCTGCCAGGCTTCGGAAATTACTTCAAAGGCTTTTTATGCTAACGGGTCAAAGATTCTTGTACCCGCAAACGCCAAGTCAATCAGCGACATACAAAAAATGGAGTGCCACTGGTCTCTTTTTGGAGGATCGCAGGAAAAACAAGCCTACTGGAGTTTTTATACGATAAAGGGGCTTATGCCCACCCACAATGTGGCAACCACCAAAACCTGGTATTTTGACAGTTCTCTGCCTTGGACTACCTGGTCCTTAGGGGGAACGCCCGTTGCTAACTATCCAATCTGTGACGGCAGTTCGCCTTCGCAAATATGCCAGAGCAAAAGCAAAGGGTACGTATGCATGATAGCCTCCGGGGCGCTTACCTGCCCCACTTATACTTATACATATTGCGTCGCCACGGGGGATCTTAAGGGCGGAGCGGTCTATATAAGAGGGAACAAATGCGCGCCGGCTATCGCCTCGGCCCAGTTAGTTACCTGCCAATAAAACACGCGTTAAAATCTCCGGCGGGTTAAATTTGACCCGCCGTTTTTTATTATAATATTTGAGTGTAATTCAAAGAATCAGATAAAATTAATATAATAAATAAAAATGCATCGCTGAGAACTATGAAAAACATAAAAAATTTTGTTTACCCTTTGATACTGTTTATTTTGCCCGCCGCCGCGTTTGCGCTGTGCGCGACCAACCATAAGCCGGAGTACTGCGACTGCAAGTGCGGCAGAATAGCGGCCGGCGCGGTGAATTACGGCTCGGTGGACATAGTAAAAGACTGCTGCGTGAACAACTGGGGCGGGTACGGAAACGACGGGGACAAAAGATGCTGCCCTAAAGGCGGGGCTTGGAGCAAAAGCGGAAAAACTTGCGTTTCGTGCGCCTCGCCCAAGGTGCCGGTAAACGGCGTATGCAAAACGCCGTGCCCGTCTAAATGTCCTGCCGGGCAGACCAGAAACAGCAATTCTTACGTGGAAGATACCGGCGGCTGCTGCGGCACTCCCCCTCTTAAACCCTACACTGAAACGGTGAATATTGTTAAAAGATGCAACGCCACTTCAAAGAACGTATGGGATGCGTTCGGGCTGCAAAAATATGAGGTAGTTTATACGTGTAATACCACCCCGGTTTCAACAACTATTTATCGCGGCGGGAAATCCGTACGCATCGCGCAAATCGGAGACCCTAACAGACTCGCTTGCGGCCGCGACTATTACGAATCCTATATAGACTTTCAGGGAGGCACGCAAATCGGCGCTACTCCGACCTGCCCCGACAAGTCAAATGAAGAAATTTGCGCCGGCGTGAGCAAAGGATACGCCTGCTTAAAGCCGTATTCAATGCCGAATGTGTGCCCGACTTACACGTATTACGGGCATAAGAACATTAAGCAAGCAATATTCTTCTCCTATTGTCAGTACCAAATCGGCGGCGGGTGCGCCCCCGCTATCGGCTCCACTACTTTGCTGACCTGCAAATAAATAAAAAAAATACCCTCCCCTTAGCGCAAGGGGAGGGTATTTTTTTGTAAATTAAGAAACCAGCTGTTCGGCTTTCATCGTGGCGGCGTTCAGTTCCTGCTCCAGCGCCAGTTTGATTTTGGCTTTGTCCGTGTCTTTGTTAATATAAATCATTTTGCCGAAGACTATGGCGCATTTGCCGAAAGGCAGCGGGATTCTCATTTTGTCCCAGCTGTTGACGGTGATTTTATTGCTGAGCCCGCAGCCCGCCGGCACTATGGGCAGGCCCGTTTTTTCCGCCAGATAAATAATGCCCTGCTGCACTTTGTAGACGGGGCCGCGCGGCCCGTCCGGCGTTATCATTGGGTGGTAGCCGGCCTGCGAAAGGTCTATAAGGCTGCGCAGCGCGCCCGCCCCGCCTTTGCTGGTGGAGCCGCGCACGGCTTTCATGCCGAATTTGGGGAGCACGCGGGCAATGTATTCCCCGTCTTTGCTCAGGCTTATTAAAACGCAGACTTTGTGGCCGCGGTACGGGTATAAAAGGAATGCCTGCTGGTTGTGCCAGATTGCGTAAATGCAGTTTTTGCCGGTTTTTTCATACGCTTCAAACTCTTCGGTTTTATAAATTTTCGTCCGCGTGGTCCAGCCTAAAAAAACGCTCAGCGCGTAAATTAAATTTGAGACAATTACATATTTTACAGACCTGTGGGGGCTTTTGACGGAAGATCTGTCCGACGACATTTTCCTTGGGCGTATGTCGTTCATTTGCGTTTCCTTTTTAACTTTTTCCACGGTATTATAAACGAGGCCGTGGCTTTGGGCGAGACGGAAACGCCGTCAAAGGAAACGTTTATTTTGGCGGCGTTGGCTTCTTCAAAAATTAAAGGCAGGGCTTTGGCGGCGGTTTCCGCGTCCAGCCGGAGAGCGTCCGCCAGAAACCTGGGCTCCTGCGCGTAGGCGAAAGCCGGGGCGTATAAAATTTCAATTTCTTCCGTCTCAGCGTCCTCTTTTTCCGCCTGGTCTTTGATAAGGTCGGACACAAACTGGACGGCGGCGCGCAAAAATTCAAACAGAGTTATGTTGGCGGCGGTCTGAAGCTGCGGGTTTTGGATTTGAGCGATTTTGTTTTCTATTTCCGGGCCCAGCGTCAGCACGCAGGCGGAAAAAACTTCTTTTTGGTTCACGCCCAGCGCGGAAAGTTCCGGCGAAGGGCCGTCAAAAAGTTTGTAAACCACGCCGGGATTTAAGGAGGAGTAGAGGCCGACGATAAACTTGTCCAAATCAAATTCCCCGCCGAGGCCGGCGGATTTCAGATCCAGGTTGGCCCGCAGGATTTTCTGGGCTATGCTTTTGCGCCGGAGGGAAATTTTGAATTTTTTTATTTTGTTCATGACGCGCACCGGCGGACGGATTATGAGGCTTAAAATTTCCCCTATCCTTTTCGGGACATTGTTCTGAATTAGGATACAATAAATTTTTTTCTCCCTTTCGTAAAGGGAGAAAACTACACAACTAAATATCCTAATTAAGAACAGTCCCGAAAGGGCGAGGGTTGGCTTTAATTATTTCTGTATTTATTTTTCTTAAATTCTTTTCTGGCCTGGCGGTCCATGGCCTGCGCTTCGGATTTTGTCACCTGCTGCTGTTGGCCTTTGGGCTGTTGCTGCTGTGGGGCCGCGCCGGAGGTATTGTCGCTTCCGTGCACCCAGTGGTAGACGAGCGGCGTGGCTATGGCTATCGTCGCGTAAGTGCCCACCAGCACGCCTATAATCATGGCCAGCGAGAAGTTTTTCAAAACTTCCCCGCCGAAGAAGTACAAAATCACCACCGCCACCAAAACCGTGCTCACCGTGATAACCGTTCTGGACAAAGTTTCGTTTATGCTCAGGTTGACTATGTCATAAAACGGCATTCTGGGGTTAAGGTGCATATTTTCCCTCATGCGGTCAAATATGACAATGTTGTCGTTAATGGAATAACCCACGACGGTAAGCACCGCCGCCACGATGACAAGGTCAAACTCCAGCTGGAAAAGCGAAAACACTCCCAGCACGAAAACCGCGTTATGCGCCAGCGCTATAACGCCGCTTGTGCCCCACACTATATTCTGGAAACGGAAAGCTATGTAAAGGATTATGAACACCAGCGAAAGCACCAGCGCCCACACCGCTTTCTTTGACAAATCCTGCCCGACGGCGGGGCCCACGTAATCCGTGCCCTCTATTTTATAATCAAAGCCCACCTTTTTAAGAGAGGCTTCAATTTCATTCCTCACGTCGTTCACGTTGTCCTGCGCGCCTTTTATTTTGATGGCGAACATGTTTTTGCCGACGAAAGACTGTATTTCCGGATTATATTTGTCTATCGCGTCCCTCAGCTGCGCTATGGTGACGGGCTTGTTAAAAGAAACCTGCACCTGCGTGCCGCCCTTAAAGTCAATGGCGAAGTTAAAGCCGCGCGCGACTATCGACGCTATGGCCGCGACCATAAAACACGCGGATATGGCGAAAAATACTTTTCTGTATTTTAAAAAGTCTATGTTGGTATGTGGTATTAAATTCATCATAAGCTTATATCCTTGGGGTTGGAAGTGAGGAGCATGTCATATATGGCCCTCGTGACAAACACCGACGTGAAAAGGCTGACCACCAGACCCAGCGTCAAAGTGACCGCGAACCCTTTTACCGGGCCGGAGCCGAACTGGAACAAAAACAGCGCCGCTATCCAGTTTGTGACGTGGGAGTCTATAATCGCGCTCCACGCTTTGTCATAACCCGTGCTGATAATTTCGCCCACGGGCAGGCCGCGCCGCTTTTCCTCCCTCATGCGTTCGAGAATAAGCACGTTCGCGTCTATGGCCATGGCCAGCGCGAGTATGATACCCGCTATGCCCGGCAGCGTAAGGGTTGAATTAAACGCCGCCATTAAAGCCAGCAGGAAAAACAGGTTTAACAAAAGCCCTGCGTCCGCTATAACTCCGCCCCATTTATAATAGATGAGCATGAAAACCAGAATTATCAGCAGGCCGTATAAAGAAGCGGACACGCCGGAGCGTATGCTGTCCTCGCCCAGCGTCGGGCCTATGACGCGCTTTTCAATAATCCTCACCGGCGCGGGCAGCGCGCCCGCTTTAAGGGTGATGGCGAGGCGCTTGGCCTCGTCCAAAGTATAGCGGCCCGTGATGCGGCCGTCTTTGGTGATTCTGGACTGTATCGTCGGGGAGGACTGCACGGTGTTGTCCAAAACTATGGCCAGCTGTTTGCCTAAATTCGCGCCGGTCAGCGCGCCGAATTTTTTGGCGCCGTCCGTGTTAAAAGAGAAAGTTACTTCCGGCATGCCGTAGTCGCCGCTGACGTTGACGGCGGCGTTTTCCAAATCCGCGCCCGTCACTTTTACTTCGCTGTCCAAAACGCTGTAACCGCCGTCTTTATTTTTTAAAATAGCCACGCCCGCGGGAACGAGTTTGGCGATTTCGGGTATAAGGTTTCCGTCGGCGTCCCACGGATTTTCCGTCGCGTCTATTTTAGCCGTAGCTTTTTCCGTGTCTTTGGCGTCCGTCCTGACTATCATGAATTTAAGCTGCGCGGTTTTGCCGATTAACGCTTCCGCCGCCGCCGGGTTGGCTATGCCGGGCAGCTGCACAGAAATCCATTTTTCGCCCTGTCTGTTGATGGGGGTTTCCGCCACGCCGTACTGGTCAATGCGGTTTCTGATAATTTCTATGGCCTGGGCCATGGCGTCGTTGATATTAATATTGTCGGGAAGTTTTGAAGTGTCCAATTCCAGAAGGAGGCTGCTGCCGCCGCGCAGGTCTAAGCCGAGGTTTAAAAGGTTTGACGGCCTGTCGCCGGAGGCTTCCAGCTTTGACCTTTCTTCGCTTGTTTTGCTGTACCACTCATAACCGGGGTAAAGCAGGTAGATTGAGCCGAAAAACGCTATTACTATCACGGCCCATTTTGCAATCAGTTTATTTGACATGCGTGAAACTCCTGTTTATTTTAAAACTCTCACGATGCCGGATTTCAGCACCGTCATTTTATTGTTTTCAGAAATTTTGACCTCGACGGTTTCGTCTTTGAATCCGACGATGGTGCCTACTATTCCGCCGAAAATGACCACTTTGTCGTCCTTCTTAAGGCTGTTGACCATGGTCTGCATTTCCGCCGCGCGTTTTTTGTCACCGCGGCCTGAGATGAACAGCATGACGATAAAAACCGCCGCCACCGCCATCATTATATAATTAAGAGCCCCGCCGCCCGACTGCGCCGCATTTCCCATAAATAAATCCTCCGCAAATTATTAACCTATAAATTTTAACATATTTGGCGGTACATAGATATTCCGCCGGGTATTCCGCGCCGTCCGCGTATTTCTTATTGCTTTTTGCCCCCGGCGCCGCGCCTGCGCGCGGGCGGGCAATTGTTATATAATTTAACGGTGAAGAAATATTTTATTTCCGGGTTTGTTTTGGCGGTCTGCGGCGCGGCGGTTTTTTGCCGCGCCGCCGCCGCGCAGCAGAACAACCCCGCGGCCGCGCCGGGGCAAAGTTTCGGCATAGCCGCGCCGCGGCAAAGCGAAGCCGCCGCCCAGGCTCCGCAGCCCTCCGCCGCGCCGGCGGACGCTTCCGCCCCGAAGGACCTCGGCGCTAGGGCCGTCGTCGCGCGCGCGGTAAAAAACTACAATTTCAAAAAACTGGCGAACGCGCGCACTTTATACGGCGTTCTGGCTTTTTTGGCCGTCATACTGCTGGCGCGTTTTGTTTTTAAAATAAAAATTTCGCACGTTTTGAAGGCCGCGGCCGTAGGCGCGGCCGCGTTTTTCATAGGCCTGACGGCGGAGATTTTTTATTTCGGGCTGACGAATAATCCGTTGTACCGCCGTTTCCTGCACCGCGCCGGGCCGGTGCTGTTTTTATTTTGGAGTATTTTTTTCATCTGGGCGGGCAATAAGATTTTAAATTTTATTCAAAAAAAATATTTCCCGGCGCAGAAACACATTATTTATTTTACGCTGGCCAAAGCCGCGCTGCTGGCTCTTTACGCCGGGCTCGCGTTCTTGTTTCTTTTCACGGGGAGCGTAAAAGCGTCCGCCGTTTCCGCGTCCGTCATAATAGGCGGCGCGGCGGTGATGTTCCAAAACACTTTTTTGAACCTGGCGGCGGCCGGTTATCTGCGGCGGGAGGGAATGCTTAGACCTGGCGACTGGATCGAAATACCGCCGCGCGGGCTGGACGGAACCGTAGTGGAATTTAAAATGACTTCCGTCAAAGTCCAGAACTGGAACGGCACGCTGATGTTTTTAAACGCGTATGATTTAATTTCTGATTCTTTTGTAAACTGGACCAAAATTTTAGAGCATAAAAAACGCCGCGTAAAACGTTCCCTGCGGCTGGATTTGTACAGCATGCGCCAACTGCCGCGCGGTTTTTCCGACGGGCTGGCGGAAAAAGAATTTTTTAAGACCGCGGTTTCAAAAGAAGAATTTTTGGCCGCGCTGGGCGAAGGGGAAAACTTCAGCAATTTGCGTTTTTTCACGGTTTTCTGCAATATTTATATGAAAAAACTGGGCGCGCTGCACAGGGAAGAAACTTATCTGCTGCGCCAGATGCCGCCCGACGGCGGAGGCCTGCCGCTTGAATTTTATTTTTATATCGACGCGGACGGCTGGGAAGATTATGAGCGCGGCCAGGCGGAAGTTTTTGAATATCTGATTTCCATACTGCCGTTTTTTGAATTGAAAATATACCAAAACCTGAGCGGCGCGGCTCTGAGAGGGATTTAAATTTTTACGACGGGCGGCCTCAGGCCGAAATATATATAATGTATAAATGCGCCCCGTTAGCTCAACCGGATAGAGCGCCGGCCTCCGAAGCCGGATGTACGAGTTCAAATCTCGTATGGGGCATTTTTAACAATATGAAATCAATAAAAAACTCGGATACTTTTAAATGCCCGAACGGGTGCGAGGATTTTGAGCATGAGTTTTGGTCCCTGGTCGACGCGGCTTCTTCGCCGGAGCTTAAGGAGGCGGCGCAGGGCGGGGAACTCAATCTTATCATGTGCCCGTCGTGCGGCCATTATTTCCACCACAACAATAATTTAATTTATTTTGACGCGGCCACTAAATTTTTGGTTTTTGTTTTTGACGAAAAAGAACGCGCGGACGAAAAAAATCTTAAAGAAAAAATGAGCCACGACTACGAGCTCATCAAAAACAGCCTTGCCAAAGAAATAAATCTGGCGGGGGAGCCGGCCTGCGTTTTCGGCCTGCACGAACTTAAAGATTTAATAGAACAGGAAGAATTTTTTGCGCAAGAGAGCGAGGTCGTGGCGGCCTCTTCCGCCGCCGCGGGATATAAAATAGCCACGCTTCAGCCGTCCTACGCGCGCGTACGGGGCTACCCGTTTTTCGTGCCGGTAAAGGCGGAAAAAAACGCGGCCGATTTGGCCGCTTCCGCCAAAGCCGTTTTGGACGGAGGGTTGAATTCCGGCCGTCTGAGAAAATTCGCGGAGGACGCGCAAAAACCCGGCTTCGCGCCGGAGTTTTTACAATAAATGTTAATACCAAAAAAATATTTTTCTCTTTTCAAAGCGCTTTCCGGCGCGGCGGAAAAAAATAATTTATCCGCCTGGCTGGTGGGCGGCTGCGTGCGGGACGCGTACCTAGGCATACCCACAAAAGACATTGACATTACCGTCCTGGAAAACCCGGCCCCGCTCGTGCGGTTCTGCGTAAAAAAATATAAGGCGGAGGCGCAAAAATTTGACGCTTTCGGCACCTGGCGCGTGACGTTCCCCAACGGTTTAAAAATAGATTTTGTGACGGCGCGGAAAGAGGTTTACGCAAAACCCGCCGCGCTTCCCTCCGTCGGGCCCGGCGCGCTGGAGGACGATTTGTTCAGGCGCGATTTTACCGCCAACGCCTGGGCGGCGGGCCTGTCCCCCAAAAACTTCGGCGCGGGGTTTGACCCTTACGGCGCGCAACAAGCCGTAGACGGAAAATATATAAAAATTCTGCACGCCAAAAGTTTTGAGGACGACCCCACGAGGATTTACCGCGCCGTCCGTTTCGCGGGCCGCTTTAACTGGAAAATTGAATCTGAGACGGAAAAACTGCTTAAAGCCGCGGTAGCAAAAAATTATCCGTCGCTTTTATCCCGCAAGCGTCTGGGCGCGGAACTTATAAAAATTTTGAGGGAAAAACGCGCGGGCGGAATTTTTAAGTTAATGAAATTGTACGGGCTTGAAAAATTTTTCGGCGTAAAATTGCGCTGGACGCCCGCCGCGCAAAAAGCGTCGTCGGCCGCCGCGCGCCTCGGCGTTTTGGCGGCGCGGCTTGGCGAAGGCGGCGTAAAATTTTTGGAAAATCTGGAACTGCCCCGCGCGGAATTTTTGGAAATTTCCGCCGCGCTTGAAATTTTAAAAACCAAACTTTCCCCGTTGAAAAAACTCACGAAAACGCAGACGGAAATAATAAAACTTTCCGCCCCGCGCCTGCCGCCGTCCGCCGTAAAACCGGCATTCCTGCCCGGCGGGGAAATAGCGGCGCGCGGTTTTAAAGGCGCGCAGATTTCCGCCGCGCAAAACCGCCTGCGCGCGCTGCAGTTTTCCGGCGGGATAAAAACCAAATCCGCCTCGCTGAAAAAATTATCCGCCTTTTAAAAGTTTCCCGGCCTCTAAGCGGGTATTGTTCTTAATTAGGATATTTAATTCTGAAGTTTTCTCCCTTTCAGGGAGAGGAAAAAAATCGGGGGACGGAGTTCAAATAATCCCTTGAAATTTTGCTGATAATCATTATAATATAAATAGTCCCTTTGTTTAAGCCTCATGTTTGAGCGCGCCGCCCGGTGGGCGGCACGGGTCATCAGGGGCACAAATTTTTTGCACTTTACGGGTTAAAGGAGGCCGGTTATGGCTTTCATCATGAAAGGCGGCGCGCCGCTTAAAAATACGGACCGCAAGACAATGTATGTCTGGGCGGGTTGTCTTTTGGTTTTTCTGTTCGTGGTGTTCGCTTTATTTTCCGTAATGGGAAATAAACAGGACGTCAAGCCGGACGATTTTTCCGGCATGAAGACCGACACCTTTGACCTTGCCCAGCTGCCCTTTGCCAACGACGCCGCGGAGCAGGCTCTTTTGGACAAATACACGGACTTAAACGGCAATCTGCCGGAGTCCACCCTTTATTCCTCCGAGGAAAAAAAGGACAGACAGGCCTCTGACGCTTTTGCCGGCATACCCGCCGCGCCCGACGCTGAATACGCGGCGGCGCAGAAAGACATACCGTCCGCCAGCCCCGCCAGCCCCGACTACGGAAGCGGCGGCGGTTCCGGTTCCTCCGGCATGCGCGGGGAGCCGCGGCGCGCGGAACAGACGGCTATCGGCACCCTTCAGACCGGCAGCATGGCCACGGGCAACGCAAGAGGCGGGGGCGGCAGCCAGTGGAACCCTTCTAATTTATACGGCACAAATAACCGCAACACCAAAATTCCCGCCAGCCAAAAAGCGGCGCAGCAGCTTGCAAGCAGCTCCACGGGCCGCACGCTGATGAGCGTGGCGGGCGGACTTTCCGACGCGGCCGGTAAAAACGCGGAAGCCGCGCAGCACGGCGCGGCCAAAACCTGGGCCGGCGGCGGGGACAAAGCCCAGATGGACGGCGACGCGGAAAAAGCTTTAAATTCCCTTGACCCAAGCCACGGCGGTTTGCAGGTTGGCGCCGGCGGGGGAGCGGGCCCGTCGCCTAACGATTTGGCCGACGCCGTAAAAAATAACCCTCCGGACAAAAAGGACCCGGAGAAACAGCCGGAAAACTGGATTATAGCGGCGTTGAAAGACATGGCTACCAGCGCGGCCAAAGGTATAGTGAACGGCGCAGTCGGGTGGCTTGATAACAAATTTTTTCATACTAGTGGTACTAGTCTATCAAGTCAAGCGCTAGACATTATGAAGAACGATCCGTGTAAAGGTATAACAACAGATTGTACTAAGGTAAGCTATAACAGCGCCCTAGACATAGTCCAAGGCAAGAGTTCATCCCACTCTGATTGTTTAGCAAAATGTTATGATCAGTACAAAAATAACTTAGCAGCCCCCGGTTATAAAACCTGTACTGATCCGTGTTAGTAATATTTTCGGAGGACACTCATTATGTTATACAAATTAATATTTAACAAAATAGGCGCGGCGGCGCAGAATTTAGTCATAGGCGCGGGTCTCATAGCCGTGACTACCGCGACCGGCGTGGTAGTATATAACGTAATGAGCGGGGACAGCGGGTCAAACACCGTCAACACCGCGCAAAATTACTCCGCCCCCCAGTACGTTAACCAGCAGGTCGGCAGCGCGGGAGTTAGCACGGACAATATCGCGGACGCGGTAAGCGCGGCGTCAAAATCCGGCTATGTCCTAAACCGGGCCCCGCAGCAGCCCAACACAAATAACAACAATAATGTCCCGCCGTCGCCGGCGCCCCCTTCAACCCCGGTAACCACGGGCGGGGGAAGCGCGCCGTCTTCTCCGGACGACATCGGCGCGGCCAACACCGGCCTGCTTGAAAGCATAGGCGCGCAGGCAAAAGCCCAGCGGGAAGGCCAAAACGCGCTGGCGGACTCCCTCAACCAGCAGGTGGCTGACGCGCAGAGCGCAAGCGCCAGAGCGCAGGCGGACGCGGCGGCCAAATTTAAAAGTTTCGGCGGGCTGGAAAGCCTTGGTTTAAAAGGCGGCAATAAGCCGGGCGGTTCGTCGGTTTACGTTCCCAATAATACCGTGGGGGACACAAGCGGGAAGGATAAAACCAGATCCGCGGAGGAACAGCTTGCCCGGAGCCAGATAGAAAAAATGAAGGATACTCTTAATAAGGCAACCACGGGCAGGCTGACGGGTTTCACCGGCAACAATCCAGAAGTGACCCCGAATAATACCCCGTCGTCCACGGCGGGCACGCAGGAATTGAAAGGCGCTGGCGCGCAGGCCGCGGCAATACGCGAGAAGATGAATGATTTGAAGTCAAAAATGGACGTACCGTCAACCTCCATAGCGGACGCGTATCTTAACGCGGGCGATAATCCCGCGTCGATCGCCGCAGTCAGCGGCGACAGCAGCGGCGGCGCTACAAGCGGCGTTTATACTCCTCCGACTACAAACCAAATCGCGAAAAGTCTAGGGCAGTCGAGCGTGGACAACACCGGCATAGAGCTTCAACAGAAAAAAGATGCGACAATAAAAACAAGGGCAAACGTCGCCTGGTGGATTACTGCTGCTGCCGCGGCTATCGGGCTTACGCTGTGTTTTATTATATCAATGATGAGTATGACTACGTATGTAAAGTGGATTGTCGCGGGCGCGGGTATAGCGCTTATGGGCGTCGCCATGTATCTGGTTTTGAAAAATCACGGCGACGGCGCCGAAATAAATCAGGGGCAAAAATGGGCTATGGGGATGATACTGGGCGCGGTTGCGGTGGCGATAGGCTTAACGGCCTTGTCAACCAGCATTAATTCCGCCGGCAAAGTGGTCCATAAAGGAGTATCCCAAGCGTTTCAGTGGCTTGGAAAACAAGTCGGAGGTTTATTTGGCAAGACTTTCGGAGGTTTCTTTAAAACGAGTTTCGGGAAAATTATCGGAAAGGGCGTGGAAAGCGCGGCTACTACCGGAGGCTCGGCGGTTGTCAACCATGTGAAAAGCGGGATCTCGGCCGAAAAAGACGCGAAAGACGCGTATGACGCGGCAAAAAACGCCGCCAGTAATCCCAATAAGCCTATAAAATAAAAAGGTGTTTTTATGATAATAATCAGAAGGATTTTCGTCGCAGCTATTATTTTGGCGGCGTGCTACGGCTGGTACTACCGGTATTCGATTCTGGTCAAAAACGAACGCGCCGCCGAAGCGGAATATGTGAGGGCGCTTAAAATGCAGCAGTCCAAGCCGCCCGCCAAAGTGCGCGTGATAGACGTGGGCGCCGTCTCCTATGACGACCCTTCCAGCGCGCCCCGCCCCGCCCGTCCCGTCCGGACAAGATAAAATTTTAAAAATCAGCGCTCTTGCAAAAATAATAAAAATCAGTACAATATTACAAGGGGCGGCCGTCTTAAATTGGTATAATATGAATATGAAACAAACACACAATATAACCGTAAGCGGCGATAAAATAGCGGCGGTCAATGTTCCAGTCTTATTTTTTAAAGTGGAAAAACAAGACTGCATTTTTGCCGAATGTCCTTCTTTGGGCATAATTACAAGCGGAAAAAATTACCCGGACGCCCAAAAAATGTTTGAAGAAGCGTTTGGCCTTTGGCTTGCCACGGTAAATGAAGACGGCAATATCCACGCCGTTTTAAAAGAACTGGGCTGGACGCTGACAAAAACTTCCGTAATACCTTCTACTTCGGTGCACACCCAGGTACCCGTGGAACTCATCGCGGTCAAATCCCAAAATATTTTAATTCCCGTAGGCGCGTAAGATGGGTATTTTTGACAACATAAAAATATCCAAGCTTATAAAACTGCTAAACGCATATGGGTTTGAAAAGCGGCGGCAGAGCGGCAGCCACATGAGTTTTACCAGAAAAGGAGTCAACAGACCAATAGTGATAGCGGTACACGGCAAAGAGGCTCCGCTTTATTTGACAAAAGAAGTCGCCAAAGTTTTAAATCTAACCCCTGAGCAGTTTTTAAAAGAATTAAATAAGTTCAGATAAATTATCAAAGAACGCTTGTTAATCCTAAACAAAAGGACCGCGGAAAACCGCGGGCCTTTTGCTTTTTTAAGACGAAAAACTAAAACCTGCCGTTGGCTATAATCATCACGGGCAGAAACCCGTTCTTGGCAAAGTTCAGAAAGCCTATCTGCACGCCTTTTTCAATGTGCTCGGCGAAGTTGATAAAGCCAAACTGAAGCCCGGTCAAATTGCCCGCGTAATTGCCAAAACCCCACTGCACGCCGGTTACGTCCCTGCCGGAGTAGTTGATAAAACCAAGCTGCAAAATTCTGGCGTTTTCCGCCAGGTTCACAAAGCCCCACTGCACGCCGTCGCTGGAGTCCGCTTTATTTACAAGCGCGGTCTGCAAACCCGTCATGTCGCCGGCCTGGTTGAAGACAAACGACCACTGCCAGCCGGTCATGACCTGGCTTCTTGACCAGAGCACGTTGAACTGGAAGCCGGCGGTTTCCTGGTTATTGCCGCCTATGCCCAGTTCTACGCCGCGCACAACTTTGTCAGACGGCACGGCAATGCCGTCCCACAAAGACAGTTTGAGCGGCGTGGCCGCCATCGCGGGCAGCGCGGCGGCGCATAAAAACGCCGCAAAAAATATTTTCTTCATTTTCTTTTTCCCCTTTTGGAATTATTTGCTACATAAAAATTTTATCATTTTTTGAGGCGTCGGATTAAAGGCCCATGGCGGGAATAGGACATTTGGCCCTTGCACGGCGGCGCATAAATTTTTAACATATATATAAACCGAATTAAAAGGATACCCATGAAAAAAATTATTTTTGCCCTTACGCTTATTTTCGCCGCGCTGTCCGTTTTCGCCCAGGACGCAAAAGAGCCGCAGCAAATTTTATTAAAACCCGGCCGGGCCGCGCCGCTTGAGCAGTGCAAAATATATTCCTATTCTTTGCCCGGGGATTTAAACGTTAATATAAAAGAAAATTTTGAAAAAGTGGCCAGCGTGGGCGGGAAAGATATTACTTTAAAATTCAGTTTTGACGTCGCGGATAAACAGAAAATTTTAAAAATCTCCGCCGCGCGGGACGAAAAAATGCCGCGGGCCGACCTGTCGGTTTTTGATTCCGCCGACGGCATAATAATGATTGTGTCCGGCGGGAAAGACAAGGAAACGGCTTTAAAAATTATCGACAGGCCAAAACCGACGGTTAAGGAAGTAAAAATTGATTTCAAGCAGCAAAAACTGCCGCCGCGGGATTTGAATATGCATTTTATAATTCCGTTTGAACTGGCCGCGCTTAAAAAGTATAAATAAGCCGGAACAAAAAAGTTTTAAGGCCGCGTATGCCGCGCGGCCTTATTTTTTATAAAATAGTAAATATGATTGACAGAATTAAACGCCTTGAAGCGCTGTTTTTGGAGGAACTGGGCACCATTATCAGCAAAATGGTCAGCTCCGGTAATTTTAAGGGTTTTATCACACTGACCGGCGTAAAAATTTCCAAAGATTTAACAAGCGCCAGGGTGCGCTATTCCGTGTTCGGAAGCGACAAAGAGCGCAGGCAGGCCGCGGAAACTTTGTCCGTGCTGCGCGCGGAAATAGGCTCTCTTCTCCGCCGCAGGCTGCATTTAAAAAGAATCCCGTCTTTCACTTTTGAATACGACGACACGCCGGAACGCGCGTCCAAGGTAGAAAGCATTTTTGCCGTCATAGAAAAAGAGAAAAAAACCGATGACTAAAAAACAGAACACCCTGGCGGAAATAGCGGAAGCGGTAAAAAGCGGCAAAACTTTTTTTGTCGCCGGGCACCAAAACCCCGACGGGGATTCTTTGGGCTGCACTCTGGCCATAAGTTCCGTGCTGCGCCGCATGGGAAAGCGCGTTTACAGTTACGCTGACAACCCGGCCGGCAGGGATTTGGATTTTCTGCCCATGCTGAGCACCGTGCACATAGGCCAAAAACCGCCGCAGGATTTTGAGCCGGACACCGTTATTATGCTTGAATGCTCCGACGAGTCGCGCGGCGGGGATTTGGATAAAATTCTGAAAAGCGCGGCCACGGTTATCAACATTGACCACCATCTTACCAGCGAAACTTACGGGGATTACAACTATATAAACCCGTCCGCGTCTTCCACGGCGGAAATAATGTGGTCGCTTTTGGAAATTATGCAGGTGTACGTCAACCCCGACGAGGCGACTTGCCTTTATACCGGCCTCATTACGGACACCGGGCGTTTTTTGCACTCCAACACGACGGCGGAGGCTATGCGCGCCGGCTCCTGCATGCTGGCGGCCGGGGCGGACGTAAAGAGCGTAAACAAAGTTTTATTTTTCACCAAATCTTACGTCGAGATGAAACTGCTGGGCCGCGCGCTTGAAAAATTACAGCTTATATCGAACGGGAAAATAGCGGTTATCATTTTGACTTTGCAGGATTTTAAACTTTTCAACGCGGAGCCGTCTTACACGCAGGGCATAGTCAGCCAGCCGGTTATGATACCGGGCGTGGAGGTGTCCCTGCTCGTAAAAGAAGAGGCGGACAAAATTTCCGACAATCTGCGCTCCCAGGGCCGCGAGGACGTGAGCGCG
>JGI20166J26741_11566695_pt1 | contig 23946 bp, 20 predicted proteins | sample TergutCu122P5_FD_26741 | JGI IMG/M metagenome (IMG submission 26741)
ATTATACCGAACGGGAAGTGCCTTTTACCCGGATTATCGAACACAAGCATTTAGAATTCGGGACGCAACCTAAAACGGTTATTACCAAGGAATATCCTATGGAATCGCAGGAAGGAACCGAACCCTTCTATCCGGTGAATGACGAAAGAAATGAGGCAATCTATTCAAAATACAAAGAGCTGGCCGGCAGGGAAACGAAGGTGATTTTCGGCGGGAGATTAGCCGAATATAAGTATTACGATATGGATGATATTATTGAACGGGTTTTTTGTTAATTAGAAAGAAAAATATACTTTTGTAATAGAATAATAACCGCATGTAAGAAAACATTATGCTCCAAATCCACGATACAATTATAAGTTTAGACGTTTTGGAAGAAGCCTTTGTCTGCGACTTATCCGTTTGTAAAGGAATTTGTTGCGTAGAAGGCGATACAGGAGCGCCCATTGAGGAAAGCGAGATTGCCCTATTGGAAAAAGCGCTTCCCGTGATTTGGGATGATTTATCGCCGGAGGCAAAAAAAGTAATTGAAAAACAGGGAATGGCCTATCGCGATTTGGATGGTGAATACGTAACTTCAATCGTTAACGGAGCCGATTGCGTTTTCACCTGCTATGACGAAAACGGCTATTGCCGATGCGCCATCGAAAAGGCTTTCCGGGAAGGAAAGATTGATTTCTACAAACCGATTTCCTGTCATCTCTATCCTGTTCGCGTCGTTAAGTACAACGGATTTCGGGCAGTTAATTACCACCGGTGGAAGGTTTGCGAAGCGGCGATCCGGTTGGGGAAAAAGCAAGGCGTGAAAGTCTACCGGTTCCTGAAAGAACCGCTTATCCGCAAGTTCGGAGAAGAATGGTATGAGATGCTGTCGGTTGCTGCAGACGAATTATTAAAAAATAAGTAAAATGTGTTCCGGAATATACAACGTTTTTCAGTTTTTTTTCATCATATATTAATATCACTATTATATTGCTGTAAGATATGAAAATCAATCGAGCATTTATTAAAGGAACCAATTGGGCTTTAGCGGGTTTATTGAGTTTGCTTGGATTTACCGGATGCGACATACAGGGTGCGTATGAATACGGCACTCCCAATGCGGATTACACTGTCAAAGGGACGGTTGTTGACAAAGCAACCGGAAAACCCATAAAAGGAATACGAGTGGGATATGGTCCCGACGAGTCCCGGCCTGTACCGATGTACGGAGTTATTACGACACCCTATCAACCCAAGAATTACGTAATAACTGATGCAAAAGGCGAATTTAACCTCACTGAAAATGGTTTTCCTGACCCAAATTTTACAACGCCTGTTTACGTTAAAGATATCGACGGTGAACAAAACGGCTTTTATCAATCAGATACCTTACAAATTGATTTCAGTAAATCTAAACTAACAAAAAAAGCAAGTCATTGGTATGCCGGTGAATATACCGTAACTGAAAATGTAAAGTTAGAAGAAATTAAAAATCAATGAACAAAAAACCTTCGCTTCGCAAACGGGTCGCTTTGGAACTTTTCCGAAAAATCCGGAAAAACAAAGTGCGAATGCACGAATTGAATACGCTTTTTTGGGAGTGTACGCTTCGCTGCAACCTATCCTGCCGTCATTGCGGAAGCGATTGCAAAGCGGTTGCCGGCTGTCCTGATATGCCTGCTGATGATTTTTTACATGTTGTTGACCGGATTACGCCTCACGTTAATCCGAATCATACCATGATTATCTTTACCGGTGGAGAAGCGTTATTGAGAAACGATTTGGAAACCTGCGGATTAGAATTATACCGGCGGGGATTTCCATGGGGCGTGGTTTCCAATGGTATGTTATTAAACCGAAGCAGGTTGGATTCGCTTTTGGTCGCCGGATTACATTCCATTACCATCAGCCTCGATGGTTTTGAAGAGACGCATAATTGGTTGAGGCAACATCCGCAAAGTTATGCTCGTGCATTAAACGCCATTCGTATGTTGACCGAAGAAAAAGAAATTGTATGGGACGTAGTTACTTGCGTTAACAAGAAAAACATTAACCAATTGGAGGAGTTTAAAGAATTTCTTATCACCACCGGTGTGAAGAATTGGCGAATTTTTACCATTTTCCCTGTTGGAAGAGCTGCTCAACATTCCGAGTTACAACTCTCCAATGAAGAATTTACTTCGGTACTTGATTATATCCGCTCAACGCGCAAAGAAAAACGCATCCACTTGAATTACGGATGCGAAGGCTTTCTCGGAGAATATGAGATGGAAGTTCGCGACCATTTTTACGAATGCTATGCCGGAGTAAACGTTGCCTCTGTATTAGCCGATGGCTCTATATCCGCTTGTCCGAGTATACGAGCGAATTATAGTCAAGGAAATATTTACAAAGACAATTTTATGGAGGTTTGGAACAATCGTTTTCAAATGTTTCGTGATCGTGAATGGGCGCGAAAAGGCAGTTGCAGTGATTGTTCTATGTTTCGTTATTGCGAAGGGAACGGGATGCATTTGCATGATGAAGACGAAAATCTTTTGGTTTGCCATTACCAAAGAATTATATAACATCAATACATGTCCGTCGCCATCCTAATTAGTTCCTTTTTCACTTCTTTTCCCAATCAATTTTCTCAAGCGTTTCAGTAGAAATATGGAAGGTCGTTCCAACAAAAACGATTCGATGTGCCGCTTTTTCTTCTCTTCGAAAATATCGTGAATATCGATTAAAATTCCGGTTTCTTCCACTGCTCCGAAATCATCGTTCACAGCGGTTCCGAAAACGCGCATCGTAGGCGACAGATTCATGTAAGCGCTCACTAAAGGCGGAATATTAATGCCGTATTTTCTTACTTCCGAATTCAGGATTTTATAATTGTCCTTGTAGGATTTATGAGTAAACAGAGCTTCCATTTTAGCATCATCCGAATCGGTTTTCAAAGGATGAACCGGCGTAATTAATTGCTCTTTATCTTTAAAATAGGTATTCAAAAAATAAAGAATTAAATTTCGAGCTTCCGGATTATAGGTATTATACATGGTAACTTTTCCGAAAAAATAACGGATATTCGGGTCAATAACAGACAAAGCTCCCAGGCCGTCCCATAAATTATCCAGTGCAAATAATCCTTTGGATCCGAATTGTGTCGATTGATAATCCAGCGAAACAAACGAACGCCCTAATTCCACCATCTTTGGGAGATAATCGTTGATAAATCGAGGAGAAAACCGGAATAGTTCTGCAGTCGCTATATTATTCGGCTGACCCGAAGAATCGAATGTAATTTCATTTCCGCAACGAAACCGGTAACCTCCCAAAATTTCTTCTTCAATCGGGTCCCAAACAATCAACTGTCTGTAAGGAATATCCATTGTATCAAAAGCATCCGTATCTGTTGATTTTCCTGTCCCGCCTCCGTAATGACGAAATGCGGTTTCTCGTAAACGACCCACTTCAAGCATCACATTTGGAGCTGAATGAGCGGTAAATAAATAAATCTCGTTATTGGATTTATTGGTTTTTCGAAAAAGTTTCTCCGGAGTTAATTCGGATTTAATCGCCCGGCGGTCTATTTTAGGGATCACATCATTCATATTCAATTCTATATGTCAAGATCATAAACCGTTTGTTTCACCCAATCTGTCCATTGTTGCATGCTTTTGGATGAATCAAAAGTTTGCCACGGGATCGATTTCCCAATTCGGATTGTATAGTTTGCATTCTTTATTTTTGCCAATTCACGCGGCAAAAGTAACATTTCTATATTGAATTGTATCCCTAAACGTTGCCTTAAATTAGCAATTGCATAAAAAAAACCGGAATTTTTTGCTTGAAAAAAAACGGGAACAATGTCTCGTCGGTATTCAACGGCTTTCATAACAAGCATTTTTTTCCATTGTAAATCATAAATCTTCCCTTTGATTTTTCTGGAACACAATCCGGCGGGAAACGTAAGAATTTGATCCGAAGAAGCAAAAGCCTGATTAAGCAGGGTTGCTGCATTCCGTCCTTGACCTCCATGCTTGTTTACGGGAACAAAAATGTTTTGTAAAGGTCGAATAAAATAAAGGATATCGTTAACAATGTATTTGATGTGTTGGTTGTAATAATTACCTAAAAACGAGGCTAAACATATACCGTCCGCTCCTCCTAAGGGATGATTCGATGCAAATATACATTTAGTATTGAAATCCGGAAGATTGCTTTCACCAATCGTATGATATCGGAGATGAAAAAAATCAACCGCCCGATTCATTAAATCGACACCGGTTATCCCTTCATTTTCTTTTAAAAATCCATTAATTTGATCTTGATATATTAACTTACTCAGAGCTTTAATAACAAAGCGAGGTATTTTTTTCGCCGTCCGGGGTGCTTTTATATGGAGTATTTCATGAACATCTATGTAAAAATGCCGATCGTCTTTCATATTCAAAATTGAAAAATCGGACAAAATTACAATATTTATTCGAAAGATGAAATAGTACCAAACGGGTTGTAATTATCGTTTAAATACTATCCGTTTATTTTTTATCAATTGCATATAAATAACCGTACAGAGCCATTTTACCTCGCATGGTTTGCTGCGGTGTAAATTCGGAATGAGCATACACATAACGGGTATTGAAGTAAATTTCGCCCATGGGCCACACTTGCAAATTTTTAAGATTAGTTTCTTTAGGATAACTCTTTTCAATCATTTTGCTCGGGCTTCCCATCATCCGATTCCCTGCCCAATCGTAAGCATTCAGATAGGGTGTATGTCCGGGATGCATTCCGGGTGTTCCGTCATTGCGACCGGCGGTGAACATGTTCTCCACGCTTCGCTTATTTTTAAGCGGAGTTGTAGCTGTGCCCATTTGAATAAAATTTAATGGATTACGACCGAGCCCCCAGTCCGCTTCCAGAGTTAATGCCTTTAAGAAAAATTCTTTTTCTTTTGCATTTTTTGTTATGGCATGAGCAATCATGGTACGGTGCATATTTTGCGGAGTATGAAAATGCGAAATATCATTATCGGTTCCCCGTCTCGACGGACGAATATCGATAAAATCCGCTTCTTTACAATGCGCTTCAACTATAATGGAATTCGAGATATTTTTATACATTTCGGGATAATGAACGGGGCGTTTGGTGAATAAATAACCTGCAACAGCCCAAATTTGAAATTTTCTTTTATCGGCAATGACTGCATTATCGGATTTAACATCACAATTTTCATAAAACAGGTCTTCATATTTTTTATCTCCCGTAAGATTATACAGAAAAACTGCGGCAGTCATCTTTAAATCTTTACCTCTGAGCGAAATATTTCCCATATCTTGCGTGCTGTCCAACATTTGATCCGTCCGGCTCATTGCAAAATTAAAAGCAACGATCGCTGAATCCGTATATTGCTTTTCCAATTCCTTATTATTAATCAGTTGAAAGCAATATCCAAGCATAGAGGAATTAACCGCATTCGCCCAAGCTGCAATGGTAGTAGTACCGGCTTGAAACAACTCGTTATTCTTGTTGGGATTGGTAACTCCGTGCGAATAACCTTCACCATCGCGCAAATTCAACCAAAAATCCACTTCATTTCTCGCTTCATCCAGTAGATCGGGGATTCCATTCCCGCTTTCTCGTATTCCGCAATTGTCGTCTGTGAGCGCTCCGGATGTCATAATAAACGGCAGTAGCATATCGTAAATAATGGATACATGCCCCAAATGACGATCCCAATCATAGGCATCCGAATGTCCGCCGATTGCCCTTGCATTGGTAGGGGAACCTTCTTTCATGAAGCGTTTCCAATCGTTGGGTACATCCCAAACATCTCCTCGAGAGAAAGTTCTCCATTCGGGATGATACGGTTGCATGGTAGTGATGTAAACTTTTGTATCTGAAGGGCTAATATTGGGAATATAGAGCGGTCTTCGAGGTACGGGGACACAATCCATACAATCTTCGCCGATGCGCATATAATAAAATCCCTTGACCGACACATCAAAAGGCGTTTTATATATCGCTTTCTTGATTTCAAAATCATCACTGCAACCGATTCCTTCAATGGCAATCCTATATTTTCCCGGAATAACGTTGGTATTAAAATCAGCTGTCCAAACACCGGATTGCGTGAAATTATGCTGTACTTCCCATTGATTATCTTTCCAAAATTCCAATTTTCCGACTTCACTTTTAGTTTTTGTATCAATATTGTACAGATAGACTTTATTCCCGACAAAAGAAGTAAAATCTCTCCCTTTTCCGTCGCCCATCCAAATATAAACATCGGCGCTTTTTACAACAGGTGATGGAGAGTAACCGACAATATTCACATGAACGGCTTCGGAACGGGAATTGAAAATATCAAATTTCACATTCGCCGTCATTTTATCGGTTTGCGTTTTGGAATCAATGGTTACGGTATAAGAGCAATTATCTTTTAGAGGAGAAGGTAATATTAAAAAAATATTATGTTGCATGGGCATATCATAACGATAATAGTCGTTAACTGTAGTTGAATCACGTTCATATAGTCCCATTCCGTTAATTTTTGATTTACGGAAACAAGCCTTAGGAGAACGCCCGGCGCCACTGTATGCGGGATCGTCGGTCGAACGAATTTTCCAGTTGGTAACGATCGCTGCTTGCTCGACATTGAAAGGATTACCATATAAAACAGTACTGTTTTCGGTAGGGTCGTTCATACTTAAATAGGCGCTTGGGCCCTTAGCATCGTCCCTGAAAATGATATCGCCGTCTTTAAACGATACTAAAATTACTCCTTTGTCAATAATCTCTACGGTTGTGAGTTGCGCTGCTTTCATTATCGGTCCGCACATAAAAAGAAAGATAGTCATTACAACTATTGAGTTGATTCTTAAATAATGATTCAAGGCAAAAGATTTCATATTCTCAGTATTAAATTATTACAATAAAATTTACAAAACGATGACAAATATAAACAATATTTTCAACATAATTCCTACTGTTAAGTTAATTCTATAATGCCGTCATTGCGAGCCGTTAGGCGAAGCAATCCAGCATATTGCATATCAATGGATTGCTTCAGGCTTCGCCCTCGCAATGACGAGGCGCCAAATTTGAATTAACATAACACTACTCTTTTTTAGATTTTTCCTGAACGATGATTATTTGTAGCAGAAAAAAAGTACCTTTGCATAAAATCCTTGGGCATCAAAAAAAGAATTATAAATGTATGAAAAAGATAGGCAATATTGTAATTATTAGTATTTTCTTTTTAGGTTTTCAACCTATTTGGGCGGAAATTCCGCAAATTGAAATCACAAATCAATTGATAACGGCTAAATTGTATTTACCCGACAAAGAACAGGGATATTATCGGGGCAGCCGATTTGATTGGTCCGGCGTAATTCCGGAATTAAAATATCAAGGTCATGACTATTTCGGACAATGGTTTCCGGTCTATGATCCAAAAATTCATGATGCTATCTGCGGACCGGTGGAAGAGTTTTCAGCAATTGGTTTTGAGCAAGCGTCTAACGGAGGGGAATTTATTCGTATTGGTATCGGAGGATTACGCAAACCCGCCGATAATCGATTCGAACGTTTTGGTTATTACGAACTCTCTAATCCGGGTAAATGGACGATTAAAAAGGCTAAAGATCGAGTGGTATTTACTCATCAATTGAAAGATGCGGCAGGATATTCATACACGTATGAAAAAAAAGTACGTTTAGTAAAAGGAAAACCGCAAATGATTTTAGAGCATAAACTGAAAAATACGGGGAAAAAAGCGATTCAAACCAATGTGTATTGTCATAATTTTTTTACCATAGACCGACAGCCGACAGGCCCAAACAGCGTTGTGAAATTTGCTTTTCCCGTGAGCATCACAAAAGAAAACCCTTTAGCGAGAATTAACAACCGGCAAATCGAATATCTTCGTGAACTTGTACCTCCCGAAACAGTTTCTTTCACAGATATTCAAGGATATGGAAATAGCGTAAAAGATTATGATTTTCGCATCGAAAATACAAAAACCGGAGCAGGTGTGAGGATTACCGGCAATAGACCGCTTGCAAAAATCATTTATTGGTCTTCTCCTACTACACAATGTCCTGAACCTTTTATAGATATTAATATTCAACCCGGAGAAACTTTTTCTTGGAATATTATTTTTGATTTTTACACGTTCTAAAGCAAATACCTACGAAATCCGGTATGACGAATGAAAAAACGTTATATTCATTTGGACTATTACTCAAGATGTTTATCATATTGACGATTATTAATAATTTTGATTTTATCTAAATAAGATACTATGTATTGCAAAGTACTAAAAGATTATTTACCTTTGTCCCGAAATTTGTAAATCACGTCATAATATAAACAAACAGTGCATAATTTTGTAGAATAAATATCTTATTAATTTATAGCTAATGATTAAATTAGAGCAAATCAACAAGACGTATTTTAATGGCGCTCCACTCCATGTGTTAAAAGGAATTAACCTTGAAATAGAGAAGGGAGAAATGATATCGATCATGGGAGCTTCCGGATCAGGAAAATCTACTTTGCTGAATCTTATAGGTATTTTAGATACGTATGATACCGGTAATTATTATTTAAATAATCTTTTAATAAAGAATTTAAGTGAATCCAAAGCAGCCGAATTGCGAAACAAGATGATTGGTTTTGTTTTTCAATCGTTTAATTTAATCGGTTTTAAAAATGCTGTGGAAAATGTAGCGCTTCCTTTATATTATCAGGGGGTTGGCCGAAAAAAAAGGAATCAAATTGCTTTAGAATATTTAGACAAATTCGGTTTGAAAGATTGGGCGGCGCACATGCCGAACGAAATGTCAGGCGGACAAAAACAACGCGTTGCTATTGCCCGCGCATTGATTGCCAAGCCGCAGGTTATTTTAGCGGACGAACCGACCGGGGCGCTCGACAGCAAAACTTCGGAAGAAATGATTCAAATCCTTCGGGAAGTGAACTCGGAAGGAATGACCATGATAATTGTTACCCACGAACAAAGTGTTGCCGACGCAACCGATAAAATTATCCGGTTGAAAGACGGAGTCATTGAACAGGAAATCGTTGTGAAAAAAAATTGAATAAATTTATCCGATGATTTTCGACCTCGACAATTGGGCTGAAATATTCAGTGTCATCCAAAAAAATAAATTACGCACTTTTCTTACCGGTTTTTCCATATCCTGGGGTATTTTCATGTTTTGCATTCTTCTTGCTTCGGGAAACGGTTTACGAAACGGCGTTACTTCAAACTTTTCCGGTCAGTCGATGAATAGTTTCGACTTTTGGGGACGACGTACATCCAAGCCTTACAAAGGTTTTCCGGATCAGCGACAAATCAAATTGGATCAAAATGACATGGATTTGATAAAAGCTCAAATTCCGGAAGCAGGTTATCTATCCGGTATGCTATATTCTAATGTTTCAGCTAATTACAATACATTTTATACGAAATGCCGATTTGTCGGCGTTCATCCTGATTATCTCAAAATCAGCGGGGAAAAAATCAACTACAACGACGGACGTTTTATCAGTGATGCCGATATGAGAGAAACACGGAAAGTGGCGGTTATCAATAATCAAATGCAAAAAATCTTGTTTCAGGACAACAATCCGATAGGAAAATTATTTATAGCCGGAGGAATCGGTTTTACGGTTATCGGCGTTTTTGAAACAGACGATCAAAGAAACGATGCAATGGCTTATATACCGTTCACTACTTCGCAAATGATTTATAACGGCGGTTGGGGTGTCGGCGATATTCGTTTTACCGCCAAAGGTCTGAATACTTTGGAACAAAATGAGGCATTTCAGAAAAAGCTACGTGCAAAACTTGCCGATCTTCATGTGTTTGACCCGGAAGATGAACGGGCGATCGGAATGTGGGGGCAGGTAGAAGGATATTTACGAACCTTAGGCATATTTAACGGAATATCCACTTTTATTTGGATTATCGGTTCAGGAACACTGATAGCAGGCGTTATCAGCATCAGCAACATTATGTTGATTACTGTCAGGGAAAGGACACGAGAATTCGGTATTCGTAAAGCCATTGGCGCTAAACCTTCATCCATCTTGGGAAGCATACTGATGGAATCGACGCTGATCACGGCCTTATTCGGATATTTCGGTATGTTTTTCGGCGTTGGACTGGGAGAGTTAATTAATTCATTTTTAGAAAACGCAGGTAATTCACAAATGTCGCATGTATTTAAAAATCCTACCGTTGATGTCGGAGTCGCGGTTGGAGCCATGTGTATTTTAATTGTGGCCGGAGTCATTGCCGGTTACTATCCGGCAATGAAAGCGGTAAAAATATCGGCGGTAGAAGCGATGCGTGAAAAATAATAAATAAAACAGCATGTTTGATTTGGATCGTTTTCAGGAAATTTGGGCAACCATCACCCGAAACAAAGTACGAAGTCTTCTCACCGGTTTCGGCGTATTTTGGGGGATTTTCATGCTGGTAATTATGCTCGGCGCCGGAACAGGACTAAAACACGGAATAATGGATCAATTAGAAGGATTTGCCACTAATTCCTGCTTGATGGGATCCTCCACAACCGGTCTACCCTATCAGGGTTTTCAAAAAGGGCGTCAATGGAACCTACACAACAAGGATGTGGATATTCTCCGGGAATCGGTACCAGAGCTCGATTGTTTATCTCCTATGTTGTTTGGAGGAAGAAATACAAACAATATTGTCTATAATGAAAACTACGGCACATTTCAAATCAAAGGAGTTTATGCCAACTACACGGAAGTAGAAAGGCAATTCGTTGAAAAAGGACGTTTTATCAATGAATTAGATAATTTGGACGAAAGGAAAATATGCATCATCGGGACCAAAGTATATGAAGAGTTGTTTCCAACCAAAGAGAATCCACTGGGTCGCTATATCCGGATTTGGGGCATTTACTTTCAAGTAGTCGGAGTCGTATCCGGCAATTCGAATGTCAATATAAACGGTCGTTCGGCGGAATCTGTATTTCTCCCGTTCAAGACACTCCAAAAACTGATCAATCAAGGCGATGTTATCCATATTCTTATGGCGACTGCTCAACCCGATGTACCTGTAAGCGAGATGGAAAAAAAAATGAAAGAATTAATTAAAGCGAATAATCACATTGATCCCAAAGATGAACAAGCCATTTGGAGTTTCAATTTGGAAAATCAATTCAATATGTTTAAATACTTATTTTTGGGAATAGCCATTGTCGTATGGATTGTCGGTTCAGGCACATTATTAGCCGGAATTATCGGCGTCAGCAACATTATGGTGGTAACTGTCAGGGAACGAACCAAAGAAATCGGCATCCGCAGGGCTTTAGGTGCAAAACCTCGAACCATCATTGCGCAAATTATGTGGGAAAGTTTGGTGCTGACGGCTCTTGCCGGAATTTTAGGATTGTGTTTCGGCGTCTTGTGTTTGTATTTGGCGGATACCTATTGGTTGCAAAATGCTGAAAATATGTTCATTTCCAATCCGATCGTTTCATTTTCAACAGCCGTTTCCTCAACTGTCATTTTGTTATTTTTCGGGCTGATTGCCGGCTCTATTCCGGCAGCAAGAGCGATGCAAATCAAAGCGATTGATGCAATTCAGGAAGAGTGACAAAGAGTTATGAGTTATGAATTAAATAGTATAATATATGAAAAAAGTAGGTAGAATTTTCTTATTTGTCCTGTTAGGAGTTATTATCCTTATTACCTTTAGTTTTCTATGGAGCAAATCGCATCCGAAAGCAACGGAATATGAAATTGTGTCGCCGACGGTTGGAACGATCGAAAATAAAACCGTTGCCACCGGTAAAATCGAACCTCGCGACGAAATCTTGATTAAACCGCAAATATCCGGTATTGTATCGGAAGTTTACAAAGAAGCAGGTCAAATGATTCGCGAAGGAGATGTGATTGCAAGTGTCAAAGTAATACCGGAAATGGGACAATTGAATGCCGCTGAGTCACGACTACGGGTAGCAGACATCAATCTTCAACAAATAGAAACCGAATATGCCCGTCAGCAGCAACTTTACAAGAAAGGAGTGATTTCCAAAGAAGAATTTGACGCTTCACAATCTACCTATAACAAAGCTGTTGAGGAAAAAAACAATGCAAAAGACGCCTTAGATATCGTTCGTGAAGGCGTTTCAAAAAAATATGCAAAACTTAGCAATACGCAAATCCGTTCAACGATTTCCGGAATGATTTTAGACGTTCCCATCAAAGCGGGAAACTCCGTCATTCAAGCAAATACATTCAACGATGGAACGACCATCGCCTCTGTCGCCGATATGAATAAATTGATTTTCAGAGGAAATATTGATGAAACAGAAGTTGGAAAAATTAAGGAAGGTATTCCCATTACACTGACAGTCGGAGCTATAAACAGTCAAAAGTTTGATGCTATCTTGGAATACATAGCCCCGAAAGGCCAAGAACAAAACGGAGCCGTCTTGTTCGAAATAAAAGCAGCGGTTAAAGTACCCGATTCGGTATTTATCCGTGCCGGATACAGCGCCAATGCCGAAATTGTTAAAAGTAGAGCAATCAATGTTCTGACGATTCCGGAAAGTTCCATTGAATTCAGTAACGACTCAGCCTATGTTTATATCGTAAAACAAGAAAAACCGGATCAAAAGTTTGATAAACATTTTATTAAGGTAGGACTTTCCGATGGTATCAAAGTCGAAGTGAAAGAAGGCTTAACAGCCGAAAATAAAATTAGAGGAAATGCAATCGACACCAAGAAGAAAAAAGAAGAACCCAAGAAATAATAGAAAGGAGTTAGAAAAAATGAAACCAATGAAAATCAAGTTTATAGTTATTTTCCTTTGCGTTTGCAAGCTGCTTCCGGCACAAAGCAAACCGTGGACATTGGAAGATTGTATCCAATACGCTATTGATCATAATATTACAATTAAACAATTAGTCGTTCAAAAAAATGTGGCAGAAGTGAATCTGAATACTTCTCAAATGAGTCGGTTGCCGGATTTAAATGCGAACGGAGGGCAAAATTTGAATTTCGGTCGAACACAAATACGAAGCGGCTTATATGAAAACCGTAATCAATCAGGAACAAATCTATCAGTTGGCAGTTCCATTCCTCTTTTTACCGGATTTCGCATTCCAAATGAAATTGCCAGAGACAAATTGAACTTAGAAACATCCGTACAGAATCTCGAAAAAGCAAAAGAAGATTTGTCCTTGAATGTTGCATCGTTATTTCTGCAAGTACTGTTCAATAAAGAACTCTTAAAAATTAATCAAGAACAATTGTCTTTAAGTCAATCGCAAATTGAGCGAACTCGTGCGCTAACCGATGCCGGAAAAGTTCCTTTATCACAGTTGTATGATATCGAATCCCAAGCCGCCAACGATAAAGTTTCAGTGATCCAAGCTGCAAACAACCTTCGGGTATCTTTGTTGGATTTGGCGCAAAGCCTCGAATTGCAACAAAGCTCTGATTTTGACATAATTACACCGACTCTTGATCATGTAGTAACAGAATATATGAGCAGTCTCCAACCTCCGCAAACGGTTTATGAAACCGCAGTACAAACTAAACCGGTGATAAGAGCGCAGGAATTGCAAGTGAAAAGTGCGGAAAAAACATTAGCCATTGCTAAATCCGGTTATTACCCGACTTTAAACTTGAATATGGGGATAGGAACCAATTACTTTTATTTGTATAATCCTCCGATCGATTATATCAACAGCACCTTTTCAAGTCAAATAAAGAATAATATGGCTGAAGCGATTGGGCTAAGTCTGAATATTCCGATATTTAACCGCTTTTCGGTAAGAAATCAAGTGAGGAATGCCAAATTCAATATTGAAAACCAACAATTAGCCTTAGAAAATGCCAAGAAAACGTTGTATAAAGAAATTGAGACCGCCTATCTGAATGCCGTTTCGTCACAAGAAAAATACAAAGCTGCGCAACAGGCGATTATATCGACATCCGAATCATTCAACTACGCGAAAGAACGATATGAAACCGGAAAATCAACGGTCTTTGAGTTTAATGACGCACGCACCCGTTGGATACGAAGTCAATCAGAAGAAATTCAAGCGAAATATGACTTCATTTTCCGAACGAAAATCTTGGATTTTTATAACGGGAAACCGATTAAATTATAGGAAAGATAAGTTTATTTTTTTTTGTAATTGTGATACAATTTTTTTCCTACGGTTTGTCCGGTAATTGCTAAAGCAATAAATAAAGGAATAAAATATGGATTTGCATTCAGGTATATACGCAGAATGATGATTACAGGCACCGATAGGTGGATAATAATAAACCAAGGAAGAGAAAAACGCTTGTAATGTTCCCGCCAAATACCCAGAGGGATGTTGATTAAAAAACTGAATGCGGATATGAATAATGTTATGTACATAATAATAAGTTAAGAGTTAAGAGTTAAGAGTTAAGAGTTAAAAATGACAAGTGAATTTGCTTATCACTCTTAACTTTTAATTCTTAACTCTTAACTCATTACTTGGTTTTATTCAACCACGAGCATTTTGTCGCCGACAGCCATTTTATCGCCGTCTTTGACATAGACGTCTTTGACAGTTCCGTCGATCGGGCTTCGGATTTCATTTTCCATTTTCATAGCGACTAAAACGCAGAGCGGAGCGCCGGCTTTTACTTCGTCGCCCGGTTTGACGTATACTTTTAAGATGACTCCCGGCATTTGAGCTGAGATCACCTGGCGTCCGGAAACTGAAGATTTGATATGCGCTAACCGCATTTTTTTCAATTCATCGATGACATTTACAAGATAGTATTCGCCTCTGGTTTTTACTTCATAATTGGAATTACCGAGAGACGCTATTTTTACGCCATGCGACATATTGTTCATTATGATTGAATAAATGGTATCGCCGCCTACATTGTAGTCTACCTCATAAACCTTATCGTTTACGGCAATTTTTTTAATTGGACCGTCTTCTAAAATTTCCACTTTAAAATCGGTATCCGGTAAGTCGTTTATTGTTGCAAAATAAGTTGCTAAAGCTTTTGTCTTTTCCATAATTCAATAGTTATTAGCCGTCATTTGTAATTTGCCGTAATGTTTCCATAAAGATTCACCGACCAATGGAAGAGTAGTAGCGCGAGCGGCAGCTTCTTTTTCTTCCTCAAAATGTTTCAGGGCAGCTGAGATAACCGCTACTGTTGGATCGCTGTCTTTGCTTCGCTTGAGTTCTTCTTTATTGAATTTGGTATCAATAAAGGTTGTATCGTAATTACCTGCTAAATAGGTATCATTATTCATGACTCGCAAGTGGAAAGGAATCGTTGTTTTGATTCCCAGAATCTTATATTCTCTCAAAGCGCGCCTCATATTTTCTATCGCTGATTCGCGGGTACGTCCCCAACTGCATAATTTAGCAAACATCGGATCATAATGCAGTGAAACTTCAAATCCTGTATATGCGCAACTGTCGATTCGGACATTTCGTCCTTCCGGCACTTCGTGTATGCGGATGATGCCGGGTGAAGGCATGAAGTTATTTTCAGGATCTTCTGCGCAAATACGACATTCGATAGCAGCTCCACGGAATTCGATATCTTCCTGTTTGTAGGGTAAAGGTTTTCCATCTGCAATCAAAATCATATCCCGCACGATATCAACGCCCGTACAAGCTTCCGTCACAGGATGTTCTACCTGCAAGCGGGTATTCATTTCGAGAAAATAGAAATTCTGATCCTTGTCCATCATAAACTCCAAAGTTCCGGCGCTGTAATAACCGATTTTTTTACAAGCGGCAACAGCGATTGCCAACATTTTTTGACGCGTTTCTTCCTTTACAAAAGGCGATGGCGTTTCTTCAACTAACTTTTGGTTTCGTCTTTGGATGGAACATTCTCTTTCTCCGAGATGAACAACGTTTCCGAATTTATCGCCTATAACCTGCACTTCGATGTGATGCGGATTCTGGATGTATTTTTCGATGTAAATAGAGTCGTCGCCGAATGAATTAGCGGCTTCAGAGCTTGACATACGAAATGCGGCTTCGAGATCTTCTTCTTTGTGAACTAAACGCATTCCTTTTCCTCCTCCGCCGGCTAATGCTTTCAGCATAATCGGATAACCAACTTCTCTTGCTTTACTTCGAGCTTCTTCTACACCGGAGATTCGTTCTTTCATTCCGGGTACAATCGGAACACCCGCTGCTTCCATGATTTTACGCGCTTCGGTTTTCACGCCCATCTTATCAATGGTGTCAGCGCTCGGACCGATAAATATAACACCTTCTTCTTCACACCGGCGAGCGAAATCGGGGTTTTCCGATAAAAATCCATAACCGGGATGTATAGCGGCGCCCAATTTTTTTGCAAGATTGATAATCTCTTCCGGTTTTAAATAGGAAGTATCCGATTCGTTTTTCGAAATACAGTAGGCTTCGTCGGCATAACGCACATGCAAAGCGGCCCGATCGGCATGAGTATAGATAGCGACTGTGGGTATATTCATTACGCGGCATGTGCGGAATATACGCATTGCAATTTCGCCGCGATTGGCTACTAAAACTTTATTTATCATAACTTTATAATGGCAAATTACAATGTTTTTTCGGGGGGTTGGACTGCCGTTTGTTGGCAAGTAATTCAAAACTACGAATCAAGCGCGGACGGGTTACGGAAGGTTCAATAACTTCATCGATATAACCCAATTCGGCTGCACGATAGGGATTAGCAAATTTCTCACGGTAATCTTCCTGCAATTCTTTCAGTTTAGCTGCCGGATCTTTAGCTTCTGTGATTTCTTTACGGGAAAGAATATTCACTGCGCCGTCGGCTCCCATGACTGCAATTTCCGCGGTCGGATAAGCATAATTAAGATCGCCTCGGATATGCTTGGAACTCATCACGTCATAAGCGCCACCGTAGGCTTTGCGCGTGATAACCGTTACTTTCGGTACGGTTGCCTCGCAATAAGCATATAAAAGTTTGGCTCCGTTACGAATAATTCCATCGTATTCTTGATTCACGCCGGGGAGGAAACCGGGAACATCCACTAATGTAAGCAAAGGAATGTTGAAAGCATCGCAGAAACGAACAAAACGAGCCGCTTTTATCGATGCGTTGATATCGAGCGTTCCCGCCAAAGCAGAAGGTTGATTGGCTACCACTCCGATGGTTTTCCCGTTCAAGCGGATGTAACCGATTACAATATTTTTTGCATAATCCTCTTGTACTTCTAAAAAGTTTTCATCGTCAGCTACCGAAATAATCAATTCTTTGATATCGTAAGGTGTGTTCGGATTGGTCGGCACTAAATTGTTTAAAGAAGGGTCGATTCGGTTGGGACTGTCGGTTGTCGGGACAAAAGGAGGTTCTTCCATGTTATTATTAGGAAGGAACGACATCAATTCCCGTATTTTAATGATGCAGTCAACATCGTTATCCGCCGAAAAATGAGCAACTCCCGAACGGCTCATATGAATATCGGAACCTCCCAGTTCGTTTTTCGTTACATCTTCCTGGGTAACCGCTTTCACAACATCCGGTCCGGTGATAAACATATAACTGCTCTCCTTTACCATAAAAATAAAATCGGTGAGCGCCGGCGAATAAACAGCGCCTCCTGCGCATGGTCCTAAAATTGCGCTGATTTGAGGAACAACTCCCGATGACAACGAATTCCGAAGAAAAATATCGGCATATCCGGCCAACGAGCGAACACCTTCCTGAATACGAGCGCCACCGGAATCATTTAAACCGATAACCGGAGCACCAACTTTCATCGCCAAATCCATGATTTTACAAATCTTTTGAGCATAAGTCTCCGATAAAGAGCCGCCAAAGACAGTAAAATCCTGCGCAAAAACAAAAACCGTACGGTTTCCGATCAATCCGTAACCCGTAACAACACCATCGCCCAAAGGACGTTGGTTTTCCATTCCAAAATCGTAACATTTGTGAGTAACGAATTTGTCGACTTCGACGAAAGTACCTTTTTCCAATAATAAATCGATCCTTTCCCTCGCAGTCAGTTTTCCTGCAGCATGCTGTTTGGCGATACGATCTGCCCCGCCGCCTAATTCAGCCTGCCTGTTTAATTTGTTCAATTGTTCAATTTTTTCTTTCATGCTATAACTATTAGGTTTTAAAAAGAATCTGCAAAGATAGCAATTATTTTGTATCATTTTAAAAGAAATCACCGGTAAAAATAAATAATTTTTTACCGCATTTGAGCTCATTTTGTCATATTTAAATCAAATGAATAAAATAGTAAAAGCAGATGAGAAGTATAAATCTTATATTATTGAGAGAATATTTGCATGGGTATCTTCTTGAAAAAATAGAGACGAATCATCCGCTCACCATCTCTACTGAAATTGGGGTATTCGTCCAATAAATCGAAATTGTATAAGGTTTTATATTTTTGAACCACTTTCTCGAAACTGTCGGCGCCGGTTAGGAAATATCCTTTATCGGGAGATTCATTTTCAAAATTCCGGAAGGAGTTATGCAAGTAAAAATTCAAGCCATACATATTGCTGTATTCCAATAAATTATTCATTACGAACAGATTATCGTTTGAAATCGGAAATCGGGATTTGATATTTTCAGCAATCGGCCGAACACTGATAGCATCTTTATATGACGGGAAAATCACCCCGTCCATAATCAAATACAAACATAAATATACTCCGAAAATAGTATATAAAGTTTTCAAATAAAGCTTTCTGCGGAATGAGTGAAAGAGAAAGTAAATCGAAAAAAACAGAAGGGTCAATAATATCTCGGAACCTAATTGGGTAAAATGAGCCGATTGCCAAATCGAAGAAACTTGTGTAATCCAAGTCGGATGGTTCAACACAGAGGAAATAACATTTACAGGATCGATCCAGCGGGTGGTAATGACCAAAAATACACACAGACCGATTATACCGGCAACAAGCCCAATAAAAACCGCAAAAATTCGAATGATCTTTCCTTTATATTCCGTTAAATACAAAACGTATTGAGCAATAAAAATAGCGATAAAAGGATAAGCGGGCATTAAGTAAACGCTTCGTTTACTCATCGGTAATGAATAAAACAAAAAGATCACAATGGCTGCAAGCGCTGAAAAAAGTTTGATTTTCTCCATACCGATAAAATGGTTCCAAACCGCTTTGATCCCCGGAAATCGTTTATAAGTCAATACAAAAAGAGAGATAACAAGCAGAAATGTCCATGGGAAAAAACCTCCGGCTAAGGAAGCCCAATTATACCACCATCCTCCTTTATGCCCTAAATCATAAGTTACATTTAGATTATCTGCTGCCCAAAAACGACCGAAATTTTCAGCTAAAATCAAATTCAAAAATTCATTACCCCCCTTTTGGAAAGCAAATAAATACCAGATAAGCGGTATGATTAAAGCAGGTAAAGCCAATAAAACGAGTTTACCGACTACTTTCCAAAAATTGTAACGCAAAAATAAAAGATAAATTCCGAACACAAGCACCGGCAATACAATGCCTACAGGTCCTTTAGTTAAAACGGCGAAACTCATTATTAATGGGATTAACCATGGAAATCCTTTCAGTTTTTTCCCCTCTTCCCAACGAAACAATAGAGCCAAAGCCAAGACAATCAAGAAAGTAAGCAACATGTCCACTCTTGCAGTCATAGCTGAACGATGGGTTTCGAAGGAGGTTAATAAAGTCAATCCCGCAAGAAAAGCTTCTTGTATTCTTAAGTTTCTACCGAAAAACATAAAAGTGAGAACGATCAGACCCGTGAAAGCCAGTGCTGAAGGAAGACGAGAGGAAAAAGGAGTCACGTCTCCGCTCGGTAATGAGAATGCTGTAATCATCCAATGCATTAAAGGAGGTTTATAAGCAATTTCATCTGCATAAACTTCCGGCAAAATCCATTGATTTTTCTCTATCATGGATACGGCAACCGAAGCTTCACGCGGTTCGCCTTTGGTATAAAAATCACCCCGTCCGATCCAAAGAAAGACGCTAACTATTGTAATCGCAATCAATAAAGCTGCGGGTTTTTCAAGATAAAAATATTGTAGTGAAGGAGGCCTCATAGTTTTTTAATAATTTGACTGCAAATATAGTTGAAAAATCGTAGTAATTGCTTAACTTTACCCTTGATTTTAAAATATTAATACAATGTTTTCAGGAATAATAGAAGAAGCAGCTGCAATTGTAAGCTGTAAATCGGATCGGGGAAATTTACATTTAACATTGAAATGCTCCTTTGTCGACGAATTAAAGATTGATCAAAGTTTGGCGCACAATGGCGTTTGTCTGACGGTTGTCGGTATTACGGATAATACCTATACGGTCACGGCGATTAAAGAAACCTTAGATCGGTCAAACTTGGGCTTATTGGGCGTCGGGGATAAGGTGAATTTGGAGCGAAGTCTATTGATGAACGGGCGATTAGATGGACATATCGTACAGGGCCATGTCGATCAAACTGCGATTTGTACCCGGGTGGAAGAAGCCGACGGCAGTTGGTATTACACTTTTGAGTATAAATTTGATCAAGCAATGGCAAAGCAAGGATATTTAACGGTGGAAAAAGGTTCGGTTTGTGTCAACGGCGTCAGTCTGACGGTTTGCAATTCCGAAGAGAATCGTTTTCAAGTTGCCATCATTCCTTATACTTACGAAATTACCAATTTTCACCAAATTAAACCCGGAACGGTTGTGAATTTGGAATTTGATATTATCGGAAAATATATCAGCAAAATTAACAGGTACAATTGAATGTTTCAATTATGAATTATGAATTATGAATTATGAGTTATAAATTATGAATTAAAGATGAAAACTTTATTAACAACCGTTTGCACCGGAGCTATATTCGGATTGCCTCTTCAAGCGCAACAGCCAACCAATATTGTTGTGATTATTTTAGACGACATGGGTTATGGCGATCTTACCGTGACCGGCGCCACCGGATATCATACTCCCAACATCGATCGCTTATGCAACGAAGGCATGCGCTTTACCAATTTTTATTCGGCGCAGGCTGTCAGCAGCGCTTCAAGAGCCGGTTTACTGACGGGATGTTATCCCAACCGTATCGGTTTTTCGGGAGCCTTAGGACCTTCGGCAAAAGTAGGAATTGCGCAAACAGAAGAAACCATCGCCGAGGTATTGAAAAAAAAGGATTATGCTTGTGGCGCTTTCGGAAAATGGCATTTGGGACATCATACTCAATTCCTGCCCATTCATCACGGGTTTGACGAATATTACGGCTTGCCTTATTCGAACGATATGTGGCCTTTTCACCCGCAAGCCGGATCAAGTTATCCGGACCTTCCGCTCATCGATGGCGATCATATTGCTAACCCCAAAGTCACTCCCGACGATCAAACGCAACTGACAACGCAATATACCGAACGAGCCGTGCGATTTATTGAGAAAAACAAGAATAAACCGTTTTTTCTGTATTTGGCTCATTCCATGCCGCATGTGCCGCTTTTTGTCAGCGACAAGTTTAAAGGGAAAAGCACACAGGGCTTGTATGGCGATGTGATGATGGAAATCGATTGGAGTGTAGGTGAAATTATGAAAACCATAAAAAAACTCGGGTTAGATATTAATACTTTGATTGTATTTACTTCCGACAACGGACCTTGGATTAACTATGGCAATCATGCCGGTTCGACCGGAGGTTTGCGAGAAGGAAAAGGAACCGTATTTGAAGGCGGTCAGCGGGTTCCCTGCATCATGCGTCTGAAAGGGAAAATTCCTGCCGGCGTGATCTGTAATCAGTTGGCTTCGAGCATCGACCTGTTGCCGACCTTTGCTGCAATCAGCGGTGCTTCGCTTCCTGCACTTCGCATTGATGGAGTAAACATTATTTCACTGATGACCCATGCCGACGCAGTTTCTTCACCACGAAAATACTTTCTGTATTACTATCACCAAAATGATCTTGAAGCTGTGCGTAACGATCGATTCAAATTGGTATTTCCACACACAGGACGAACTTACGAAGGATTTCTTCCCGGCAAAGACGGCGCTCCCGGTCCGGTAAATGAACGGAAAGCTTTTGGCTTGGCTTTATACGATCTGCGGCGAGACCCCGGCGAACGCTACGACGTGAAAGAACAATACCCTGAAGTGGTTGCCGAATTGACAAAAATTGGGGATGAAGCCCGAAAAGATCTCGGCGACGACTTGACGGGAGAAAAAGGAACAGGTCGCAGACCGATCGGGCGGATAGAGTGAACTCAAAAGCTTTACTTTACAGTTTCACCTTTTTTGATTTCCCTTTTTTCGTTTCATTATGAAACCGGTCGACAGAAGTGACTACATATTTATATTTCATTGTTCCGTTTTCATAAGGCAAAAGGAAAGCAGTTTCTTTGGTCAGGATAACTATTTTTGAAGGATCGTCCAAACGGGTTTTCTCCCCGTTATTAAAACGATAAATAACGTAATATTGCGCTTTTTCCGGGTTTTGGGGATCACCGTTGGGTTTCCAATGCAAGCAATAGCCTTTGGACGTCCATTCGGCTTTCAACGATTTCACATCTTTGGGCGTTTTTTTATGTAAATGGGTATATGCGGGAATTAAAGCCGGATAGGCTTGATAATGATTTCGCAGACTGTCGCCGGCGCCACCGATGTTTTTTACTAAAGCATAGCCCGTCCACCAACAATTGCCGTCAATTCCCGGAAGGGTACGCGCCAACTGCATTTTTCGCGGCAATTGGTTCTGTCCTTTCCATTGTAAATCGGAAGCCTTCATGGTACGTTCAACATCTTGTCCGATGTAGAGTTGATTATTTTTACTCCGATTTGAGCTCCACCAACGAATCAAAGTATCATAATCGGCCGCAGGATTTCCGATTTCCCAATAAATCTGCGGAACGCAATAATCAATCCAGCCTTTTTGCATCCAAAGCAATATATCGGCATAAAGATCATCATAGTTTTGCAAGCCGCTTGTGTTGCTTCCAGAGCCTTCCGGCGTATTTTTTTTATTTCGATATATCCCGAACGGACTGATCCCGAATCGTACCCAAGGCTTAGTCAATACAATCGTATGCTTTATTTGTTCAATCAACAGATTGACATTATCTCTTCGCCAATCATTGATTTGATTGGGAGAAAATCCTTGTTTCGGAGCATAGTATCTGAAGCTGTTTTCATCGTGAAATTTTTCCCCGGCTATGGGATAAGGATAAAAATAATCATCCATGTGAATAGCGTCTACATCATAGCGGTTTAAGATGTCTTTTACTACTCTGCAAATCCAATTTCGGTTTTCGGGTAAACCCGGATCAAAAAACAATTGACTACCGTATTTAATAAATCGTTCCGGATATCGAAAATACAAGTGACTATCACAGAGGACCTCATTTTCCGACGCCTTCACCCGGTAGGGATTCAACCATGCATGAAATTCCATCACCCGTTTGTGCGCTTCTTGAATAAGAAACGCCATCGGATCAAAATTGCCGCCGGGAGCTTGACCTTGCGTTCCGGTCAGGTAACGGCTCCAAGGTTCTATTTCCGAATAATAAAAAGCATCGGCGGCCGGACGTACCTGAAAGATAATGGCATTCACATGAAGCGCTTGCAGGCTGTCGAGCAAATCGATAAAATATTGCTTCATCGCTTGAGTTGACATGTTTTGATATTGATTTTGACCGATGACATGAATCCATGCCCCTCGAAACTCCCGTTTAAGCGCAGGCTGAGAGAACATGGGAAATGAAATTCCGACGACAAGGATTAAAAGAAAGAGACGTTTCATTTTTTGCTTACAAAGTTACATAAAGTTTACCGGTTCGGCTACATCTCGGCGAAATAATGTTTCAAAGCAATGAGATGCCGACATAAACCGGGTTGCCTAATAGTTCTCAAAGCATCCAATCAGTAAGTCGGCTGTAAAATATTTGCCTGAAAGAGGAGAGGCAAAGGATACCGATACGGTTTTCAACTTTCCGAGCGGCAATTATGTTAATATGC
>JGI20166J26741_11567807_pt1 | contig 23931 bp, 16 predicted proteins | sample TergutCu122P5_FD_26741 | JGI IMG/M metagenome (IMG submission 26741)
TGGTAGATGAAACTATAGTTTTGTTTTGGGCAGGAAATGAGACATTAACAGGTTTGGAACTGGTGATGGTAAGCATGCTGATCTTCAGTTTCACTGTAAATGTTATTTTATTTATTTCCTGATTTTCCTAAGTATTTTGAACATGTCTAATAGCTACCTTTATTTTGTAATTTTGTCCTGCATTTTGGTGATGATACATGACCACATACTTAGTTTTCTTTGCATTTGTGCCTAGACCAACTTAACTACTACAGTTTTTGCATTATATTATGGCACAACCAACAGATAGTTGCTTAGGTGTAAGCAGATGTGGTCAGGACATGTCATGTGGTTCACTCTAGGAGGCTGTGGTGGCTTCCATGACTGTCTCACACAGCAGACAATTTTAAGTCTCTGTAAAGTATTGACGGGCTTTTATATAGCTTCATGTATTGTTATCATCTACATATGTGTATATCAGGCTGTAGAGGATATATATATGTATGAGTCCATAAGTCCTGGGCCCTAGGTCACCCAGGCAATAGAGGTGTGCATGGTTGTGCTTTAACATACGTCAGTCCTTAGTATGGAACTTGCTTCATGTCGCACTTCTGGCACCTAGAATTTTGAGATGGCTCCTGATTTTTGTAAAATTTGTAGACCCCTCTGTGTGTGTGTGTGTGTGTGTGTGTGTGTGTGTGCATGTATGCACGCGCGCATGCGTGTGTGTGTATGCACGCGCGTGTGCATGCGTGTGTATGTGAATTTCACCATCAGTTAAGGAACAGATTTTTAACCTGAATTTTAGTCAGATGCAAATAGTCTTGCATTCTCCTCTCCCACCTTTGCCAACACTTACTCCCTTAGACCTAATCTGTATTGTAGTTTCCTGTCGAGCAAGGAAACACCGACATGAGATAGCATGTTCAATCCCACCAATCAGTTCTTGAGACTGTTGTTGCTTGCAACTGTCCATAATGACATCCTTCGTATCTAACCAAGTGGACCAGTATAGTAATAATGGCCTTATATTTCTATTTTGGCACTGTGTGATTCAAATCTGTGCCATTTTGTTGGTTAATGGAACTTGAAGTAAGCCATGGGCATCCTCCAGATGGTTCATACTATTCATGGTCATCTTGTCAACTTCAGTCACTTAAAGAACTATTGTTAAGACTATGAATTGCTTGATCAATTTAACCTACTGAAAATTCACACACACGCACACACACACACACACACACACACACACACACACACACACACACTGAAGTAGTTATGTTTGAACAAGATTTTTTTTCTGTCTATAGCATGAAGCCTTGTCTGTTGAGAGCATATTGTGAGAGCCAGTTTGTAACTGTGACACATTACAAGAACACATGATTGGACCCCCTGTCATATCTGGAATTTCTGTTTGTGAATATATTAACATGATTTAGTAATAATACATTTTAATTTCAGTATGGAGAGTTTCCCCTGCATGTAGCAACAGTGGCTGAACATAAGGACCTAGTTGAACTACTGCTACGATATGGTTCGTCTGTTAATATCGTTGATAGAGATAATCGCTCACCACTCATGTTTGCTGCCAAATGTGGAAGCATGGCCTTGGTACAGTTATTTCTAGAGTATGGAGCCCAGCGTTCTGTTATGGATTCAAATGGTAACTGTTGGGTTTTAGCATTTATTCACAACTAAACAATCCCATGGTTAAGAGCCTTATAGAACAGTTGATAATTATTAAACTGGTCGGCAACTTGCCTTTGTAGGAAAGCAAAAGGGTTATCATGTTTTAAAAGCCTATTATTGGATCCTGTCCAGAGCCATTTCAGCCCACTTCTCATCCTTTCAAGACCAACTTTAATACAATCCTGCCACATTCACCTAGCTGTCCCAGTGGTCTCTTTTTATGAAGTCTTGCCACTTGTATTTTGTTCTCCATTTTTTTTGCAACTGAAAAGTTGGGTCAAGTGGCAATGCTTCTGACTTATATTTTCAAGATACCCAGTTCAAGTCTTGACTGGGACACCAACTTTCCCAGGAATCCACAAATTTTCCAAAAATCTAGTAGTGCCTGCATATTCCAGGTGCCAGAAGGTTGATATGAAACAACCTGTTTACTGATAACCCATAATTCTGGAATGACCTCTGAACCTCACTGTTATCTGGCCCTCTCTGATCAGTGCATGTGACTGATACACATTTTTGTATGCAGGGAAAAAAGCTGTAATTATTATGCTGAAAATATTATAGGCCACTGTAAAAAAAATTTAGTCACATGGGCAACTTGGTGCCTGGAATTTGTGCACCCCTGGGATATTCAGACTCAGGTTGTCCACAACATCTCTCAGTCTCTCCTCACATATGCTGGAGTTGTACATTAGTCTGAACATACTGCCAAATTGTTGCTGTATACCATTCAACTCAGCAGTGCGTGGCAGTAAACATGCCAGACTAAATCATTGCTGTTACATACCTGTTTTTTTAGGTGTTTTATAATTTGTGTAACTTATATCACCCATTGTGCCACAATGCAGCGTCAGTTTGGTGTTGGGATCTGTTGAACACTCCCCAGTATGATGTCCCACAGTACTCTCTTTATCCTATGTATTCTAACCAATTCCTCTTGTGGAACAACTGCAACAGTGCAGTATGACTAATGTTTGCTGTAACTTGTGTCGGTCTGAGCAACTTATTTTCCCAAATTAAATGGCCTACCAGTGGATTAGTATAGGAAAGGTAAACACGTAGCCTTTTGAGTAATGTGTTGCCACGGGTAGGCTAGAAGACTCCTTAAGTCTGCCTCCCCACCCATTTTTCCTAGTGTCCACTTGCATATCTGACATTGTATGGAACTGTTTAACATCCTGTTCCAAACATCATAACACCCTACATATCTATTGCTGTCCTGGTAACTGTTGGCTTTATAGTATTTCCGTGCTTGTCACAAGATATTTCTAATGGATTTTAGTGTATTTGTCAGTATGTGTAAGTCCCACATGTCTCTGTTGACCATTGCTGTCAAATTCTCTTTTTTTGCAGATAAAGTATTGCTATGTTCAGTCATGTCTGTGTGTATGTGTGTGTGTGTGGTGGTAGTATGTCCTGTGGCATTCCCTTTTTTGTTAAGACTGACTGTCCTACAACATTTGATTTCCTTGCTGTTAGATCTCAAATAAGTGGGGGCAATGAAAAGAAGTCTGCATGCAGCTTCTGCCTCTGCCCCTCTTTCTTCCTTGTCAAGTGTTTCTACAGTTACTTGTGTTGCTGTCATGTCTACAGCCTTGCTTTTCCTGTCCATCCTTCGGTAGATGTATACGTCATATGTATAGCCAGACTGTTTCATGATTTGTAAATCTGTATTGGATATGTATAGTTTAAAAGTTATATTTTGTTTGAAAAATTGTGTTAGTTCATCTCCAGCCACTTGTGTTCAGAAGGGGCGTAATATTTTGAGTATGTGTCATTTAGCATGTCATAGTTTCCATAGCCTGTCATACTTTGGGTAATTATTGGTGATAGCATTGCCACTGTTTGAAAAGCTAAGAAACTGAAGAATGCAAAGGAATTGTCTTGTATTATTGGTTTCATGTAAAAAGTGTAAGGAACTGTTTAGTTTTCAGCCAACAGTCTTTCAGGATGTCCCATTTAAACAATAATCACCTATGAAAGAAACATTTCAGATTACCCGATGTTAGGTACTGGAGAAATTCCATCATCTAACATGTCCAAATAATGTTGATGGTATCTGTTGGTCTCCTGCACTGGCAAAATACAATATGAAAGCACTTTAGTCAAGCCTCTCTGTGTGTGGGATGATACTTTTGTGTTTTACCAGTCATATCAGCAGGAAAGTGTTAAATTTTCCATTTGTCCCACCCATCACCTAGGGGTACACATGAGAAAGGAGTCATCTTGTCATTATCAGAACAACCCTGTTTGACAGGCCCATTGTTCAGCATCACTTGAACACCCCTTGGCAAGGTGGAACTGGAGGTTATTCTGACACACCATCATTCTATTTATTAGTTTTATCTCAGTCTTCTTCATTCACCTCTGAATAACTGTCAAGTATTAGTTTACTATTGTCTCTGTTCAGTTCACTGTAGAAGCCATGTCCTATGCAGCATTTCTGTGTGTGAGAATAGAGACAGGAACTCAGACTTCATGCCTTAGTAGCCGCAGTTTAAGTGGAATGCAAACAGTGAACATTACATCTACAGTGTAAATTACTAAGGTAAATAACTGTATTACTGTTATAAGTGCAGGCAGTCTGGTTTGGATATGTGGATGTGCTGTTGGCAGATAGAAGCTTGCAATAGGCGATGCTTGTAATTACAACATTTTTGGAACTTCCATATATAATTGTGATTAGAAGTTCCTGGCACTTTACAAAACTGGACATAGCATACTTTGGTTTTATTATATTAAATTAAATATGTGAAAGTCATGAAAATAAATGTGATGAAACCAAGCATGTAACTGATTGTTTCAGTACTATATGTGTGTGAAAACAGATTTATGCTTAAAAAGTTCATTTCTACGAGGGGGCGCTGATAAGTCCATAGCCCGACCTACTTCCCAATGTCGTAGAACAGAATCGATAGTGTCGTTGGAAAGAGGGGTCTGTTCATGTGCTGAATTGCAAGTCTTTTCTTGAGTCTTCGCCTGACATGCTTCCTTTCAGAGGCTGAAAGGAAACATGTCAGGCAATGCGTGCGATTTCAACAACATCGAAACGCGAGCTGTCATCAAGTTTTTTATCCTGCAAGGCAAGGTGCAAAAGGAAAGTCACGCCATTCTGACAGAAACATTAGGGGAACATGCACCATTGTATGTCACCATCAAAATCTGGGTGGCCCAGTTTAAACATGGTGATTTTTGCACCTGTGATGCACCTTATCCTGGACTACCCAAAACAGTGACCATCACAGAGATTATTGATCAAATTCACGAGCTAATCTTGGAAGACCACTGGATTTCAGCTAAATCAATTGCTGAGCAACTGGGCATCTCATGTGAGCAGGTTAGGTCCATCACCCATGAAGATTTGGACATGCAGAAACTCTCTGCAAAGTGGGTCCCGAAATGCCTGAATGCGGATCAAAAACATCAACAGTGCCAGTCGTCTGAGCAAAATTTGGAATTTTTTCGGCGCAATCCAAATTATTTCCTGTCGCAATTGGTGACCATGGATGAAACCTGGTTATATCACTATGGCCCGCAGACACAGCAACAGTCAGTCGAGTGGCGGCACAGGGGCTCACCCGACCCCAAAAAAATTCCGAGTGCAAAAATCTGCTGGAAAAGTTCTCACCTCGAATTTTTGGGATCAAGACGGCATCCTCCTCATTGATTATCTTCCAAAGGGCCAAACTATCAATGTGGAGTATTACTGATCTCTGCTGATGCAATTGAAGGACATTTTGAAGGAAAAATGGTGGGGGAAGGTCACCAAGGGGGTCTTGTTCTTGCAAAACAATGTCCTGGCTCACCGGGCACTTTCAACTCAGAAGAAATGGGGCTACCTGGGCTTCCAATGTCTTGATTATCCACCCTATACTCTGGATCTGGCCCCATCAGAATACCACCTGTTCCCTGGACTGAAAAAACAATTGAAAGGTCACCGCTGCCGAGGAGGCCTGGATGGATGGACAAATTTCTGAATTTTTTTTGAGTGGCTTGCAAAAGTTAGAGCAGTGGACTAAGAAGTGTATTGACCTTCGTGGGGAGTATGTTGAATAAATCCCAAGTTTGGTCACTGTAGCTTGTTTCCTTCCTGGTCGGGCTAAGGACTCATCAGCACCCCATTGTAGTGGGCTGGACAAGCGGGCAACATGAGGAGCAATTGTAGTCCAGTCATAGACAAAGACATCTTAAGGGCTCTCTTACAAGACCGTTTGTTAAAAAGCTGAGGAATTACTCTACTTGATTAAAAACCAGCTAAGAATAATGATAGATCTAACAGGGCACTGTCCTTTAAAAGGACTTATGTTTCAACTGGGACTGGTAGACAGCTCTTAGGGCAGTGTGACTGTGAGGCACTGGCATTATTAAGATTTAGGCACCTGGGTCATCATTGCTTGAAACCTGGTGACTTTTCTGACATTTCCATCAGCAAGATACTGCACTTTATTCACACTGCTGGGCTGCTGAATGGTTAAGCAAAGGGTTGCACAAAAGACCAAGAACAGTCCACATGCAAGAGTCACTGTAGTGCCTGCCCTACTGTACTATACTTTACTCTTTATTTATGAGTGGAATTGTTTAGCTTTAAAAACACAGTTTACTTTCTGTCACACTGTATTTTGGACTCTACCCAAGCCAGGCAGTAAAACCCCCGTATTTAAGCTGTGTCCACTATGGGTTATAAGGCCATGACCGATTCCTTTTCAATTCGTCATACTCCATGTGCCTTCTTTCTGCCACTGGTCTCCTATTTATTCCTCCAGATGTAGTCTCTTCTTTATCCCAAGTGAAGAACCTCTGTATCCAAATGTCATGGTCTTACATCTTAGTACACCAACATGCAGTGACAGTGCCTTTTGCAGGTCTTGAAGGAATGGGGAGGAGCATGTGCACCTGTGTTCAGCCCATTGTCATCTAACTGGGCATTGTGAATCAACATGCTGTATTCTGTTCAGTGCCTCGACATCTCACTGGAGCCATGCACCATCCTGTTCCCATCCTGCATCTTTTTACACTTCCCAGACTAATTAGTTGTGCCATGGCTCATGTAGTTAGTTACTGGTCTGAAAACACAGAGGCTCAGGTTTCATCCCCTGCCACTGTATGTGGTATTTATGTGGACAAAGTGCCATTGTGATGGGTTTTTCACTTGAGTGCTTCAGTCTTACCCTTGTCATTATCATTCCACCAATATCCCATATTCATACTGCATTTATCTTGTACCAATGCCATGTAATCTTAAGCATTAACAGCATGATTAAATAACACCTCCCTGTCTCTGCACACATAATTTTCTGAGTCATTTTCCTATCTAGCTATCCTACTGGATTCTTCAAATTATATCGTCTTATCTTCTCCTTTACATTTTGAAAAATGTTCCTTATTGTTTTATTTCCCCCCCTCCCCTCCAGTTCTTTAGACCCTACCCACTCTTGATTCATCCACCTCCCTTTGGCATGAATGTGGAGCCATGCCTCATTTTCTTAACCTGACTTCTTCCACATGGCTTACCCTTCTACTTGGAAGGTGGAGTACTATATTCCTCCAGAATATCAGTAAATTTCTAACAGATGGATGAGGAGAGAATTGCATTGCAGAAGATGATAGTGTTCATGAAATATTGTTTTCTCTTGCAGATTGGACAGCAGAAGATTATGCACTGATGGGAGGTTATCATGATGTAGCTGCTGAATTGAAGTCTCCGTCTGAAAGGATGGTTATGTCTTTCACTGAAAAAAGCATAGAACCTCAAAGATGTGACACTGGTCTAGCATCAAATAAGCGATCAGTGTCAGATGCGTCTCTTCCTCCTGATCAGCAGGAACATGAGAAAGAGGTTAGGGTCTGGTCCAAACAAATGGCTAGTTAAAGAAACTTGTAAAGATGATGGTCATGTGGCTGGCTGAGAACTATCATATTTGTATGGAGCTCCACCAAATGTCATGGTCCATTAGATAACAGTTATGCTTCATATGTGGGAGGTAAAAAGGTAAAAAAGTTTAAGTTGTCCATGCCATGAAGGCATGTTGGGGGAGTATGTGTAGCCTCCACTCATTCTTAACCTTGGCACTGGATGGAAGTCAGTAGTCAACTTCATGCCCTAGCCATTTTACCCCTGGTAAAGAACCGCAATACCCAGTGAACAGAAGACTGGGTGGGCCCCAGAGCCATTCTAGACATTCGAGAACAGAAAATCTGCTTCTGCCAGGATTTGAGCCTTGGACCATCCAGCCAATAGCTAGTAGCTATACTGACTACATTATCTGAGCTACTATATGTGGGAGGTCCCCAGTTTAAATCTCTGCTCGGATACCAACTGTCTAGATAATGTTTTCCATGGTGGCCCTGTCTGTTCATGCAAATGCTCAGGTAGTACCTCAAATAAGGTCAGATAGTTTGTGCCACATCCTTTCCAAGTCATTTTACACTAATCATCCTGACATTAAATGGCACATGGTCTGGCTGCTGGCAGGATTATTACGTTAACTGTAAATTAATTTATGGAGCATGCCATTGGATGAACCATTTCCTGAGATTCACCAGCAATCTTTTCTCATGAAGTTGTCTTAACAAAAATTCTATATGCATGTAAAATTTGTCGTGGGCAGTGGAGTCTCACCTGTATTTGGTAGCTTGGCTCAGAGCAGATGGGGAAATTTGGGTAGGTATGCTGCCACCAGTTGCTGTGTCCAAGCTGGACACACATAATGCTATTTGATACTGGGGGGGGACAGCAGGGAAGGGAACTTGAGTCAGTACTAGCCTCTTTACTAATGCAGACTATATCCTGTAACAAACTTTTGTACTAATTACAGGTTAAACAATCTCCCTGTACATTAATATTTCTACAAAAGATAGAAACAAAGTCACTTAGCACCACACAGATTGTTTGCCAACCCCTCTGGGGTGAAAAGTTGTGGTACTGTTCCTGAATACAACCTTGTAAATTTATCAGTGTAAATTTCTAACTGGGGCCCAAAATTTGCTCAGATTCCTAAGAAATCAAAAGGGTTAGTAGTATTTTTATAAATTTAAAACAGTTCACTATAACACCACCTACTTTGGCATACTAACCATAGCACCATCGTATGTTTCACTAGTTACAAGTCACAACACCACAATAATAAAATATATGCACTGACATGCACTGTGCAGAATTGCTGCTTTTCTCTACAAATGTTAACCAGCCAAAAGTCAGAACCAAAGACAGCATGGCACTTCTCGCACAGGGTTTATATTACCTCCGTCCAGCGTCCAGCTGGCGTGATAATAGACACCATCAGTGATCTTACAATACGCCAGCCTCAAAACCACACACTGCCAGTAGATTGCGTGATGTGTCTCCCGACACAAAACTGCTGACCACATTCTCTGTGCTTTATGCTGCCAAGTTAAAGTTATAAGTACAGGATTTTTACAACAATTTTATGATTTATCGGTCTTTCATTTTAGATCTGCCTGCCTTTAAGTGAGATTTGGTCCCCCATATTGTCACTTAGAGTCTCTTGCATCCTTGTAGTTAATGACTGATAAAGCTTCAAAGGTTTCTAATGCTAGTATACATATGTACATATTTTACAAGATCTCAAATTACAATTTACAAGGTCAATTGTTCCAAATGTGTATCTGTTACACATTCTCCCCTGTGTCTCCACATTCCCCAGACTTTCTTTCCCAACTAGAAGAAACAAAATTCCTTCAGAATGAACAGCCAGCTGGATCTGGGCTGCTGGAAGTTCAGGGGAGAGGGTCTGGGTGAGTGTTCAAATAGTGCATAAAGTAATGCAAATACAATCCCTCATTATAGATCAAATTTCGTTTTACACACTTCCATCACGTCATAAATCACTTTCCCTGAACTCAACAGCCAATGTTAGTTAGTTATATTTGTATATACTTCCCAGTGCATTCAGGACCTCATTATCTTTGCTGACACTGGTCTTCCCAGAGCTAGCATTATCTTGGCATGCACTGAGGACTGTGTGTGTCTGCTTGGGCTTAGTGTTGGAATACACAATGTTGTTGTATAGACCAAATACAAAACTTTGTAAGCACCTAATTAGAAAATTCCCTGCATTCTACTATGTGCAGTTTCATTCTGTTTGCAGTAAATATAAAGACTTTAGTGCTTCAGTGGTGCATCAAATGGCTGCACATATAATTTTGGAAATTGCAATTTGGGTGTGGCCTGGATTTGTGTCTCCATCCTTCTGAAAAATTGGCAATGAATTCAGGTGGTTTGCAAGCAGTAAGTTGAGAATCTCATTGCCAAGAAGATTATTGTCAGCTGTAGGTTCTGGTGTAGGATTAATGCAAACTTTGTGTGAAGTGGAGGGGTTTTCCTGGGGTGGTTTCTGTGTGATTTCATAAGCTGGGTTGTCAGGTTTCCATGTACAAGTTTAAGTTAAGTTTTCAAAACTAGGGATGAGTGAAGTAATACAGGATAAACAAAGTTAGAATAATGATTGATAGAATGAGAGCTAATATTATCCAATTTATCTTCTTTTCACATTTCAAAGGAAGGTGCATGTAGATGAAACAACGTGGTCATGTCCTCTTTGTGGTGATGGGTAGAAATGCTGGGCATTAATTGATCCAATCCCATTATGTTTGGGGGTGACATCTCCTAAAGAGTTTTCAGCTTGGAGTCTGAAGCTACTGCTGGTCACTCAGGCGTGTACAGCATTGGCACTCACTTGGAATATTCTTCTTTACCTGTCAACTCGGGGGAACATTTTTAGCCCTTCCACAGTGATGTAGCATGAGTTTGCATTATTGAGGATACCTTCTCCCTACAGAGTCGTGGTGAAGGTCTGCCAAGTGTGGTTGTGTTGACATCTTTAAGTGTGCCCGTTGTGGTTCAGTCAGTACTTGTGCATGGTTCTTTGTCACTCCAGCAAGGCCTGAACTGGATATGTGAACAGCTTGCGTCTACACAGTTCTCGTGCTTTGGCTGACTGCAAATACAGACTCAGTTCACATGAAATAACTTTGGTGCTTTAAACAGCTTGATTTACTGGGAAAATAACATCCTTTCCTTTGCACTGCATGATAGGGTAATGTAGTTCTGCTGAAGTGAACTGATTCCCAAATACTTATACTCTGGAAAAAACTGAGCATAACTATTGCCAAAAATACTTGAAGGTAGCACAACTGTTTTATACAGTTCATACTGTCTGAAACTTTTAGGGGTACATTTAGTATATGTGTAAAAATATGCAGATAAGCGAACATCATTGCTTCAATTATTTCATAGTACAAGTACATATTATTGGACCTTACTCCTGCAACTGATTCATGGCCTTCAGGAAAACACAATGTAACATTCTTTAAAATTTAACACAGCATGTGTGGACTAATAGCATTCAAAAAAATCTTCCCTGTCAGTACATACTGCATTGCATCATTATGTTCTGTTCCACTAGCACACAGTAGTATGCCTGCAACATAAACGAAACTTTATATTTCCACTAACCCTCGGCATACAGTTTACTCACATCAAACTTTACATATGTGTTCACGAGTAGCATGATGACTGCCACCTGATTCCCTTCATCATCATTGCACTGGCCAGTTGGACAGTGACAGTACATCAGCTGTGATGTGAACAGCCATCTTGTATAGTAGGTGGGGACTGTGCATCCACCCACCAGTGGGTGGTGATGATAGGATCTTATCCAGCCATGCATTTGTGTGTGTGTGTGTGGGAAGTGGTCATTCCTTCCTGCTGTTTAGTGTGGACAAGCAGCAAATACATAAGTGTCTATTCGAATCCATGTATACATCTTCTGTGATTTTGTTGTCCATAATTGTGTCCATCATAATTATTTAGGGGCTTTTAGGTGTAGTCTGGTGTTCACTCATATGCAGTCGCGCTTGTAACGGTCTTGGCCTGTCTTTTTGTACTCCACTTATTCCTCGTATAAATATTCACTCCTTGTATAACATACGGTACATCATCCCTCGTCTCCCACATACTCATTCTTAATAGTTGTCATCCCCACATGCTTCGTGCAGTGCCTGCATCATTGAATGAAGGCAGGTGAAGGGAAGGTCTGGCCTCATGGTACTGAGTTCACGTCTCAAACGAGATGTGTCTGGTGGGACATTATTTGTGTCCGTGCATTCCAATCCAGGGGCGTTAAGAGCATGTGGTCGAGCTGCAGGGGTGGCCAAAGCTCTCAGCAAAACTGGGTTGGGGCTTCCATGTGCCGTTTTTTGGTTTTCAACCTATGGTTCTGGGATTGTGACCAGACCATGGCAGGTGCTATCTGACTGAACCACAATGGGCACATTTTGTATGTCAACACTACCACACTTTGGAGACTTCCACCTTGACTCTGTAGGGAGTAGGTATCTTCACTAATTCAATATCCTGCTACATCACCATGGAGGAGCCAAACGTGTTTCCAGAGTTGAGAGGTGAAGCGGAGTATTCCGTGTGAGTGCTGATGCTGTACATGGCCAGAGCGACCAGTGGTAGCTTCAGACCGGGAGCTGAAAATTCTTTAGGAGATGTCGTCCCTGAACATGATGGGACTGGATCAATTAATGTCCAGCATGTCTACCCATCAACACAAGGCAAACATGGCCGCATTGTTTCATCCACATGCGTCTTCCTTGCAACATGAAAAGAAGACGAATTGGATAATATTAGCCCTCATCCTATCACGTGTTGTCCTAACTTTGTTTATCCTGTATTACCTCACTTATCCCCAGCTTTAAAAACTTAGACTTGTACCCGGAAACCTAACAACCCAGCTTATGAAATCACGTAACAACCACCCCAGGAAAACCCCTCCACTTTACACAAAGTTTGCATTAATCCTACACCAGAACCTACAGCTGACAATAATCCCCTTGGCAATGAGATTCTCAACTTACTGCTTGCAAACCGCCTGAATTCATTGCCAGTGTTCCAGAAGGACGGAGACACAAATCCAGGGCACACACAAATTGCAATTTCCAAAATTATGTGTGCAGCCATTTGATGCACCACTGAAGCACGCAACAAGTGTTTATGTTTACCAGAAACAAAATTAAATTGCACATAGTCGAATACAGGGGGTTTTCTAATTAGGCTCTTACATTGTTTTATATTTGGTCTATACAACAACATTGTGTGTTCCAACATTATTGATGACTAACTTAGCCCCAGCAGAGAGGCACAGTCCTCAGTGCATGCCAACATAACACTGGACCCAGGAACACCAGTGTCAGCAAAGATAAGAGATCCCAAAGTACTGGAAAGTGTATACACGCATAACTAACATTGGCTGTTGAGTTCAGGAAAAGTGATTTATGACGTGTTGGAAGTGTGAAGGAAAATTTGACCTATAATGAGGGATTGCTTTGGCAGTATTTTACCCACTGTTTGACAACTCACACAGTCCCTCTCCTCAGAACTTACTTCTGAAGGATTTTTGTTTCTGCAAGTTGGGAAAGAAAATCCAGGGAAAGGAAACACACATTTGGAACAACAGACCTTGTAACTTGTAATTTGAGATTTTGTAAGATTTGTACATATGTATATTGGCATGTGAAACCTTTGAAGCTTTATCAGTCATTAGTTACAGGGATGAAAGAGACTCTTAAGTGACGATTTGAGGGACCAAATCTCACTTAAAGGCGGGCAGATCTGTAATGATTGACACATCAGCTGGTGCCAGCATACCTATGCAAATTTCCACACCTGCTCTAGGCCTCCAAATAGGGGTTAGATCACACTGCTGCCACCAATTTGTGTTGTGGTCGGTGGAGTCTGATCCCTGGTAGCTTGGCCTAGGGTGGGTGGGGAAATTTGGGTAGGTACACTGCCACCAGTTGTTGTGTCTTAGCTGGACACGTCGCATGTGATGCTACTGGATACTGGGAGAAAACAGCAGGGAAGGAATTTGCACATTGCCACTTAAAAGCCTGAGTTAGTACTAACCTCTTTACTATTATTTACTGTAACCTCTAACAATCGTTTGTACTAATTACAGGTTAAACAATCTCCCCATATAATAATATTTCCACACAAGATAAATACAGATTCACTCATAAATTGTTTGCCAACACCCCTGGGGTTTTGATACCGTTCTTGAATAAAACCTTGTGAATTTTTCTGTGTAAATTTCTAACTGGGGTCAAAAATTTGCTCAGGTTCCTAAGAAATCAAAAGGGTTACTAGTAATTTATAAGTTCAAACAGATCACTTTAACTTTGGCATACCAACCATGGCACCATCATAATATTAACAAGTAACATGCCACAACACCCCATTAATAAAATGTATTCACTTATATGCACTGCACAGAATTGTCACTTCTGGCATAGGGTTTATGTTACCTCCATCCAGCATTTGGCTTTGAGATCATGGCATGATAATATACCACATCAATGATCTTACAGTAGGCCAGCCTGAAAGCTGCACACTGATGGTACATTGTGTGATGTGTCTTCCCACACAGAATTGCTGACCACATCCACTGTATTTGTACGATACCAAGTTAAAGTTGTATGTACAACAATTTTACAACAATCTTAGGATATATGAATCATTCATTACAAATTTATATTCAGGGCTTGGCTTGTATTCAGTTGAATCTTGTTGAAATTCTGAGCATGATCACTGGCTATCCTGACTGAAGTTTTCCCCAGTCCGTTCAGGGGATATAATAGGAAGGTACTTCAATTAGGCCATGACTGTGTCCTGCCACATTGTTTTCCAATCCATCCCCCAATCTATAATTTAGTGCTATATAGTCTGAGTTACTGACATAACATAAACTACAAAGAACACCATGCATGCTACATGTATTGTTGAACTTGTCATTCTTGATTTATTGATCATATTACAGTTCAGTGACAATGAGAAATTATGAGTGTCTCCGTTGTGTAATTTTCTGCTGTCCTGTATTTCATCATGTGTTTTAAGTTTAAAGTATGTTTTCAACTTTTTCCTCAACCCTGTTTGACATGTGCATAAAACAACAAGGAGCATTATAATTTTTTTTTTTTTGTATTCTAATGTATTGTAGGTGATCAAATCAAGAAGGATGAGATAGGTAGGGTATTGTACATTGGATGTATGATAGATGCATAACAATTTTGGTTACAAAACCTGAAGGAAAAATATCATGTTGGAGGTGAGGTGTAGGTGGACAGATAATACTGTACTTGTTCATAGAAAATATGGTGTGACAATGTGAACTGGATTTATGTGTCTTACTAAGGGGACCAATGGTGGCTGTTGAACGTGGTATAGAACCTCATATGTGAAGGACAGGAATTTTTTTGACTAGCTGAGTGACTGTTACCTTCTGGAGTTAGTTTTTTCTTCATGTTCTGACTACAGACTTTGCAGTGTGTAGCTTACTTGTAGTGTGCAGTAGTGTGTAGAATGTGAAGCATCACTTCCACACACCCTACACCTATTTTTGGTGTATTGCCCTGGTCAAGGGTAGAGATTTATATATTGCAAAACATTCTGTTCTGGCAGCCAGTTTAAAGATGCCTGTTTACCTCCAGGGAGGTACAGTAAACAGTAAAGTCAAAAGTGCCCCTGGGCACACCATGAAGGCACGTGGGGGGAGTGGAGTTATAGCACCACTCCTTCTTAACCTAAACACTAAATGCACAAGTGGTCAGCTTGACGCCCTGGCTGCTTTCCTCCAGGGAAGAAAGCCCATGGTACCGAGTAAATAGGAGGTTGGGTGGGTGCCATAGCCAGTCTGGACACTTTGAGAATTACGAGAAAATCTTTAGTGTGTTGGAAATCAAACCACAATTCCTCAGTCACCCATTCTATAGCCTAGTCACTATATCACCAATACTACATGTTGATAGTACTTGTTCCAGTCTGTGGCATAGTGTTTGTTTTTCCTTGCAGGATACAAATGAAACTGAGGGACAAAATGAGGATGCTGATAACAGTGATACATGGAATGACAGTCAGCTGTCAGATTCCAGTTTGAAACAGAAGGTCAGTGTATTAATCTGATGTTTCATTGCATTGAATGTAAATTCTTTGCTTCATCCAATTTGAGTGAAACTTTCCATACTAAAAGTTCTGTAAGTGACATAAGACTTGCTAAGCATAGTGAATTGCCATCCTGTTTAATGTAGGTTCCGAGAATCACAGTTTCATCCTAATAAGATTTTTATTTTATTATAAGAGGTTCAATCCAGCGGTCAGAAAGAGCAGAAGGATAATTGAAAGGCAATGAGTAACCTTCCACTAGACCTGTCTCCGAACTGGAATTTGCCACTGGAGCTTGCCAAGTTACAGGATGGATGGTAAATGAATATGCAGATGAATGATAGATTTTTTGAGACATGTAATGACAGGAATATAAGAAGTCGTATTCATAAGGAATACATTTTTTCACTCTGTGGTCCTCACTGATTTGTTTCATTATTGGCAGTATGTACCTGTGTGATATGTTTTCTAAAATTATTATATTTAATGTTCATTCTTTCAAAGCAGATTGTTATTTACAGGGTGGTGGTCTGAAACTAACAAAGTTTCTTCCACCTTCGTCTGATGATGAAATTAGTGAAGAAAGCATTCAGAGTCCTCGAATGCAAGAAATGAAAGATGAAGTCCAAGATTCTCCACGATCTTGTGTCATACCACCTCCTTGCAAGCCACCTAGAAGTTGGGATCTTATCCAGTCTGGTGTGATAGATGACCCAAAGGTAGGGAGCAGTATGTAATCATTATTAACTTTTCAGTGTGAAGTGCCACGCACTGTCTTGTACCTAGCCGCTGTCTGATTTGTGTAATGTCATGCACTGTCTCATAAACAGCAACTGTCCACGTTTGAGGAGTGCCATGCATTTTCTTGTATATAGCCACTGTCTAAATTTGTGGAGTGCCATGCACTGTATCATACATAACCAGTGTCCAAATTTTTTGAGTGCCAGATATTGCACCCAGACAGGAGCATCAAATTTATGGTTTATTCTTCCATAGTATATGAAGTATGTGAATTACATTTGAATAACCTTTGTAATGGAGGTTCAGGCTTTTATTTGATATGTGTGTTGACTATATGTCTTTGATTGAATTAACAGTCCTTGAATTTGTCAATTGTACATCAGCTGTGTTAGTGTATGTGATTATCAGTTGCAAATATTGAAGATATTCAGAATGTTTTTATGATTCTGAAGACAGCAGTTTTGATTCTGATGATGATGAACTTGTTGTTAATGATGTAGCTGTTGTGGGAACAATTGCCAACACTTGTTGTGAGCTCACAGACTGTATAGAAAGGTGCTGGGGTTGGTAGTGTGGAAACATTGATGCAGGAAGACATGTCAAATTATGCAGTATGAAAGAAGGTTTTGTAACATATGTGGAACAAATGTAACCAAAATTGTTCCAGAAATGTACAGATTCTGAAGGTGATATAAACTTTAGTTTACAGTGACAGCTGCCATTGAAACAGATTGCTATGCTGAGCAGTGTGTAAGATTAACGTTTATAAAGACCTGTGTTCGCATATGTGGACCCATATATGAAAACACCAGTAGGAATTTATTTTATTTGTGCAGAAAACAAAGAAATGCACAGCACCTTTAAAACATGCTGCATAATTTCAGTTTTATTTTCCACAAAATGCCCTTAATTGCATAGTTTTATCTTCTTCTATTCAAATAATACAGGTTTTTTCATAAACCATGTGCTAAAATCTAAATACCCACCCCAGTACTATAAAGCTTAAGATAGATGTTGCTTCCATTCAGACACAGGATGATGGAGTGGATCCATGGCATAGTAGATGAATGACATGTTACCTCAGCCCTCCTAATGAAAATTGTGCAGGAACCTACTTTCTAATCCTACTTCTTCAGGAAAACCACTTTAGTCACATCCTCTTTTGAAAGTGTCACTTCACTAGTTAGATTATTTTCTGTATGCAGATTATTACATTTCAGTGATAATAAATCAAAATTTATTGTGTGATATCATTTGAAATAACTCCTAATCTGTTGCTTCATCACCTATATCAGTGGTAAATTTCAACCCTTCTACAGCATGTGTCCAAGCAAAACATTTATACTCCAAAATCAGTTATTCTGTGAAAAGGGCATTTCACATTCTGGCAGTAGAATGAAGTAGCTCGTTTTCCTCCTGGACCTATTGAATGCATTGATAAATGGTATGATAAAATAAATTTATGACAAAAAATTTCAGGACCCTAGTGGGACTAGTGTCATTCCCACTCACAAGTTCTCATGGCTGACATGTTGGAATTATTTATGTTGTGAAGTTAAAAAGGTATGAAGTTGGAAAGATTTTGTTCCAGTGTGTAGTACACCTTTTCCAAATATGTTTGCAGCATTTTGCATATATCATTAGATCTGGTGGTCATTTGTTGTAGAAACAAATCTGTTATTGCAAAGCTAACCACATTGTAGATGTCACACAGCACAGACTCAAAAATTTGTTCATGCTTTGTATTAAATCTGTGCTGTACTGAAAAGGGTTTTGAATGAATGTTGTAGAGCCAAAGTTACTCTGTAATTTGTGTAATATGTATTTGTATATATATATATATATATATATATATATGTGTGTGTGTGTAATACAACCCGTGAAAGATTTGATAATTTTAGGATATGTAAAGTGGGACTTCTTGAAAGTTGGGTAAATACAATTAAATTCACTTATCAACTTAGGGATTTTCAACATCACATTGTATCATAATCCATGAAATAGTTTTGGAGGTGAAACACACCTGTGGAATGAGGGACAGTGATGCCCATCCTAGTTTGCACTCATTTAAGAAGCCATTAAAGACTATTTATACATATACATTGTAAACATTGGGAAATATTTTCTTTCTTTGTAGGATACAAAGCATGTTTTGAAAAAGAAGTTTCATGTCAGACATTGACATACCAGAATATTTCTATTTTAAATCTTGGTAGTCATAATATTTCATTTTGTGATTAGGTTATGGAACCTCGTCGACGTAGTCTCTTACCTCTTGGTTCTTTGAGAACTAGACGTGAAAGCTTCAATGAGTCACCCAGCACTACTGAATCACCAAGTGTCCAAGGTGATAGTCTTCATGTAGGGCACGGTGATGCTGATCAGAGGCTTGGAAGCCAGAGTTTCAGGAAAAGTGATGACAAACGAGATTCACTGACCCATCATCATTTAAATTTATCGGAACATGAGGAAAATAAAGACAGCTCTTCCACAAAGTATGAAGGCATTGAAGTGAAGGAGAATGCGTCACGGATGCACAAAGAGAAAAATGTAGTCTGTCCTCTGCTAGGTGCAGGAGATGTTGTGTTGGATGACATCAGATCTAGCAAGGAAAGTTTGAAGGGTTCAAGTTCCAACAGTGACTGGGATAGTGATGATAGTTTGCCATTGGATAATTATCCAGTTGCAGATGTAGCAGTCAGTCCAGCAGATGATTCCCCTTTGAAAGTTTTCAGAGTCATTAATCCAAGTGAGCTTCGTGTACCTGATTCTGCTGATGACCCTAGCAGTGGCTCTCCATATTCACTGAATACTGAAAAGAGGAGCCGATTTTTGACAAGAGCTCCCTCTATTGACTTGACAGATGATGATACAGAGACTGGAAGAAGCAAGTGTGGTCATAGTCAAAAAGCTGCTGAATTGGAAATGCACAAGTCAGACACCAAGGGTGGTAATGAAACAGATGTAAATAGTTCAGTTTCGGGTACTCTGGGAAGAGATGGAACATTATTAGGTTACGAAGAAGTATGGGAATCTAATGCGCATATACCAGGAAGTAATGTTGCTTTGCCTGTTCCAGTTTCAGGTGGAAATGATACCCACATCTTGGTTAAGAAAGAACTTGAAGAAACTTTAGTGTGGAGCTCGCCTAAGTTTGATGTAACTAACAAAGGTTTGATTTGCTCAGATCTTTCAAAAGATATGTCTGAAAACTGTAACACTTCTGAAGACACCCTTCTATATCCTTCACCTAGATTTGGTAAAGCCAAAAATGTAGCTGTTTCAGAAAATGATGTTCGTACAGAAAGTTCCAAAAATCAAACTGTCACAGATGATGTTTATAGGCAAAATAACGGTTTGAAATTAGAATCCCATTCCTTGGATGCACTTGAACCCTTGAAGTTTGTCCCAGACTTGAAGATACCACGCACAAGAAAACATGCCCGCCAGCAGTCCATTTCAATGCAGTCATGGAGCAGAAGTGAGGAGCTGCATGAGAAACAGCCCTCTGCAGCACACATTGACCAGATGACTGAAGAGAACCAGCGTATCAATGCACAACTGAGGTGTTACGATGAAGCACTGCGAGATCTGGCTCATGTGTCTGTTGTAAGGAAGCAGAGTTCATTGTCTCTTCCTCGTGCAAAGGAAGCATCAAGCTTGACAAGATCTCAGTCAGCAGGAGCAAGAAATGAAGGTTTCTTGTCTTTGCCATTAGCAAGTGAAGTTGGTCAAAGGGAGATGGCACAGTCAGCAATTGTAAAGAAACAAGGGTCCTTGTCTCTACCTAGAACAAGTGATATACCAGATTTTGCTGTGGTTCAGTCATTGGGACCCAAAAAGCAAGGACATTCCTCTCTTCCATGTACAAACGACTTCAGTGCACGGGAAATGGCACAGACTGCTATTGTGAAACGCCAGGGTTCTTTGTCTCTTCCGAGAACATGCGAGATACCAGACTTCGCTTCTGCAACAAATGAAGAATATTTGTCTCTTCCACGTTCAAATGAATTGATAGATGAGGCATTTAAAGAAATAGGTCAGTCATCTGTTACTATGAAGAGGGGATCTCATTCTCTGCCACGTTCAATTGATGCAAAATTTATCTCTTTAGGGGCAGATCCTGTCCCTCCTCCAAGACATAAAAAGTCTTCCCATAGGAGGAGGCGAGCTGAAAGTGAAGGGGAAGCATTTGATAGGCGCTTGAAAGATGGTATAGACAGGCCAATTTCATTTGATGTTAACATACTATCATCTAACAAAACAGAATCAACTCCTGCCACTTTGAATGCATCTGTGGAAAATGGAGTAGCCACAGAGAGTATACATAGCCTGAATACAGATGAGCAACACTGTTTGGAAAGCACATCTGGCAGTAGTATCTTAAAAGACATAAATGTAGAAAAACCAATTAGGAAGAAAAGAAAAATGCTTTTGGCAATGAGAGGTTTCTTGGGACAAAATCGTAAAAGTTCAAATGTCAGGTCTGTAAGTGAATTATCAGTTGAGGGATCCTTTGAGGACCAGCCATTTATGATGAGCAGAGACAAAACTGGTTCATTGGAACGACAGGTAACTGTTATTGAAAGGCCAGGTTTCTCTGTCAAAAGTAGTGACTCCACCACTTTGAGTCCAATAATGCTAGAAACACTGGAAAAACAAGAGTTGCAGCAACAGTCATCAGTGAAAGAGAATGCTGAGACACTGAGCACACAGCCATCTTGTTCTTTGCTTGAGGATGTTCCTCTGTTTGAAGAAACTGCAAGGTTGGTCATGTGTTGTTTCCTAATTAAAACAAGAGATAAATAAGTGCATGTCAAATGAGTGTAACTTTTCGTTTTATTTTGTAACATTAGCATGAATCCAGACATATTCTTCATTGCAGGTATTCGTGTTTCTGATTGTGATCACTTTTAGCAAATTATGGAGCTAGTTCAGAAATACAGATGCATAATGTATTACTGAGTCAACATCAGACTAACAGAATGTTGTGTACATCACTTGCATCTATTATCGAACTTGATGTTTGAGTTCTTTTTCTACAAAGTGTGGCCAAAGTGGTTCCCAAATGCAGGGTTGGAAAATGCCCAAGTACTTCTTTACACAAGCAAAATGACATTACATGCTGTCACCTGAAATACACGAATTAATTGCATGTGAGAGGAATCAACAGTATTATTTCTTTATGCTTCTCATGATATGGTTTTTAGCTGGCATGTAAGGTTGCACTGAAAAATAATGTGTTATGTGTGTGTGTGTGTGTGTGTGTGTGTATGTATTATTTTATTGTGGTTAAATGCATGCTTTTATTGATTTAATACTGACACAAAGTGTAAAACTTCATTAGCATGAACTGAATTCACCTAGCTTAGGGTGGAGCTAAATGATAGCATCTTGTGAATACATTGATAAACCTTGGAAGGTCCATAAATAGTGAGAAATTTCTTGACCATCTTTGGTTTATCGAAAAGGACTTGGCTTCATGAAGAAATTTACCTTGTATTCATTACAAAAGGAAACATAAATAGTAATGTAATTTGGTATCATAGAGTATGTCCAGGTAGCTCAATCAGGGTAGTGGCTATTGTATGGGCTGGACAACCAACGAATCAGTGTTTGATTCCAAACAGGGACAGAAATTTTTCTCTTTGGCTTTTCTTGCCAGACTGACTGTGAGACCCACCCAGCCTTCTATCCAATAGGTTATTTACCTTGTAGATGAAGTGGCTTGGATCATGATGTTAACCGCTGACCTGTGTCTAGTGCCAGATGTTATGAAAGATTGGAGATATACCTCCACAGGGAGGCAGAGTCTTACAGTGGGCTATAGTGCCAGCAAGCCCCTGATGTTTAGATTTTACCAGAGAGTGTACTGCATAAGAATTATATGTAATTTTCGTTTAACATGTGCAGCACCCACAAATTATCAACAAGCTAAAGACACAGAGAATGTTTGAAGATGTGCTACTGTATAGGTGCAGACAGTATTCCTTTCCTAACATGGACTGTTCTAGAGACATCAATCAGCAAAAGTGATAGAGTTTCAAGCATATGTCATTTGCATACAATGTTTTGCATCATATGATGTATTTAATATTGTGATATAGTAGACTACAGTAAACTCTGACACTGTTGTTTTGGTCCAAAGATGTATGGCATGCAGTATAGTTCATATTCTTTGGCTGCCAAATAGGCATAACATTCCGGTACTGAGGATTTAAGAGTCTGGCAGTTATTACGAATTTGCCTTGAAGATGGATCTGCTTTCACTAACAGTAAGCAGTGAGACAGAACTGTCCCTTTTCTAGACTTGCTTGGCATTGGATGGGAATGAGTGGTCAGTTTCACATTGCTGTAACTTCATCTGTGGATAAGAAGCCCAGGTATCCACTGAGAAGGAGGCTGGATGGGCCCAGAGCTTGTCTGGACACAGTGGCAAAGAGAAAAGCTGCTGCCTATATCAAGAATCGAACCCTGGTCTTTTAGCCAATGTCTTAGTTCTTTGTTACCATATAGACTGAGTAGCCCCAGCTTCTCATAACAGTAAACCATATGTAACATCACTGACATGTTTGTCGTGAGACCATCCAGTGTGGTAGATTTTTATCTGCAGTAAATTAGCTTCAAGTCAAAACTGGAAAAAAGCAAAAGAAAAAAAAATTTGAAAATATTCTTATTTCCAGTGGATGGACACCCATGCATTCTTTTTTGAAGCTAGGACTGACTGATTCAGTCGTTGAACAGAAGCTGATAAAAGTGGTAACTGAGAAAAGCCAGATGTTTAAAAATGTTTCTTTGTGTGTTTGTTATGGCTTCATGTTACACCTAAAATATTTTATTTGCAATTAAATTAGAGGCTTATATTCCACGAAAACGTATACCCTAAACCAGAATACATGGGTGCTTATTGCTGTGTATTGAGAAGGCCTGTCGTTTGAATCCCAGTCTGGAGACTCTCCCTACTGACTCACTTCTGGCCTGTCTTTTCATAGTTTGCATTTATCCTGCCATTTCTCATTAGACACTACTTAAGTAGTTGAAACAGAATCATTAAACTAGAGAGTAACATATGGAAGATTTGCAAAGACAGAAAGTTGCACAGATATAAAATTTGGTGTTTGTATACCATTCCTTGTTGTCACTACCTTTTTAACCTACTCTCTAAACTTTGTAAAAAGAAACAGATGTGTGTATATGCACATCTTTTTTTATCTTAGACATCCTGTATGTTTGTACAAGTCACAAAGTAGTTATTTTATTTCATATTCTTGGGTACATGCATATATGTGTGCATGTGTGTGTTCCAATAACTTTGGGACTATGTGGTGAATTTTCATTAACTTTATGAATGTCATCCCACAGGAAGCAACCCTTCTTTTGTATGTCTCAATTTTTTCATCAGTAATACCAACATACTGGACAAGCTGATTTGTGAATTGTGGGGGGAATGCTAGGGCCTAATCATTCTAAAGTATGCAAGTTTTGTTGTGGTAATTGCTGTGTAGAATGTGCAGTTAAACAACATAATGATTCTTGAACACTGCTTACATAGCCTTTAC
>JGI20166J26741_11568918_pt1 | contig 23928 bp, 15 predicted proteins | sample TergutCu122P5_FD_26741 | JGI IMG/M metagenome (IMG submission 26741)
GTAGGCGTCTCGGTAAAGCGTGTCGCCCGCGAGAGCGTCAGAGACGACCGCCCTCACAAATTGACGCCCACCTACCCTGAACGGCATGGTCTTGTAGGCGTCACCGCCAGTCTTCGGGCGGGCGGCCAAGATCTGAAACAGGCGGTCGCGCTCAGCCTGGTACAGGCTGCGGTACTCGTCCCAGCCGATCCGTCCCACGTCGTGAAGGCTGGTGAGCACAACGAGGGTGCTGACTTTGAAGAGCTGGGCTAGTCGGCGCAGTTCGGCGTCATCAATGATTCCCGAGGATGTCGACCGCAGTACGTCGGTGGGTACCAGCACCTCGGCGGCGACACGGTTCGCCCACCGCTCTTTGTCGTGCCCTGTGATCGACCAGGGGCGAGCATCGGACAGCCCGCTGTCGCCGGCCCAAATATGGGCGAGTTCGTGGATCAAAGTGAAGATCTGGGCGGCCTGAGTGTCCGCGGCGTTGACGAACAGCAATGGGGCAGTGTCGTCGCACAGGGCGAAGCCCCGGAACTCCTCCGGGTTGAGCAAGCGTGTGGTGTCGGCGCCCACCACGCTGGTCACGCAGACCAGCACACCGAGATCCTCACACGCGCGGATCAGGAAGCGCCGAGCCTCTTCCCAGGTGTGCAGTGCGGCTCGCGCGGCCATGTCAAACCCTAGCTGTTGGGCTATTCCGCCGGCGGCAGAAGTCACCTCGCTCCCCGCCGGCGTCGACCCCACGAAGGCAAGCTGGCCCAGTTCTTCTCGAAGGGCGTAATCCCTGTACCAACTCTGACGCAGCTGACAGGCGTAGATCGTGTCGAGTAAATCGGCGCTCGGCCGAGTGGAAACACAAGTGTCGGCCATGGTCCGGAAGTCGGGGATGGGAAGCCGCTCGTCGGGCGGGGCGGGCAAGAAGAACGTTCCGAAGGGCGCATGCACGAAATCAGCGAATTTCGCGAGTTCGCTGAGGGACGGCGCTCTTTCGCCGGACAGCCACTCCGGAAAGTGGGGGAACCTCTTGGCAACAGCCACCTCGTCGCGACCGCTCCGGTCAACGGCCCAGGAGAGCACGGCGGGTGACACCGACACGGGTGTCGTCATGTCAGCTCCTTTCCTGGGAGCGTGGGTCAGAACCATGTCCCGCCCGAGGAACGCCGGATCGGGCGACCTCCGGACCCCACGTGTTGTGCCCATATGTCCAATATGAACACAAAATGTGGGGTCCGGATCTCATCCCGCCCGACGCCCCTCGGTCGGAACAGCGTTCTGACCCACGCTCCTGGTCGGGGCCGTCAGGCTACCGATCACTTCGTGGTTCGGCGTGATCAGCGGGCGCCGGGCCGAGAACTGATCGCCAATCAGCGCCGGTCACGATCACATGGCTGAGGAGCCGCAAGCCGACGGTCGACGAGGCGTCGCTGAGCTGGCGCGTGGTTCTCACGTCCGCGCTCGTCGGCGTGGCATCGCCGCCGGGATGGTTGTGGGCCACGGCGAAGGCGACGCCGTCGTACAGGAGCACAGTCGAGAGGATCTCGCGCACCGGCATCGGGCAGGCCTTGGCTGACCCCGTGGCGATGATCTCGGCGCGTTTCAGGCGGTTGGCGCCGTCGCAGACGAGCACCACCACCTGCTCCACCCGCGACTGGCCGATCAGCGCCGCGGCCTCGCGGGCGATGTCCGCCGGAGTCGTCAGCGTCGGCCACGTCGTGGGGCCATGAAGACGAGACGCGACCGCGAAGGCCGAGGCGAGACGGGCGGCCTTGGCGGGGCCAACGCCGGGCGCTTTGGCCAGCTCTTGCGGCCTCGCGCCGGCGAGGCCGCGCATCCCGCCCCAGTCGGCCAGCAGTCGTTGGGCGACATCCACGGCGCTCGCCCCGGCGCGACCGGAGCCGAGTTGGACGGCGACGATCTCGGCGTCGCTCAACGCCGCCGCCCCCTGACGCCAGAGTCGTTCACGGGGCCGGTCGTCGATCGGCACGTCTGCCATCCGTACGGTCATGCCAGGAGTCTGGCGGGTCGGTCTGACAATTCACGACCGCTCAGACGGATCGACGGGAATCCAGGCGGGTTCACGGGCTCGTCTGCGCGACACCGGCGCGCCCTGCGCCGACAGGAGGGCCAGGGACCGCCAGTGAGGCTCGTCCAGCGGACCCCGCACCTGGCCTTCGTAGTCGACGACCTCGACCACGAACTGGCCACGAGGGGCCTGGCGGTCTTGACGCCGCCGATCCAGCCGTCGGTCGGTGTCCGCGTGGCGATGGTCGTTATCGATCGCGCGCCGGTCGAGCTCATGGAGTTCAGCGAGCCCGGCGAGTCCGACGCTGAGCGAGCACGTCTCCGTTTTCACAGCCGGCCAGGCCCACCGTCTACGCTGCATCTCACACGAGTTGTACGCTGCATCCCACACACATTGAGCGATACATCGTACCCATGTTCTGCGCTCGCTCTCACACACTACGACGGGACCCCTTCGGGCCCGGCGTGCCGGTGACGGCGAGCGTCGCCGGGGGCGCGGTGGTTCAGAGCCACTCGGCGCGAAGGTGTCGGGCAAGTCCGCGCTCGGCTGGATCGAAACACCGGCATCGGTCATCGTCCGGCCTTGGCCCTGATCGTGGGCGCCGCTGACCGCGACGCCCGCGGAACGCGCCCCCACGGAGGCGGGCCGCCAAGACTCCCGCCGATGGGGCCAGGATGCCGCCACTGGGGGAGTAGTGTGCCTGCTAGGAGCCTGGGTCAGAACCATGTCCCGCCCGAGGAACCGCCGTGCGGGCGATTTCCGGCCACTACATCTTGTGCCCATATGTCCAATATGAACACAAAACGTGGGGTCCGGATCTCATCCCGCCCGACGCCCCTCGGCCGGAACAGCGTTCTGACCCACGCTCCTAGCCGTCCCGAGGCGCTCCGACAACAGCCATCCCGCGGCAGCGGTCGCGGATCCGGTGGAGGCACCGGACGCTGGCCAGCCGCGTGATACCACCTCCGGGCCGGTCGACAGACGGACGGTCACCGCAGCCCGAAGGAGGACGAGGATGATTCTGCACCCCACGACAGCATTCATCGACAAGGTGGGGGTCTCACTCGGCCCAGACGACGCGGCGGACAGATTGTTGGCCTGGCGGGTTCACTACGCGCAGGGCCGCGGCTACCGGTTCGTCGTCTTCCTCAACGAGGCGACCCAGTTCGTGGTGGTGGTCAACCCGGCCACGGCGGCGACGCTGCGGCGGCTGCCGGAGCGGTTCCGCGAGGTCCTGAGCGAGACGCTCCTGGGGTTGGGCGTCAACCCGGCAGTCGTCGACCGATATCTGGCCGAGTTGGGCGATGTCGCGTACGCCAAGAACACCGACCGGAAGATCACCGCGCAGATCACCCACGCGACGCGTGAACTGTCGTGGGCCGTCGGCCGCTACGACGACAGCGCCGAGTTGTCCCGCTGGTGCAGCAGCCGTCACGTCAACATCACGAACCGCCCCGCCGACGCCTTCGCCCCGAAAACCGCCCTGCTCGACGCTCTGGGACGCTACGGGTTGCCCGTGCGCCAGACCAGGGCCTTCGACTTGACGGCGCGTCTGAGACTCGAGAGCGGCGACGCGGTGCGGCGGCTGCGGGTCCCGGCGACGATGACCTTCGAGCGGCTTCATGTGGTGCTCCAGCGGGCGTTCGGCTGGACCGACTCGCACCTGCACAGCTTCGGCCTGTTCCGGCAGTGGGGGGATTATGACATCTGGCCCTCGGTCGAGCTCGTGATAGACGCCGAGGAGGAGGAGCCACGTCCCGGGGACGTCGTCGTCAGGCCCCTGCAGGGCGTCAAGCTGTTTGACTACGTCCCGGAGTACACCAAGATCCTCTACACCTACGACTTCGGCGACAACTGGCGGCACTACATCGAGGTCGACGACGTTGTGGACGACTGTCACGACGCGCTGCCGCTGCTGCTGGCGGGCGAGGGGGATGCCCCGCCGGAGGATGTCGGCGGCTCCGGCGGCTGGGCGGAATTCCTCGCCATCCGCGCGGATCCCGACCATCCCGACCACGAGGACATGGCCGCCTGGGCCAGGAGCCAGTTGTGGCGCCCGTTCGACTTCCACGCCACCGCCGGACAGATCGCCAACGTCGCCTGACTCCTGCGGCGGCCTGATCGGTCGGGCGGCGCAGGGCTCCACGGGGGCCGCGAAGAAGCCACGAGGACGCCCCGTCCGGGTGCGGGACTGGTTGAGACACGACAAACTTCAGTGACAATCCCCACGCAGGGGGTCGGGATGAGCCGTCAGGGTGCGCGACTGGCTGGGACACCACAAACCTCGCGCCAGCTACGGCCAGGCCCAGCCAGGCAGCCGGTAGGCTGCCGCCATGCTGACCCGTCGCGTCGGCCGCAGCGGCCTTACGGTCTCCCGCGTCGGACTGGGCACGATGACGTGGGCCCAGGCCCCCACGACGACCGCCATGGGCCTGTTGAAACGTTTCTGGGAAGCCGGCGGCAGCTTGATCGACACGGCGGCGGCCTACGGCGGCGGCGAGGTCGAGAGCCTGCTCGGCCGCCTGATCGGTCGGACCGTGCGGCGCGACGACCTCGTGCTGGCGACCAAGTCGGGCTACGTCCTGCGCGACGGCCATCGGGTCGTCGACACGTCCCCGCGGAGCCTGCTCGACGACCTGGCCGGCTCGCTGCGCCGGCTGGGGACCGATCACGTCGACCTCTGGCAGCTCCACGCCTGGGGCGACGCGCCGACCCACGAGACGCTGGCGGCCGCCGACCGGGCGGTGGCCTCGGGCATGGCGCGGGAGGTGGGCGTCTCCAACTACATCGGCTGGCAGTTGGCCCACGTCGCCACGTGGCAGCGGGCCGTCGCCGGCCGGGCCCCCATCGTGTCGGTCCAGGTCGAGTACTCCCTGCTGGCGCGGCGGGCCGAACTGGAGCTCCTGCCCTGCTGCCTGGGGCTGGGCATCGGCTTCTTCCCCTGGTCGTCATTGGGCCGCGGCGTGCTGGCCGGCCAGTACCGGCAGGGCCGCCCGGAAGGCTCGCGCGGCGCCTCCGACGGACTGGCCTGGTTCGTCGAGCCCTACCTGGGCGAGGCCTCGGCGGGCGTGGTCGAGGCGGTCGTGCGCGCCGGCGCGGGCCTGGGGCTGACGCCGGCCCAGGTGGCCCTGCTCTGGGCGCGGGACGCCCCCGGCGTGACGGCGCCGCTGGTGGGGCCGCGCACCGTCGAGCAACTCGACGAGCTGCTGCGGGTCGACGACGCCGAACTGCCGCTGCTCATCGCCGAGGCCCTCGACGACGTCTCCGGCGGGCCGAACCGGCTGCGCCCGGCGCTGCCGGAGCCCGAGAAGCGGGCCGAACGGCCGTCCCGGCGGCCCGTCCGCTGAGAACACCGCCAGGGCGCCCCAACAATGACCGCCGGCGCCCCCGTGGTGCGGCTACGAGACGCTCCGCCCCTCCGCTGACTCGCCGGCCCGATCGACCGGGCGACAGCCCCGCTAGGGCGTGGCGTTCTCGTTCGTCACGATGACGACAACGTTGTGGCCGCCGAAGCCGAAGGAGTTGTTGAGCCCGGCCAGGTCGCCTGCCGGCAGCGGCCGGGGCGCGTGGGCCGCGATGTCGATGGCCAGGCCCTCGTCCGGGTGGTCGAGGTTGATCGTCGGGGGCGCGACCCGGTGGTGCAGGGCGAGGACGGTGAAGATGGTCTCCAGCGCGCCGGAGGCGCCCAGCAGGTGGCCGGTCATCGATTTCGTGCCCGTGACGACCGCGCGGGAGTCCTCGCCCAGGACCGCGCCGATCGAGCGGGCCTCTGTGGCGTCGCCCTGGGGCGTCGAGGTGGCGTGGGCGTTGACGTGGGCGATGTCCGCCGCGGTCACGCGGGCGTCGGCCAGCGCTTTCTCGATCGCCCGGCGTTGCCCCAGCCCAGCGGGGTCGGGCTGGACGAGGTCGTGGCTGTCGGCGCTGATGCCGGCGCCGGCCAGCGTGCCGTAGATCCTCGCCCGGCGGGCCCGGGCGTGGCTCAGCGTCTCCAGCACGAGGCAGGCCGCCCCCTCGCCGATGACGAAGCCGTCGCGGTCGCGGTCCCACGGGCGCGAGGCTTTCTCCGGCTCGTCGTTGCGGCGGGTCAGGGCTTGCATCTGGCCGAAGGCGGCCACCGGCAGGGGGTGGAGGCAGGCCTCGGCGCCGCCGACGACGGCGACGTCGGCCCGGCCGAGGCGCAATTGGTCGAGGGCGATGGCGATGGCCTCGTTGGAGGAGGCGCAGGCGGAGACGGGGGAGTGGACCCCGGCCCGGGCCGCCAGGGCCAGGCCCAGATTGGCGGCCGGGGCGTTGGCCATGAGCATCGGGACGGTGAACGGCGAGACCCGCCGGGCCCCCCGCTCGCGCAGGGTGTCCCAGTTGGCGATCAGCGAGGACAGGCCGCCGATGCCCGAGCCGACGGCGACCAGCAACCGGTCGGGGTCGACCGGGTTGTCGTCGCCCAGCCCCAAACTGGCATCGGCCCAGGCCTCCAGGCCGGCCACGAGGGCGAACTGGGCGGCGCGGTCGAGGTGGCGGGCCTTGGCCGGCTCCATCCTCGTGGCCGGGTCGACGAGGGCGCGGGCGCCGACACGGCAGGGCATCTCTTCCGCCCACTCCTGGTCGATCCGGCTGACCCCGCTCCTGCCGGTCAGCAGGGCTGTCCAGGTGTCGGGCAGGGTCCCGCCCAGCGGCGTCGTGGCGCCGACGCCCGTGATGACAATCTCAGTCAAGGGAGACGCTCTCCTCAGGCGGGCTGGGCCTGTAGCGCCTTCTCGACGTAGGCGACGGCGTCGCCCACCGTGGCGATGTCCTGGGAGTCTTCCTCCGGGATGGCGATGCCGAAGGTGTCCTCGATGGCGTAGACGATCTCGACCATCGACAGCGAGTCGACGCCGAGGTCGTCGGCGAAGCGGGCGGCCGGCGTGATGGCGTTGGGGTCGGTGCCGGCGACGTCGTGGATGATGCCGGTCATCTGGGACAGCAGGTCGGCGGTGGGTGTCGGGGCGGACATGTCTTCTCCTTGGGTTCTCAGGGGTGTTCGGTTGTGGCGGGCGGGCGCTGGCGCGACCCGGCCCAGGTCTAGGGGAGCAGGGCGACCTGGCCGGCGTAGACGAGGCCGGCGCCGAAGCCCACCATGAGGCAGGCGGCGCCCGGCCGGACCAGGCCGTCGGCGTAGAGGCGGGCGATGGCCAAGGGGATGGAGCTGGCCGAGGTGTTGCCCGTGCGTTGGATGTTGTGGGAGACGACGACGCTGTCGGGCAGGTTGAGGTGGCGCAGCATGGCGTCGGTGATGCGGTCGTTGGCCTGGTGGGGCACGAACAGGTCGATGTCGTCGGGCGTCAGGCCCGAGGCCTCGATGACGCGGCGGGTCTGGTCGGCGACGTCGGTCATGGTCCACCGGAAGACTCTCTTGCCCTCCATGGTGGCCTTGGGCTGGATCCCTCGCGCCACGCCGTCCGGCCAGGCCAGGGTCTGCGTGATGGCGTCGGCCTGGGCCGAGTCGCCCCCCCAGACCGTCGGGCCGATGCCGGGCGTTTCGCTCGGCCCGACCACCGCGGCGCCGGCGCCGTCGGCGAACAGGAAAGCGGTCGTCCGGTCCGTCAGGTCGGTCATGTCCGACAGCCGGTCGGCCGTGACCACGAGCACGTGGCGGCTGGCCCCGGCCCGGATCAGGGCGTCGGCCTGGCCCAGGGCGTAGCAGAAGCCGGCGCAGGCCGCCGAGATGTCCCAGGCCGGCAGGTCGGGCCGACCGAGTTCGGCCGTGATCAGGCAGGCCAGCGAGGGCCACTGCTGGAAGTGCGTGACGGTCGAGACCACGACGGCGTCGAGATCGGCGGGCGTCAGACCGGCGTGGTCCAAGGCCTGCCGCGCCGCCCGCGCCGACATCACGGTGAGGGTCTCTTCTCGGGTCGCCCAGCGGCGCTCGGCGATGCCGGTGCGCTGGCGGATCCACTCGTCCGACGAGTCGATCAGCGTACACATCTCGGCGTTGTCGACCACACGGCTGGGCTCGTAGGCGCCGATTCCAAGAATGCGGGCGCCGGGGGCGCCGACGGTCGGGCGAAGGCGGACGGCGGGACGGGGTTGGCTCACGGGCGGGTCTCCTGGGGGTGAGGGCCGGCGTGGCTGGCGCAGAAGGAGCGCGCTTCGCCCAACTGGTCGGTGGTGTTGAGGGCGAAGCGTTCGACGCCGGGCAGGTCGCGCTTGGCGATGTTGGTCAGGGCCTTGGCCGGCGGGAGTTCGAGCAGGCCGGTGACCCCGAGCCGCCGCAGGGCGGCCTGGCAGCGGTCCCAGCGCACCGCGTGAGTTACCTGGAGGACCAGGCGGGCCAGCAGGTCAGCCCCGGAAGTGGCGGCCCCGCCGTCGAGGTTGGACAACACGACGGCGACCGGGTCGCCCGGCACCAGCGCGTCGACGGCCGAGGCCATGGCCGGCACGGCGGGCGCCATGAAGCGGGTATGGAAAGCGCCGGCGACGGCCAGGGGGACGGCCCGGCTGCGCTTCGGCAGGTGCTGGGGCAGTTCGGCCAACCGGTCGCGCCGGCCCCCGGCCACGATCTGCCCGGCGCCGTTGTGGTTGGCGATCTGGAGGCCGGCGGCGGCCACGGCCGCCTCGACGTCTGGGGCCTCGCCGCCGACGACGGCCGACAGGCCGGTCGCTTCGAGGGCGGACGCGGCGGCCATCTCGCGGCCACGCCGGGCGGCCAGGCCGACCGCCTCGACGGGTCCCAGGATGCCGGCCAGGCCGACCGCCGTCAGCTCGCCGACCGAGTGGCCGGCGTAGACGTCGGCGGGCGGGCCCCCGTCGAGAACGGCTCGGCCGGCCAAGAGGGCCAAGGCCACGAGCAGGGGTTGGGCGTGGGCGGTGTCGGTGATGGTGGCCTCGTCGCCGGTCGTCCCCAGCTCCGCCAGGTCGAGGCCGGCGGCCTCAGAGTCGGCGGTGATGGCGTCGGCCGCGCCGTCCAGCGTCAGCCAGTCGGCCAGCAGGCCGGGTTTCTGGGAGCCCTGACCCGGGGCGACGATCACGAGCACGTTCCTATTCTGTTCGGCGGAAGTGGCTAAGGACGGGTCGCTGGGCGATGAAGTCTCCCGGCGATAGTTGGAGGGTTCCCACAAAGAAGGCCGGTTGTCGCCACCCCGGTCGGCGAGACCTCAGCGGGACTCGTGGGGCAGCCGGGCGAGCCGGACGGCCAGGCCGAGGGTGAAGGCGTCTTGGGGGAGGTGGGGCTCCAGGCCGGTCAGCGCGGCGATCCGCCGCAGGCGGTAGCGGACGGTGTTGGAGTGGACGAAGAGGCGGCGGGCGCTGGCCTCGACCGACGAGCCCTCGTCGAGGTAGGCCGTCAGGGTGGCCAGGAGGACGTCGGGGCCGAGCAGCGGCTCGACCGCCCGGCGGATCAGGCCCGGGCCGGCCGTCTCGTCGCCCAACAGGAAGCGTTCCGCCAACAGGTCGTCCGCCGCCACCGGCCGGGGGGCGTCGGGCCGCATGACGGCCGCGCGCCAGCCGGCCACGGCGGGCCGGGCCGAGAGGTGGGCGTGGGCCAGGTCGGCCACCACCGGCCCGACCACGAGCGGGCCTGGGCCGAACGATTCCGCCATGCCGGCGAAGGCCCCCAGCGCCGCCGTCTGGTCGGTCAGGGCCTCGCCGCCCAGCACGGCCACCAGCCGGTCGGTTTGGGGCGAGGCCAGGACTCCCAGGCGAGCCTCGGCGGCCCGGCTGTGGAGGCGGTCGAGCATGAGCGGGGGGTTCTCGGGCAGGGGGCCGACGGCCACGGCCACGCCGCCGCTGGCCGACCAGCCCAGCGCGGACGCGCGGGACACGAGGTCGTCGTCGGCCTCGCCCCGCACGACCGAGTCGAGGACGAAAGCCTCCAGGCGCGTGTCCCAGTCGCCGCGCTGCTCGGCGGCCCGGGCGTAGACCTCGGCCGCCGCGAAAGCGACCGAGCGGGAGAAGTGGACCAGCGCCGTCCCCAGCAGATCCCGGTCGCCGGGCTCGAGCCGGGCCAGCTCGTGCTCGACCACGTCGATGGTCGTTTTCACCAGTTCCACGGTCTGGTGCAGGTTGATCCGGCGCGTCGCCTGCCGGGGGGCCGCGGTGAACAGCTCGACCGGCTCGGCCGGCTCTCCGGCCTCGTCGGCCACCCACGTGACGAAATGATCGATGCCGGCCCGGGCCACGAGCGTGACCCAGCTGCGGTGTTCCGCCGGCATCTGGCCGAACCAGGAGTGGCGCCGATCGATTTCGGCCAGCGTCGCCGTGGTCAAGTCGGCGGTGCGCCGGGCCAGCCGGGCCGCCAGGCGGCGCCTCTTGGCCGGGTCGGGTTCGAGGGATCGGCCACGAATCGGTTCCGGGGATGGCGCAGGACCAAGCATGCCGGCAGAATAGCTAACGGGTGGTGACCCGAGCCGTGGACGCTTCTCCTCGGCCCGTCTCGAGCCGCTCCGTGGGCCTCCCCCCAGTCCCCAAGAAAGGACACAGCGCGTGATTCCCCAAGACATCGCCGGACCCATCCTGAACGGCGTTCCCGCCAACCTGCCGGAAATCGATCCGGAGGAGACCGCCGATTGGCTGCAGTCCCTCGACGGCGTGCTGGCGGTCGCCGGCCCGGAACGGGCCCGCTACCTCATGCTGCGGCTGCTGGAGCGGGCCCGGGAGCGCCGCCTGGGGCTGCCCCACCGCACGACCACCGATTTCGTCAACACTATTCCGGCCGCTGACGAGCCCGACTACCCGGGCGACCGGGACTTGGAGCGGGGCTTCCGCCGGCTGGTGCGCTGGAATGCCGCCATGATGGTCCACCGGGCCCAGCGCCCCGGCACGGCGGTGGGCGGCCACCTCGACAGCTTCGCCTCGACCGCCACCCTCCACGAGGTCGGCTGGAACCATTTCTTCAGGGGCAAGGACCATCCCGGCGGCGGCGACCAGGTGTTCTTCCAGGCCCAGGCCGCTCCCGGCGTCTACGCCCGGGCCTACCTGGAGGGTCGCCTGCCGACGGGGCGGCTCGACGGTTTCCGCCAGCAGAAGAGCCAGGCCCCGGGCCTGCCCGCCTATCCCCACCCCAGCCAGGCGCCGGACTTCTGGGAGTTCCCGACCGCCTCGCTGGGCCTGGGCCCGCTCAACGCCGTCTACCAGGCCAGCGTCAACCGCTACCTGGAGAACCGGGGGCTGAGATCCACGGCCGAGCAGCGGGTCTGGGCCTTCGTCGGCGATGGCGAGTTGGACGAGCCCGAGGCCCGCGGCCCCATTCGGTTCGCCGCCCAGGAGGGCCTCGACAACCTCGTCTTCGTCGTCAACTGCAACCTGCAGCGCTTCGACGGACCCGTCCGGGGCAACGGCAAAGTCGTCCAGGAACTGGAGGACTTCTTCGCCGGTGCCGGCTGGAACGTCATCAAAGTGGTCTGGGGGTCGGGCTGGGACGACCTGCTGGCGGCCGACACCACGGGGGCGCTGGTCAACCTCATGAACACGCTGCCCGACGGCGATGTCGCGGCGACCCCGGGCCGGGACGGCGCCTTCATCCGGAAGAACTTCTTCGGCCTCGACCCCCGCACGGCCGCCTTGGTCGAGGACTGGAGCGACGACCGGCTCTGGCGGCTGGCCCGGGGCGGCCACGACGAGCGCAAGGTCTACGCCGCCTACGACGCCGCCACGCGGGCGACCGGCGCCCCCACCGTGGTGTTGGCCCACAGCCTGCGGGGCTACTTCCTGGGCTCCCGCCTGACGGGGCGGATGGCGACCGGTCAGATGAAGCGGCTGACCGTCGACGAGCTGAAGGATTTCCGCGACCGGCTGGAGTTGCCCATCCCCGACGCGGCCTTCGACTCCGACCCCTACGCCGCCCCCTTCTACCACCCGGGGCCCGAGGACGACCGCATCCGCTACGCCGTCGAGCGGCGGCGCCGGCTGGGCGGCTTCGTGCCCGAACGGCGGGACCGGTCCCAGCCGTTGGCCCCGCCCCGGGCGGAAGCCTACGAGGTTCTGGCCCAGGGTTCCGGCCAGCAGAAGGCGTCGACGGCCATGGCCTGGGCGAAGTGGCTCCGGGAGGTGGCCAAGGACAAGGAATTCGGCGCCCGCCTGGTGCCGATCATCGCCGACGAGGCCCGCGCCCTCGGGCTCGACCCCTTGTTCTCGACGATCAAGATCTACAACCCCCACGGCCAGACCTACACGCCGGCCGACTCGGACCAGGTGGTCTCGTACCGCGAGTCGACCGCCGGCCAGATCCTCCACACCGGGGTCAACGAGGCGGGCTCGGTGGCCGCCTTCACCGCCGTCGGTACCGCCTACGCCACCTTTGGCCTGCCCCTGGTGCCGATGTACGTCGTCCCGTCGATGTTTGGCTTCCAGCGCACCGGCGACGGCCTGTGGGCGGCCGCCGACCAGCTGGCCCGGGGGTTCGTCATCGGGACGGCCGCCGGCAAGACGGCGTCGGCCGGCGAGGGGGCCCAGCACGCGGACGGCCATTCCCCCTTGCTGGCCGCGACCAATCCGGCGGTGCGGCACTTTGACCCGGCCTACGGCTACGAACTGGCCCACATCCTGCGCCACGGACTGGAGACCATGTTCGGGCCGAAGCCGGAGAACGCGATCTTCTATCTGACGCTCTACAACGAGGCCATGGTCCAGCCGCCCGAGCCGCCCGACGTGGACGTCGACGGCATTCTGCGGGGCTTGTACCTGCTGCGGCCGGGCGACGCCACGAGCCTGACCGCCGCCCCCCGGGTCCAACTCCTGGCCTCCGGCGTGGCCGTGCCCTGGGCCCTGGAGGCGCAGCGGCTGTTGCGCCAGGACGCGGCCGTCGTGGCGGACGTTTGGAGCGTCACCAGTTGGAACGAGCTGCGTCGCGACGGCGAGGCGGCCGACGCCGACCGTCTTCGCGGCGGCCCCGGCTGGGAGCCCCACGTGGCCGCGTGCCTGAAGGGGCGCCACGGGCCGGTCGTCGCCGTCTCCGACTTCGCCCGCGCGGTGCCGGATCAGATCGCGCCCTGGGTGGCCGAGGACTTCTCGTCGCTGGGGGCCGACGGCTTCGGTTTCTCCGACACGCGTCCGGCGGCCCGCCGCTGGCACCGCCTCGACGCCCCCTCGATCGTGGTCAAGGTCCTCCAGCGACTGGCGGCGACCGGCCAGATGGACGCCGAGGTCCCCCCCCAGGCCTACCGCCACTACCGTCTCGACGAGGTGCCCGCAGTGGCCGGGAAGGCGGACGCGACGGTCTGAGGCCGCGTCGAGTGTCTCTTCGGCGACGTCGGCGAGGAGGGGCTTGGCCGGAAAGGCCGACGCGACGCTCTGAGGCGGGTTGGCCCGACTGCCGGCGGGGCCGGGGCGCCACCTTTCGGGCGGCGGTTCCTCCGGCCAAGGCCCGGCCGGTCCGCTGACCGCAGTCCGGCGACGGAGTCGTCCGGGGCCGTCGCGCCTCGGTCTTGGCCTGCTCGAAATCGGTCTACCCCAGGGCGGTCGCATCCCCTAGGCTGGGAGTGAATAGGTGAGCCAGCCGAAGCCAGCGACGCGGGAAGGAGGACGGTGTGGCCAGCGCAGGGTCCGACGCCGGGGGCGACAATTCCGGCGTCGTCCAGTTCGGGTTGACAAGGGGTCTGGTCGTCGAGGAACTGGGCTGGGACGATGATGTGGACGAGGCGTTGCGCGAGGCGATCATGGAAGTGATCGACGGGGACTTGGTCGAGGAGTCGGACGAGGCGGTCGACGTCGTGTTGCAGTGGTGGCGGTCGGACGACGGCGATGTCGTGGACTGCCTGGTCGACGCCCTGACCGACCTGTCCGACGCGGGCTGCGTCTGGTTGTTGACGCCGAAATTCGGCCTGCCGGGGCACGTCAGCCAGGCGGACGTGGCCGAGGGCGCCGTCACGGCGGGGCTGTCGCTGACCTCGACCGCGCTGGTGTCGCAGGACTGGCTGGCGCACAAACTCGTGCGTCCGAAAGGCCATCGGCGCTGACTTGTCGCCCACCACGCGGTGCGACAGTCTAGGAGCGCCCCCGTGACCGCTGCGTCGCCGGGTTCACGAGGGGCGCCGGTCGGTGGGCGCGGGCGTGACGTGCGCGGGGGCCCGGCTGCCGGGTCGTGGCGCCGTCTTGGGGCGCATAGCTCAGTTGGTCAGAGCACCTCCCTTACAAGGAGGGGGTCGGCGGTTCGAGCCCGCCTGCGCCCACTCGCTCGGGGGGAGTCTGCTCGCCTTCGGCTCGCCGGACTCGCTCGTCCTTGCATTCCTGGGGGATAATCCCCCAGACCCCCTTACCTCGGTTCTTCTGATTGCCAGTCGTCATGGATGTCGAACTTCCGGAGGTGAAGTCCACCAAGGTCTCCGGACGAAAACCAATCCCAAATTGTTTCGCCTGGATACCGCTTCAGACCACAGACGGGAGCGACGGGAGGGTGGACAGGCTGCGGGCCGTCAGGGCCCGGCCGCCGCGGCGGCGGCGAAAGCCAGGTCGGCCGAGTCGGCGGCGGTGTGCCAGTAGGCCGTCGGCATGAGGCTGGGCGACGCCGGCGGCGCCGACGAGGTCTGGACCGGGGTCGACGACGATGGCGGCGGGTTGCCCATGATCACGTTGAGGTTCTTCCAGTCGCCCCGGCGGAGCCATTGCGACGAGCCGCCACGACTGGCCAGCTTGTCGTACTGGGCCTGGACGGAGTCCTGGAAACCCTGCAGCGTGAGCGCCTTGTTGTAGAAGATCTGCTGCATTCGTTTCAAATTCACGCCGGGTCGCATGCTGATTTTCTTGTGGTTGTCCTTGGCGTATTGCTTAACGCTGGTCCCGTCCGGCAGAGTCCCCAAGAACAAGGCCTTCATCACCACTTGGCCACAGTTCCTCGTGAAAAGCCGGTATTCCTGATTCGTCACTCCCATCTTCTTGTACAACAGTTTCAGGTGGAGCGGTCCCGAGAGCGAGGCGTCATACTCGGCTTTCAAGTCCATCGTTTGCTGGAGCGAGGCCGTGAAGTCTCCCTTGATATAAACGCTCTTGAAGTAGGGTTTGCCATGGCTGGCCGGGTCGGCGTCGCTGCGATTGGCGCCGAAGTCCCACAGGTAGTGATTGACCGCGTCCATGTCTCGGAAGATGCTGGTATCTGTCACCTTCATGACCTCGACGTCGTCGCCCCAGAAGAAGAAATACCAGTCGTCGTTGGCGTCTTGGAAGAAAGCACTCATGTGGTCGAGCTTGCCGATATTGGTGTAGTCGACGATCTTGTTGATCAGGATGGCGTCGAGGCCGGTCGGGTCGACATACGCCACGGGATTGTCCTCGCCGTAGACGTACGAACTGACACCGCTGCGCGTCGGGCCCTGCGACACCCAACGGGAGACTTGGGGCCCGCCGGGATAGGGCGCGGTGTCCTGCCGGTTGCGCTCGATCTCCGCCGCCGGGTCGGGAGACAGGAAGCGCCGCCTGGCGCTGTCGTAAACCCGGGCGCCGGCCTCGTAGAGGCCCAGTGTCGGGTCCCAGTCATAGCCGGCGTAGCTCGTGGCCACGTCGAGCGTCCGTCCGCCCCACGACAGCGAGCCCGAAGAACTCGGCGCGCCCCACTCGTCGTAGCCGACACTGCTCACCACCTGGCCGGCCGCGTCGGTCATGCCCACGGTCGAGCCCTGCCGGTCATGGTGGTAGACGAAGGTCGCCGCGTTGCGCTGGGAGGCTGAGCCGGTCGCCGCCGGCGCGGAGACGTCGACCGCCAGCCGGTCGACCCCGTCGGTGTAGCGGTAGGCCAGGCCGTTCGAGGCGGTGGCCGCCAAGTCCGCCAGCAGCGGGCTGGAGTAGTCGACCGTGAACGCCCAGTTGGTGTTGGCCTGGCCGGCGGCTTGCTCAGTCCGGCCGACCAGGGCGCCCAGGCTGTTGTAGCGGTAGACGCTGCGGCGGCCGTCCGGCCCCACGCCTTGGGCCAGGCGGTTGGTGCCGTCGAAGGAGTACCGCGTGACGCCGGCTCCCGGGCCGGTCGGGGTCACGCCCTTGGCGGCTTGGTCGTTCACCTCGACGAGATTGCCCCGTCGGTCGAACGTGTTGATCCATTTTTCTCTCGTCTTGCCCTTGGCGTCGATGACTTGCCCGCCGGTCTGCTGGTTGAGGCTGTTGTACGTGGTGGTGGTGGTCGTGGTCTGCTTGGCTTTGGTGCCGGTGGAGTCCTTGACGAGATTGCCCACCGTGTCGTAGGAGTAGGTCTCCTGCGTTCCCGAGACCCGGTCTTGGCGGCTGGTCAGACGGTTGAGGGCGTCGTAGGTGAAACTGTTCTTCTCCTTGGGCCCCGCCGGGCTCTCCCGGGCGAACTCCCAGGTCAGATTGCCTTGGGCGTCGTAGCTGTACTCGTACTTCAGATCCAATTTGGTCTTCCCCGGCACGTCGTCGAGGACTTGCGTCAGCCGCCCGGCCCGGTCGTAGGTCCGCTGCTCGCGACGACCGTTGGGGTAGCCGATGCTGGTGAGCTGGCCCGCCGCGTCATAGCCGTAGGTCGTCGCGCTGCTGGAGGAGGCGGAGGCGGGCTCCGGCGCGGCCGGCGGCGGGGACGGGGGGCTGACCGGGGCGGCGTTCGGGGAGAGGCTGAGCCAGGGACCGCCGAGCAGGCGGAGGCTGTCCAGGAGGGAACGGATCGCGGCGGGAAGGGCGCTCAACCCGCTAGGGACCGGCGAGCTGGGCGCGGCGCCGGCCGCTTGAGGACTGCCCGTCACACTCGTGAGCTGAGACAGGGTGTTGTAGCCCTTGGTGACTGTGCTGTGGTCGGGGTAGGTCAGACGAATCTGGTTGCCGACGGCGTCGTAGTCGTAGCGCGTGGTCTGCCCCGACTGGTCGGTGACCGAGGTGAGGCGGGACAACAGGTCATAGGCAAGGCTGAGGTGCCCGGTCCAGTCGTCGGCCACGACGAGATTGCCGGACTCGTCGTAGCTGAAACGGGCGGTCAGTTCGGGCGCGCCGGTCCCGGCGGCGCGGATGTTGACCTGCTCGGGCAGATTGCGCGGGTCGAAGCTGGTCGTCGTGGTGAAACCGTCGGCGTCCACAGTCTCGGTCAGGTTGCCGAAGGCGTCGTAGGTGTTGGTGGTGACGTTGCGCTGGGCGTCCACCGTCGTCGTCAGCAGGCCCCGCCGGTCGTAGGTGTACAGCGTGATCTGCCGTTCGTCGACGCCTGCTTGGGCGTCGACCCGATGGGTCTCTAGCCGCGTCAGTTGGTTCATGGCGTCGTAGGCGAACGTGGTGACGGTGCCGGCGGCGTCCGTGATGGCGACGATGTTGTCGTTGCCGTCGTAGGCGTACGACGTGGCGTGGCCGTTCTTGTCGGTCGCCTTGAGGACCCGGCCCAAGGCGTCGTAGGAGAATCGCTCGGTGGCGCCCAGCGGGTCGGTGACGCTCGTCACCTGGGAACCGCCGTCGTAGGTGTAGCGGGTCACGCGGCCGAGGGGGTCGGTCGCGGTCAGGCAATTGCCCAGTTTGTCGTAGGTGTAGGACGTGGTGTGGGACTGGCCGTCCGTGACGGACGCGACCCGCCCGGTCGGGGTGTAGGAGTAGCGCGTGACCGCGCCGTTGGCGTCGGTCTGGCTGACCAGCCGGTCCAGGCTGTCGTAGTCGAACCGGGTGTCGTGGCCGAGGGCGTCCGTCACGCGCACGGCCCGGCCGTCGGCGTCGTACTCGGTCGCGGTGACGCCGCCGCGGGCGTCGGTCAACTTGGTCGGGCGACCGTCGGCGTCGTACTCCTGGCGGGTCGTCCGGCCCAGCGCGTCGGTCGTGGCGACGAGCCGGTTGAGGCCGTCGTACTCGTGCGTCAGGCTGTTGCCGCGGGCGTCGGTTTCCCTGATCACGTTGCCGTTGGGATCGTAGGCCAGGCCCGTGGTGTAGCCCTCGGCGTCGGTCGTGCTGACGAGGCGGTCCAGCTCGTCGTAGCCGTAGCGGATCGTGCCCAGCTCACCGGGGTTGGTCACGGCCGTGATGTTGCCGTCGGCGTCGTGCTCGAGGCTCCGGGTGAAGCCATTGGGGTCGGTCACGGCGACCAGTTGGTTCTTCGCGTCGTAGGCGTAGGACGTCACGCCGCCCGCCGCGTTCGTCACGGTCAGCACATTGCCGTTGGCGTCGTAGGTGGTCGTGGCCCCGCCGCTGGCGACCGGCCGGCCGTTCTTGTCGTAGGCCGATTCGGCCACGCCGCCCGCCGGGTTGACCTGGCGGGTCATCCGGCCGTTCTTGTCGTAGACGTACGACGTGGCGGCGCCCGCTTCGTCGACGGTCTTGACCACGTGGCCGGCGGCGTCGTAGGCGCTGGTCGAGGTGGTGCCGTCCGGGTGGGTGACCTTGGTCTGACGGCCCAGGGCGTCGTAGCTGTAAGCGGTTTCGTGGCCGAGCGGGTCGACCGAGGCGATGAGGCGGCCCAGAGCGTCGTAGGTCGACCGGGTCCGGGCTTGCCCGGGCGTGACGGTCTCGACCACGTGGCCGTCGGCGTCCCAGGCGCGCTGATCCGTTTGGCCGAGCGGGTTCGTGCTGGCGATCTGCTGGTTCTCGCCGTCGAAGGCGTAGGTCCAGGTGTGGCCGTTCTTGTCGGTGGTGGCCACGAGGTTGCCGGCCGCGTCGTACTGGTAGGTCGTCGACTGCCCCAGGGCGTCGGTCTCCCGGGTCAGGCGCCCCAAGAAATCGTAGGCGTAGGTGGTGGTGAAGCCCCGGCCGTTCGTCAGCGAGGCGACGCGGCCGCGGGCGTCGTAGGTCGCCGTGGTGACGGTGCCGTCGGGCGCGGTCACGCTCAGCGGGTCGCCCTCGGCGGTGTAGCCGAACGAGGTCGTGTTGCCCCGCCGGTCCGTCAAGCCCGTGATCCGTCCCTGGGCGTCGTAGCGGAACCGGCTGACCGTCCCCTCGGGGTCGACGCTGCTGGCGACGAATCCGCGGTCGTCGTAACCGTACGATTGGACGAACCCGTTCTTGTCGGTCAGCGCCACGAGTTTGTTCTGCGCGTTGTAGTCGTAGCGCGTGATATACCCCTGGGAATCCGTGGTCTGTTGGCGGGTCCCGTCAGGGTCGACGTCGTAGTCTTCCCGGTGGCCCAGCGCGTCGGTCGTGCTGAGATGACGACCGCCGGGGCTGAAGATGTAGGTCGTGCTCTGGCCGGCGGCGTCGGTGTCCTTGATCACGCGACCGGCGGCGTCGTAGTCGTGGGTCGTGGTGTGGCCGCCGGGATCGGTTTCGCTGAGAACACGGCCGGCGGAGTCGTAGGTCGAGGACCACGTCCGGTTCAGGCTGTCCGTGCGCTTGAGGCGGTCGCCTTGTGAATTGTAGGCGAACGTCGTCCGATTTCCCCGGCCGTCGGTCTGCTCGGTGACATTTCCCTGGGAATCGACCTGGTAGCTCTGGTCGACGCGCTCGTGGCCCGATGGATCTTGGCTGGTCACGGCCACGAGCTGATTGTCGCTGTTGTACGAGCGGAGTTCCTCGGAGCCGTCGGGATAGACAGTCCTCGTGATATCGCCCCAGCCGTCGTACTCGAAGCGGGTGGTTCGCGCCAGGCGATCCGAGTAGGCCACGAGGCGTCCGGTGGCGTAGCTGTAGGCGCGCCGGCCGGCGGCGTCCTGGATGCTCGTGACCTCGAAGTCAGGGTCGTAGGAGAAGGTCACCGTGGCGCCGTCGGCGTAGGTGACAGTGTTCTGCCGGGCGGCGGTGTCATAGGACAGCCGCACCGCGCCCTCGCCCGCCAGGAATTGTTCGGTCACGCGGCCGAGGCCGTCGAAGGCCTGTTCTTGAAAAACGACGCCGCCGACATTGCGTAGCTGGGCGAGGTGCCCCGCCGTGTCATAGACGTAGCGGTACTCGTCGCCGTCGCAGTCGGTGAAGGAGACCAGGCGGCCGGACTCGTCGTAGCCGTAGCCGACGCGCCGGCCGGCCGAGTCGGCCACGGCGCTGATCCTGTCACCGGTGTAGCTCAGCGTCAGCCGACCGCTCCGGTTGGTCACGGAGTCGAGCCGGCCGTCTTGGTATCCGAGTGTCGTGACCTGCCCGTTGAGCTGCGCAATGCTGGTCAGCCGATTGGCGGAGTCGAAGTGGTACTGGGTGCGATCGGTGTCGGTCACCAGGCGGGCGCCGGGGGCGCCGTCCAGGGCGAAGTCCGCGCGGGCCGGCCGGGCGATGGAGCCGTTCGCGGTCACCGGGAAGACGACGCTGTAGCCGTCGGGCAGGTCGAGGGTGACCGACCCGGCAGCCTCGACAAGGCGATAATCGAAATTGTGGTGCCAGCCGGGGCCGAGGCTGCCGTCGCCCAAGGCCAGAGAATTGTAGGAGCGCGTGAAGGACAATCCGGGGGCGCCGACGAGTTCCAGGTCCAGGCTGCTCCGAGTCAAGGCTCCCGTGACGGCGTCGACGCCGACGAGAGGTTGGACGTCGGTCAGTCGGGGATTGTGGAAATAGGGATGGCCGCTCAGCGTCGGCGCCGGGGCCGACTCCGGGCCGCGCGGTTGTGCGACCGGATCCAGGTCGGGCGCCCCGGCAGGTTGTTGATTGGCGTCGAGCAAGAAAGGCGAGGGCGAGGGCGGCGGCGTGGCGCCGGGCACCGGATCTTTCGCCAGGGCCGGCTGGGGCATCGCCCAGCTAACAGACACGGCGAGGGCGACCCACGGCAGAATCATTCGGCGTGCCAGTCGGCTCAAGGCCCGGCCCGGCCGGCCCGGCGGCGGCGAACCGCTCCCGGGGCCTCGTCGCGCCAGCCGAAGAAACGAAGGTCCGACAGGCGGCTGACCGTGGGAACCTGGTTGTGGACAGCGTGACACGATGCGGCACTCCTTGTCGTCGGGGCGTGACTCAACACGACGCCCGGCAACTTGGGGAGACTGGAGGTGAGAGATTCTGGTTCTGCTGCAGAGAGCCGGTGGGGCGCAGGGCGAGGTGGTCGGAATTTTACAGCGCGACCGGTCGACGCGCCATGGCCGTGACCGGATTGTGGCACCAGGGCACCCGGGACAATCCCGCGTGGGCGCCGCGCCGACGGCCCAGGGCTGCCGCGCGACGCCCCGCGGTCGAGGCAGTGGTCGGACCCAGGCTCCTGAGCCGGACTCGCGACGGGTCCGGCGCGGGGGAGTGATGGGTGGCGGTCGGCGCGGTCCAGCCCCGGACCGGCGGCCCGTTGGGCCAAAGGCCTCAGAAGGCCGGTTCGTAGACCGTGATGGCGCCGGGCCGGGCGGGATCGGCGGCGGCGCCCAAGCCGGGGACGAGGCGCTGGAAGTGCTCGCTGGCCATGTGCCGGTCGAGGGCTTCTTGGCTGGCCCATTCTTCGATCACGGTGAGGTGCAACGGGTCGGCCGTGTCGCGGAACAGATCGTAGGCCAGGCAGCCCTCGTCCTTCGCCTTGGTCTCGGCCACGAGTTCTCGGGCGACATCGAGGAAACTGTCGACGGCCTCGGGGCGGACGTGGTTGTCGGCGACGACTCGGATGCTCATGGTGTCCTCTCGGTCGGGGTGGGGTCGGCCCGGCTCGGGGCGGACCGCGTTGGCCCCTGGACCGTAACACAGGACGGGGCCGGGCCCGTTCGGCGTGGTTGGGGGATCGCCGGACTCAGGGCAGCGGTGTCCCTGGGCATGGCGGCCCGTTCGGCGTGGTTGGGGGATCGCCCCTTGGGCGACGGTGTCGGAGCGCGGCCTGGCAGTCGTGGGCCGGCCACAGCGGGTCACCGCCCTCAGGCGACAGTGTCGGACCGGTCGAGGTAGTGGGTCAGCGCGACGGTGGCGGGTGGTTGGGCGGCCGGGTCGGGGTCGAGGTTGAACGCCCAGTCAGCCGTGGCCGGGGCTAGGTCGCTGCCCAAGGCGTTCTGCCCCGTGACCGTGACGGTGGTGTCGGCCACGTTGGGGGCGTAGCGCAGGACCAGGCACCACGGCTGGGTCACGGTCGTGCCCGGGGGATAGGGCGCGTCCGGCGGGGCCAGCGCGATGACCCGGCCGGCGGCGTCGGTGGCCGGCGAGGGGGGATCGTCCCCAGCCGCGGGCGTGCAGCCGGCAGATCCCACGGGGAAGACCACGACGGTGGAACGGGCCAGGAAGGAGCCGGCGGCGAATTGCGGCGCCGCCACGTCGTAGCTCAGCCCATAGGGGCCGACGGCGGTGGCGACGACGTCGAAGGGCAGGGCGATGGCCTGGTCCGGGGAGGCCATCAGCGCCTCCGCCTCGGCCGGGCCGACGTCGAAGCCCACACTGTCGGCAGGGTCGGTGGCGGCGTCGGCCCGACCGTCGTAGTCGACGGCGAAGCCGACCGTGGCGGGGACGACCGTCACTTGGTCGCTCGGCCTGGCGACCGACCACAACGCCCCGGCCGAGGGCACGACCAGGACCGCCAGGCCCAGCCACAGCGCGACCAGGCCTGCGCGCCTCCGGCTGATCGCCCTCAGCGGGCGCGGCAGGGCGGAGGAGGCGAGGCGGGCGCGCCGGGGTATGGCGCGCGCCGGCGTCGGGGGTTTACGGATCATCGGCGAATCCCGTTCCCCGGCGGACTTGCTCGGCGTCGAGGACCAGCGAGCCCAGCGCCAGCCGCGGCGTCAGGGCGGCCGGACTGGTCGGGTCGGCGTAGAGCGGGTCGCCGGCCGGCGCCGTCACGGTGATGACGACCAGCCAGTCGGCCGGCGCGGTCCCCACCAGCCCGTCGACGGCCAGCGGCTCGCCTAAGGCGGCGTCGCCGCTGGTGGGGGCCACCTGGTCGCCGTCGGCCGACGTCAGGTGCCAGCTCGAGGTCAGGCCGTTCGGCGGGCTGCTCCAGTCGAGCCGCAGTTGGACCGCCAGGTTGTCGCCGCGGAAGTCCCCGGTCACGGCCTGTGTGATGACCAGGCTGTCGCCCGGACTGATCACCGACTGGCTCAGGCTGGCCGAGTCGGCGCCGTGCTCGCCGGTCGTCGGGTTCAACCAGGACAACTGGCCGAGGCTCAGGCTGAATTCGCCACTGGCGAGGACGACCAACGACTGGGTCTGCGAGTCGAACCAGCCGGCCTGCGCCGGGAGCCCCAGGAGGGCCGCCACGGGCAGGGCCAGCAGGCAGGCCGCCAAGCGGCACAGGCGGGGTCGGGCCTGGCGGGCCCGGTCCAGGGCGCGAGCCGTCCGACGCTCCCTCCGGCAGCCCGCCGCCCCCGGGCGGGCGAGCCGGTCGACGGCGTCGTCGGCGACGCTGATCGGGGCGACTGGCGGCCCGCTGCGGTCGGGCCGGTTCACGGGGCCACCCCCTGGCCCAGGCAGCCGAAGGTCTGCCCCGGGGCGAGGGCGGGGATCGGGTCCGGGCAGACGATCTGGACCGAGGGGTCGGAGTGGCTGACGAGGATGTGGTCGACGCCCTGGCCCTGGGCGGTCAGATAGTCGGCGGCCGTGCCGGCCTCGGTGTAGGTCACCGTGTAGGTCCACCAGATCGGGGTCTGGGGCGCCAGCCGGGAGCCGTCCTGCACTTCGGTCGCGCCGGCGGCGCCCGACAGGATGTCGTCGTAGGTGGCGTCCGGCGGCACGTCGATCCAGGCCCTGGCCTCGACGGCCAGTCGCGAGTCGACCGTGGCGACGGTGACCGTCTGGGCGGGGATCAGCAGGCCGTCGTACTGGGGGTCGGCCGAACTGACCGTCAGGCTCAACAGGCCGTCGCCGGCGCCGAGCGGGGCCGGCGCGCTGATCGAGACGGGGCCGGACTGCCGCGTCCCCGCCGGGACGAGATAGGCCGGCGCCGGGTCGAAGCGGAGTCCGGCCAGTTCGCTGGGCGGGGTGATCGAGATCGTGATCACCGCGCTGGGCAGCGGGGCGGCGGGCTGCAGGCTGATCGAGGAGGAAAAGGCCCCGGCGCCGGCCCCGCCGGGCGTGCCGTCGCTCAGGACGGCGGCCGGGTCGGGCGCCAGCAGCGGGTTGACGAAGGCGACGGAGTTGTCGGTGTCGGGGGTGGGGCCGGTGGTCGACGCCAGGTTCGGCAGGCTGGTCCCGGTCAGGTTGGCGACGCCGGCCGGCAAGGAGAGTTGGATGACGCC
>JGI20166J26741_11570029_pt1 | contig 23905 bp, 21 predicted proteins | sample TergutCu122P5_FD_26741 | JGI IMG/M metagenome (IMG submission 26741)
ACAAGTGACATTCGGTTCAGGAATCTCATAGTCTCGAAAAAATGTCCCTAATTCTTTATTTGGCACTCCATGAAAAGAGACTAAAATATCTTTTTTAATATAGGCAAGTGCATCATCCCAACTTCTTTTATTGAAAGCCTGAATTGTTGAATTTTCTGCCAATGGTTGTTTGATCAATGCTTGTGGAAATAATTCAATTTCTTTTTTATTGACCGATTCACCATTTCGTACTTTGATCATGGCGATTTTTGTAATATAACTGGAACGGTAATGATTATAATCCAATTGAAATGCAGTAAAATTTATTGACATGTCATTGGTTCCGAACGAATGAGTGATTGTTTATACTTCCAACAAAATAACCGGTCACTAATGTTCCCGGCTGTTGTTTTAAAACAATCGCCCCGACGACGATTTTTCGCGATCATTACCGTTTGCGTTCACAATTTCATTCCGCACCGCATCAGGCAACATAGCCAGGAACTCATCTTCCGACAGGACGCGAATACCCAATTCATTCGCTTTTTGCAATTTTGAACCGGCGTCTTCGCCCGCGACGACGTAGTCGGTTTTTTTCGAGACGCTTTTTGTCGCGTGGCCGCCATAATCCTTGATCTTCTGTTCGATCTCGTCGCGTTTGAAATGCACGAGTTCACCTGTGAACACAAAGGTCTTACCCGCGATTCCCTCGCTTACGCTACTGGCTCTGGTTGTTGCGTCCATTGAAACGCCGACCGATTTGAGGTCGGCAATGACCGCCGCGCCGGTTTCACTTTGAAAATACTCGCTAATCGACTTGGCTATGTCTGTGCCAATTGTTGGAACGTGTGCAATTTCTTTGGCACTGGCTTGCATAAGCGAGTCGATATTCTGAAAATGTTTTGCAAGTTCGTCGGCGGTTTCTGCTCCTACGTTTTCAATGCTTAAAGCGTGCAACAACCGCGAAAGTCCACGATCTTTGCTTTCCTCTATGGCCGCGACGAGTTTTTTCGCCGATTTTTTGCCCATCCGTTCCAGTGATGCAACCTGATATTCCGTCAATCGGTATAAATCACCGAAAGTCTTCACGAGCTTTCCATTAACAAGCTGCGCAACAATTTCATCACCAAGTTCATCAATATCCATTGCTTTACGGCTGGCAAAAAACAGAACTCGCTCGCGCACTCGGGCTGGACAATCAAAGTTTTTGCAGGAGATGTTAATGGCTTTTATCAAATGTTCGTGGCATTTGGGGCATTCGGAACATTCAGAGCATTGATTTTTCGTCCAGTTAATAAAAGTACCAATACGGTCTTTCGATATTTTTAATTTTGCATGACATTCAGGACACTTAAAAATCCGGTATTCGCCGCATTTCAGGCATATCTTGTCTCTGGCAAGAGGGCATTCGGGCCAGCATTTTGGACATTCAAATCTTGTATAAGGAATATAAACATAGTTTTCATCTTGCCTCAATTTTTTGTCGAACTCCGAACATTTAATATTCGTACAACTGATGGCAACATCGTGCATAAGTTTTTTATTGCACTTGGGGCAATTCGGTAGGATTTCTTTCTTCGTTTTCTCATTTTCTACTTTTTGTGCTGGTTGCGCGATACCATAATTGGAACATTTAATATTCATGCAACGGGCGTACACAGATTGTGTAAGTTTAACGCTCGATAATTTATCGCCGCACTTGGGGCATTTTGGCAGCGCAACATGACATTTAGGGCATTTAAAACTCAAACGTCGGAATTTACCGCCACCTTCGTCTTTCGAGAGCTTTTCGCTACACTCGGGGCAATCGTCCGGGAAGCTGAACTCCGGCAATTTTTTCGTGCGACGGTTTCGCTCGACCCGGACGATGTGTGGGATGATCTTGCCTGCCTTTTCGACAACCACGTAATCGCCGACGCGAATGTCTTTGATTTTGATATACGTATCATTATGCAAACTTGTCCGCGAAACGACGGTTCCGGCAATGGTGACCGGCTCCAGTTCGGCGACCGGCGTGACCGTGCCCGTCTTGCCGACTTGCAGGGTAATCGCGTTGAGCCGCGTGACGGCCTCGTATTTCTCGAACTTGTACGCAACAACCCAACGCGGGCTTTTCGCCGTACTGCCGAGCCGCTCGCGTTGTGAAAAACGATTGACTTTCAGCACAAGCCCGTCAATTTCAAAGTCGAATTCGTGCAGATTTTCGACGAACGCTTCGCAAAAAACGACCGCCTCGTCGAAGGTCTCAAACTTCCGTACGTTCGGCACGACCGGGATTCCGGCATGTCGCAGTTCGTCGAGAAATCCCATTTCGTTGTCGGCGTGCAACCCTTCGACCATCCCGACACTGTGTGCAAAAAACCGGAGCGGCCTCGCGGCGCAAATTTTCGGGTCGAGCTGCTTGACGCTCCCCGCAACCAAGTTGCGCGTGTTGGCGTAAACCGTTTCCCCTTTCGACGCCTGCTGCTCGTTGAGCTTTGCGAAGTCGGTGTTGGTCATATAGATTTCGCCGCGCACTTCGAGCAGTTCCGGAAACGCATTTTCCGCCGATTTTCCCGTTAAATTTCCGGTCAATTGGAGCGGCACGTCCCGGATTGTCCGCACATTGCCCGTGATGTCGTCGCCTCGCAAGCCGTCGCCGCGAGTCAACGCCTGCACAAGCCGCCCGTTTTCATAAATCAGCGTCGCGGCCACGCCGTCGACCTTCGGCTCGACCACCCATTCGACCGGCTCGTCCGGCAGGTGTTTTTGCACCCGTGCGGCAAAGTTTTTCAACTCAGCAATGTTGTACGTGTTTTCGATCGAGAGCATCGGCACGCGATGCGGCACCGTTTCAAAGTCGCCGAGCAGTTTGTCGCCGATCCGTTGCGTCGGGCTGTCCGGCGTCACCAGTTCCGGGTGATCGTGCTCCAGTTTTTTGAGACGTTCGAGCAATAAATCGTATTCCCGGTCAGGAATCACCGGCGCGGCCTCAACGTAATACCGCCGGTCATGTTCCCGGATTTCCGTTTTCAATGTTTCGATTTGTTCTGTCGGTGTGGTCATGTCTATTTCGTTTTGAAATATGTTTTAGTATTACAGCGCAATCAAACAATCACAACACGTTTTATCATAACAATTTACTTCGGATTTTTTGTCCACAGATGACACAGATTTTCACAGATGATTTTCAAAATAAAAAATCTGTGTTCATCTGTGAAATCTGTGGATAAAAACAAATGACCTTTGGTGAGTTTTGAACGTCGATCTTCGATCGACCGCTAAAATGGTAAAATCTCTATCAAAATGGTAAAAATCCCTATCAAAATTGATCACGTTACGATTGAAAGTCACTATTTTTTCAATTGACGACATTAATCGGCTTTCCGTCGAGAAAGGCTTGCAGGTTGGCGGCAACTTGTAGCATGAGGCGCGAACGGGCTTCGATGGTTCCCCAGGCACTGTGCGGCGTGATGTAACAGTTTTTTGCCGACAACAACGGATTCGAAGCCGGCGGCGGTTCCTTGACCAAGACATCAAGACCCGCTCCGGCGATTCGGCCTTCGTTGAGTGCTTCGGCAAGTGCCGCTTCGTCGATCAACGGCCCGCGCGCGGTGTTGATCACCCAGGCGGTCGGTTTCATCAAGGCAATCCGTTCGCGCGAAATCAGACCTCGATTCGTCTCGGTCAGCGGACAGTGAAGCGACACGACATCACTTTCCGCGACCAGCGTTTCCAGGTCGACAAATTTGACAACTCCTTCCAACAGGGGATTTAATACTTCGTAACCGCAAGGTTTTTCAAGGTTCCCGGCGGTTTTGCAGCGACTCGGTGAATAAGCGATGATGTGCATTCCGAATGCGCTCGCAATTTTTGCCGTCGCTTTGCCGATCTCGCCGAAACCGACAATGCCGAGCGTTTTCCCGCCAAGTTCAACCATAGGAGCCAAACGATAGCAGAAATCATCACATTTGACCCAATCGCCGCGGCACACCGAATCGACATGCAGGCTTAAATGAAAGGATAAATTGAGTATATGTGCCATGGCAAGCTGTGCGACCGAAGCGGTACTGTATTGCGGAACGTTCGTGACGGTGATTCCGAACTCCCGCGCCGCATGAAGGTCAACGACATTCACCCCAGTCGCCTGCACTCCAATGTATTTCAGGTTTGGCATTTGCGCCAACGTGTCCCGCATCAGCACCGTTTTGTTGGTGAACACCGCCAGCGCATCGGCTGCCCGCACCGGAATTTCGGGAATCGGAGTCATCCGATAAACCGTCAGATCCCCGATTTTCCGGAGTGTGTCCCATTCCAAGTCGCCAGGATTCAACGCCTGACCGTCCAGAACGACAAGCGGAATTCTCTGTTTTTCTTTCATTTCTGTCAATTTTCTTCCCTGTCGATAAAATTCTTTCCGTTTCCTTGTCTTACTTTTTGTATCCATTTACAGTTTTATTTTTTGACGCGAACCATACGAAAACTACGCGAAAAAACACTAAAATTTCATGATTTTTCGTCTGTTTCGTGCTAAAATCCTGCCAAGGCGTGAACGATTCACTATTTTTTACTGCGCGGAGGCGGCAACGGCGCGGCAAGCAACCGCAAAAATTTCAGAAGCAGCCATGCCGGAATGAGGATCAGCAGCATGTAAGGGATCAATTTCGGCCGGATGATCACGCCGGCGAAAATGATGAATCCGACAACGGCAAACCACTTGGGAATTTTCACAAGGTCGTCCCATGCCAACCAGGCAAGTCCCGTGAAAACAGCCGAACGAATACAGGCATCGCGGACCCCTTCCCAGCGTTCGAAGTGTCCGGTCGCATGGATCACCAGGACAATGCCGAAAAGAATCAATGTGATGATACCGAGCAGTTGACGTCGTAGTTTGTCGCTCATCTGTTGTCGAAACGGAAAAAGAGATTGAAAAGCCCGATATTGTGGTGGCGGAACAAAATGCACAACGCTTCTACGGCTGCCGGCTGCGCCGAAATATGAAAATTTCGTAAAAAAGGGTGTTTTGTTCATTTCGGCGAGACCGGCGATTCACCGTATACACTCATTTTTCCGTTCCAGCACAATAAGTATTGAAAAAGCCCGGAAGTTACGCTTCACTTCCGGTTCCGGCCGGAGCCCGCTTACGAAATCAATCGTATCAACGACCCGCTTCCTTTTTTTCCTCTTTGAGAACCAGCACGGGACAATGGGACAGGCGGACAACCCGGTCGGTGGTCGAGCCGAGCAGCAGCCGATGCAACATACCGCGTCCCTGGGAGGGGATGACGATCAAACCGGCCTCGATTTCTTTGGCGTAATTGGCGATTTCATGGCCGGCATTGCCGGGCAAAACCTCAAAAGACAAATCGCCGCATTGATGTTGCTCAAGAAATTCACCCACAAGTTTTTTAACCTGTTCCAGCCGCGACGTTTCGTCAATGGTCACCCAGGCCGTTTCCGGGGCGATCGCGTCAATAATCGGCAGAACGTGCAACACGCGAATCAACCTACGGTCGGAGACCAACTGGCCGGCGACCTCGAACGCCCGGAGTGAAAACTCCGACATATCGGTCGGAACCAAAACAATGCGATCTTTCAGCCATGTCATTTATTTCACCCTCATCAAAAAATGGTTATACCGCAGTCGGCAGGAACGGCAGCCTTCGGCCTTGCGCAACCGCCCTGCATTGCAGAGTTTCCGCATTCAGCCTCAGAAATTTCTCACCGTTTTGAATATACATGGATTCATAAACAAACATACACCATATTTGATCGCGATGAAAAAACTCCCTCAGGAAATTTTTACATCAGTTCAATAAAAATTTAACAAACAAAAATCGAATCAGTTATGAAAAAGGTCTTCGTCGGAGAGGATGGCGACCTGATTTTCCTGCAACACCCTGAGAGCCGAATCGAGATCATTGAAACGAAAAAGCATGACTGCTTTGCCTTGAATGCGGGAAGAAAAACCGTACATATATTCAACGTTCAGGTTGGCCTGGTCGATCGAATCCAGGAGGTCGGCAAGTCCGCCGGGACGATCGTCGACCATGACGGCAATCAAGTCGGATTCCTTGACGACCAGTCCTGCATTTTTGAACACCTGTAACGCTTTTTGCCAGTTTTTGACGATAAACCGCAAAATGCCGAATTGTTCGGTATCGGCCAGTGCCATCGTCTTGATATCGATGCCTGCGTCGGCCAACAACCGGCACGCCGCCCGCAAATGACCGGGTTTGTTCTCAATAAAGAGGGAAAGCTGACGAATTTTCATGGACGATAAATCCTTATCCTTCGAGTGATTGATACTGGAATGAAAAACGTCGGTCTGCGATCGACCGCTAAAACAATGCTGTCCCCTTTGTTCGTTGAGCAAGCTCAACCGCTAACATGCCTGACCATCATACCGTTTTTTTTGTTTTTTGGCAATGATTTTGATGAATATTTGGTTGGTTACAAAATATTATTCATTCGACAAGACGCGACCGCAGGCTTCCGTGATCAGCATGTCGTATTTCGCAAAAACGGTTCGAAGGTTGATCGCAATTTGACGCGGTTGATCGGGAACCAACGACACAACAACGCCCGCCGGACTGTCAATCAACGCATTCGCGATTTCCGCACCGGTTTTCAAGTCATGCGTGACGATCACCTGCCAGGCGGGCATCGTGTAACGGGGACGAAGCGGGGTCAGCATTGCGGAACAAGGGACGCTCTCCACTTTCGAGACTCCAGGAACGGCGGCCAATTGTAAAGCGATACGGTCCGCACGTAATTTCAGGTTTTCGCAACTTGTGGCAAGAAGTTGCCAGATCGGGATTTCATTTTCGGCGATGTCCCGGTTCAAAAAAAGTCCGAGTACCGTTTCAAGAGCGGTCCATTCGTGTGTGACAGGCAAAAACATCGGAAACAGCGGCGATTTCCTGATCGCACGGATTCGAGCTTTGTCCCCGGCTATGACGGCAAGCGACCGGGAAAGGCGTCGCAACGGAGACTCTTCTTTTTTGCCGGTGGTGTTCTCAATGGCCTCGCTTTTGACGGCCTCGCTGTCGTCGTTGCAAACAACCGCCTCAAAATCACAGCCGTTGAGCAAACCGCATTGGAATACGAGCAAATTGCTTCCTTGTTTCAGCAATTCCCGAAATGTCGGAATGTTTTTGAGGCCGTAATCATCGGTCGGGTGAAACGTCCCCCATTCGGCGTCAAAAAGAAGCGGAATGCCGGATTTTCGGGCAAGCCCGGCAACGGCGGCAAGTTCGGGCACGTTTCGCCGCTCGAAAAAGCAGGCGTCTGCTCCGTTGGAGGCGTATACCAACGCTGTTTTTCCGGTGATCGCCCCGGCATAATCGTGGGGCGTCGTCTGATTGACCGTTCCAACGCGGTGGATCGTGCCGCAAAGTTGATTCAACAGATCGTCATTCCGGTAACCGGTCGTCGTTTCATAAAAATCGGCGACATTGGCAACGATTTCCCGTTTTTCCCCGCCGAGAAGAGAACAAACGGCAAGCGTCAACGCCCCGGCGTGCGTGTTGACGACGACAGCATCCGGCGCATCGGTCAATTCACAAATCATCGACACGACATTTTGTCGTCCGGGTTTTATCGCCGAAGATTTGGAAGCAGTTTCGGCTTCCGGCCGGCTTTCCAAATCACTGCCGTTTTCCTCATCGTGATTGGGAATGGTGATGTCCGATTCCCCGCTCAATGCGGCGATCATGCGATCCATTGCTTTGAGCGGCAGGAAGGTTTCGAACGGTATGGCCGGAAACAGAACTCCCGTCGCATTGACAAGCGGTCTTTTTTTACCCGCCGGCACTTTTTTCAATTTGGCGGCAATTCGTTCCGATAATTCGGAAATATCAGGCATTCGGTGTTCGGAAGCGGCGTTCATCGCTTCGGCGGTCACTTCGTCCAGCACGTTTTTGGCAAGCCCCAACACGGTCGCCGGATTCCAGCGGTTGACAAGAGACCGTAATTTCGGAGACGAAAACAACTCCCCCATCGACGGCAAATACGATTTTTGATGATCCAACATGATATTATTGTAACGGGGATGAAATGTTTCAGTTATTGAGCCGATGATCGGTGGATTATCGCGCCATGATGATGTATAATACCAGAAAAGGTGGCATTTGACCATTGTCAAAAATAAAAAATACGGAACCTGACAGGAGATAACAATGGACCCGCAAAGAACTTATGATTTTGAAGACAATTTTGTAATCCCGAATCAATTCGTGATCGTTACGTTTATGAACCGCGTGTACGCCTGGATGACGCTGGGGCTGGCCGCAACCGGCGTCACTGCCTGGCTCGTGGCGGCAAATGCACCGGAAGTCGCATTCCAACCCGGCGTGATGTTCGGTCTGATCATCGCCACTTTGGGTTTGGTTATTGGACTTTCGATGGTTGCCCAACGCTTGCCCGCTCCGCTGGCGATCGGCGGCTTCCTCCTCTACGCGATTCTCAACGGCGTTCTGTTTTCCGTGATTTTTGCTCGTTATCCTGTTGCCACGATTTATCTTGTGTTTTTTATCACCGCCGGGTTGTTTGGTTCGATGGCTCTTTTCGGCACAATCACCAAAAAAGACCTGACCGGAGTCGGTGCCCTTTGCATGATGGGGCTTTGGGGGGTGATTCTCGCCATGATCGTGCAGTGGATCGCCGGTGCCTTTTTCGGGATGCCGATGCGTGAATTTGACTTCCTTATTTCAATCGTCGGTGTCGTGGTTTTCATCGGTCTGACCGCTTATGACGCCCAGAAAATCAAACAACTTTCCGTGGCGGGTGAAACATCGACCGGACTTGCCATTCTCGGGGCTTTGGCACTGTATCTTGATTTTATCAACCTGTTTTTATTTTTGCTGAGAATTTTCGGTCGCGGCAGGGATTGATTCCAACCGGAATCGAAATGAACCGCTCTTTTGCAGCACAGGCTGTTTTGTCCCCTTTTTTTGAAAATGATTTCAAAATGGCTCCAGAACATGATTGAAAAAGGTCAACGCCGCAAGTATAATTCTAATGAATTGGCTTGTTTGACTTATCACCTGAGAATCGGAGACAATATCGATGAAAATGCTGACGTATTTTTCCCTGACGCTTCTTCTTTTGTTTGGAATGGTTTCAAGTGTGCCAGCCCAGGAACAACCGGCAAAAATCAGGATTTTGCTGATTGACGGGCAAAACAATCATGCATGGAAGGACACCACGCCGGTTTTGAAAGAAATTTACGAAAAATCGGGACGATTTACCGCCGATGTGGCAACGACCCCTGCGGCGGGAGAAGACATGAGCGGCTTCAAGCCCGATTTTTCAAAATATGACGTTGTCGTGATGAATTACACAGGGGATGCATGGCCGAAAGAAACCAATGACGCATTTGAAGCGTTCGTCAAAAACGGCGGCGGGTTGGTGATTTATCATGCTGCGGACAATGCATTTCCCGACTGGAAAGAGTTCAATGAAATGATCGCGGTCGGCGGCTGGAACAACAGAAACGAAACAAACGGTCCCTATTTGTATGTCAAAGACGGCGAGGTCGTTCGGGACACCAAGCCGGGGAGCGGCGGCAGCCACGGTCCGCAGGTCAAGTTTCTGGTCGAAACGTTCACCCCGGAGCACCCGATCATGAAAGGCCTTCCCGCTGCATTTCTGCATTGTGAAGACGAATTGTATTGCAAACTTCGCGGTCCGGCGAAAAATGTCACGATCCTTGCGACCGCCCGTTCCAAAGTCGACGAAGGGGGAACCGGTTTTGACGAGCCGATCCTGATGGTGATTGATTATGGAAAAGGCCGCGTTTTTCATACCGTACTCGGGCACCACATCCAAAACTGCAAATGCGTCGGATTCCAGACGACGCTCCTGCGCGGAACGGAATGGGCCGCCACCGGTCACGTCACGATTCCTTGTCCGGACGATTATCCGACCAAAGAGGAAGTCCGCCTTCGGGAATTCGACGCCACAAAATAAAGATTGTTCAGGATTTCCCCATGAAAACACCGCATGTTGTCGTCGTTGGCAGTTCGAATACGGACATGGTTGTCAAATCGGAACGGATTCCGCGTCCCGGCGAAACGGTGATTGGCGGGGAGTTTGTCATGGCAGCCGGCGGAAAAGGGGCGAATCAAGCGGTCGCCGCTGCCCGGCTCGGAGCCAAAGTGACGTTCATCGCCCGGGTTGGCAGCGATATGTTCGGCCATGAAGCGGTTGAAAATTATCGCCGCGAGGGAATCAACACCGACTGGGTGATTTGCGACCCGAAACTTGCGACGGGAATTGCGCTGATCCTTGTCGACGCCGAAGGGGAAAATCTGATTTCCGTTGCGTCCGGGGCAAACAACAATTTGTCCCCCGCCGATGTCACCGCCGCAGAATCGGTCATCGCTTCCGCCGACATGGTGGTCATGCAACTGGAAACGCCGCTCGACACGATCCGGCACACGGCGCGGTTGGCGGCCAAACACGGCGTTCCGGTGATTCTTGATCCGGCTCCGGCACCCGCCGGGGCATTACCCGACGATGTGATGCAAAACATCACTTATCTCAAGCCGAACGAAACCGAAGCGTCGCGTCTGACCGGAATCAATGTGGTTGACGATGCGTCGGCGCAAGCGGCAGCGGACGCATTGATTGCCGATGGTGCCAAAGCGGTTATTGTGACGCTCGGAAGTCGCGGTGTGCTTATCGTCACCGAAGCCGGAAAAGGGGCGTTTGTTCCGGCTCGCCAAGTCAAAGCGACCGACGCCACTGCCGCCGGGGACGCCTTCAGCGGTGCAATGGCCGTCGCCCTCGGTCGCGGCGAAACATTGTTGCAAGCCGCCGGGTTTGCCGTCCGTGCCGCCGCTCTCTCTGTCACCCGAATCGGGGCGCAACCTTCATTGCCCACAGCAGCCGAAGTCGCCGCGTTCCAATAGACCGCACTACAGGCCAGTACGGTCACATCGTAATAACTGGCGGCATTGTTACCGGTCTCTCACGGGGCCGTTTCCCGGACGTGTCGCCGGAATGCGGACGGGGGCTTTTCCGCCCGTTTCCCCGGACGGGGCTGATTGCAGTTTGACTTCCGTCTTTGGCTCACCTTCCGCCGTCGAAGCCGGTTGCTCTTTCGACTGTTCTTTCAGTTGTTCTTTCGATGCGGATGAGTCTTTCAAATTTTTCGGGGGTGGATTGTCCGGTGTGCTGTCGATCGGGGCCGACTTCAATTTTTTCAGCAACTCTTCCGCCTCCTGTTTTTTCATGAACCCGATATTGTATTTCAAGGCAACGTTCAACAGGGAAATCGCCTTTTCTTTTTGACCTCTCGCCGCCACGATTTCCGCAAGAAAATAAGCATTCAGCGGGCTGATGCTCCCGGAAGCCAGCACGCGGTCAAGCAAGCCTTCCGCTTCGACGGTTTTGCCCATGCGATGAAAGACCCATGCCAGCGTTGCGATGGAATCCGGGGATTGCTGGCTGTATTGCACGTTGTTTTTGGCATACATCAGCGCACGTTCCAGCTTCATTTTTTCCGGCTGTTCCGCCAATGCGATTGCAAGGCCGTTATTGGCTGACTGGTGATTCGGTTGCATGAGAACGGCATTTTGGAAGTGTTTTTCCGCTTCAAGAAACTCCCTTTTGAACAAAGCGACGGTCCCGGCATACAAAACGTTTTCAAAATGATTCGGTTCCGCCTGCATTGCCTTTTGCAGGTATTTTTCCGCACCGGCAAGATCGTTCCAGCGCAAAGCGATGGCGACGGCCAGTCGAAGCGAAGTGCCGTCAAGGTTCGGTGTTTGCATCGCGTCATTGAAATATTTTTTCGCTTCCTCCGATTTTCCCTGCTGGTCAAGCAATTGGGCGATGATCAGCTTTGGCGTTGGCAATGCCGCTCCGGCTTTGACGGCCTGCGTGTACCAGTTGACGGCTTCATCCAATTTTCCCTGCTGCACCGCGACGAATCCCAGGCGGGTGAGCACTTCCGGGTCGTTCGGAGAGAGGACGAGCAGTTGTTCGAGGTGTTTTTTCGCGTTTTCCCAATCGCCTCTCGCCTGAAACAAAGCCGCCAGCGTTGTGTCCGCCAATTGGTGAAGCGGCTTGCCCCGTTCTTCATTATCCGCAACGTTTCCCAAAAGCGACACCCCTTTTTCGGCCAGCAATTGGGCTTCCGTCAACCGGTTTTCAAACAGGGCGATGTCGGCAAGTTGCAAATACGCTTCCGGATCGTCCGGCTGCTCGCTCGTGGTAACATCAAGCCAGTGTCTCACTTCGACAGGCTGTTGCAGGTTCGAAAAAAACTGGGCCATGAAAATGCCCGGCGGTGAAAGTTTTGGATTTTTTTTGTATGCTTCGTCAAAGGCGAGTTTTGCGCCGTCGAAATCACCGACGAGAAACAACTTGACCGCCGGCTCGATTTCAGGAGGGATTTTTTCGGCAGATTCGTCTTTCTTGCTTTTTTCAACATCATTCGCAGCCGCATTGTCCACATGGGATTCCGTTGCGGGAACTGCCGCCGGAGCAGCCTCACCGGCTCGTTTAGGGGCGGCTTGTTTGTCGTTTTGATTTTGTGGGACGGCGGAAAAAACGGCACATTCCGACAACACCCAAAGCGATGTCAAAATAAAAAAGACGAAAACGTAATGTTTTTTCTTGCAAGTGATCATGTCAAATATTCCTTATTCTTTATATTTGTTCTGTTGGAAGTGTGAAATTCTCATACAGTTTGATGTGGAAGTCTTCGCTCCGCAGGAGCAGTGCATATTAGCCCAGGGCAACGCCCTGGGAGATATTGCGTGCTAAAAATCATTGCCGCCCCGGAAGGGGGCAAGGGAACTCCGATTTTCCACTGCCCTTTCAGGGCGTGATTGTTTTTGTGAGAAACCTTTTACCCAGGGCGTTGCCCTGGGCTAATATCCGTTGCCCCTTACGGGGCGTCACTATTGGCAGCCGTCGTGTGGTGTTGTGCATTTTTTCGCCGGCATAATATTGCCTGTCTCATAAAAAATGATGTTTTTAAAACAGCAGCCCGGAGCGTAAGCGACGGGTTAAACCGGTCACTCACGTTCCCGGCTGCTGTTCTTGCGTCTTATCTTTTTATGAGACGGGCAATAGACCAATAGAGAATCGTTCCCAAAACGAGGCCGAGGAAAATCCACCACATCACAAACGTCACCACTATCACGGGAATGAGACCAAACATTTGGTCGGTATTGCCCTCATAAAATATTTTTCCGATCACATCCCAAAAAAACATGACCGGAAAGTTCGACCAGACCATGATATGAGAACACGCCTGATACAAAGAGCATATCCTCATAGCCGGCTCCGATTCCCTGCAACGTTATTCTTGCAACAAGTGCAAAAACTTCCGTGGCAAACACAATCAGTCCGCACAAAGCAACGCAAATCAACCAAGCGGTGGTCCGATAAAACGGTTTTGCCATAAAATTCTCACTTCAACTCTTTTGCGAAAGCGGCGGGGGAAAATTCCTTGCCCATCGAATAACGGATGAACTCCGGCCACTTGTACAGGCTGCCGGGCTTGAAAATCCGGTTGACAAACAGATCGCGGTACTCGTCGGAACCTTGTTTCAGATGCGACGCCTTTTCGCGAATCATCGCCGCAAACAACTCGCCGAGCATGTAATTGTGGTAATACACCGGTGCGATCGTAAAATGCGGCTTCGACGCCCAATCCGCCGCGTTGCGTCCTTCCGGACGTCGGAGCATCTGGTATTTTTCGACCGTGTCCCACCACAAGGTGTTGAGGTCTTGATCGGGGTTCTCGTACAACGCTTTTTCGAAGTGGAACATGACCAGCACCCAGCGGCAGAAGATCAACTGTTCCCGACGGCGTTGTTTTTTGAGAGCTTCGGCGACCGCTTTCGCCTTTTCCGGGTCGGCACCGAGATTGTCGGTCAGCCATTGCGGATCGTGTCCCATCGCACCGAAATACATCGCAACCCCTTCGGTCGTGAAAATATGGGCGGCATCCCGGAGATTATACGGCATTGCATAATCGAGATTGACATCGTAAACGGCGTGTCCCAGTTCGTGTAATTGCGTGTCCATCCAATAGGCGTTCGGCTTGAGATTGCAAAGAATCCGCACATCCCCTTCGCCATCAATGCTGGTGCAGAACGCATGTTGGCTTTTGCCCGGCTGTTCGTACAAGCTGCTTTTTGCCAACACGCCGTCCGCCGGAATCTTGATTTTCTGGTAAAACTTCCGCGAGATTTCCGCAATATCCTCTTTTGTTTTCCCTTCGTAGAAACTGTCGAGATCAAGACCGATTGCAGGCGGGGCTTCCTGGAAAAACGGATTGTCATAGTGCCACGGCATCAACTCTTCCGGCTTGATTCCGAACCTTTTCGCAAGTTCGGCGTCCATCTCCGCTTTCGTTTCCTTGAACAACGGCGTCGTCAGCTTGTCAAGTTCCGCGAAAATGCTTATGAGCTGTTTCGGATCGTGTTCCTGAAACACGATTTCCATTTCCCAAAAGTTCTTGAAGCCGAGTTCTTTTGCCGCCTGATTGCGGAGTTGCGCCAATTCGATCAACTTCGGTGCCACTTTGTCGCCGACCGCCTTGAGCGATTTCCAGATCGCTTCCCGTCTGGCGGAGCCGTTTTCTTTTTTGAGCATTTCGAGCAGATCGTTGTTCGTGAATTCCTTGCCATCGAGAATGGCGCGATCCGTTTGAAAAATCATTTCAATTTCCGACGAAAGACCGACCATTTTCTTGAGCAGGTCTTCCGGCAACTGGTTCGACTTGAAGGCAAGGTCGGCCAGTTCCGCCGAGCGGCTTGCCGCTTTGTCGAGCGTTCCGGCATTTTTCCGGAGCATCTGAAATTTCTGATAACGCTCCTTGTCGCTGAGATATTTTTTGACGGCCAAATCGAGTTCGGCGGCACGGTCGAAGTCTTCCTGTTTTCCTGAAATCGAAGCGTCCCAATTGGCCAATGCGGCGGCCGTCCCCATTTTTTGCATGGTATCGAGATAATCGTTTATGAACTCTTCAAATTTCATTTTTGACTCACTTTTTTGGGACGTATTTTCCTGTGATGGACTTGGAACGGTTGTCATGCGGTTTCGAGCCTGGCGAGGCCGCAATATTTGAGCAAAAGTCGTGTTACTCGCCAGCCCCGTCAAAAGTGTGATCACCAGTCCCGCGAATATCCATTTTCTGCATTTTGCGTATTTTCTGTGAATCATCTGTTTTTTTCCTTGAAAGATGTGTTTTTCGCCAATTGCACGAAGTGCGGTATTATAAACCATTTCAGAACGAAGAAAAAGCTCAAAAAATGATAGTCTATTTAAATGGATTCTTGAAAGAATAGGAAAAATGGAAAGACATAAAGATTGACATAAAAATGTGCTGTAACGATTGTATCAATAAAACAGTCAAGGAAATACTTGCCAGAAGTCGATAAATGAGGACGAGTCACAAGTTCGCTTTTGTCGGAACAAATCCGGCGGCGAAGAAAAGCAAAATGATTATAGATACGATAATAAAATTTGAACCGCTTCCATGGCTGCCTGCTGCGCCGACGTTGTTAATACACGTAAAATAGTGGATTTTTTTGTCGTCGGCGATGCAGGCGATTCATCGGATGATCTCAAATTTTAATGGCGGCACAATAAAAGAGTGGGTGGCATTTTTCCTTTGAAACGAACAATCCGATGTATGAATCCTATTACGGAATGAAACGGCATCCATTTTTGGCGATTCCCGACATTGCTGCCTATTATCCGGCGGAAGCGATGGAATCCGCCCGGCGCATTGTGTTGCAAACGGTGGAACGCGGTGCCGGAATTCCACTGGTTTTCGGAGATGCCGGAACGGGGAAATCGTTACTGTTACGCCTTTTGGAACAACACCTCTCTGCGGATTTTTCGGTCATTTCGATTGCCAACCCCAGAATCCGCACTCCGAAAACATTATATCAGCAGTTGCTTTTCGGATTACACCACTCGTTTTATGGAACAGATGAAAATGAATTACGTTTGATTTTTATGGATGATTTGCGACAAAACTTCACGTCGGGAATCGTGGTTTTGGTTGACGAAGCGCAAACGTTGTCGCGAGTTGTTTTGGAAGAACTGCGCGTGCTTTTGCATTGCGACGACGGCGAATTTCCAAAAATCCGTCTTGTCCTGGCAGGAAATCATCGTTTTGAAGAGAATCTGGCTCATCCGCATTTGACGGCGTTCCAGCAGCGAGTGGTCGCACGTTGTTATCTTTGTCATTTTCGATGGGACGAAACATCGGAGGAAATTTTGTGGCAGTTGAAATCCGCCGGACATCCGAATCCGGATTCGTTATTCCCACCGGAAGCGAGAAAAACAGTGCATCGACTAACGGAAGGGGTTCCGCGACTGGTGCATCAATTGTGCGATCAAGTCTTGTATTTGGCGGCGACGTCGAAACAAAACGTCATTGAAACGCAACAGGTACAAACCGCCTGGGCCATGTTGCAACAGTTGCCGGAGGTGGAAAATTCCGGAGAATTCCGTCAGGAACGGAATTCCGTTTCGGAAGGGACGACCATCCCGTTGCCGGAAAAAGGTGAGATACTCCAAAATGACACCAAATTTTTCGACACGGAATTCATCAAATTCGGAACGCTTGACGATGAGACGTTTGACGATACAAGATGCGAAACGGCCTGCCTTGACACGGCTTGCTGTCTCGACATGGAAAACGAAAAGGAACAACAACACGAAGCAGGAATTGTGACCACCGGACTTTCCCCAACAATGCTCGAAATCCCTCCGATTCCAAACACGGTTGTGCCGAATGACTTGGTTTGCGTTTCGGAAATCACAGAAACTTTTTCGTCGGTGAACGAACAATTGCTGGAAACACTTCATCAAAAGTCCGAAATGTTTTTTGATGATCCCGATGATCTCCACCATATCGGCGATACATGTCATGAGTTTTCGGAAAATGACGAAATTCCCGAAAAGATCACCACTTGGAAAGGGGACAAGGATTGGAAAAAGGGGTATTCGCCCAAACAATCGGCGGCACTTCCCCGGGAGCCCAAGCAGGAGTCATGCCAAAAGTTGCTGCACGAACTTGCCGTGATGGAAGAGTTGCTTTCCCGGGAAATCTCCGTCATTCACAAGATGAAAAAAATCGAAAACGACTGCTTGACCCGGCGCGCCAATCCGACTTCCCCTTCGCGGGTTCTTGCGAGATTTCCGGAAACGAAGTGAATGTCTCTGCCGTGGACAAAAAACAAAAAAGTCCTGTCCAACGTGATACTTGACGTTTGTGCCGATCTATGGTAACCTTTTGGAACAGTGCTTCCTGAAACAGCCCGTGTACTTGTACAGAGGATATGATCATGTAACGCTAAGTTGTTTTTTGGAAACCAAGTAGAGCGAATCCCAGAGCGTGTTAAAAAGTGGTTTGGAGACACGATGCCAGCCAAATAGCGACCAACGGGAGCGGAAAAGCTCCAGATCAATTTGCAAACAGCTCTCAATTGGCTTGAAGGTTTTATTTCAACTTGAATTTCTCTCGAAGTACTGACGCCCCGTTCTCTTTTTTTCGTAAAAAGTGGCAAAAAGAAATCACGGTGGTGTTTTTTGCGCGCATAGACAAAAACGGTTGTCAGTTGATATTTGTTCATTATGTTTTGAAAAAAACGATACTGGTTCTGATGCAACGAAGGGATTTCTTCGATATCCGTCAGCATCCTGAAGGCCGCTTCGATCATTCCTGAAGCGGAACACGGTTCCGGTAAAAGCGGTTTTGAAAGAAAAGTGGTCCTCATGAATCCCGGCGAAGTGCTGAGAATTGTCGATAGTATTCATCGTGATAAAAAAATCGAAAAAGAGATCGTCTTTTCCGGTATCGAAGCGGCTCTCGTCACCGCAGCCCGCAAGCATTACGGTGAAGACGCTCTTCTGGAGTTTCGGATCAATCGCGAATCCGGCGAGATCGTCGGTTCCTGCAACGGGACTCCCATGACGCCGGAAGAATTGGAGCAAACAGGCCGTATCGACGCACAAACGGCAAAACAGGTGATGATCCAAAAAATTCGTGAAGCGGAACGCGACGCGCTTTATGACCAGTTTTATGCGGAAGTCGACCAGCTCGTCGTCGGCGTCGCTCAGAAAAATGAAGGTCAGACGACGGTTCTTGCTCTGGGAAACGTCGAAGCGATTCTCCCGCGTCACGAAAAAATTCCCGGAGAATCATTTCGTCCCAATGACCGGGTTCGTGCCGTGGTTGTGGACGTCAAAAAATCAGGCACAAGAATTAAAGTCATCTTGAGCCGTGTGCGCCCCATGTTGGTCCGGAGGCTTTTTGAGCAGGAAGTACCGGAAATTGCGGACGGAATCATTGAGATCAAGGAGATTTCCCGCGAGCCGGGCTATCGCACCAAAATCGCCGTCGCCAGTGTCGATCCCCGTGTTGACGCCAAAGGAGCCTGTGTCGGAATACGTGGAGGACGAATCAAAAACATTAATCAGGAACTTGGGAACGAACGGGTCGACGTCGTGGAGTGGAGCGACGACATGCTTGTCTTTATCCCGAACGCTTTGCAGCCTGCCGAAGTCGAAGAAGTGATCTTGTGTTCGATGCTCGGACGTGCCGTGGTGCTCGTGCGACCGGACCAACGCTCTCTCGCCATCGGGCGAAAAGGGCAGAACGTCCGTTTGGCCAGTAAACTTTGCGGCTGGGATATCGACATCATGTCCCGGGAAGACCTCGAACAGATTCTCGAAAAAACATTGACAGGCTACCTTGAAATCGACGGCATGACGGACACATTGGCTGATCAACTTGTCGGGGAAGGGTTTCTTTCTTTCGATGACCTTTCCATTATTGAGCCGGATGATTTGATGGCATTGGGACAACTGACCGAACAAGAAGCGGCTCACATTATCGAGCAAGCGGAAAAATTGGCGGAAGAGGAAGAACTGCCGACTTTGAATAAATCTTATGAAAATGAAGATTTGCCGGAAAATGATTGAAAATTCTGTTTGTTGGCTCAATAATATTTGACGGAAAAAAGATTTTCGATATGATGATATGGAAATCGTTTTTATTGGAATTTTCAATCGGTTTGAATAACGTTTACACAAAGTGTCGGACATAGACGACATGAGGACATGGATATTCATTGCCCCTCACGGGACTGGGGATGGTTCGTGTTATTTTTGGCACCAGGTTCTATGGTATAAAACACACTCGCGGAACGGCACAGTGTCTCTTGCGTATCTTGCTGTTTTCCCGGGTTTTGTTAGAGAGTGACTGAAAATTGTCCATTCGTATTTACGCGCTTGCCAAAGAACTGAAAATTGAAAGCAAAGAACTGGTCGAATTCTGTAAAAAGCTGGGATTCGACAAGGGATCGGCATTGGCCAGCCTGACCGATGAAGAAGTCGATCAGGTGAAAAAAGCGATCAAAGGCTTGTCCAAGTCGGGAGATGCTTTGGGAAACCAAGCCGCCGGAGCCTCTGCTCCCAAACGTCCGCCTGTTCCTGCACAGACCGGACGTGTGCCGGTTCTCAAACCGACGCTCAAGCCGAAATCCCCCGCCTCCGAGCTGTCCTCAGATGCAGGAACGGCGGAAAAATCCATCATCGAATCTTTCCCACAGGAACCTCCCGCCGCCAAAACCGCCTCCGTCAAAGTCGGCAAAACAGCCAAAGTTGATGAAACTGTGGTTTCTGATGAAAAGATTTCAGGGAAATCTTTGAAACAAGAAGCGGAATCCAAGAAGTCTGAAGTTTTGGAATCCGTGTCTGCAACAAATGTAACCTCTCCTCAAAAAGCCGCTTCAAAAGTTGCGGATGATAAAAATAAACGCACTGCCCCTCCAAAAGACGAACATGTTCCCAAAGACACAAGTGCCCTCAAAGGCAAAACCGCTTGTCCGCAAGAACCGCCGGAATCTCAAAACCCGCCTGATATGTCGACATCCGTGACCGCCCCCCCCCAAGAGACGACATCCAAAGAAACGACATCGGCTTCTTCTCCCAAAAAGACGAACGACCCGACCCCCAATGTGATTGACCATATTCCGCATATCGCGGCAATCCGCCGGGAGAATTATGTCAGTCCGATGCGTTCGATTCTGAACAAAGTCCCGCTTTTGGGACGCCGAAAACCGAAAGACGACTCTTCGGAAAAAAATCCGTCCGTCTCGTCCAACGGAAAACAGGGACCGTCGATCCGGCTGGCACCGGTTCCCCGGACTCCGGGATTGAAACCCCGCAAACCCGTCCAGGAACCGGCCCCGCAAAAACCGGACATGAAATTGCCGAAAGAGGCAATTCGGGCCGCCGCACAGGGAACCTCACGCCCGCTTGACGAGCACATTCGCAAACATGAAGAAAAGCAGCGGGACATTCGGGAAGGGAAGGACGTCAGAGACAAAGATCGTGACAAGGACCGGGACAAGGACAAAGGGAAACCCAAAAAAGGCAAAACGCCTGATAAATCGAGTTTTGTCGATGAGGAAGTGACCGTCAGGAAAAAAGGTCGCGGAAAAGGAAAAGAAGATCGTTTCGTCTCAAGCAAGGAAGTGGAAATTGCGGTCCCCGGCAAACGTCGCAGCAGCTCCAAACGCCGGCATGCCGGTATGGAGTTTGATTCGGACGAAAGCGTCACGATTCCACGACAACTCAAACGCCAGAAAAAATCACAACAATCCAGTTCGGCCGCGCCGCGAAAGAGTGATCTTGTGATTCAATTGCCATGCACCGTCAAGCAGTTTGCCGAACAAACCGGTCTTTCCATCGCCGTGGTTATTCGAAAGCTGATCGAACTCGAAATGCCGATGATCATCACTTCACAACTGGACGCGGATGCCGCAGGATTGCTCGGTGAAGCGTTTCGCCTGAAAATCGACGTGCGCGCCGCAAAATCGCTTGAAGACGAATATGTGCAGTCGCTCTTCGACCAGGAAGATGACCCGGACGATCTTGTTTTGCGGCCGCCGGTCGTCACCTTCCTGGGACACGTCGACCACGGGAAAACCTCTCTGCTCGACCGCATTTTGAAATTGGACGTTGTTTCCGGCGAAAAAGGGGGGATCACCCAGCATATCCGCGCTTACCGGATCAAAACGCCGAAAGGGGATGTCACTTTTGTTGACACGCCCGGCCACGAAGCGTTCACCGAAATGCGTGCCCGGGGTGCCAATTGCACCGACATCGTCGTGCTCGTGGTGGCCGCGGACGACGGGGTCATGCCGCAAACCGAAGAAGCGATCAGTCACGCCAAAGCGGCCGGCGTTCCAATCGTCGTTGCACTCAATAAATGCGATTTGCCGAGTGCCAATCCGGATCGCGCCTTGCAGGAACTTGCCGCCAATGATATTTTGCCCAGCGAATGGGGCGGTGACGTCGAAATCGTCCGCACCAGCGCCATCACCGGGGCCGGGATCGACGAACTGCTCGAAACGTTGCTCATGGTTGCGGAATTGAGCGAATTGAAGGCGAATCCGAAGCGACCGGCCATCGGGATCGCGTTGGAGTCCGAAATGCAAGCCGGCCAGGGGGTCGTCGCCAAAGTGCTCGTGCGAAATGGGACGCTGCGTACCGGCGATGTCGTGTTGTGCGGTGCCGCGCATGGCCGCGTCAAAGTCATGCAGGAGACGCTTGCCCCGTTCAAAAAAATCAACGCCGCCCCGCCGGGAACGCCGGTTCAATTGACCGGTCTTGACGTCGCTCCCGCCGCCGGGAGCAAATTCTGCGTGCTGGACGATGTTTCCGTCGCCCGCCAGATCGCGCAAGACCGGGCTTCCGCCGACCGCAACGTCGAACTGGCCGACGCGAAACCGCAAGTGACGCTCGAAAATCTGTTCCAGCGGATTTCCGAAGCGAACGAAGTGCAAACGCTCAACATGATCATCCGTGCCGACGTGCGGGGGTCAATCGAAGCGATCCGCAAGGAACTCGGCAAACTAGACCACCCGGAAGTCAAAATCCGCATCTTGCAGGCGTCCGTCGGTGGCATCACCGAAGCGGACGTCCAATTGGCCGATGCTTCGGAAGGGATCATCGTCGGCTTCAACGTCGTCCCCGACGAAGGGGCGCGGATGCTTGCTGAAAAACGGAAAATTCAGATTCGCCGTTACGACATCATTTACAACCTGGCCAACGACATCAAGGCCGCGCTCGAAGGGATGCTCAAACCGATTTCACGCAACAAGGAACTCGGACGCATCCTCGTGCAACGGATATTCGTCGTCAGCCGGGCCGGGACGATTGCCGGGTGCCGTGTTTTGTCGGGGACGGTCGAACGCGATTGCCGCATCCGGATCATCCGCGAAAACAGAATCGTCGGCGATTACGCCCTCGATTCCCTGAAACGGGAAAAAGACGACGCCAAGGAAGTTCGCGAAGGCTATGAATGCGGCATCAAACTCAAAGGCTACAACGACATCAAGGAAGGCGACCTCTTCGAATCATACAAAATCGAGGAAATCGCACGGACGTTTTAATGGCGTAAAATCAGAGCACGACGCGGCAGCGAGTGCCAAATCAGGGTCTCCGTCGAAAGGAAAGCATTGTGCGCATTTATCTCGATACCTGTTGCTTGAATCGCCCTTTCGATGAACAAACCGACGAAAAAGTGATCCTGGAAACAGAGGCGATTTTAGGCATCATCAACCGTTGCGAAACCGATGAGAATTGGTCTTTTTTCAGCAGTGACGTATTGGACGATGAAATCAACAGAATTGTTTATCCGGTCAAAAAGCAAAAAGTCCTGGCTTTATACCATTCCGCATCGACCCATATTGATTTGAACGATACGATGATTGAGCAGGCGAAAAGATTTGAATTGTTTAGCTTGCGCCCTTATGATGCACTTCATCTTGCCTGTGCGGAATTTTCTCAAGTCAAAGTGCTGTTGACCACCGATAAAAAATTTATCCAAAAGACCAAACAAATGAAATTGATAACCAGGGTGGTCAATCCGCTCGTATGGCTGATGGAGATGATTGATGAATACTGATTTGAAAGAGATACGACAAAAAGGTTTGGATGTCCTGACAAGAGAACTGGGGGCTGTTGCGACCGCACGCTTTCTCCGACAATTTGAAAATGGATACGGCAATTACACCGAAGAACGGGAAGCATTGTTGAAAGACCTTACCATAGATGACATCACCGCAAGTATTGCCGAACGGAAGGCCGGGTTATCACAGAGGACGATTCCACCCAATGGACGATAAAGAAAAACTTGTCGCAAAATTCGGGTTGCGTCTGGAAAATGGAAAGTGGTATTCCAAAAAGGAAAATGCCCACCCGCATGTGATTTTTAAAGATGGATATTACCGGAAGACGGATTTAATCGGATTGGTTTGTCGAATCAACAAACGACGCGAGACTGGTGGGAAACTTGCCGCGGGAATTTCCAATTATATATTTCTGACGCTGTTCGAAGAGAAATATCGTCAGGCGACGCTATGGTAAGTCGTTTGCGAATTGAAGCTACGGAAGGGATTGATCTTCTGATTTCAACATCCGAAGTCAATGCTCTGGCTCTGGAATTGATGAGATCACATACATTGCCTCCAAAAGCAGCCTCCGATGCTTTGCATATCGCATTGGCGGCATGTTACGACGTGGATTATTTGTTGACGTGGAATTGTAAACACATCGCCAATCCCAACTTTGAGCTTACTTTTGCGAATGTCATTGCACAAAAAGGGTATAAATATCCTGTGATTTTAACCCCGCTCGACTTTTTGCTTCAAGAATGAAATAAACAATCATGCCAAAGACAGATTCTATTGTGAAAAACGAAATTATGGATGAGGTTTATGCCATTCGCGAGGAACTTTCCCGACAATGTGATTACGATGTGACAAAACTCGTCGATTACCTCGGTGAGTACCGCAAAGAACTTGAAAAACAAGGCGTCAAATTTGTCAGCAAAGAGGATGTGGAAAAACGACAAGAACAAGAAGAACAACAATAAACTCAAACACGTAAAAAA
>JGI20166J26741_11571140_pt1 | contig 23889 bp, 15 predicted proteins | sample TergutCu122P5_FD_26741 | JGI IMG/M metagenome (IMG submission 26741)
GTAAAGTTCGTCAGGACGACATGTTTCGGTCTACCTAGACCATCATCAGGTCCTAAGAGCTAGATCATATAGCAAAGTGTGTCTGAACGCAGTGGGATCCCATTGAGTTTTACAAATTATTATTGTTAAAATGATGATTACTACGTTAAAGACATACTTTGCTATATGATCTAGCTCTTAGGACCTGATGATGGTCTAGGTAGACCGAAACATGTCGTCCTGACAAACTTTACAGAGGACACCCTGTAATTCGTGACCTATTTTATTTATTTGTTGTGTTTGACGTTCCTAATAAGCTTATCCTTAACACAACGGTATGGAAAACATTAAACATTAAATAATAACTAAACAGTTTTGATCGAACTTTGTTAGAAAGCTATTTAGTGCAGACTTTATTTAATTAACCTTTTGGTTTTCATTTATTTATTAATTTTATTTTGTTAACTTTATTCAGCTCAGAAAATATAAATTAGTGTCTTTTTAACCTTACGAACGTGTCTCCCGACTCTCTACTTGGTTCCGATAATACTCGTATACGATATGCTGATAATTCATTTCTAATTACCTGGTGGCAGTATTTATTTGACGTAACTATGTGTTATAGAAACTCCAGTTATATCCCCGTAGTTTCTATCTGTGTAGGACTTGGTGGAAGATCAACCCCTCTCCGCGGATAGGCATTACAGTAATATCTAAGTACAAGTACTAGACTATTTATTTTCTCAATACGTTTTCGAACATTGCATAGTTACCCCACCGCATATACTGGTAGGTGGTTACTAAATTTCGGGTAAAACTAAATGAAAAGTCAGTGCGTTTCTAGGAAACGCTGGTGCCCACCTACGAGACTACACGTCCCACATAACCCACAATGTCATAATATAAAGCTTTCCCACAGTGAAAACGTCAGAGTTTATACAAGAGATACAGTTAATGTTACGTAAACAGGTCCAACGGTTTATATACATTTAAATTTCGAAGATAAATTCTATTGTAAAGCTTCATTTTCAAAAGACTGGTGTTACAAGCGGACACTTTAACAATACTTCTCGAACGGTTCACTCAGTTCTTACATCATACAAGTTACGTGCTCAACTCATGTAATTTTTCTTGACTTAGTCCTCACAAAGCTCTCAGGTATGGAGAAACCGTATAAACAAATGTTACGTAATATTTTATCATCACGTAATTTCATAATTCTCGGGTCCTCTTTTCTTTATTCAAAGGATAAAGTACGGAGTCAGGTTAATCCGAAAATTTGGACAAAGAAGGATTACCGCCTTATTGGGTAAGACTTCGTAGCTTGGCAGAAATTTACCAATGTTTCGGAGAATACATGTCCTCCATCTTTAGGGCAATGAGGTTTCATTTTTGTTTCTCTACCCTGACAGTTCAGGGCAAACGTTTGCCCGAAATTGTGGTAAGGTTCAACAAGAATACATATCTACCATTAGAATGTAGCAGTACATTCCCCCAAAATAATGGTACACTTCGACCAGTCAGCGTAACGTCGAATTCCAGAACACGGCAAAATTCATGGCCCTATATAAATCGAATATATAAATGACCTATCGTTTTTATAGAAAGATTGTACAGACCGAGACATCAGGAAACAAAACCAACATGTTACAGGCCTGTAGTATATTTCTCTCATCAACAGTGTCAGAATGTGGTTCTGCAAACTTCTGAGGGAGGGCTTATTAATGTCTTTTAATACACCGTTTTAAATGCTTGTATGTTGCCAGAACTGGGAAAGATACGCAAGCTTCATTCACAGCCATTTTATGAAATAAAGAAGAAAAATATTGCAAAAGCGCAAAATATTGTTTTGTAATAATAATTCATAGCATTTTGTATTTAGACTACTAGAATGAATGGTCTAAAATATTGCACGTCAGCGTGATATTGTAAATTACATTCTTTGTTTAAAATAAGACCAAAACAAAAACAAATTCACTTCTAAATGAAAGTCACACTATCAATTCTTGTCACAAGCTACTATTCGCTGGGAGGTTTTAATGCTTTTTACATTTCTGTAATAAAAGATTAACCTAGCGCGCTTTGCCATGGTAATAGAAAGAAGAAAGATGCCTAACCGGGCGAACAGGAATTTGTAACGAGACGCAAGCCTTTTCCATTGTTTCACTGAGTGCCGTCTGTCAATGAACCGTGAATTAAAACGAACAAAAGAATGGGTTCAAAGACTCATTGTCCTGTCAAACAACTCATTTTATTCTAACATGAGTGAAAGCGTGAAAGCAGGGGGCCGAAATGAATACAGCAGCAGCTCCTATAACTCAGTTCTACAGAATGTTGCTTAAAGAAATGTTAAGACCGCAAGAAAATTACGTGTTTTAGTGCAATTCGGACGTTCATCTCCCTGTTACTAAATACTTGCTCTAACAAGACTGAAACCAATCTACAACACCAAATTAAGAGTTTGCCTTAACAATCTACAGTCGTTCAGCTCGCCGACAAATTTACAGTGTTATATAAAAATCTGAATTTAATTACCATGTTTATATAAGTGCGCTAAAAGACTACTCAGAACCCAAAAAACCCAACAAAGTCTCTCAACAAATCGCGTAGATTCCTAGCGGGAATTCCCGTAGTAATTCAATGGGCATTTCCACTAGTAGTGTTAGGGCAAGATCGAACATATCACGTCTTTCATGCTTTATCCATTTCAAATGTTTATCGTGTTTCCTTCTTTCTCCCTTAAAACAGTCAAATTACTTATACCTTTATCTTTCAGAAGGCAAAGTTTCGGACACAGAGCTGTCAATTGTGTGAAAATTTCTGTTGGGTTAAAAGTATAATATATGTGCATATATAAAAAAATTGTCTTGGCGTCTGCCGAAAAATGTCTTTCAAAAAGCAAGATTTCATTGTACACTTTTTGAACGTTCTTAATTTTTACCAATTTCAGCTGTCTGTAATCTGATTTAAAAGAAGTCACAAAGTTTAACTCGAATTTTTCCTTTGATAATTAATTTTTTTACTTGCAAACCTCTGCGGTAAATACTATCTTGTTCCAGTGTACTTTATTTTATGCGTTAGACAGAGACATTGAAAATGACGTACACCTGCACTTACTTGGCTTAAATTTTAACTAATTATTCCAAGGGACAGCAATACCGTGGGCCGACCTCTTTTCCATGGACTGATTGTAGTTGTATTTGGTACGGCATATCGTATAATCATCTCAAAATTGCTGCCAAAATTTAAAGGTCCTACATATTTTCTGACGATTTTATGACTTTTATAGACACACATAGACCTTTTACGATATAGCGTGGATTTACACGGTAACTTCAAAATGTTCCTGGAATCACGCTATATCTGATAAATATAAAAGAATACAATAATTTAAGCTACATTGTCTTTAGAATATAGTCCACTTGTGCAAATAAACACTTCTGCCAGCGACTATATAAGTGTTGGAAACATTCCTGGAACCCATTTTGTAAAATCCTTTTCAGCTCTTATGTCGCATTCTTAATGAGTTATTAGCATCGTAAAAGCATCATCCCTTCATTGCGAGATTTCAGTCGAGGGAGCAGGTAAAATTCAGCTGGAGCCAGGTCACGAGCATGGGGGATGCAACAGTGTTGTCATATTGTTAATTGCTAAGAAATATTTGACGAAAACCAATCGTTATGTTGCAGAATTGCGGTAAAAGAGAGAACGACTGTTGGTTTTCCATTTTTCGGAGCGTTTCCTCCCCGCTTCATTCGTAAGGCGACGAAAGGTATCAATATACATTTAAATTATTTAAAATTATTTAAAGTATATTTGAGTTTTAAATATTAGGGCACTGTCTTCTGGGACATAATGCCATGTAGCCTGGTAGATAAAATTACACTTTATCGGAGGAACCTGCTGCCTACTACAAGAGAAGAGAAAATGCTAGTTTAAATATGTGGAAGGGAAAGTACTCAGGACTGCGGACCAACCGATAGAAAACGGCTCTCTTCTTACGTCCTAAACAATGAAAGCTACAAGTTACTCCGAAATGTTGGCACCCATTTACCAAACTGCATGTTCCAATATTTTATAAATTATATTCTTAAGCCGAATTGGAGTACAACTTACGTCAGTCTTGGACATAAATATAAATATATATATATATATATGTGTGTGTGTGTGTGTGTGTGTGTGTGTGTGTGTGTGTGTGTAATTTCCAAAGGGGACCGAAAGAAAATGGAAAGAGAAGAAACTGAGAAACAAAGAAACTTTAGACGGGAGTGAAAAAGTACGGGCAGAGGACGAAGGAGAAGAAAAAAAAACGAAAGAGAAAAGAGATGGAAGGAAACGTCACAAGTCAGCAGAAATCAGGGCATATTTGAGTTTTACAAAGGAATTGGAAAAGAAAAATTTTGGAAGCACGATACAGCCGTCTCTTTTGTCAGCCTCGTGCCTCGAGATTTCATCACTTCGTTGTCTGCATCTCTAACCCTTCACCATAATTCTTTATTATTTCTTACAATTCCACACAAACCCTGTTTCTCTTAAATTTTGCCAATCTTCCTTTCTTCAGACACTGCAGTACTTCAAGGCGTAAAATGCCCTCAGCTTCAGAGCGCGAAATGTTGAGGCACAGGGCTAAGTTTTTGTCTTTCACATCACAACATTCACATTTTAATACATGCGCGAGGAACTGACAACCTTTCAGAGTAACAGATTGGCCACGGGTCACCTCACCGTACAGGAGCACACAGAAAATATTTCAAAAATTCATATTCTGCATAGACGACTGTAAGTAACTTGCGAACTGAATTCTCTAACATGAAGCGAAGAGCTATCAACATTTAAACGTGACTCTCAGATAGTAGAACCAGTAGGTCCAACACCGCAAATACCATTCCACTAGTGGACACGATTCCGAGCCAGTTTCATTTATCTCCCACGTTACAAACTGTAAGTGAATTTCCCATTAATATACTTTGTATAACCATATATGCAATGCCTATATACAGGCTATCAAATGAAAACAATGTCTACGTTCGCCATCCTAGAATAAGGAAAAATTCATCCAGGATAGGACGCAATGACTTCTGTTGCGATTATTGCACAAAGTAAATAATGCCCTGTCCTGTGGATCAGGGCATTCCAATATACGGACCGACTGATTGTACATACAATATGAACTGAATATTAACCTTTGTAATGGCAAGCCATGATGCCTTGTAAAGAAATTTACACTGTCATATTTAATACATAAACAATGAGTTCCGAGCATAATTTATAATATTTGCTTTCCTAGTGAATACATTTGTAGTCCTACGTATCTCTTCGTACGATTAATAACATTGTACTTCAGGTGTGCGAAAAACTTACTGCTTGAGTACAGAGTACAGGTGGATCGCCGTATCCGCGGATTCAGTATCAGCGGTTTTAGTTATCCGCGGTTGGCTACGGTCCGGAAAAAAAAATTGGAAAATTAAAGAAATAAACGGTTCATAAGTTTAAAAACGCGCGCCAAGCGAGAAAGGGCCGTAACATGGTGAAATCCAGCAGCCTAAACGCTCCCAATACTTGACTCATCTTCCTCTTTCCCCATACCCACGCTTCCCCGCAAACTTGCCACTATTCTGCTTCTAGCGTTCTCGCTGTTCGAATTACTGTAGTCGCCGCTTTATAGCAGTGTTTGTGTTCAGAAAGCCCTTGTGGTGGACGCCACTGACTAGCCCACCCACCGAACCAGGATATTTTATCGCCCATGCACTACAATCTTATAAACACTGAGACAGCAATTGCGAGTGCCAGAGGGAACTAAAAAGTGGCGTCAGTGTGTGACGTGAGACGGTCCAGCAGCAAGTAAGCGGCCGGCTTCAGAGATTATACGTACGCGGAAAAATAGTGTTGCGTGCGCATACAAATGTGCGTGTGCGTGTGTGTTGTGTGTGTATAGTAATTCATACCTATACCACCACACGTTTATTTATCGTAATAATGGCCCCAAGGCGTGAGTAGTGATGCTGGTAGTGCTTCTAAGCCTAAGATAAGCCGTAATGTCCCTTCCATTAGTGAGAAAGTGAAAATTCTGGTTATGATAGAAAAAAAATCGTATGCGGAGATTGCCAGGTTGTATGGCAAGAACGAATCTTCCATTCATAAAGTGATGGAGAACAAAGATAAAAATCTTGCAAGTTTTTCTGTTGCACCGCAAACTGCAAAAGTTACTGCTATAGCGCGTGATGAAGTTGTAATGAAGGTGGAAAAAGCCTTAAATTTCTGGTTGGAAGATATGAATAGAAAGAGGGTACCCCTTGACCGCAAATTGTTACGGCAAAAAGCCTTAAGCCTACACGAGGACTTTCAAAAGAAATATGGAACGGAAGAGGAAACCAAGCCGTTTACAGGAAGCAGAGGATGGTTGCATAGGTTTAGGAACAGGTTTAATCTCAAAAACATTAGTCATAGGAGAAGTTGCATTGGCCGATGAGGAAGCAACTGCCACGTTTCCGGCCGAGTAAAAAAAAATTATCAAGGAGGGAATATACGACCCTAGGCAAGTTCTTAACTGTGACGATACAGGCCTGTTTTGGAAGAAAATGCCCAACAGGATTTATATTCACAAAAGTGCAAAACAGGCGCCAGGATTTAAAGCATGGAAGGACAGACTGACGCTGGTACTATGTGGTAACGCAGCCGGATATATTATCAAGCCTGGCGTTGTTTACCGTGCGAAGAATCTTCGCGCTCTCAAGAACAAAAACAAAACATTTCTACCCTCTTCTGGCAACAAAACCTCCAGGCATTTGTCACGGTAGTGTTGTTCACCGAATGGTTCCACCAATGCTTCATCTCCGAAGTCAAGGAGTATTTGGAGAAGGAAGTTTTACTGATTATAGACAATGCGCCTGGCCATCTTCATTCCATCATCATCGAGGATGAAAATGTTCAGGTGGTATTTTTGCCACCAAACACGACCTCACTGCTTCAGCCACTCGACCATGGTATCATTAGTTGTGTCAAGGCCTCATACACTCGCCAGACCTTCGAGATGATTCGAGCAGCCATTGATGCCGACCCAAATTTCAAGTCATGGACTGCTGGAAATCCTTCATCATTGCTGATGCAATAACTTTCATCAAAGCAGCAGTTGATGAATTACAGCCAGAAACGGTCAATGAAAGCTGGAATAATTTGTGGAGTGAAGCCGTCCATGATTTTTAACTCTTCCCAGGGATCGACGGAGAAGTAACGAAGATCATCCGAACAGGAAGAGAAGTTGGTGGCGAGGGATTCGTCGACATAATAGATGAAGAAGTGGAAGAACATATCGAAGAACATTGGGAAGTGTTGACGAACGAGGAGTTGGAAGACCTAGTCAAGTCATCTGCAGAGGAAGAAGAAAAAACTGAATTAGAACCAGCAATGTGGACACTGGAAAAATTTGGCGAAGTGTTTCGGATGGCACAAAACTTAAAGGAAAAAAGAATGGATATGATCCTATGATGAAACTTAGCATTAAAGTTACACGTATGATGACTGGAACCTTGCAAACTCTCCAGGACATGTTTAATGAATTGAAAAGGCGAAAGCAACAACTCCCTATAATAATGTTATTCCACAAGGTCGATGAAAAAAGTGTCCACTATCGAAGGCCCTCAGCCATCAACATCATCTGCGCCTGATATCATCTTGCAATCATCGTTTTCGTCTGATCAGCCTTCTCCACCTTCCGAAAAAAGATGGTCCTGATGACCCTTCTCCCGTTTCGTCAGAAGGTTAATAGCCCAGTACAGCGTCACAATGAATACACCATCACCCCAATTCATCTCCTCATCGTAGGCATTGTGCTGTCATCATATCACCGTCATCATCGTCATCATCATCATCATCAATGATCATCGCAGCAACAAGAAGAATGGAGAAGTCGGTGAATACCCACAATAGGCTAAGAGATTTTTAACAAATAAAATTTTCTTATTACAGGTTGTGTACAGGTACGTACATATGATTTTCGTTGTAAAATGTGTAAAAATAACACGTTTTTTCATTGCTTGTGCAGCGCTTTGATGGAAAAGCATGATTTTTATTGTTCTGACATCCCTTGAAACTGTACATGATACTGTACAGTACAGGTACTGTATTTTTTCATTGCTCAATCGTCTCTTGAGGATTGGGCTAAAACGTCAGAATCCCTTACTTTCATACGTACGAGAGAGAGAGAGAGAGAGAGAGAGAGAGAGAGAAAGTACACTACAAATGTACAGTGTAGTGTACAGTACACTCTATTATTACTTTATTTAATGCTGATAATGTCTTACTGTGCCTAATTTATCAACTAAACTTTACTGTATTTATGCGTGTTACACGAATATCACGTTATATGACGTTTTATATAGCGTTTGGTATTATCCGCGGTTTTCTGTAACCGCGGTAGGTCTTGGAACGTATTACCCGTGGATACGGCGGTCCACTTGCACAAGTGCTCTAAACAGAGCATCCAAGTACACATATTTGCTGTGTTTGTAGCTGTTAACTTACAAAAAATACGTCATAAGCAGTGTGTAGTTAGGCGTATGGTCTATTGCATTACAAAATTCCAATCTTCTGTCTAGATACAACATTTAATTTGTATTAATAACATTAAGACATGCAAAGGAAATTTTCCCACGGCCGCGAATTTAATTTTGACACTGCAAAAAATATTGCTGCAAAAAAACTAAATACTTATTCAAGGTCTATTGTTGTATATAACTTCAATTTCTGTTGTACTCCTGACTCAAGTATTCACACGTCCTGCTACGTATTATTACTCGTGGTAGGCAACTGAAACATTAAAGTTGTTGCAATTGAAACGACAGAGAGACGGGCGGAGAGCAGACATGGGAAGTTAACAGTCGCTTTTAGCAATTTTGCGAACGCGCCTGAAAATATAAATACGTTCCAGAAAAAGAAGAAGTGTTTTAACTGACACCTTAAGTTTACTCCTTATCCTAGTAACATATAATCGATCATTATCAACATATCCTAAGGGGGAGGTTCACATTTTGTATCTCTTAAACATCAGTATCGACGCTTACAATAGATTGTGGTCGACAATCTATGCTTGATTGCATTTATCACATCAGTTCGTGTCTGACAGAAAACACAATATATCTCCGTTATATACTGATATTAAAGGTGTAAATATCGTAATGTGTAGTGTCTCTTATATTTCTGCAGTAATCACCATAATTGGAAAATGTCCAAAAATTTTATGTAAAAATCCCAAATGTAATGTGACCTGAAAATATGTCGAGTGGGAGCTGGGTTGTTCCACGCGGACAGTCAGACGAATAGACAGACGCAGAAAAACACAATATGAAACTGATGGTCGCTTTTCTCAATATTTTACGATTGAGCCAAAAAAAATAGTTTCATGATATCAGCGTTGTAGATTCTTAGAGCGCATAAAACTTTGTGGCTATTAGTACGATAAATTGCCTCTTCCCTTGTGCTGTACGTACTGCAGTTTATTAACCCCCCAAAGCACTACTAATTGAACCAACTGCACTAATATTAATAAAGGCTACATATTCCCTACATTATGTATATAGACGTCCCATATAATTCTCGTAGTAAACAACAACTATTTCTCCTCACATGTAGAGTGTAAATGTTAGAACTAAGGTATAAAGAGAGATTTTGCATGGCTATGATTTAGGAGAATTTCAAACTTCAAAGAGGTAATTCTTTATACAGATCGGAACGAGGAAAGCAGAATGCAGGATTCGTACTGATAATCGAAATGAAAAAATATGAAATTAGTACCATAGAATTTTGGAAGCAACACAAAATCTACCTCCACCTCCAAGTTATGTGCTACTTAAACGAGTGCAGAGCTAGGTTCTTAATGTTCCTGTGTCTGCGAGCTACAGCCGAATGGCAAAATTTGTGTGCCCACCTCTGTGGTTACTGACAATAAAGAATGCTGTTACGCATACAATAAAAAAGCACCCTCATGACTGATGAACCAGTAGTGTTAGAATGTATTTTCATAGCAAGGAGCTGAAGCCGCAGTAGAGCAGTGGCAATGGTAAATCATATTTCCAGGAAAATTTGTTGATGCGGAATTCCTTTCGATCAAAGAGTGTTAGATGAATAATAATGGCTTCGATTAGAGTCCAGTGGTCGACTCTTGACGTGATCAGGTGGGAGAGCAGCGTCTAAATGTAGCATACGTTTCGTGGATTTAATTTTGTATTTATGGTTTATTTAATGATAGTATCAGTATCTCAGATATTGGGAATGAAGTGGAATGGACGTTGAAGGAATCACTTCTGGTCTAATCTGCGGTGTTATCCAATCATTATCTGGGAGTGACTGAGAAAGACGATAAAATTAACTAAATTTATAGTAGTGCGAGGTAGAGAATTTATCTCACGACTTCGGATATTCGAGATAAAGCTCTATTATACAGCGACATTATTAACTTGCTCTTCAAAGCACACTTTATTAGATGCAACGTTGATGTAACCGTGACTATATGGTAAATAAAATACGACATTTAGCCTAACATTAAGAAATGTAGACAGAATTACTTTCCTATGTACACGTATGCAAGTAACAGCACACAATTCAACCCATATGAATTTAAGTTTATGACAGCCATACTGGAAAATAAATAGTCACAGACATCGAGGAATCGCAGTGTTAGGGAGTCCAGAAAGAGATAATGGACGGCTTGACTCTGCAGATGAGAATATAACTTTTATTTTAGTGGCATACAAGTAATAGCTAGAAATCTTTAGATTCTATCACCCTAACTTTTTAAAAGTATTTCTTCATTAAAGGACCTGAAGAAACTTCATTATATCGTAATCTCCATAGACAAATAATTTTCTGAAATATTTCCTATTAATAGCGGTCTAAATCAAGGAAGTAATGTTTCACCACTGCATTTGAACTTTGCTCTATGATAACCATTTCGAAGTATCTAGCAAACCAGGGAAGGGTTACAGTTTTGGGGGACATATCTGCTACTGGTCTATGCTGACGATATGAATTTACTGGGCTAAAAGATACACACTGTAAAGAAAGACATAGAAGTTGTATTAATAGCTAGTAATGGGAGTGGTTTAGAAGCAAATCCAGAGAAACCTAAGTATGTGTTCATGTTTCTTGAACAGGATGTTGGAAAAAATCATAACACAAAGAAAGGTAACAGATCCTTTGAAAGTATCGATAAGTTCAAATATCTAAAAAAAAAAAAATATAAATTGCTTGCACGAAAAACTAAACAGCAGACTGAATTCCGGAAATGTATTCTACCATTTGATCCAGAATCTTTTTTTTTTAGTTTTTGCTATCAAATCTTTAAGTTTAAAGTATACAGAACTATAATTCTGCCTGTTGTTTTATATGGTTGTGAAATTTGTTCTCGAGCATTAAGGAAAGAACACAGGCCTAGGCTAAGAGTTCCCGAAAACAAGATGTGAAGCATGGTACGAGTATTTGGTCCTAAGAGGAAATAAGAAGATAATGGCAATAAATGCACAATTAGTTGCTTCGTGATTTGTACTGCTCAGAAAATTACTGTTATTTCATGGATCAAATCAAGGAGGATGAGATGTGCAGGATACGCATTCAAGACTTTGGTGGTAATTCCTGGAAGAAACAGACAACTCCGATGAACGAAGGGTAGATAGGGAGATGATACTGAAGTGTATCTTTAAAACACTGGTTAGGAAGTTGCGGTCTGGATTGATCTGGCTGAGGATAAGGACAAGTGGTGGGCATTTGTATAAAAGGTAAAGAATCTTCGGGTTCCGTATAATGAGTGAAATTTTTTAACTAGTTAACTATTATCCTTTCAAGACATATGACTGCTGCACGAAAATATTTAGTTAGTTTTAAAAGTTGCACGTGCAAAACGAAGTACACGAATTAATACGTCAGTATCCCAGTAGGCTTTGGCAATGCTGGACGTATTAGTAGCTGCGTCTACGCGCATTCTAGAAACTTCTTGCCTAGATGTCGAAAACATTTAAGTTGTAAGGGCAGGTCTTGTCTCTTAGGAGAATGCTCCATCACCTCCAATCGCTTGCATTGTAAATAAGTGTTGTCACCTTACTTTCCGGAGACTCGTTGTGTTTTCTAAACCTTCTGACAAATTACATACAAATCCACACATGGCAATGGGACTGCGTTAAGTGCCAAGTGCGTCACACTAATATGCTCCCATTACTATCGTATTAATCCCATTGGCTCAAGTGATATTAACTACTGACCTAGATTTATTACTTTTAACTGTTAATTACTTACATTTTCCTAGAGACTGTAGTAACCTACGTGATGATTAATGTCACATAAAATTTTTAAGTTAAATATACATTTAATGATAAAATGCAGAATTTATAGAAAAACACAGACAAGAATGGGAAGGATGCGTTGAAAGGACGAGCTCTCAAAGGATCCAAGAAAATATTCTGGAATATATTTAATGCTATATATATATATATATTCTTTTACATAATAGTTTATTTCCAACCATGTCGACAAAAAGTGAACAGCAGCTTTGAATTTCCCACGAAACGATAGGATTGTGTTTTATGACATCCATGACAGATCTCAATAGACCTTGAAGTATTATAAAAGATGGAAAGATAGGGTTTTGTGACATCCATGAAACACCTTCAACGGCTTAGTAATCTATAAACAATAGAAGAGCTGCGTGCTGTGACAACTATGACAGACCCCAATAAACTTAATAATACTAAAATAATAAGGAGAATAATGACAACAAGAATAAGAATAACAAAATCTTTGTCTGAGACAGTGAAGTTTATTTTAACGTGTCACCGAGCAGAAGGAGCTGACAACACTTCGTAATGAGGGATTACGAATTTAAAAAAATTACCAAGACTTCCAACATCACAGACAATTTGACAGAGATCTTTCTTCTGACCCATAAACCAATCTGTTATTTTAAAATGAAGGTAGATCAAATTATGGGCATAACCTTAGTAAAGTTATAATAGGGATGAGGGATAAGAAGGCTACAGGAGATGACGGACCTGTAGATGTACTCATACTGTTGGGAGAAGGTTGTCGCAGAGTAATGACAGCACGGATCAACAGCATACTCGTATAAGTAACTGGAGAGTGGCTCAGGGATTTCACTGATGTTAAAATGAATACCTTACAGAAGATACCAAAAGCTACAAAATCCAGTGACCATCGCACAATCAACCTTATCACACAAACAACAAAGACAGAAGCGAGAATACTTAGATGAAGGGTTGAAAGGAAAATCGAGGATGTACTTGTAGATCAGTTTGCATTTAGAAGACGAAGAGGAACTAGGGATGCAATTGGGATGCTGGAAATAATACGTGAATGAACTTGGAACACAGACGAGGTATTGTGTGTGTGGTTCATAGACTGGCAAAAGACATTTGTCGGTGTAAACTGGACCAAATGAATGATGATCATAAAGAAACTGTTATCGTCGATTGGCGCGAAAGACTAAAAATCAGCAAACTGTACATGGACCGTAGTGTTAAACTGAGACTGTATCAGATGACGAAAAGAAGTGTGAAGATTGGAAGAGGAGTTAGAAAGCGATGCTTATTGTAGCCGATTCTATTCAACTTGTATAGTAAATACCTTACCAAAGGAGCTCTTGAAGGTTTTGGAGACTTCAAAATAGGAGGACAAGTAACTGGCACAGTGAAATATGCAGAATAACTTGTGCTACTGGCTAGGGAAAAAGGCGTGCTACAGGTCATAACTGAAAGACTAACAGAAATTGGAAGGTACTATGGGATGGAAATGAGTGTGGAAAAAGCTAAAGTGATGATAATTTCAAGACAACCATCTCCAGTACTGTCTATGATAGGAGGGGGTACTGATAAGACCTTAGCCCGACCTACTTCCCGATGTCGTAGGACGGAATCGATAGCGTTGTTGGTAAGAGGGGTCTGTTCGTGTGCCGAATTGCAAATCTTTTCTTGTTACAGAGGCTGAAAAGAAGCATATCAGACGACGTGCGCGATTTCAACAACATCGAGACGCGAGCTGTCATAAAGTTTATTTGTTCCTGCAAGGCAAAGCGCCGAACTAAATTCACGCCATTCTGACAGAAACATTAGGGGAGTATGCACCAACGTATGCAACAGTAAAAAATTGGGTGGCTCAGGTTAAACGTGGTGATTTTTTCACCTGTGATGCGCCTCGTCCTGGACGACACAAAACAATGGCCACCCCGGCGATTATTGATCAAATTCACGAGTTAATCTGAGAAGACCGCCCGATTTCGACTAAATCAATAGCTGAGCAACTGGGCATATCATGTGAGCGAGTTAGATCGGGAACATCATTCATGAAGATTTGGACATGCGGAAGCTCTCCGCGAAGTCGGTCCCGAAACGCCTGAACGCGGATCAAAAACGTCAACGGTGCCAGTCTTCTGAGCAACTTCTGCAACTTTTTCGGCGCAATCCAAATGATTTCCTGTCGCGATTGGTGACCATGGACGAAACCTGATTATATCACTATGACCCGGAGACAAAGCAACAATCAATTGAGTGGCGGCATAGAGGCTCACCCCGCCCCAAAAATTCCGAGTGCAAAAATCCGCTGGAAAATTTCTCGCCTCAATTTTTTTGGATCAAGACTGCATCCTCCTCATTGATTATCTTCCAAATGGCCAAACTATTAACGCGGAATATTACTCATCTCTGTTGGTGCAATTGAAGGGCATTTTGAAGAAAAAATTCCGCGAGAAGCTCACCAAGGGGGTCTTGTTCTTGCACGATAATGTCCCGGTTTACAGGGCACTTGCAAACCAGAAGAAACCGGCCTACCTTGGTTTCCAGTGTCTTGATTACCCACCCTATTCTCCGGATCTGGCCCCCTCGGATAACCACCTGTTCTCTGGACTGAAAAACAATTGAAAGGTCGCCATTTTTCGTCCGACGCGTAGGTCATTGCTGCCGCGGAGACCTGGTTGGACGGACAAACTTCTAATTTTTTTGAGTGGCTTTCATAAGTTATAACAACGGGCTAAGAAGTGTATTGAGCTTCGTGGGGAGTATGTCGAATAAATCCCGAGTTTGGTCGCTGTAACTTGTTTCTTTCCTGGTAGGGCTAAGGACTTATAAGCACCTCTTCGTAGATCAAAAACAGCTGGAGACCGTGGAATATTTAAGCTATTTTGGTAGCATGACAAAAGTGATGCAAGATGTGCACGGGATATTAAATCCAGCATGGTCATGACAAAAGAAACAACAAGAATACCATTTTCACCAACAAACTGGACTGAAATTTGAGGAAGAAACTAGTAAATCGCTACATTTGGAGCATAACTTTTTATGGTGCTGGAACTTGGACACTTCGGAAATTAGATAAGAAATATATGAAAAGTTCTGAAACGTCGTCCTCGAGAAGGATGAAGAGAATCAGTTGGACCGATCATGTGAGAAATGAAGTGTTACAAAGAGGCAAGGAAAAGATTAAGTATCATACCAGCAATAAAAAAGGAAGGCTAGTTGGATTGGTCACACCTTACGCAGTAACTGCTTTCTAAAACACGTTATGGAAGGAAAAATAAAGGGAACGATATAAGTGGCGTAAAGACGTTGAAGAAGGCGTAAGCAGCTACTGGATTACCGTAAGGAAAAGAGAGGATTCTGGAAATTGAAAAAAGAAGCACTTAATCGTACTCAGTGGCGTACGCGCTTCGGAACAGGCTATGAGCCTCTTGTAAGGCAGACAACAGAATGAATGATCAATCTTATGCATTCCTAACATAATACTTAACTACATATAGGCCTACGCAAAAAGGCCGACTACAGAACACTATTCTGAAAAAAATAAATCGCGCTTCACACTGCTATGCAATCAAGGCATCTCTCTGCTCCTCTTTGAAATAATCGCTCTAAAATTTCAGTTACGTAAAATTATTTAATCTCTTTCTTGTGCCATTTTCTACATTCTCCTTTTGCTTTCTCCCCCCTGGCTGCAAACTAATCTCCATAGCATATCTTCGTGCCTGCAAAGCTGGGATCGCCAATTTCAACCCACAGGACGGTCACAAAATTCGCGAGGACTCGCCCGAGGGGCCGAACTTTTATACACATGTGTAGAAAATAAAGATAGTTTTGCTGTGTGCTCTCTTAAAATCGTTGGTTTGTAATTTCTAAACTTCTTCTCTGCTAATGAATACGTCATATTATGTTCTGTACACTTAATATATTAAGTCTATTAAGTTTTATTACTGAAAGTATTCAGGTGACCGAGGGCCGCAAATATTTTCCTCGAGGGCTCCATATTGAATATAACATATGGTCATAACAGAAACCGATTTTTTTTTAAGTTTATCATGTCTCGGATTAAAGCACAAAACCTTTCGGAAGTTCGAGCTGCCTCCGTATTGAGCTGGCTGAAATGGGAATCTAGGACGGTGGAAAACCTACATCTTTCAGTCACGGTAATCTTCTCCATCTAGAATACGTGCTTTTTCGTTCCAAATCTGAAGTTTCACTTCCATACAAATCAGCGTAAGATATTACCAGTAACGCATTAAAAAATAACATATAACCAGAGTATATGGACAGCCTGTCCCTTTACCAAAAGAGCTACTTCAGCATCCTATCTTTAGCCTATTTTCATAGCCAGACCCCTCTTACTGCAAATGCATCCTTGTTTGATGTAGCTTTTCCTTGTGAGGCCCCCTCCCCCCCTTTTCCACCCACCAGATGAGTGTCTGGTGTGGTGTACAGAGTGAAAACAGCCCTGCTCCTAATTAAAATGGATCACGTGTGTCAGCACCTCATCCCCTTATTTTTATCCCTTATTTGACATTTTCTTTCTAATAGCTCTAACCAGTGCTTAAAAACCATATCGTCCGTTTCTTTAAAGTTTGGCAATGATCATACATAGATTTTCTGTGAATCACAGACCAGCTGGTTGATTATGGCCCTCTCATGCATCGAAAAACACCACTTTATGAAGTCGAGTTATGGAAAGAATGAACGTAGATTTCCACCACTCTTCTATCTAGCAGCTATCTACCGTCAGCGTGCGTTCTCCCACTTACGTTAGTTGCCACTTGAAAACTCTACTACATCTTTCTTTGCGCTCTTGGTTTGTTACTGGTGTTGACAGAGTGATAGTGTGCAATGTACGTAGGAAAAGGGAAAAAGAGTGTGACTTGAACCACTCGTGTTCTTTCTTTCGCTAAGCCTTGTGTAACCCTGAGCATAATCAAACATCATACATCGGTAGGAATTCCTACAGAATGCTTTCAGCGTGAAAATTCGAATATAATTTCCCTGCAAAGGACCAAAATATTATTTACGAAACACACTCTTCCTTTCCAGCAATGTAACTGTTGAGATTAAATTAGGTAACGTATTTGGGAGCAGAACAAGTATTAAAATTGTACAAGAATAAATGAAACATTCACCATAGTACATTAAATAACTGTGTTACTTTTATGCATGAAATGTGACGTTAGATATGAAGAAGTATATGGAATAGTTTGTAAACTGAGCACACATCAGAAACACAGGAGAAAGTAGGCGCTAAATGAGGAAATATTTTCCAGATTTTTATTAGGAACGAAGAATACTTAATAAGTACTAGTAACTTTAATTAAAGACGCCTTGCTCTCAAGTCAGTAATTAGCAAGATTCCACCAAAGTTCTTCACAAATACCTATCATACTGGGTGAGAGCATTAAAAACCCATAGATCTACCGAATGTCTTAAATGTCGCTTCCCTGAGGTTATGGTCACGTTCCAGGAAAGCACTGCTTCAATTACAACCAATCATCAACAAAATCTAACATACAAGAAATACAAAAAATGTTTAAATTGCTGTCCAACATATTAACTGTAGTCAATTGTCGAAATAATAACTAAAGGCGGTGAAGGTAATCAGATTTATACAATTCAGTATCTCGGTAATAAGACTTTTAGAATACCCGGTAAATACTTATATTGCGTGAGCTCAACGCAGAGCTGGCTTCATCGCAGGTGGCAAATACTGTTACAACTAGGTTCTGAAGAAGTAATATTTTCTTTTAGAAAATTGACTACAACTCATACACATAGCTTAGAGTATTAAATTTTATCGAAGTCAGTCACAGGGCTTAAAGAACGAATGTAAAATTTTAATTAAAATTTTAAGAGACGTGGCTTTAAATTTACATAAAATATAGGATAAACACCTTAATGTGATATTTGAAAATTATATAAATTTTTTTGCAGTAATTTCTTTCGGAGAAAAGGCCGCCTTTATTTTATGTGTTGGCAAATTAAACACATCTACTACTAAGCGTCAGGTATATTTCATTTACTGACACCTTATCAAGTACACTCTTCACGAAACTTCTCGTGGATTTCATTCGTGGTTTATTTCAGACGCTGTCAGTGATTCACCATACACACAGCCGAATAGTAGAATAATTAGTCAATAATATATAGGAGAAAATAAATTGGATGCTATCGTGGCTTAACTTGAAATGATGTCCTGGAATTTGCCTGGAGCGACGGAAGACAACCATGGAAATTTCAGTCAGCACAGCCTAAACCTGGCCAAGTCATGAACTTCATACTTTCTGATTATGATACAGGAGTACTAGACTGAGGCGCGTCTAATGGGAATATGTGCACTAAGTTCGAATGTGGATGAAGAATGCCGTTAATGACACATGTGTAGTCCTTCGAAGACTGGTTTGTTACGAAACCGCCATGGCACTTCCCTTTTCGGATCAGAGAGAGTACGAGAAATGTGTTGAGGCGCGCGTCTCTGGGTGACAAATCTGGGCAGTCCGTCTGTCACACATATGAAAACAACAAAGAAGTCACGACAACCGGATGCATCAATTTTAGACAGTAGGAAAAATAAGACGTTTAGAGGAACATGACGGCGCTCTATTCTACCGCAGTTGCAGTCAACTGGTCTAAAAAACTCAGAGTGAAGATCTCAGAATTCATTTGCAGTTTATTTAAAGACGTTGTCTTTAACCCAAGACTGCGGTGTAACCGTGTAAAGCCAAGTGCGAGGTTGACAGAGAAGTGTATGGTAAGAGGTCTGAAGCGGTGTTCGCCTAATTAATGGCAATATTCTGGTATTTTTTGATTATCAGGCCTGAAGGAAACTACAAAATCTGACTGTAGTCAGTCTGGGTCCCAACAAGATTCGCAGAGAGTACATTCGGAACACAAACCACAACATTAGGTCAGAGCCAACTGATACTTTAAAACACAGTGGTAAGTACATGCACCACATGACTTAAAATTAAAAAAACCCAACTTTTGGTCACGGTGTTCTGAATTTTCTCACAATAATTACCAATAATTTCCCTGAAAAAGATGAATTGGTTCGTAATTATATTCTCTACGAGATATAAGCCGGCTTTTTATATGTTGTTTTGGAGAATTCCTCCTTTCAATAGCCGTGACATGCCTCAGGTGGTCAGTCGTCGGTCTGTCACAACGCAGGCCCGAGCTCGATCCCATGCAAATCCACTTGAGGTTGGAGGTGGACAAAGTGGCAATGGAAGAGGTTTCTTTCCGAGTACTTCGGTTTTTCTCTGTCAGTACTATTCCATCATTTTCCACGTTAATAGCACTCTTATCAGAAGACCAAACCGTTGATACCTGGAAACATTGCAACAGATAATTCTCTTTCTGATACTGGGGAACTTGCTGTACCATGACTCAGGCGGTTACTAACAGACTTCTCACCGCAAAGACCTAGCTTCAATCACGGACCAGTCTACGAGAAAATTTTGGTGGACAAAACTGGCATTGGGATAGGTCTTTCTCTAGGTAAATCCATTCTCTTTCGTCCGTATCATTCCATCACATATATCGTCATGCTGTTTTTACCAGAAGGACGAGCGGGCTAAACTTGGGAAACTTCAAATCAAGCAACATTCTTCCGGAAATTAGAAATGTAATTTTTTTTTTAATTTTCTGGATTTAAAGAGCTAAAGTTTGTTGATGACTTTTCGAAAAATATAATAATAATACAAATACATCCCAGTGGAATAAATTGGGCCTGTTACAAGTAAAATAATTTACTCGTAGAAATATAAAAGAGTAAGGAATATAAGAAATTAAGATTACAATCTTCAGGGATTTTAACGCCATGTCAGACTGATTCTATGCTACAGAGCAACAAGTTTATCCTTAATGGTTAGTGGTATAAATTAACTGATATGCATTTAATGAAACATATATATATAGAAGGGTCAAGATACGTCAATCATTGGAATTACGGCATAAGAGCTTGATTCGATTCCTGGTAGTGACAAGAAATTTTCTCATCCACGAAGGATGTGTGCATTCATTCAGTTTTATATCAAATGGACACAAAGGGTTCCTCCCCAGAATGAGTGGGATAACACGGCAGAAGAGAGTGAAAATTATACAAGAATATCCGTCAGAACCGTCACGGTTCGGCCGAGATAACAAGAACATCCACATACTATTCTTATTAAAATTGCACAATTAACCACATTTCTATACGAGCTTTTCGGTTCTCACCGCGCTGACCCTTATGATTATCTCCGTCTAAGAATGTGACGCCGTGCAGCTTAGTACAAAATTTAAGAACATTTCCGAGAAACTTGCTGGCTTCCTTTTCAGAGATGAGTCAGATGCCAGGAGAAGGCAATATTCACTCACATTACTGTTTTTCAAATTCGGAAAATGTTAGGATATTTGATCAAGTTAAGAGATGGAAGTATGGTGTAACAATTATGTGTCTTTCGCTCGCCTGATTTAATTATACAGAAAAATACAATGCAATGTTCAAATTGAATTTATTGTGTCCCGACAGGCGTGTTCCATTTTTAAGCGGGTTTTTTTCCTTCAAGACCAGTTGTAAAAATCTACTAATATTCCCGTCTTGTCCGCCCGTCTGTTCGCATCAAACAGAGAAACTTCCAACGAATTTTAAATTTGATTTTTTTTCTAAAATTGTTAGATACATTCCGACTTTGGATAACATCATACACAATAAGAGAATCCTTCCATAAAGACCTGCTTACATTAATAAATCGCCGAGATTACTCTACATAATGGGGTGAGACGATGATCTCTGCGACGCAAGAACTGCGTCTTAAGAAACTATGATTTGGACAAAAATAGGTGCGTTATTTGAGGGAAAGTACAACGAACATGGTGTCACCGCATTACGACGGCAGTGCACAAAATAGTCTCCGTTGCTCCCCAAACGAGAAGTATTGGAAGGCGATAGCTATCAGCGTACGAGATGATTGTGAGAAACAATGCAGACCGAGTGATGGATAGTGGAACTTTTGAAGATCTAAACATATCATCATATGCCAAAAACATAAGAAAATAGCGACTGCGTTTAGACTGCACTGAAAAGTATGAATAAATGACAGGTCAAATAAAAAAACGCAAAATATATTACGACTACAATTTGCGCATAACACTGTTTGTGGATCTTGACGTATAGTTTACCTTTTTTCATCAGATTTTAACCAAAACTGCAATTATCAAAGTTTCTTATTTACCAACTGATGCAGAAGAGAATTGCTTCAGAAAGAATATTAAAATTTACATTAAAACAGCTCCTACATGTTTCGGTGCAATCACCATCATCAGGGAGCGCATATTCGAGCTTGCTACAGTTACTGTTGTTAAAATAATCAATTAAAATACATCGGTATGCTTAATTCGGTGGTGTGGCTGCATATATTATTAGGTCTGTAATGAAAAACACTGTGTCAAGTACCGTAACAATAGGATTTTGAAAACAAAATGAATGGTATCGAAATTGTTTGAACTTACCCTAGTTGGTGTATGCATGACGCACTCTTCGGAATTAGACTGAATTAGGGAATGCGTCGCAAGCCACGTGTCGTGTCAGCCAGTTCGTACAGAGGATTTATGTCATTGACATGCTGTTCTTCGATCTGTAGAGAACTTAGATTTCTTGCTAAATCAAGGACAAGTCAAGAAATCAAATTTCTCTACTGCAAAAAAGAACCCCAATCAACAATCATATCATATACATCTAATATGTGCACATTATTGTAATGGTATGTGGCAGCATAACCAAAATTCAATCAATTCATGATTAGATGATATTTTCGACACCTTTTACCAGAAACTCAACAAAAAACGAGACACACTATTAAGATATATATACGTCACATATAACACCGAAAAGAATACACACACATTTCACTCACAAGTAGTAAACTTAACCAACATAAAATCACTAAAGAACAAATCAACACCATAAATCTAGGCTTCAACTATGCAATGGAAAAAGACCCTAAATACTATATCAATGACTTAATAATAGAAGCAGAAAACACTATGAGGCACTTGGACACTAAGATACAAAACACGTTCCGGTATCTAACAACCAAAAAATTAAACAGATCATAAAAACTAACACACATAATACCCTACATAAAATAATCAACACAATCTAAACCAAATAAAAAAATCCTACAACGAAATAACCTAACAGTAGCAAAAGCAGACAAAAGTAAGTCTATGGTCATAATGAAAAAACACACTAAAACAGAAAATTAGTGCCTTCATACAAGAAAATCATATAATACGTCTGAATAAAGACCCTACAGTTTCTATCAGAAGCAAATTCAACAAGAAATACAAAAATGTGACATACGGATAGACTAACGCATACACAAACACCTAGTAAACACAAAACCAATAGCACCCAAACTCAATGTATTTATAAAAACACACACGCAGAATGAACCAATTAGACCGGTTGTGATTTATACACATGTACAATCTTACAAAATCGCTAAATACCTCAATAAAAGGTTAAATAACTTAATAAGTTTACCATATACCTATACCACCAAGAATTAATATGAAACAGCACAGAAATTGAACAATATTCAAATTAGTAAGCACAACAGAATGTTTACCCTAGACATAAAAGACTTATATGTTAATTTGCCAATAAAAAACATTCTTCACTTTACTAAATTTTGGTTAAATAAACATAATAATATTAATATGATAACAGAACACACCTTATATCGTCTTAAAGTAATTCTAAAGCAAAACTATTTTCAGTACAATAACCAATTTTTCCAACCGAAAAAGTCATTGCTATGGCATCACCCATTTCAAGCACCATAGCAGAGATTTAACTTCAATTTCTGGAAAAATATATATATAAAACAATGGCTGGAAACAAAGAAGTAATATACTACAAAAGATACGTAGATGACATTTTGATTGTTTTTGACCAAAACAAAACATATAATAGACAATTATGAACCATCTGAATAACATAGACAAGCATTTGGTATTCAAACTATCGGAATAAGGAAACAATACCATAAACTACCTGGATCTTTCCATTCACAGAAACACCAACAGCATTGACTGAGGAATCTATGGGAAACCTACACATACTAATGTTACCATACAATTCTCTTCTAACCACCCCTCGAACACAAACTTGCAGTATTTACGAGTAATTTTTACATAAACATTTAATAGGAGCCATCCCGTTGTGTGTTGTAATAATGTAGCATTTTATTACAGTCAATAATACAACATGTTTTAAATCAGCATAATTAAACGAACTTGTGATATACAACCAGCATATTAGCGTGTGTTAATTTACTCGTGAACCTGACCTCTCATAAAACGTCTGGCTAATAGATCGCCACAGTTCAACCATAATATGTGACAATACAAAACCACAACATAAAATACCCTATACGACAAGAGCCTGTTCAAAATTCATCTCGATATCTGGTCTTAATATTTCAAATTACTGGCATCTACAAGCATTTAATACATTGGAATTTTTATCTTTTATATTTTACATATTCTATTTTTAACACATTAACCAATAAGCTAACGTACAATTTATAATGTAATTAAAATTTTAAACTATATGGGATCC
>JGI20166J26741_11572251_pt1 | contig 23887 bp, 17 predicted proteins | sample TergutCu122P5_FD_26741 | JGI IMG/M metagenome (IMG submission 26741)
CGTCCGCTATAGTACGTTCAAATAATTCCCCACTCGTTTCAGGCGGTGTGGCATGTGATGGGCTTTCCAGCGTGCACGACGCATGAAGTCTGCATATTCCATGGGCGTTGGTTGGTGACGCTGTTTGGTACGGAAGTATACCAAATGAGCAAGAATTCGTAGGAATGCCTCGTGCTGCTGTGGGGGCCAGATATGGAAATGTGGGCGGAGTGTCCAATCGGCTGGAATGTTTATCGTGTTAGTTCGGAGGATCATTGCAAGACGGGCACGGATCCATTCCCATATGTCTTTTCCTTCGTTGCGCTACGTAGTAGTGTGTCGATGTGGCCACAGTGAATGCATCGGTTCGAGTCAGTGATGCGAATTTTAGAGAGGCGTTCATTCATAGGTATTATATCAGGAATGGCAGTAAACCAGACGGGCTTCACTTCTTCAGTGATACAAGCCGCGTGTAAATTTCGCCACACCTGTGGCCAGTTGAACGTAGGGTGTAGTTTGGTGACACGTATGTCCCTTACGGCCGTTGCTGCCGTCGCCATGGTGTGGAGGGTGGTGTATATGCGTCTGCGGAAACTTTTAGGTGTTTCATCGTGTCCGGGGTGTGGTATGCAGGCCAACAAATAGCAAAGGCTCGCATGTAAGCGAGTTTGAAGGGATATCTCGCAACGTGGGGGGTGGGGGTTTCCTAGGGTTCCAGACAGGTTCCGTGCTTTGATCAACGAGGCTGTGGTTGTTCTTTCAAGTGCGCCCTGCAGGTGCATACGGCTAAGTATTAGCGCTCTACATTTTGCGGCTATGTCTATCAGCTCCCATCCTCCTATGTTTTTAGGTTTTTGGAGCGTTGAAACAGGTGCTCTGAATGTAGTTCTCTTCCATATGAATTACATGACAGCAGAGGTTATCTGTTGGGTACAGATGCCAGGGGCGGTAAATATCTGTGCGATATACCATAGTTTGGCCAACAAGTAGATGTGAATGTAACGCAGCCGGTGTGCAAGGCGTAGTTCGTGATTAGGCATTCCTCGCCTGTATCCGTACTCTTCCAGTGAGCCTTGCCCACGTGTTATTTACGGATTTGTCAGTGGAGTTCCAAAATGTGAAACCTAGGACTTTGACATGGGGGTGGTAATTGATGCAGAGGACGGTGTCGAAGTTGGACCATCGGCTCACGGCGAGAGCCTAGGATTTCTACACGTATTGATTCAATCGGGCACCGGAGGCCTTTTCTTATTGGTGTATTGCGTCTTCTATAATGGGAATGTCAGCAACTGAAGAAAGGAAGATCATTATGTCGTCGGTGTACGCAAGGACAGATACGGGGCGGGCATGCCTTCCTATTTGGATTCCAGGCAGTTGTTATTCTAGCATCCTGAGTAGTTGATGTAGGCATAAAACGTAAAGTGCCGTACTCAGAGGGCATCCTTGCCGCACACCTCAGCGAATGGGGATGGGTCCGTGAGTATGGCCGTTGATCTGTACCGATGAGGCGGCGTCGTCATACAAAGTCTTGAGACGGTTGATAAAAGAGGCGCTAAGGCTATAGCTATTGAGAATAGTGAATATGTAGTTATGGGAAATTCTGTCGAGAGCGTTTTTAAAGTCGAGTGCTAGAATTCGTGCCACAATCTTATAGTCTGTGTTCAAGAGAGTGATTGGGCGGTAATCCGACGGCGTAAGCATTCTATGAGGCTTGGGCAGGCAAAATAGTGTCCCATGTATTTGCTGGGAGGTGATGGCGTCCCCGAAAAACATGTGATTGAGGATGATGTAGAGGTCGTCTGGTAAAATCTCCCAATTGGCTTTATAAAATTCAATCCCTAGACCATCTCGTCCAGGTGGTCTATTTCGTCCGCCAGATTGAATGGCATTGTATATTTCACTAGGGTCAAAGGGGGTTTCTATGATGTCCGCATAAACCAGTTGTCGTTCCACTCGAACCAACTCAGCCAGAGAGCGTAAACATTCGTCATCGAAGTCAAAACTATCATATTTGGTGCGCAGGTGTTTAGTAAAGGCGATTGAAATGCCCTTGGGCAATGTTTGGATGTGGCCATTTCCATCTCGTACACTCCTGATTGTTCAGGCCGTACGTCTTTTCTGCATTTGTGTGAGGTGGTAAAACGTTGGCTGTTCCTCTTCAAATATGTCGGCCACCACGTTGTCTTGCAGTACTGATTTTAGTCTTTGGCTGTGTAATTTGACAATTTTTGCTTTAATGCGATTAAGGGCAGGGAGATTCGCACCGTTGGTATCCGCGTTGCGTACTATGTCATATAGACATTCATAATACAAATTCTCCAGTTTGCGGTGATCCCGGCGGCGTTCCGCTTCTTCACATTGGAACATAATCCGGATTCTCTTTTTACAGTAACGTACCCACCACGTGTTAACGTCTGGACAGAGGCTTTGTTGCCGTTTCCATTGTTCCCATTTTTGCTGCAATTCCTCCTTGATGTGATTCTCGAAGAGTATGGCGCTATTAATTTTCATATGCCGCGACCACGGCGTAAGATGGGCGCTTCAAGGATCATCCGCAATACCACGGCGAGTGTGGTAAGTGAACGCCGCTGCAACGATCTCCATTCCCAGCTTCCTGGCTAGCAGGGCACGTGAGACGAAAATGCGATCCAGCCTGTTTGCTCCCGATGCAGTGTAGTGTGTGTAGACTTTGTGTACCAGATTAGCTTGCAATGTGTCTTTTGAGTGCGTAGCCTTGTACCAAGTCGACTAGCGAGCGGCTGAAGTTGCATTGTCCCCTAGAGTCGGTTTTTTCAAGGACGCAATTGAAATCGCAACCCAATAGTAGGTTGTCCGAAACATTCCTCAGAATGTACGTCAGTTCGCTGTTGAAGAACATTTCCCTTTCTTGTCTCTTCGCCGTGACCGAACGGGCGAAGATGTTTACTATAGAAATGTCCCGGAAGTTAGCGGCAATTGCACGCCCTGATGGTATTTTAGTGACGTTGGTAAGTGTTAGTTTATCTCTAGTTATGAAGGTCGTGCCGCGTCTGGTTGTTCCTATATTGTAGTATGTGTTGTATCCGTGGATGTCCGTGAAGATTTGTTGCATTACTTCTTGTAATAGAAGTATGTCTGGGTCATGGAGTCTAATAAACGCTTTCAGCATGGCTATTCGTGTCGGAGAGGTCAATCCATTTATGTTAAATGTCGCTATTTTGAGACAGTCCATTTATTCTTCTGAGGGGGAAGGGGGAAGTGGGATGGGGCGGGTTGGTGCGGTCAGTTAGGATCTGTCTTTAATTGTCAGGGAGGCTCTGGTTCTGTTCTTTTTCCCTTCCTGTAATTGCTTACTGCTCTTTTCCAGTCTCATTTTTTTTTCGATTCAGGCCGTTTTCGGGCACCTCTGTTTGTGTGTCTATCTGCTGGTCAGTGCTCGTGTTGTTGGGTACGCTATTTGGACGGCGCCCTGTCCTTCCTTGGGCCCCGTTATTTCACAGTGTCTTGTCCGGCATCTGAGCCGTTCACGGAGTGCGTGAGCGGTGGCCGCCCTTTTTTGACCGTCGTTATGTTATCTACTGTCTCCAACTCGGCCTGCATGGGCTTTTCTGTGTACGGGTTTTCATCTGCCCATAGTGTGTGCGCGGGGATGTTAGGTTTCAGGATTGGCGTCGCGTGATGTTCGGGTGTGTTTGTATTACAGGTCACAGAGCTGCTGGGTGGCGCAAGGGGTCTGGGCTCACGTGCGTCATTCTCCACGTGAGTTACTAACGCCTGTTCTGGCTGTTTGTGGTTGTGAGCCTTGTCCATATGTCCTTCGTCGGTGCTGCTCGGTGTAGGGGTGTTATTTGCAGTGATGTGGGCCCATGTTGTGCCGGGTGGCGTAGGTGAAATGGTTTTTGTCCGCCTCCTCTTCGGGCATACCTGATACATATGGCCTGTATCACCACATCCATAGCAAGTTTGCGGTTGGCCTTCATACGTGGTTTTTTACAATAAGGTTCACGAACTCGCCACGGTGTGCTTTCCGTGGCAGCACTGGACAAAATCTTAGTATGGTGTGATGACGTTGACATATCAGAGTTTCACAGCTGTGTTGTTGTTGATATATGGTAGTCTCTTTCTGAGTGACTTCTATTACTGTCTGCGTGTGTTTTGGTGTGTCGCCGCGAGAATTTCGGAGCTTGATTGAGAGCAACGAACGAACATTACATTTCTTGCTGTTAGTTGATGTTGATGTTAGTGCAAGTTTACGGGGATAATGCTATGAAGAAAACAGCAGTTTACAAGTCGGTGAAACTTTTTTTTTTTGAGGGAAGAGAAAGTGTCACTGATGAAAAGAGATCAGAACGGCCAGCAACAAGCGGAACTGAATAAAACACTGCAAGAGTTCGTCAAATTTACGTGAAAATCGCCGGCTGACTGTCAGAAGCATAGCACAGCAAGTGAGCATCGACAGAGAAACAGTTAGGAAAATCTTAACTGAAGATGTTGACATGATGAAGGTGTGTGCAAAAATGATCCCAAAGGAGCTCACCGAAGAACAAAAGCAAAGAAGTGTTTTTAGCTATTAAACAAATAACTCTGTTGGAAAACCCTACTTATTCATCGGATCTAGCCCCCAATGACTTTTTTTTCTGTTCCCGAAGATAAAGGAAATATTGAAAGGAAGGCATTTTGATGACATTGATAACATCAGGAGTAATACAACGGCAGATCTGAAAGCCATTCCACAAAACCAGTTCCAAAATTGTTTTGAAGGTGGGACTAGGCACTGGCATCGGTGCATAGCTTCCCAAGGGGAGTAGTTTGAAGGCGACCACGGTAGTATTCAGCAATGAGGTATGTAGAACTTTTACCGCGATGAGTTCGGGAACTTATTATCATACCACATAAGACATTAGGACTCTATAGCCGGCGATGTTTATGTGAGATGCGATATGTTTGGTCAATACCATCACAACTACTTTTATTCTATTTGCAACCACATAACGATAGGTTTTTGACCACATTTCGTCCTGGAGCGATTGGATTTCCCTATATGGAGAGAGGGCAGCGCGTATTGTACCGTCCGTTACTTCTGGGGCAGGCTGGCTATCCGGAAGCGACGCGTACCCATACCAGCGATTTCGAGACTTACAGTAGAGATTTCACCTGATAAATGTTTATATACAGTTGTCCCGTTTGTCACATGCCGTATGTCCTGAACATAGTAAATGTCAACAAACTTTATACAGACTAGTCTCCGAGTTCCATCAATTTGTATCATAAATATTGAATGATCTCGTACCTGTAGTTGATAGTTTATCCATTCATGGATTTCGTGTGCAGATATACGCGGGATGGTTGGGTCGAAGCAGCATAAAAGTGTGTTCCGTCGTTCACACAAGGTTCGGATGTCTCGAGGTACCTCCGATGTTTGACCATAAGTCGTATTGTTTTAGAATACTGCATTACACAACAGACAAAAACGTTCACTTCACGAGGCAGAAAAACTGTATACAGCAATGCACAACCTCACTGCTCGGCTGCTTAAGGCGATCTGTGACCTGGGACCGTCCGACTAGTAGCACAGCGCCTTAACCAATAGGCTACCCCAGGCCGCAATCTATTAGGCTGTTTGTAAAATACGGAAAATAGGAAAGTGAAAATAAAAATGCTATACGAAAATGTACGGAATGGAAATTGTCACGATTCAGCAACTAAGTAATCTGAGGTACGATACTTAGTTTTTCTTTATATTATTTTTCTTTCTTAATTAGCCTGATGATGAGCCATATACAAGGTCTAAACTAGTTGCCAGACTATAAACGATTGGAAACATCGATGCACATTATGAATTTTACACCAACTGGGACGCTGCATATAAAAAAATTCCTCTCTTACACTACGAATATGATTTCAAAACTCAAAAGTGTTGTCTGCTTAATACAGTGAGACATCGCTTCTACATTTAAAATTACTTTAAATGGATAGCTGATTCAGTTACACCCAGTAGTCCAGACAAAATTTTCTGTTCATAAACAAACATTCATGCTGCTTACACTGCGCATTTGTTAGGGAATAAATGCAATCATCTCTCCGGTATGGTTTTTGCTAAAACGTCAATACTTATAGATATGTTGGCTGTGTATTTTAACTGGAAAAGAAGATAGCCCCTCAGAATTTAATTGGATTTGCGCGGCATGGTTATTTTCCTATAGAACAACAGGCGGTGGGGAAGAAAGAACGAGCCTGCGTGAGTGTTTTAATTGGCGGAATAAACAACTGTATCTATTTCTGAGCGTCTCATCTCATTCCGTTCATATTCGTGTGCAGAATACTGCCGCATATTCAAATTTAATCATTACAGGATGCTCCAATCCAACGCCCTTTTAAAACTGAACAAAACGATTTTCAATAATCCTACTAACTTCCATTGCTCCTCTCATGAATGAAGCTTCAGTAAGCAGGGTACACTACGCCGCGATTACATGACGTTGCTTTTAAAAATATAACGGCCACACAGACATGTTGGTAGAATTATAAGAAAAGTGTTTCTCTAACTTCTCATATACCTTCTTCATTTCCATTTCAAACATAATGTGGTACAAAATATTTGTTTCCTTCGTTTAGGTTTATTATTGATTTTTCTTCATATTATGGTTAAACAGTTTTGTGTGGTGGTGGTGGTGGTGATGGTGGTTGGTACGGTAAGACAATTTATGAAGAAAAGGAAAGGATATGGAAGGAAGCTGTCGTGGATCAGTTACAGGGTTATGATACGTATATGGGTTATAATAAGGTACTGCCAGTATCTGGGATTATATATCGTCGAATGTTAGGTTTACTCGTAAATAATTAACCGCAAAAAAATTGGGAAGGAAACGATTTTGTCCCAATCGCGGTGCAAACCGATGTTTGCTAGGAAGGGCTCATGGAACAACAGAAAACCTCAGTCAGCATGTCTGGTGACACGGCCGAGATTCAAAGGAGGCAACATTCCGAATTACGTTTAGGGACTTGCCGCTGCACCAACCCGTTCGGAGAATTAATTTATAAGTGTATTATTTTTGGTAGCGCTCTCTGAAATGAAGGAACAACGGAGAGATTATGTTTATTCGACAGTCAGTCATCGCATTTTATCTCTGAATTTATTCGACGGATGTTGACAATATTTGGTAATGTAGCTGTGTATATGCCACCTAATATTGACAGATGAGTTAAATTTTGCTCTCCTTTTCCCATATATCCTACATGTCACAGAACGTTCAATTCTGAATTTATTTATATAAATATTACTCATCGCTAAAGAACTTAAAATGGGTCATAAAAACACATCTGCTATGTACAATATCTCCTATAAGCAGTGTACTTAAATAATCATAAAATTAATGGATCATAAGCTTAAGTCAAGTGCAGCGCCTCAGTATTTACAAAATTTTATTAACAGCTGACGAAGAAATTTATCGGAATATTTTGCCGAATTTAATTCACACTTTAATAACACCTATGATAAGTTTTAACTTGACAAATTCCTATCAGTAATGTAAACTATCATGTAACAGCCGTAAGCTATAAAGCTGCTAATAGCTCTCTGAATTTATGGATCCCTTAAGAATAAACCAGTTGGCTGCGTACATGTCTGTTCAGTAATGTGAGTAACAACAAATAAAAATGTCGTATTCGGCGTAAGGTTATGTTCAATTAGTCAATGATAAAGCAACCCTAAAGATCACTGAAGATCAGAGTAAGATGTGTAATTACTGTATACGGCACTCGATTTTTTTTATAATTTTCATTACTGTTATTTATATTCACTTTTATTACACTTTTGCCAATGTATAAAGAGTTATTCAAAATGGGTAGAGGAACAATTCTGTAACCTGTTCTTGAGCATGCTGTACATGCTTTCTTTGTAATAAATCTTTAAAAAATTGTATGCGATATGGCTTAAGGTGTAGAATTTGCCTGATAACAACAGACTTTTACGCTCATCAAATTAAATCCAACGTTTGAGATATATTAAATGGAAAAGGTATTTTTTCGAGAATATTTTTAATACTATACAAAATATCATGACCTAGGCGTTTCGATCTTGTAGAAACATGATCAGTTTCGCATATAAAATCCCTTCCTGCCAATGTCATAATTAAAAATACGTGGACCATACTTCTTTGAGGCGAGATATCCATTTACTAACGCAGCGTTAGTAAATAAAATCCCCGTTTTTTATGAACTCTGAAGATTCAATATAACCTTCACAATATATGCTGTACATTCACATATCTGTACGTATGTGAACAAATGAGCCGTTATAGCTCAGTATAGTTACTGTTTACAGGTTGAATTAGCGGCATTCACTTGCAGGTGGGAAAAGCATTTTTAGGATTCTCAACAAAGACGATCAAAATATCTGTAGCGATGTTCTTTAAACTTCTGCAGGGCTTCAATTAGTCAATCGAATGTAACAACAAAATTGTTAGCACCATTTCCTGGTATATGAAGTACCGTATTCGGTTTATTTGGAGGACGGCTGTAGATGCTCTATCAAATTTGTTCGTGGCTTTGCAAGGAAATCCAAGAAACTTCGTGAAAGAAATTTTAAATTATCTCTGTTTGAAGTTATTGTCACTAATTACTTATAGTAATCTCCACATTCGACATTACATTTCTTGGCAAAAGTAAATATGCGATAAAAAATCCAGTCTTTATTTACTTGATAAGTGAATAAAAACCTGCAGGGGTTATTGTATCACTTACATCTTAAATCCCTATAGCCAGTGCAGGAATGTAAGTCTAATCGATGTTTTATTTATGGAGTTGTATGCGTTAACGTAAAGCAGTTTAAGATATGATTGAAATAAAAATTATTTTTAAAACTTAGCAAGACTTCCCAACATTGTACTTGATTTAAATTCACTAAGTACGAGGGTGGGTAGTATAACTTAAACAACTACAGCAAATAGGCTCGACTGAATTTGTTACCCTTGTTTAAATCTAAAACTGCAACAGGATAGGAAACAAAGAAACCAATAAATATAAATCTCTCTAAAATATAAACGGATTTGTGGGGGGGGGGGCGGCACGGATTTGGGCGTGTTCAATTCCACATGGACATACTCTTTCTTGCCGCAATATGTTCCTGGAGTCGACCCAGTTTCTAACAGAAATTAATTCCAGGAATATTTCCTTGGGATTAAAGGCGGCTGGTGTGAAGAACCGACAACCTTACCACATTCTCGTGCCAACTGTCTAGAAATCTGGAAGTCTGAAACTTCTGGAACCTCCGAACCTATAATAAGTTTGTAGAGGGATTGCTTTAACTTAGCTTTATACAAACGGATGACTATTATTTCATTGTAGTCTAGAAGAGACGTATAGTAATTTTTATCTTCGTAGAGAAAATCTGGACCTGTTTGTTTTATCATTTCGTATTACTGAGGGTAAAGTGTATTAAGATGGCAGGTAGTCGCAGCAGGAACACAACCTATCTGATTCATATCTAACTTCCAACAACTTTTGGAGCACAGGAAGCAAATCGGAAGAGGGGCAATTTCTCAAGATCCTAGCGACTGCTTTTTGACACGATGCCACACAGTGAACACAACTTCCTCCACTCTCGAGCCAACTAACAAAGATAGAGTATATGTGTAACAGAGCGCTGCATCCAAATATTCTTCTGCACAAGTTCATTCTCATCCCTTACAGCACAGTCGTCAAAATATTTTCTCCAACTAATAAGAAAAGTTGCAAAACTATGTCATTTCTCTAAACCTAACACAGACCATCAATATAACATGAAAAAACCAAAATTAAGTGTTCATTCTAATTTTAGAATGTACACACAGGCAGGGTACCTCACAACCAAAACTAAGGACCTCTGTTTTACGGTGTGTATAGAAGGTCAGTAGGGTTTGTGGAGTAGACAAAATCACATCTCATTTCGTCTTTATTAGTGGCTGAGTTTTGTTGCGTTTTATTTGTTTGAAGTGAATGCTCGAATTTCCCTACTCATTAATCGCGACTATCATAAGCGTAAAAAAATGTGTACTGCAATTGCACAACAAATTTTTTTGACCGTAATTAGTCACGCTCAATGCCCTTAGATTCTTGACCCCACTCACAAATTTCTTTTATCACGAACACCTATTCTCTGCCAACATTAACACGAACAAATTCTTATGAATGGAAGGATAAGGAAAAAGCGACAGATCCTGGAAGTCAATCTCTTCACAATAAAAATTACAAACTGGTACAACAGTCCATTCTGCAATGAATAACATTTTTACTGACACTTAACTTCTATCACAATCAACGTCAGAGGTATAAAGCGATAAGAACGGATGGAGGAACTGATACTGTCAACTGAATTTGCACATATAAATATACACATCTCTCGAGTCACCTACTACATTGTCCAGAAATTCGTTCAGATTCGACTACAGAGTTCACCAGAATTAAGATTCATTGGAATTTTAATTACTAACTTCTCCCAGACCTGTTAATGCGCGTATAATATGGATGTAATCGGTGGTAATCTCCTGCCTCTGGAACCGTAAAATGTCAAAGACACATAACGTTATCTTGGTACTGCATAAAGACCTAATGTTCTATCGGCCGTTCTAATATATGCCTATCTGATAAACTGGAGCACGAACATTCTAGTACAAAATTCTGTCACCGGACTTTATACTTACTCAGGTTAATTCGGTTAACATGATTTACCCATTTCCCTAATATTAGCTTCAATGTTATCCTTCCTTTCATAATTGGGCCTTTGAAGGGTTGTCCACACCAAAGTTACGTACACATTTATTAGGCTTGAATTCTTTTATTGCAGTGCAAACTGTGGTCTTCTGGGTCTTCTAGGTGCACTTACCAATTTCTTTGGGGATCCAACAACACTAAACTTTAAAGCTAGTTTTAACCTGAAGAAAACACATAAGGTTACTTCAGATGGTGTAACCATGTTTAGGCTACACGGAATCATGATACAGAACGCGACGAACTCGATGGTAATATGCCCATCTCAAACGAACCACTCCTGGATTCACACACAGCGCAGGACATGAGTTTGTTCCAAAGTTTCGGAGAAACCTGCTACCTCCACCTTCAAGGTGACTTCTAATTTCATGTGGATTTTAAATTTACTGGCAGAAGTGTAACTGTCAATTATATTGGGAGGTTGCAAATTCAGTCAACCTGAATATCTTACAATCATGGTATAAGAACCCAAAATACCACCGTCTGAGCAACACCCAGCGCGGAAACAACAAGAGTTATAAAGTACGACTGTTGAATGCTACAGAGTTGTCGCAGAATGAATCTGGACGAACTCGGCCTAAGCAATGGGCGTAGTGTGGACATGCTCGCTTTTACAAGCAGGTCCGCAACGTCTTATTTCGAAGACACCTTATCTTCGTGTTAGGGAAAACAGACTATAAAGCAACTGAATTTTCTTTCTTTCTGAATATTATCAACGAAATGTAGGGAAATTCTATGTATCTATGTAGAATACAGGAATGTCTAAAATTCACAGCCCCACTCCGCGTGGTGTTCCACCCACAGCAATAACTAAACGTGTCTATTTAAGCGCGGGTTCTTGGCCTCTTTGTCTAGGAGATGTGGCAAATTTTATTTTGGATGAAGTGTTGTGAAAGGTGTGCAAATCATACTTAAGAGACTTTTTGTCTTTAAACTGCTGATTCCAACGTTAGACATTACTGTTCTGACAACAACAAAGTGTATTTCCGCGCAGCGATTTGCGTGTCTCTTAATAGTTTTCACGCGCATTCAACAATCCCGGACGTGCTGCGAATTAACTCGCATCCGTCTTGTACCTCCTGTTGGATTTACATGCAATTCCGACGCAGAGAGAATATTTTAAAGGTGACCGCGCTCCTTACACCCCTCTCTTTCCGCGTTGGCCACAGCTCGAAATTAATTGTCCAAGGGCACGTATTTACATGCAACGGTTGTTTCTGTGCGTATAACACGTCCCTACATTGGTGCTGCGTGTTATAGAAACATCCTGTATAGTTGAAGTGGATACTTAGAATAAGCAATGTTTGTTACTAGAGAAACCTGCAAAATAGCTGGCTGATAAACATTTCATGGTCACACGTTTCAACTCTTTTTGTGAGGTCTAATATCATAATATTAACCAAAAGTCTGGGACAAAGAAAAAGTTCAGGAAAGTAAGTTTTTGAAAGATACACATTATGGAATATCACGAAGTGTCATGGATTAATACATGGAATCTCTCAGAAGGGAACTTCCCCAGCATTTGATAGATATTCAACATTCTGTGTGATTCTTTTCGCCATATAACATACAATAGCATCACTGCCAGCACATAGGTCTACTTACACTACTGAAACCCATCCTTCGCAACCTATTGTCCTAAATTATAATTTCAGCTTGATTTTATTCTTCAAAAAAAGCAGATGAATACAAGCTGCTTGGGGCCACTGTGCTCTTTATATTTTATACTTTTTAACCACTGGACTTTAGTTAATGGTCACAAGAAGGATATACGTTATTAGAAGTTACTCCAAAGCCATACATTATAACAGTAATAACAGTGCGATTAATGGGCGAAATTTGAGGTTGAATGAAGTGTAGCACTTCTTCATTTATATTCCTGAAATAATATAAGATGCCGATGCTTATAAATACGAAAAGCATTCATAAAATGTTAGTGCAAGATATGAATAACAAATGGCTGACATGCGAAAACATTCTCTAGAAGACCCACGCTATATGTATATATATATATATAGAGAGAGAGAGAGAGAGAGAGAGAGGTGCTAGTTACAAGGAAAAAATAAGAACAGGAAACTTGCTGGTTATTTACATTCTCTAGAAGACCCACGCTATATATATATATATATATATATACATATATATATATAGAGAGAGAGAGAGAGAGAGGTGCTAGTTACAAGGAAAAAATAAGAACAGGAAACTTGCTGGTTATTTATATACAAGTATCTGAATATATGGAATAAGATTTTTAACATAATAATAATAATAGTTATAAAACTTCACATATTGAGGTACTGCCTAAGCACCCTAAAAATAATAATAATAATAATAACACTACATTACAAATTTACAGCTGCAAGCAATAAGAACCTAAATCTACAAAAATATGATGTAATACAAAATAAACATGATTACGGCACCCTAGGTAATGAGAAAAATTCAATTGCATTGCTGGGTTATAAATTTACTCCATATAAGCTTGATACGTATAAAATGACCTTTGAATAAGAGAATTTAAAACAAAACATTTCAGAAAATAATTACTGAAATTTGCCATTTTTATGACAAAACAACAAGGACATTAACCCATTTCTCAGGTGACGGGTCACGTCTTTATGAAACACTGAAAGAAGTCCAAAGCTTCAAGGTGCCTTCTCTTGTTCAGCAGTCTCGTTGCCACCATCAGCAAATCTTACGCAATTCCAATAGCCAAAAACACATACACACGGATAACTTTACCAACGTTCAGGCCAAAGAGTGTTTTTCCAACACAACTGCGAGGAATGACTTGGACCCCGGCCAACACAACCGTGTATTCTGCATGTGTAGTCTTCACCACCCCAAAGAACACCCCCCATAGTCAAAATTGGTTCACTGCATGAACTGAAACCGTGAATTCATTTTTTACGGCTCCATTATCAGTATCCTGGTACACTGTTTACTCGTAACTATGTCGTTACATTTTCATAAAAAATGTAAACAATAGAATTATTTGTGATATTGCAGTAAGGGATCGATCAAATGGAGAAAATCTTACAGTGTAAAAAGAGCTACTTACAAATTGGCTGCATAAGTATTCTACATTTAGGTCTTCTAGATTATTTGTATTTAAAAAGCATAAAGTTACAGGAACATCATTAGTTTCCGTCCTCTTTTGAAAGGGTGGGGAGGTACCAGCTGTGCTGTATCCGATAGGAAGGCCTACTGTCAATCACCGGACAACCCTATGCAGCGTGACAGTGCTGAAAGATAGGTAAGAAAAAGTTACTCTATTCTCTGTGAACAATGTATAAGAGGCTAAACGCTATAAAATTACACTTTCTTAAGGTTTCCAGTCAGTGGATATACTTCCCTGTCATTATAATATAAAAATTCCACATTTTCAATAAGATTATATACCTACACAAACTTTTCTCTACACTTATTTTGCCAGAAATGTAAAAAGAAAGTTCAATATTCAGTAAACACGCTTATAAGTACTCTTAATTAATTAATATTTACATTTTAATTCCGCGTCTTAATTGGAAAGAACATCCCATTACATTTATGAGGATTTCGTTTATCTTTGCTGATATCCCTGTAACCCCTTGACTCTGACCTCTCTCCCCCGACATAATAGAACAACACGACTCTAGCAGGAACCATGGTGAGATTGACATTGTCTCCCATTTACATAATTTCTGAGGCAATTCATATTAATTCAGAATAGGTCTACAATTTAGGTTGTGGTATTATGGTGATAACGCAGTTTAGTCTTATAGATAATTACAAACGTTTAGGAGCAACATACTGCTTCCATCTTCAGGATTGAAATGGATAACCTACGACTGTCTCTTCGTCCCTTTTCAACGTTGGCGTTCAAGGATAAGACTAAATGGCGTCACAATTCAGAAGACTCTATATAAAACCCTCAAATCCTATATGCTGGCAGATACGGAACACACTCGTGAATAGTGAACAAGAGAAAATAATGAAGTACTATACAAACGTAAGAATAATTACAATTTGAAAGTTTGTATAAGCTCCTAAACTTTATCCTAAAATTGAATGCGTACAAAACAACTGACTGCAAAGAAATAAAACTTTGCAGAAACTTTCAATGTATCCGCTTAATGGTGAAAGTTTGACTCCTAATGAACTGTCGTTTCCGTCACAGAAAATAACTCAGTTCTACTGTAAAAAGGGATAATATTTCAATGGATAGCAGGTTGAATTTATGGAACGCCTTGCGGATATTCATTGTCAGAAGAGAAGGACCAACTTGTTGTCTTCTAACAATGGACGTAGTCACCAATACCGAGACGCTTGAGATGACATCGGATGTTTCAATCGATAGAGTATTTGCTCTGGAAACAAACATCACGCTCTGAAAATTTATGACCAGAAAAATCAACATGGCGCATAATGATAACAAATCGAGGATAAAGCAGATCGGTGTACAATTTTATTAGCTATAAATCATTCAAATCTATTATAACTCACAATAAAATTATAACCCAGTTTTAGACGTCACGTGTAAGCCTACTTAATACTCGTACAGTGTAGAACTCACATATATGCCTACCTATTGCACGGCAAATATCGTGTACGTATTGTAATTCGCTGTCACCTACAAGCCTATGTATTCAAGGAGACGCCAAGCAAAGGCCTACTTATTACAAGTTGTCACTTATAGATCTTTATACATAAAATGAGGTATCATGTGCAGGTCTGAGTTATGCATAAACCTACTAATTACAAATTATCGCTTATATACAGGCAATCAGAGGCGAATTATGAACCGGAGGTCAGTTGTAACCGACAGGTAGAATTTCTCATAATGTATCCTTTCGCTAAACTTGGCCTCCGAAACAGGATTAGCCAATGCAAACGCAAGAGCTACGTATGTATGTGTAGGACATTTAAAATCCCGAGCTCAAATCTGTAAGCATTGGACCAAATATGTTTCCTCGGCTTATCACCAGGGGAGACCCAAGGACGTTATAAAACCTGTTTCCCATGTGCGGTAAGACACACGGCGTAGAAATCATTGACACGTGAACGCAAGTCTCGATAGAGTTAGCAGCACTCTTGTTTTGTATTAGGGAGGTCCTGGCTTCAAGTATCTGTCAGTAGACTGTCTATCCTCATGTATATCGCTGTCTTTCTCAGTCACTTCAAATTGGAACAGTATCTCAAATTACGCTATCACCATTTCCTTTAATATAATTTAAAATGCATTATTCCAACAATCATCACGCCTTTCGATGCTACATAAACCAAGGTACCAACTGTATTGCTAAATGAACTATAAATAAATAAATAAAATGGTAGCAAAATATTCATAAAATATGTTGCCAAATCTTGAATGAAGAAATTATTCCTGAACAGTGGGAGAATGGAATTATTTGTCTTGTACATAAAAAGAGAGACCAATTACAACTGAATAATTTTAGAGTAATTACTCTATTGATAAGGGATGTACAAGTTTCTCTAACATATTTCATGAACTTCTCCAACCCCACACGGAAAATATTTTTGTAAATATCAGTGTGGATTTAGAAAGGACAAACCTAAAATCCATCAAATTCAGTACATGAGAGAGATTTCGGAGAAGACCTCAGAATATTGAATCAGCAGATTTCATCTCTTCGTTGTGTAGTTTAATATTTTTGGTACATCAGGTAGAGCGATTGCTGGACTCAGTTACGGGAGGTTCAAAGCCATCCGTCATAAATTTCACTGTCAACTTCCTTCCAAGGACCGTTAGGGATGCGTAGAAAGGGTTGGATGCAGATCTCTTTGATTTGGAAACCCTGTTAGCAGTAGACAAAAGCAACAACTTAACAAGCGAATCTTCCACCTAAGACCAAAATAAATTAATGAAAGGAATTTTTATACAGACGCTGGCAGTCAAGTAAGGACAACGGTGTCAGCGAGGTGGTACATAGTGTGGTCACCTAAAATAACAGGTTACTATTTCTTGAAAGAAAGGACTGTTGGTTTTTTTTTTAGAATATGAGTTTTATTTGATTAACTGGACAAGAGAATACTTTGCACTTCAGATAAAAATAAATAAATAAACAAATAAGGAAATAGTGAGGACTTATCCGATTCGTTGTACCCCACCCGTAACCCTTAAGAAGCTTCACCTACCCTATTGAGCACGTCAGGGCATGCGATGTACATAGGGCGATCGTGTAAATTTGATTTCGGGGATGCCTATGACACCATAAGGGGTAAATTACTCGAGATCTTAAAGGAATTTAAGATTCTACCAAAGTTAATAAAACTCGTTAAATTAACACTGAAAAACGTGAGATTTAAAGTTAAAATTGAAAATAATTTACAGAACAATTTGAAACATCAGTAAGATTAAGACAAGTGGATGATCTATCTTGTATACGTTTTAATTTAGCATTGGGAAAGGTAATAACGGATCCGCAGATAGAAACTAAAGGAACTGTACTAATAAAAGTACCCAGATACTTGCTTACACAGATGAAATCCACATACGCACTGAACGAAACAGTTAAGAAATTAGTGAAAGTGGCGCGGGTAATGTAACTTACAATTAACCTGCAAAAGACATATTACGTGGAAGTAACAAAAAACCAACTAATACTAAAAAGTTAAAAGTTGATGACCAAGAATATGAGAGGCTAAAAGAATTTTCGTAACAGAACTTAATGATATAGCTACAGAAATAAAACAACGAATAATTATGGATAATAAAACTAGTTATGGGTTAAAGAAACAACTATACTCGCCGAATATGAATAGAATACATTTAGTCATGTATGTTACACAAAACCCTTACAAGACGGATATTTATATATGAAAGTGAACGTCTCCTCGCAAAGGAGAGAAATATGCTCCGAATCTTTGAAAGAAAAATATGAAGAATGATTTACGGTCCTTTTAACGATATTGGAATATGAAGAACATGATACAATAGTAAACTTTTTAAGCTCTTTGATGAAGTAGACGTAGTTAAGGTGATAAAAAGAGGAATATTGAGGTGACTGGGAAACCTCTTTAGAATGCAAGAACTGGATCCTTGCAGAAAGCTTACTCTACTTAAAACAGAAGGCACTCGTGTAGGAAAACCTAAGTTGAGATGGCTTGAGTCAGTTGAGAAAGATCTAAAGAACATGGGAATGAGGAACTGGAGACGTAATTAGCAGGACCGAGAACAGTGGAAGGCAATTCTGAAAAAGGCTGAGGTCCAATGCCGGAAGAAAAATACGAATACCAATAAGAACAAAAACAAGAAGTACACACACTGTCATTATATCGGAGAGATAGATTCTATCAGCGTATTCTGCCGATAAGGCAGAATAACAAACACACCCTCTTTCAAACATCCGTCTATTTACAGTTCTTTATATTAGACTGGAAGAGACAAGTTCTCTTTATGACAAAATGCAGTCACTGTTGGGAGGTTGCTGCAAGAACTTTAATATGTAAAACTGCTGCTTTTACGGTGTTCTTCCATGTTACAATAAAACTTCGCAACACTTGCACTGCTTGCTACCTTGTAAGACTATGGACAACAGCAGCTCATACTTGCCGTGTCTTATAATGCGTCAGTGAATTCAGTCCTTCGCCAAGGAATGACATAATGTAGATCAGAAGGAATAATCGCAGCAAGCTGACAAACTATGTTCTGTAAAGCACTGTATTTTTGTTAGAATTATGAAATCTGTCATAAAACTCTGTACTTGTCTATCACACTATCCCGATTCTTATTCCGGAAGACATCAAGCTTCGTAGCCACCGCCACGAAAATTTCAGTCCTGGCATCAAAAAAATAAAATTGCCTGCTATAGATGATACAAAGTCATGAAGATACAAGGGGGTATAATATAATAATAGTAATAATAATAACATATATATCGTTAGCTCTTCTAATTACGTGCAATTATTAATAAATAAATTCCTCGTATGTGTTACCTACACATATTCTATTTTTATTCGAAAAACCGTCACGTCAATGAAGTCCTTGATAATTCACGAAAATATTAATAGTCTAAATTATTTCTTTCGACAGACGGCAGCAGCACAGTTGATTTTAAATGGCAGACAGTGTTGTGTGTTTACAGTAGAACAACGATACAGTTCTTTGTCGCTGAATGTGAGAGAAAGGATTGGGTTCATGAATATTTGTTTTTAAGACAACAGAATAAAACTGTTAAAAACTCAATAGCCTAGGCTAAAAGTGTATGGTGAAGCAACTGCAAGGGTAAGATGGATTAAAGAAACTGAACAATGACGAGCAGAACTGTATTAAAGTCTGCAGAATGTTCGTCCTTGCACTGCAGTAACGCCCTACACAATGAGCCAAGTTGACAATCACATAACAGATGAGTTATACTCCACCATATACTTCGGTAAGACAGTTTAATGACAATGAATAAAGAGCTTGTCTATTCCCAAAACGTGTGTTTACTGAGTGCCACTTATGCTGATCGACGAATACACAAAGCAAGGAAAGTAATCGCCACTGAAATTTTACATTGCAGACGATGGTTTTCCGTCACAAACTGTCACGAGGAACGAAACTTGTGTCTCCGATTTTAAAATGAAATTGTAGCTGTAGTATATGAAAGCGCACCACAAGACTTTCAAAGGAAGCAAGAATTTCAAATGTGCGCAGTCAGCAGGAAAATTACCGCTACAGTTTGCAGGTTGATAAATATTTTTCTTGTGAACGTCTTGCCTAGGAGGAAAACAGTGCATTTCAACCGCTATAATCCTCAATAATTATCTTCGTTGACTTCTTTTCGCAAAAAGAATATATAAGTGTTGATCATCCATGATAATGTCAGGACACACACTTGCGCAAACCATTGAGGCCAGCACACAATTTGGATGGGCAGTTTTTCCGCATTCACCCTTCACTTCTAAACCCGCAACATAAGATTTTTCACATACTTGGACTTTTAAAACACATCCTGCGAGGGCAAAGTTTGGGACGGATGACGAGGCACTGTATAACGCCATATTCCAGCAGCTGCATTGGAAGAAGAGCAGATTTTACCGGGCAGGAATGCATGTTCATTTTCACAGGTTGAAAAAGAATGTTGACAAAGATTGAGAATATCCTGGAAGATAAATATGCCTTCATAATTTTCTAGTAAAGTTCTATAAAATTTCCGCATGTCTTAACCCTTAAACAGCATATAATGACTAACTCCACGTGGTGCAGTTCCTTTTGGCAAGCTAAGAGTCACCCAGTCCGTTAAAAAAATTATCGCTTTTTACGAAATCTGAGGCTGCATCACAACAGATCACACATCACCCTATCCTGAGCTCCATGAATCCAGTCCAGGCCATTCCATGCCATTCCTCCAAGTTGAGTTTTAATATTATCTTACCATGTGCGCCTATTTCTTTCAAGTGGATTCTGTTCTTTAGGTTCCCGCACCAAAACCGTTAATGTGTTTCCCTTCCTCATACGTACCACACTCTTATCTCATCTTCTTTAATTTGTTTACCTGAATGATGTTTGGTTGAACGTATAAGCAGTGAAGATTTACATTATGAATATTCTACAGGCTCCTGCTATATTCCTCCCTCTCAGACCCAAATATCTTTCTTAGCACACTATTATCGAACACCCGTAGCCTTGTTCTACCCATAATATAACCAAACTACGTAGAAAAGTAAACGGCCGGAGACTCCTTCCCCGTAATGGCCGGAATTCCAATAGTCGTCCTGGAATACGGGCTTCAGCGTGTTTATTTTCGTACTTCACTACAGATTCCAGTTACGATATTTAGCTCGATAATGAAAGAGAAATTATATCACCAATTACATAAGTTCCGCGATTATTTTTAACACAACATCAAACTTCAGAGCAGTCATTACAGAAATATATCACGGATTCCCCGGAAACCGGTTACGAATCCCTTGGAATCCCCGCAGCACACTTTGGAAACCACTGTAATATTTTATTCAACCCAACAACAAAATTTGGAAAGAAACCAAAATAGAAGTAAAAACAAAATAAAAATTAACAAGCGGAAGAATAAGGAGAGAATGTGCCACAGTCCAGGAATCCATCAACCCAACTAGGCGTGGAAGGATTACAGAAAAGTCGATAGAGAAGCTGAAAATAAAAGGATATGAGAATAGATGTGTATAATATAACAAACAAGAACAAGATACCATTATCACAAAAGCAATGGTTCCACTAGCTACGGCCGAATTTGCCATTATTTTCTGCAAATAATGTACTGTGACATGGGAAATGTTATGGGTGTTCGGACAATCTATTGTGACATATCATGAATTTACATAAAGAGGAAAAATGGAATGGCAATTCAAACAGTTTGATTTATTATATCATCTACAACGCTGATGACACATTGCATACGTCACCGTATGAGACTAGAGCATGTTGCTCTTGGCAACCCGCCAGCCTGAACAGATAAGCTAGTTTGGGTTGTGGCTCCATTTCCGTGGATTAGGCTACTACACTAATATGCTTCTGTCGTGCAGTCGTACAATTCCGGAATGTTCTAGTCGCAGGCAATGTTAAAGTTTATTTTTTCTTGAAGACTTTATGATCCCTGGCATTTAAAGTGATATTAATTTTAATATTCTGCACACCACATTGTGAGGTATGTTTTCTGACTGCCGATGCAGATCTACTATCGCATACCGAAGAGCATGGAGATCTAATACTGAAGAAACTCAGAATTTTTTCCTCTGTCTCACTATACGTACGACATACTGAAAATTGTTAAAATTAAATATAACACTTAAACAGCGCTATGCATACGTTACTTCACATGCATCCCATTAGAATCAGAGAGTTTTAAGACATCAACAAAGCCTGATTTATCCTTCACGTGCAATAGTTCAAAATATTGCATATACAACTTAAATAATAACTTATTAAATTTCACTGACACCATAAACACAGATATCTCATGTTGCAAACTATAACCGCCAGAAATGGAAGGAGCAGGTTGATCATGAATCCCGAATTGTTATATGATGTAGTTACATCAAAGTTTTACATCAGCAAATTAACACTCTTACAATTTATTTTGTATATTATCATTTTAATATTATAATACAACATTGAAGAGTATCGGAGGATTTCAAATAATAGTTAATTTATTAAGCTCTCAAAAAAGTGTTAAAACTGAGTTCGATGCAAAATTTAGAACCTCAGGAAGAATGCTCTTTAGGAGATTCGAGATTTCGTATCTTCCGTGTTAATACGCATTTTCCTTATTGAACTTCATTGGAAATAAAAAAAAATACATAAATTCAGCTGTACAAAACATTAAGGCAGGGAATAAATACAATATCCACAAAGCAAGTGTCACGTTTTCTGAAGAGTGAATGTTGTTCTGGTAACAAAATTTTCAACAGGTACCATGTAAACTCAAACGTATTATGAATTAAAGGGATCAGTTTGAAGCAGCATTTATATGACACTTAGATACACACTTCTTTGACCCTTTACATGAATTTATAGTGTTAAAATGGCTAATAATTTTATTATCTCATACGTATGTAAAATATTAATGCAAGCAATAATTCTGTCAAATCCTTGTAACAGTTTTGCATGATACTAGTTCTGTAATTTTTTGACTTATTTTACATCGTGTTGTCACTTTGACTAAGTTTGGATCAATAAAATTTATAATGTATGTACGTGTGTATATACACATGTGCGTGCGTATACATGTTTATGTATGTATGTATGTAAAAAATTTAAGTTTTCTCCAACGTAAGTATTGTATATGTACATATGTACATGTACTCGTATGTGTCTGTATATATCTGCAAGAAACTTCAGTTAAGGGGCGGTCGATTTCTTGTGCGGCAACTTTTCTGATATCCTTCTTACGTGCGTGTTCTATATGCACGCAAGCAGGATCTGGCTCAGCTATGAGTGGATGAAGAAGGGCTGTACCAGACTCTGTATCAACAGCTTGTTTCTAAGCAATACATTAAAAAAAACTCAGCTGTATTGATACTCAGTAAATTTGTGTGTTTCTCTCAACAAACACACACATTATTATACAAACAGCTTTAGCGAATAGTTATTGCAATGAACAAGGAATGTTTTCTCCGTGAGGTAAAACCGGAAATTTTATATGTAACCTTGATGAATATTAGTGTTCAAAGTGTTAACTGAAATTAACAAGTTTGTAGGCGTTACAAAGTTTCCAAAGCATCCAAAAAGTACGAAGAAGCTGGACAAAGATGTGAGCAATTACGTCTGTCCTCTACTTGATTGTCAGTACAAATGAGGTAACAAGATGCCAGTGAAATCGTGCAAAACAAAAATTACCATCAGAATCTCCTGGATGAAGAAACCTGAACTAAAACGAATTTCTACAGTGTAAGCTAATAAAATATTTCATGTAATTGTTACTTCATCGCGTTCTTTCAATTCATGAAGGGATGCAACATTACACTTACACTATTGATTAGAATTTTTAAATTTACACAAAGCTTAAATAATCAGGCGAACCCACCCAAGTACTTTGGAGAAAGATATTGTCTGATTACACTTTGGATTACACATTAAAACTGCAAGATCCCTTCGTCGCAAAGAAAACCAAACTACAACAGTACTGCCAAAAATTTCGCCACAAAAATTTTTTAAGCAGTTCAAAACCACGTGAAAATACTGCAGACTTCTTGTGACATCGTTATTCATAAGTAGACGGGACTGGCTTTGGACTTCTGATGTGTCTGGCAAGTAAATGTCATTGGAATTCTGATTAGAGCCTCTTCTGTTCCGCGCGGATGGGCGAATAAACACAGTTCCTAGTAAGGTCTAAATATTACTTACCTATTATCCACAACATCCCCCTGCGGACGTATCGTTAGTCCTTCCGATGAATATGTGGCGTATTTCCTTTGCTCTTGAAAGATCGTACTGCGTAAACAAGCAACGTAGCACTTTAAATACTGCAACACACTTACATGACAATTAAAACTTCACGTTCTACTTTGCAGAGAACGTAGTCCATGTATAATATATAGAAAAACCTCTAAAAAGAGTTTTGTATAAGAATTGCAGTTTATACGGAGAATCGTAAAAATAATGTAAGTGATCTGAGTAACGTACTGAAAATTTGGGAGAATTATGTTACAGAACTATATGATCGAACTAATCGACCGGAAACCCTAGAAGTTGAACCTGAAGAAGAAGTAGATACAGACG
>JGI20166J26741_11573362_pt1 | contig 23823 bp, 22 predicted proteins | sample TergutCu122P5_FD_26741 | JGI IMG/M metagenome (IMG submission 26741)
TGGCCTTAGAGGCAGCCAGGTTCTCGCAGGCATGTATCGCTTTAAGCATCTTGGCCACGTAGGCGCGCTTCCTGCGGGGAACCTTGCTGAGCACATTGCGGTAGAAGTGTACCATGCAGCGCTGGTATCGGGCTTTCGGAAACACTTCAGCTATCGCGCCTAGCATCCCGGATGCCTTATCTCCGGTGATCAGGTGTTTGCCCAGATGGTGATAGCGCGCATCATCGAGCCGGCAAGCAAACTCGATACGGTGCGCATCCTGGGCAATTAGATGTGGCCACTAATTTGGCCAACTCAGGTATTATATCGGAATCGGGTGTCATCGGGCCTCTGAGCTGCGGGTTTAAGTTACGGAGCAACCCCTAGTTATAAGTGTAAAACCCTTCACCAGGGCCCGGAGCAGTTAACCAGCTCCCCTCCTTAGTTTTGATTGCAGTAACATAGGCAAAAAGTTTCCGTTTCTTGCTTGATGTCTTTTTGACCTCAAATCTATAAAACACAATATCAGCAGCTCCGTACATATCCATTAACTTCTTTTGCATTTTTGACATATCAAGCAGGCTCTGATCAGAGGCGTAAGCGGAGTCAAAACTTAGTAAAGTGTTTCTATATTCCTTTGTTGTTAAAATCTGAGCTTTTCCAATTTCCACATCACTGACGTCTGTGGTATGAAAAATAGTACCTACTATTGTACGTTCAGGTATCGCTGCACATTGTGGGCTCAATCTGTTAATCGTGCTTGTATCCTTGTCTATAACCGCCTGAATATACTCCATAACAGCCTTATAGGCAGCTTGACCTTGTTGGGCATCATAGCGCGTTGCTTGTTCTCTTCCCTGCGAAGATGAAGTCTTATTCTGTGCTTTACAACCTTCGATCATCGAGCTAACACCCCCAAGAATGAGGGCACAAACCAGAATCACTATCACCTTTTTCATTAACTACCATCCCTTAAACGGATTTGGAATCGAATTATACGAGATTGGGGCTTGAATCTTCACTGCAAGTGCAACAGCCCTAAATAAGTAGTGGCGCATCGGTTCTCGATAGAATGGTGTTTGCGACAACAACATTCATAAGGAGGAAACGATGGCCAAGGCAAATGCCACAGACTCATTATGCCTCACGTTGGCTCGATCCCCGGCAGATAATCTTCTTCGTTGTTGGACTCGGTGATCACGAGCGGCGGGCCCTCGAAGGGGTCGCCGTAGAACTCGACGGGGATCTTGTCGCGTTTGACGCGCCACAGGGCCACAAGCTCGGAGAGAAGCATGCCGCCGAGGATGCAGCTCGCGCCGATCACCTCGAAGAATGGAGCGTGACGCAGCCAGAGCCAGCCGGCCATACCGCCGAAAAAAGACTCAGTGATCTCAAGCAGGGCTACGCGGGCAGGCGGCAGGCGTTTGAGCACCCAGGTTTCGATCATAAAGGCCAGCGCCGAGGCAAATATCGCGCAGACGATGATCATCAGCCAGATGTCCCAGGACGGCGGCAGGCTCCACTTCTCGCCGGTGCCGACCGATAACACCAGGCACGACAGCGAGACCATCAGCATCTGGATGAAGGTAAGCGCCACCGTGTCGTGGGCGTGCTTGGGGTGCGCAAGCCAGAGGATGTGCGCCGCGTAGGTAAAGGTGGCGATGAGTACGAGCGTATCGCCGCGCACCCAGTTGATCTGCGCCGAGCCAAAGGTGATGCCCGACATGAAGTAGAGCCCGATCACCACCAGTACGGCGCCGAGTACCACCCCGATCGTCGGCTTCTTTCGATAGATGACGGCTGCAGCGACTGGCGTGATCACCACGTACATTCCCGTGATGAAGGCCGAACGCGCGGCGGTTGTGCCACCAAGGGCCGCGGGCAAAAGACTCATCGTCTGGAGGATGTAGCCGGCCGCAAGTATCAGGCCGGCGACGCCGCCGAAGATCAGATCTTCGCGCCGAATGTGTTTGAAGAGTTTCGGCTTCATGATCACGAGGAAGAGCGCGGCCAGCGCGAAGCGCAGCGCCAGAAACAGGTAGGGCGGATAGACGGTCAGTATCCTCTGGACAATGAGGAACGTGGCGCCCCAGACAAGCGTCACAAAGAGCATGGCGAGCGTGGGCGCCAGCTTGTGATCAAGCGCCTCAGGCATCAGGCGCAGATTCCCCTCCCGCGCGCATCTGCTGCGCCTCGCTCCAGAGCTTCTCCAGGCGATACTCGTCGCGCGCATCCTGCAAGAAGACATGCACGACCACGTCCAGGTAGTCGAGCACGATCCAGCTGTCCCCCCGCTCCCCTTCACGCGCCTCGGCATGCACTTGATGCTCCGTGCGCACACGACGTTCGATTTCATCGACGATGGCCACAAGCTGTCGGTCGTTTCCGCCGGTGGCGATCACGAAGTAATCAGTCAGTCCTATCAGCGGTTCCATGTAAAGCGAGACGACGTCGGCGGCTTTCTTATCGAGAGCGGCGGCAAAGATCGTCTTGACGAGTTCTTCTGATGCGGGACGTTGCTTTTCCATGGGCACGTGCTTCCTTACTCTATCGTAGGGGTCGGGGCGTCGGCGGGCGGCTGGTTTCTCCAGGTTCCGCGCAGTTCAGGAGGTATCTCGCCCGGATCCAGATCTGCCAGCGCGGGCGTGACGGTAGCAGGGTCAGGATAGACGACATTCTGACCGATCTCGCCGCGCATCACAAGCGCGTTCCACACACGGATCGTGTCAGGATGCATGACCTTGCGGCGGCGCACGAGGTGGGCCATCGAACGCTGGTAGGCCTGCATGAAGAGCGTATCGAGGTCGACGGTACCGACCATCTCGCGCAGATCGGCGATATTTGGGCTCAAACGGGTCGGCTCGATCATGTCGGCGACATAGAGCAGCTCGTCAAGCGGCCCCATGTCCGGCACGCCGACGGTGTGACGCTCGATCGCCGTGATGATCTCGGGGGCCTCGGCGGCGACTTCCGGAAAGGCTGCCGCCACGGCGGCAGCTCCCGTGTGCGCGTGCAGGATCGCCGGCGCGGCGAGCACCTCAGGCGTAATGTCAAAGCCCATCGCGCGCGCCTCCTCGATCAGCTCCGGCTTGGGCACACAGCGGTCCCAGTCGTGCAGGAGCCCCGCCAGGTAGGCCCGCGGCTCGTCAAGCCCGTAGACAACCGCCATCTGCGCGCAGCACTGCGCGCAGCCCTGGCTGTGACGGTAACCGTAGTCGTCCTCGCGCGCCTCCAGCTGCTCTTTGATGCGTGAAACAAGCAGATCAAAGTCCTGCTGATTGCCGGTGAAACTCATAGACCCCCTGCCTTATAGAGACCGCGCTCACGGAGGTAGGCCTCGGTCGAAGATGAGAGCATGTCGCCGGTCGGCACGCCCGCCGCAAGCGCGGCGCGCATCTCGCTTGAAGAGACTTCAGGAACGTCACCTTCGATGAAAGTCATGTCAAAACCTGCGGGCGCGCTGACGTCGCGCGACTCGCCCCGGCGCATATTCACGATGAAGCGCACGAGCTTGGCCAACTCTGTCGCGTCTTTCCACCGCGGGAGTTCTGCCACCGTGTCGCTGCCCACGATGAAGTACAACTCTGCCTCAGGATGTTGCCGGCGCAGCTCACGGATCGTGTCGATGGTGTAGCTGACGCCCGGGCGATCAAGCTCGATGCGCGAGGCCTCGAAGTCCGGCTCTCCCGCATCGGCAAGCGTCGCAGCGAGCATCTGGAAGCGCTCCTCAGCCGAGGCATGGGTCACGCCGTCCTTGAAGGGCGGGCGTGGCGCGACCACGAAGAGCACACGGTCAAGGCCTGCGGCGAGCCGCGCCGCGCGCGCCAGATCCACGTGACCGCGGTGCGGCGGGTCGAAGGCGCCGCCCAGTATGCCGATGCGCTCTGCTGCCACCGCAACGCCTCAGCCGCGCACCTGGCCCACGCCGCGCAGTACGTACTTGCTGGAGGTCAACGCGCGCAGACCCATGGGGCCGCGGGCATGCAGCTTCTGGGTGGAGATGCCAATCTCAGCGCCCAGGCCAAACTCTCCTCCGTCCGTAAAGCGCGTCGAGGCGTTCACGTAGACGGCGGCGGCGTCGACGCGTGCCAGGAAGTAGTCAGCGGCGGACTGGTCGCCTGTGACGATCGCCTCGGAGTGATGCGTACCGTAGCGGTTGATGTGCGCGACTGCCTCCCGGTAGTCAGCTACCACCTTGACGCTGATCTTCAGATCCAGATACTCGCAGCCGAAGTCCTCCTCCGTAGCATGCTCAAGCCCGATAGCCACACTGCCGCCGCCGCCGCCACTTTCCAGCGCCGCCTCGCCAAGTGCGCGCGCCGCCACAGGATAGCTCTCGTCATCGGCAACGATTGTCACGCCACGCTCATGCAGCGCACTGACGATGCCGGGCAGAACGCTCTCCAGTATCGCGCGGTCAATCAGCAACGACTCCGCCGCGTTGCAGACGCTCGGGCGCTGGCATTTGGCGTTGACGACGATGCCCAGCGCCATCTGCGCATCGGCGGTCTGTTCAATATAGATATGACAGTTACCGGTGCCGGTCTCGATCACGGGAACTTTGCTGTGCTCGACAACCGAAGCGATCAGCCCGGCGCCGCCGCGCGGGATGAGCACGTCGATGAGTCCCCGCGCCTCCATGAGCGCCGTCGAGGTCTCGCGCGAGCTCGCGTCAATCGGACAGACGCAGTCCGCCGGCAGCCCCGCGCTGACCAGAGCGTCGCGCAGCACCGCGATCAGCGCGTCGTTGGAGTGGCGCGCGAGCGAGCCACCGCGCAGCAGTATCGCATTGCCCGTCTTGACCGCGATGCCCGCGGAGTCAACCGTTACGTTCGGGCGCGCCTCGTAGATCATGCCCACCACGCCCAGCGGCACGCGGATCTGCTGCATCTCGACGCCGCCAGATATCTGACGCTCGTCTAAGACCTCGCCCAGCACGTCGGGAAAGTCGCGCAGCTGCAGCAGCGCCTCCGCACAGGCCTCCAGGCGTCCGTGGTCGAGCATCAGCCGGTCGATCAGACCCTCGTTGGTACCGCCGGCACGCGCCGCCTCGACGTCACGCGCGTTGGCAGCCAGCAGCTCGTCGGCGCCAGTGGCAAGCGCCTGGGCCATGGCCGTCAGTGCAGCGTTTCGCTGCTCGGCTGAAGATACTCCCAGCTCCGCCGCCGCCTTGCGCGCGCGCTGCGCCCACTGATCCACCGTCAAGTTCTCGTTATATGCCTTCATGATCTGTCTCCAATCTCTGAATCCGGCTGACAGAAAACGGTGCCCGGCGCTGATCCCTCCAGACAGTCGCGCACGACATTGCCGCGCCGCCCGTCACAGATCACCGTCTCGATCCCGCATTCCAGCAGCATCGCCGCCGCCTGAACCTTCGTGCGCATACCGCCGCTGCCGATCGCAGAGCCCGTGTCGCCCTCGGGGGCCGCCGCCAGAAGCTCGTCGTCCACATGGTCAAGCCGCTCATAGCGACGCGCGTCAGCGTTTTGCGCCGGATTCGCGTCGTAAAGCCCGTCGACATCAGTCAGAAAGATCACGCGCTCGGCCGATATCATCTTGCCGACCAATGCTGCCAGCGTATCGTTATCACCATAACGGATCTCGTCGACGGCCGTCGCGTCGTTTTCGTTGACGAGCGGCAGCGCGCCCAGCGCCATCAGGCGCTCGAAGGCGTTGCGTGCGTTGGCATAGCTCTTCTCGTGCTCAAGATCGTAGCGTGTGAGCAGGATCTGTCCCACCGGAATGCCCCGACGCCCGAACTCCGCCGCGTAGGCGTCGAGCAGCGCGGCCTGACCGATGCTTGCGGCCGCCTGCAGGCTGTCGATGTCGGTCGGACGCTCGGACCAACCGAGCACCTCAAGGCCTGCCGCGATGGCCGCGCTCGTCACCAGCACCACGCGCACGCCCCCGTGCATCAGATCGGCGATCTGATCGGCGAGACTCGCGATGTAGCGCCGGTTCAGGGAGCCGCGCTCATCAGTCAGCGTGTTACTGCCGACTTTGACTACGACGGTCCGTGGATTCCTGCAGGTCTCCGTCGATTGATTCTCAGGCATCGCGGGGATCTCCTTCCTCACCGGCAGCGCCGCGATCCGCAGTCCCGGAATCGCTGCCCTCTGTCACCTCATCTTCGGGAGCCAGTCCCGTGTCAAGCTCGAATTCGCGCCCAAGGATGCGCACGGTGTCCCCGTCGCGCGCCCCGGCGCGCACGAGCGCTTCCTCGACGCCCAGCTTGGCCAGACGTCCCTGCAGATATACGAGCGCTTCCTCGTTTTCCCACTCGGTCTGCAGCACAAGGCGCTCAATGCCGCGCCCCGTCACCCCGAAGAGATGCTCGCCGATCTTTTTGACCTGATAGGCAGAGGGCGACGCGCTGTCCGCGCGATAGATATAGTACTTGTCGTAGGGGGAAGCAGACACCCGTGCCGCCGCCTGCTCCTCGCGCAGCTCGGCCACGCGAGACGCAAGCGCATACTCCAGCGAACTGATGCCCTGGCCCGTGACCGCCGATACCTCAAAGTAGGCGATCTCGCACTCACGCGCATAGGCGGCGAGCTCCGCGGATCGCGCCGCAGCCCCGTCAGTATCGCATTTGTTGCCGACGATGACGTGCGGGCGGGCGCGCAGCTCGGCCGCGTGCGCTTCGAGTTCCGCGCGAATCGTCCGGTACTCCGCCACCGGATCGCGGTCTTCATAGCCGCCGCTCAGGTCAACGACCTGGGCGATCAGGACCGAGCGCTCAATGTGGCGCAGGAAGGCGTGCCCGAGGCCCTTGCCAACGCTCGCGCCTTTGATGAGCCCCGGCACGTCGGCCACGACAAAACTCCGGTCTCCTGCCCGGGCGACCCCGAGGTTCGGGATGAGCGTCGTGAAGGGGTAGTCGGCGATCTTAGGCCGCGCCGCCGACATCCGCGCGATGAGCGAGCTTTTGCCCACGCTCGGCATGCCCACAAGCGCCACGTCGGCAAGCAGCTTCAGCTCCAGCTGAAGCGCGCGCTCCTCGCCGGGCTCGCCAAGCTGGGCGAAGGCCGGGGCGCGCCGCGTACTCGTCACGAAGTGAGGATTGCCCAGACCGCCGTGGCCGCCTTCGGCCACGATCAGCTCGGCGCCGGGCTCGTCAAGGTCGCCGTAAAACTCGCCGGTATTCAGATCGCGCACGACCGTGCCGACCGGAACCGGCAGGATCAGATCGGGCCCACAGGCGCCATCAAGTTTCGAGCCCTTGCCGTGCGTGCCGCGCCGGGCCGCGAAGTGATGCTTGAAGCGATAGTCGATAAGCGAGGCCACCTGGGCTTCGGCGCGCAGGATGACGTCGCCGCCCTTGCCCCCGTCGCCGCCGTCAGGTCCGCCTTTCGGCACGTGGGCTTCGCGCCGAAACGACATACAGCCAGCGCCGCCGTCACCGCTTTTGACGTAGACGCTCACCTGATCGAGGAACATGTTGCCCGAGATATCGCTCATCGCCCGCTTCCTGCCGCCGCCGAGCGGCTCCGTTTTATGACAAAGAGGACAGCCTCCGTCACCTTTTGTCACCATCCCTATAGTAACAAGAAAGCCCCTCGACAGAGGGGCTCACTACTCAGATTTTGCTTACGCGCCGCGCGCCAAGCCCCGTTCTTATACGGTCTCCAACGGTCGTACATGTACGCGACGCTTCTTGCCACGCGTAAACTCTACGGTACCGTCAGACAGCGCAAAGAGCGTGTCGTCACCGCCGCGCCCGACCAGATCGCCCGGGTGAATGTGCGTACCGTGCTGGCGCACGATGATCATGCCCGTCGTAACCTGCTCGCCGGAAAACTTCTTCACACCCAGACGCTGCGCCGCTGAGTCGCGACCGTTACGGGTGGAACCTAAACCTTTTTTGTGTGCCATGATTTATGCCTCGCTCAACTTCGTGACACGCAGACGCGTCAGATTCTGACGATGCCCGCGCGTACGCTTATAGCCCTTACGCTTCTTGAATTTGAAGATGACGACCTTATCGCCCTTGAACTGATCGACGATCTCGGCAGTAACCGTGGCCTTCGCAAGCTTCTTTGCATCAGTAACTATAGCCTTGTCGCCCGCAATCAGCACAACCGGCAGCTCGACAGCAGCGCCAACCTCGCCCTCAAGCTTCTCAACCTCAAGAACGTCGCCCTCTTCTACCTTATATTGTTTGCCACCCGTGGCAACAATCGCATACATAAACAAGCCTTTCTGACTGATTGTTTCGCAGTCATTAATAGTAACAAATCCGACCGCGCAACGTCAACGGTACGCATTTTTCTGACTTGAGGATCCTGTCCTGACCTCCTGTTTGTAACCGTAAATTCCCTGCAAGGTTTTTGTAACATTAGATTTCATACTAGATTTTCTAAAGTTTTGAAGAAAGTATGGAGGAGCGGATCCACCTGCTACACTGAGATAGTCTGAAAGGACAAAACGGTGGCCTCCTCTCCTCCTTCCTCTTGATTGCAACGGGCCACCCCTTTTCCCCTCTTGCCCCTGAGTCCGAAACCCCGGACCAGGGGCACTCCTTTTCTCAGGGCTTATTGCTTTTTGCGGGTGAGTTTCGCGAGGCCGAATTCGTCCAGCGGCAGCAGGCGGATCCGGGCTGGATCCCGGGCAAGATCGCGCTCAAAAGCCCGCATCAACTCGTCGCGATGCGCCGGGTCGCGCATCTCGATGAAGTCGATGATGATGATCCCGCCCAGGTTGCGCAGGCGCATCTGACGCGCAGCCTCGTGCGCCGCCGCGCGATTGATCTGGATCGCCGTTTCCTCCAGCGCGCCGCCGTTTGTGTTGCTCCCGCTGTTGACGTCGATGGCGACCAGGGCCTCCGTGTGATCGATGACGATACTCCCGCCTCCGGGCAGCGTCACGCAGCGCGCAAAGGCCTCGCGCAGCTGCTCCTCAACGCCTGCCTGCTCAAAGAGTCCTCCGGTGGCGCCTTCGACAAACAGCCGCGGGGCAAGTCCGGACGGCGCCTGTAGTGCTGCGTTCATCTCGTCAAGCAGCGTCTTGCTGTCGATCGTCAGCTGATCGCCGTCCTCAACACGGTCGCGCAGCAGGCGAAGCGGCAGGGGCAGTTCTTCGTACAGCTGCAACGGGGCGCCGCAGCGTTCGAAGTCTGCCGCGATCTGGTCCCAGAGCCGGACCAGCGCCCTGAGTTCGGCGCCGGTCTCCCCGGCCTCTGCCGCCGCCGCCCGGGAGCGCGCGATCAGGCCGAAGCTCTGTCCCGCGCGCTCTGCCCTGAGGCGCTCCCTCTGGCTTTCAAGCGCAGCACGCAGAGCCTCGCGCTGTCCGACGTCGCTGATCTTCTTGGACACGCCCAGATGATCGGAACCAGGAACAAGCACCACGAGACGTCCCGGCAGCTTGATATCCCGGGATATCTGGGGGGCTTTTGTGCCGCGCGCCTCAGAGACGAGCTGCACAAGCACCCGGTCTCCGGGATGGGGGAGTCCGGCGGGCGTCTCCGCCTGCAGAAAGGCTTTTTCTCCAGAGCCAATTTCTACGAAAGCTGCCGTGATGGCCGGCACCACGTCGCGTACGATCCCTGACACTATCGAGCCCTGCCTGATGCGTAGCGTACGTATCTCCTCGTAGTACTCGACGAGACGCCCCTCCTCAAGCAGCGCGACCCGGTCGCGCGCCTGATCGCGCGCAACAAGCCAGCGGCGCGGCGCCTCCCCGGCATCACTTGTCATGATTCCTCCGCGGCGCGGGGCAAGGCGAACTGCCGGGCGCCGCCTTCGCCGTGGTGAAAGAGCGCTGTGCGCGTGAGGCTGACATCTGGCAGCGCAACCCCCCAGGGCCGCAGGAGCGCCTCCGTAAACACATCGGAGCGCAGTGCGCCGCTGCCCGGAAGCAACATCTCGAAGCGCACGATCAGCTGCGACGACCCGTTTGTCTCATCTTCTGCCCCGGAGATCTCCAGGGGCTTCGGTACGAAGTCCGCAGGCAGGTACTGGCGCAGCTTGCCCTTACGTTCGGTCTCAAGAGCCGGACCGCTGCGCACGGACTCAAACTGCTGGCTCAGCTCCGGGACGCCGCAGTTCGCCAGCAGCGAGCGTCCGATTCTCAGCTCCATGAGTTGTCCGTCCAGCCAGGCGTCAAGCGAGGGGCTCCGGGGCGCTACATAGGCGCAGTCCAGCACCGGCAACAACGGCGGCGCGGCTGCCTGGAGCTGCGCGAGCACCTCGGCCGGCTTGACGAAGCGGCTCAACTCGATGTCGGCATACTCGGCGGTCGAGGCCACTCCCACCGGCAGCGCCGGACCCGTGGCAAGCTTCATATGCGGGCTGAAGCCCTGCGTCAACACAAAGGGAAGCGCCGCGCGGCGTATCAGGCGCGTCAGCGCGCGCTGCACCTCAAGGTGCGAGAGCAGAGCGGCGCGTCCCTGCTCGCTGAAGGCAAAGCGCAGACGGAAGTTCGCCATCACGAGCTCTCCCCTTCGCGCGCCTCAGCCAGACCCCGACGCAGCCCCGCGACCGTCGCCGGGTCGATGCCGGCGGCCTGACAGGCGCCGCAGGCGCCGCAGGTATCAAAGCTGCAGTCCGGGGTGGTGCGGCCAGCACGGGCCGCCTCGGCCTCGCGGCGCAGGTACGCGGTGCTCACTCCGGTCGAGAGATGCTCCCAGGGCAGATCCTCGTCAAAGTCGCGCGCCCGGCAGGCGAAGCTCTCCGCATCGAGGTCGCAGCCCGCAAAGGCCTGCTCCCAGCGCTGAAAGTTGAAGGTTCCCTCCCAGGCGTCCGTGCTCGCCCCCGCGCGCCAGGCGGCCTCAAGCACGTCGGCAAGGCGCCGATCCCCGCGCGCCAGGGCGCCCTCGACAAAGGACGTGTCCGCCCCATGACACTGCAAGGTCACACCGCAGCGGGGCAAGGCGCCGGCCAGAAGCCGCTGCTTACGCTCAAGCTCTTCACGCCGGTCCTGCGCCTCCCACTGAAATGGCGTATGCGGCTTCGGGACAAAGCTCGCTACGCTCACCGCGATCCTGAAGGCACGCGCGACCTGAGGATCGAAGTCCTCAAACAGCATATCCTGAACCCGACGCAGAAGTTCGGCGATGGCCAGCACGTCGGCGTCGGTTTCAGTCGGCAGTCCGATCATGAAATAGAGCTTGATCCGGCGCCAGCCGCCTTCGGCGGCCATTCTGACCACCTCAAGAAGCTGCTCCTCCGTCACGTTCTTGTTGATGACGTCGCGCATCCGCTGACTGCCCGCTTCCGGGGCGAAGGTCAGGCCGCTCTTCTTCGCGCCGGCGCTGACCAGGCGGGCCGCCTCGACCGAAAACGCGTCAATGCGCAGGCTGGGAAGCGACAGGGCGACTCCCGTCTTTCTGAGACGGGTTTTCAGGCGACGTAGCAGTTCCGGCAGATGCGAGTAGTCGGTGGTCGAAAGCGAGGTCAGCGATACCTCGTCGTAGCCGCTGTCCTGAAGCCCCGTCAGGATCTCGCGCAGCAGATCGTCGGGCTGGCGCTGACGCACCGGCCGGTAGGTCATGCCCGCCTGACAGAAGCGGCAGCCACGCGAGCAGCCGCGCAACACCTCGACCGTCAGCCGGTCGTGGATAACCTCGCTGTAGGGCACGATCGCGCAGCGGGGCGCCGGACTCGCAGCAAAGTCACGCGCCACGACCCGCTGAACCCGCGCCGGCGCGTCCGTGCCCGCACGCGCGACGATGCGCGTCCCCGCCCCCCGCGACTGCGACTCGTACAGAGACGCAACGTACAAACCGGGGAGCGCGGCCAGGCGCCGCAGCTGATCAGCGCGCGGGGCGCGCGCGTCACGCAGCTCGCCGAGAGTCCGCATCAACGTGGCCAGCGCCTCCTCGGACTCGCCGAGGAAAAACGCATCAAAGAAGGGCGCCAGCGGTTCGGGATTGTAGACGCTGGGCCCCCCGCCGATGACCAGCGGCAGCGACTCGTCGCGCTCGTCCGCGCGCAGGGGCAGCCCCGCCAGATCCAGCACTTCCAGCACCGCCGGAAACGACAGCTCGTAGGGCAGGGTGATCCCGAGAAAGTCGAGCTCGCGCACCGGCGTCTGAGTTTCAAGCGTCAGCAGGTCCACGCCAGCGGCGCGCATGAGCGCGCGCAGATCGTCACCGGGCAGAAAGACACGCTCCGCTGCCACGCCAGGCAGGCAGTTTGCCAGCGTGTAGAGTATCTGGATAGCATTGTTCGACTGACCCAGCTCATAGGACGCCGGATAGCAGAAGGCGCCGTGCAGCGTTCCTTCCGCGATCGTCCCGGCGGCAAGCGCAGGCGCCACCCCCCACTCGCTGTCAAGGGAGCGGGACGGATACTGGGCGCGCGCGACCAGACGCAGGAACTGCGCGGCCACATCCTCGTGCGACGTCATCAGAGCGCTGGCTTCGCTGCCACCGAAGACTGCTTTGGCCCCGCTGCGGCGCCTTGCTCGCCTGGACTGAGCAGACCGCGTAGCACGGCGACCGGATCGTCGTGCCCGGCCGCTACGAGGTGACGTTCAGCGGCGTTCAGCGCGGCAAAGGCCTCGTGTTCCTGCAGGCCACAGGCGCGCCGCTCGTAGTAGCGCTGCGCAGCCTGGCCTAAGGCCCAGGTCAGCGCATAAGCGACGGCGCCGCGCGCCAGCCAGCGTAGCGGCGGAAAGCGAAACGCGAAACGACGAGCCAGGCGGCGTCCGAGAAGCGCGACAACGCCGGTAGCCAGAAGCTCGGGAATTCGACGGGCGTCAAGCTTGAGACCGCGCGACAGTGCAAGCTGCATGAGCATCTTGACCTGATTGGCGACCAGCACCGGCATATCGGCGCCGCGCGTGAAGGGCACGAGCGCGATCGCCGCGTTTTGCCAGGAGGTCACCGAACAGATGTCGTGCGCCACCGCCCTCTGCGTGAAGAGAAAGTCACCGGCCAGCGTCAGGCGTTTGGTCGGAAGCGTCGTCGAAAGCCACAAGGCCAGCTGCTCTTCCAGATCACCCGAGAGCGGGGAGGCCACGTCCAGGATTGACGAGGCCAGTTCGCGGGCCGCGTCGCTGCGCAGTTCCCCGCCGGTAACCACACAGGTCGCCGGTGGGAACGGTTCAAGGGACCGCAGGTCGGCGACGCGCGCACAGAGAAGCAGCCGCGCCGCGCTCTTGCGCTCATGGGCGATCAGCGCCACGTCGGCCTCGGGCTGGCCGCTGAGTATGCGCACGAGAACCTGCGAGCGGCCCGTCAGAGGTCGGAAGAGCTCGCAGACCTCAGCCACCAGCGCATCAGAGCTGCGCGGATCAACATAGATCATCAGACGCAGACCCTGTTTCTGCGCCGTAATGAAGTTCTTCCCCAGTTTCAGAATATCAGCGATTTTTATAGGAAAGTCCACGTTTGATCGTCCCTTTCGTTGCCGCCAGGTAGGGGCGATGGCTCCAGATCGAACCCAGAACCCCTACGCATACCATGTTGGTCATCAAGGCTGACGTCCCGTAGCTCATGAAGGGCAGCGGAATACCGGTGATCGGCATGAGCCCCATGTTCATGCCGATGTTTTCCAGGATCTGGAACAACCACATCGCGATGATGCCCGCCGCTATTAGTGTACCAAATAGATCCTCCGCCCCGCCGGCGATCGAAAGACTCGTGACCAGAAGCGCCAGATACAGGCCGAACAGAACCAGCGCTCCCACAAATCCGACCTTTTCGGCCAGCGCCGCAAAGATGAAGTCGGTGTGGCGGGTCGGCAGAAAGTTCAAGGCGGCCTGCGTCCCCTGCTTCAAGCCCGTGCCCGTAAACTGGCCGGAGCCGATCGCTATCTTGGACTGCCGCAGCTGATAGCCCGCATTGCCCGTGTCAGCATCGGGATTTAGAAAGACCGTCAGACGCTCAATCTGATAGCTCTTTATGATCTTGTATTCCCTGTAAGGCGCCCCCGTCTTTGGCGTGTAGATGTAGGCCGTCCTCGCATTCACCCACAGTAGCCCTGCGATCAGCGCGATACCCGTCACGATGAAGATCAGCAGGTGACGCGGATTTGAGCCGCCGATCAGCAGAACGCCCAGCATGATGGCGATCATCACCAGACTGGTTCCCAGGTCGCCCTGAACAACCATGAGCGCGAAAGGAACGCAGCAGACCACAACCGCCCGGATGAAGTCGCTCACGCGCGTTATACGTCCCTCGAAGCCGGAGACATAGGAGGCCATAGCCAGAATGGCGAGTAATTTTGCCGGCTCGGAGGGTTGGAAGAGCGCGGTGTCACCGATTCCGACCCAGTAGGTGCCGCCGAGGCCCCCCGAGACACCCAGGCCGGGGATCTTCGGCATGATGATCAGCAGCGCGGTCAGGGCCAGAAAGCCCGGCCACCAGGTTTTGAAGCGACGATAATCAATGGCGACCACTATGATGGCCAGGATCGCCCCTACGATCAGACCGAAGTATTCCTTCTGCATAATGGAGGCCACCGACTTATAACCGACTATGACTGCCTTCAGTATCAGCACGCCATAGACTACCAGAGCCAGGATCACGATGATCAGGGCAGGGTTAAGCCATCTCTTCATCCATGCTTTGGCTGCTTCCATGCTGTCCTACCTCGACGTATCGTCAGTGATGATGGGCTCGACCTGCTGGCCAAAGAGCGCCTCAAATATCTGGCGCGCCGCCGGCGCCGTAACGGAACTCTCCCCCGCCTGCTCGACGATGACGGCAACGCAGTACTGCGGATCATCGGCAGGCGCATAGCCCACAAACCAGCCGTAGTCGTCCTTGCCCAGAACCTGCGCGGTGCCCGTCTTGCCCGCGACCGTCGGCTCGTAGTAACGAAAAGTCTTGCGTGCCGTGCCGTGAGCGCCGGTCGTGACGTCGATCAGAGCCTCATGAAGCGTTGCCAGCGACGAGGCGCTGACGGCAGGCTGAAGCTTTTCCTTCTGGGGCTTATAGGTATAGACCGTCTTGCCCTCGTTATTCGCGATGGACTGCAGGATGTGAGGCTTCATGGCCACGCCGCCGTTGGCGATGGCACTGTAGGCCACCGCCATCTGAAGCGGGGTGACCAGCATGTCGCCCTGACCAATGGACATGTTGACCGTATCGCCCGGGACCCACTGCTGCAGCTCGGGATAGTACGCATTCCAGGCCTTCTTCCAGTCCGGAGTCGGCACACGTCCGGCGGCCTCGTTGGGCAGATCAATGCCGGTCAGCGAGCCAAAGCCAAACTTCTCAACATAGTCCTGCAGCGGCGTGCCGGTCTTTCCCCCCTTGTCGGCGAAGGCCTGTCCCAGATTGTAGAAGTAGGTGTCACAGCTTTGCGTGATGGCCTGCGTCATATCCAGCTCGCCATGCCCGCTGTGGTTCCAGCACCACTTGCCCCACTGCGCGCCCAGGCCAGTCCAGCGGCCCGCGCAGTCATAGGTCTTACCTGCCCGCACGATGCCCTCGTTGAGCGCGGCCAGCGCGACAAAAGACTTGAAGGTAGAGGCCGGCGGATACATCGAGCTGATCGCGCGGTTATACAGAGGGTTTCCGGAAGCGGGGTCGTTAAGCTGCTTCCAGTCCTTTTTCGATATCCCGCCGATGAACAGCGAGGGGTTGTAGCTCGGGATTGACGCCATCGCGATGACCTCGCCGGTCTTGACATTGAGCGCGACCGCGCTGGCCGCCTTGGCGTTTTTTGCCCCTTTTTCCTGAGCGATTGCCAGTGCGTCTGCCAGGATCTTTTCGGTCTGCGCCGTCTTGACGGCGTCAAGCGTCAGGTGCACGTCCTCTCCCGGCTGGGCCTGCGTTGAGGAGATCGTCCGTTTGGGAATGCCGTCGGCGTCGACCTCCCACTGCGTCGTGCCACGTACCCCTTGAAGCGCGGTCTCGAACTCGCGTTCCACGCCGCTTTTCCCGACGATGTCTGAGGCCTGATAGTCCTTGAACGCCGCGCTGTTCAGCTCGTTGTCGCTGATCTCTCCGGTGTAGCCCAGGATCTGCGAGGCCAGCGCGCCCTGCGGGTACTGCCGGACCGCTATCGCCTGAATCTGCACCTCGGGAAACAGAGTGGCGTGCTCGCTGATGTAGGCGACCTGCTGCATCGACACGTCGATGGCAAGCACGTGCGGGTCGAGCGGGGCGTCGCGCCCATTGTTCAGCTTTCTCACGATGTCTTCCTCGGACAGCTTCAGCACCGCGGCAAGTCGCTTGATCAGCTTGGCATCATCTTTGATATAGGTCGGCGCCGTCACCGCCATCGAGGAGCGGTTGATGACCAGGGGCTTCCCGCTGCGATCGAAGATCCTGCCCCGTGTTGCCGCCGTCGTCGAGGTACGAAGCCGGTTGTTGGCCGCCTCCTGCGTGTACTGCTGGCCGTTGAGCAGCTGCAGGGACCAGAGTCGCACCCCCAGCAGGCAGAAGATGGCGATGATCAGAACACTTAAGATCAGAAAGCGCGCGCGCAACATGCTCGTCAGATCGCTCACAGTCTCCCTCCTATGCCGCGGGGCATGTGCCGCACTGTCTCCATGGTCGGATTCTCACGCAACAGGCGCGAGAGCAGAGGAAAGACAACGACTGCCACAAGCGTCGTATAGAGCACCGTCGGGATGACTTTCGTCAGAAACGCCGGAAGAAAGCCGATCGGCTGACCCAGTACCAGCAACACGAGCAGATAGAGCAGCTCCGCGATGAAGTCAGTGATCACGAACACGATGAAGGGCAAAAGCCAGCCCTGCGCGAAGATGCGCTCGTGCAGGATGCCCGCCAGATAACCGACGACGCACATCACGAGCGCCGCCGGGCCGAGAGGGCCGGTTCCCAGCAGATCGAAGAGCAGGCCGGCGAAAAAGCCGACGAAGGCGCCTTCGACCGGACCGTTGACCAGCGCCATGACGATGGTAACGATCAACAGGAAGTTCGGGCGCACCGTCAGTATCGCAATCGAGGGGCCGACCGCTATCTGGAGGAAAAAGGCCAGTAGAAGCGCGACGATTGCCGACAGGACTTTGTTATTCAGTACAACCATCAGTTGCCACTCTGCGCAGTCGTTGCAGCCGGCTTGGGCAGCGCGGTCGTATCCGGCGGCGCGTCGATCAGGATGATGACCTCTTCGATCTGTCCCATGTCGTTGGCCGGCTGCACCTGAATGACCTTGTACAGGCTGTTGACCTCTTTGCTCACCTTGGACACCTGGCCGACGATAAGACCCTTGGGAAACACGCCCCCCAGACCGCTCGTGATCACGGTATCGCCCGCCGTCACGGTCGCATTCATACTCACAAAGTTCATCGTCAACGCGCCGGAAAGCGAGCCGCGCGTGATCCCCTGTGCCCGGTTGTTCTGCAGAAGCGAGGCAATGCCACTCTCCTGGTCGGTAATCAGGCGCACCTTCGCCCAGTTGGGACCCACGTCAACGACCTGACCCAGCAAGCCGTTAGCGGCAAGAACCGGCATCGACTTCCCGATGCCTTTGGACCTGCCCGCGTTGACGACGATGACCTGCTGCCACTGACTGGTCGGAAGACCGATGACATCAGCGGTAACGCCGGTATAGCCCGCGGCGCCCGCGATCGACTTCAGGCCTGTTTTCACCCCGGTGGAGCGCTGTTGCTCCTGAAGCTCCACAACGCGGGACTTGAGCGTGGCGTTCTGCGCGCGCAGGCTCTCCAGTTCGCTGCGCGAGATCCCCAGGCCCCCCAGCCAGCCGGCAAAGGTGCGCAGCGGCGTGGCAACCCACTTCCCCGCCTGCCCGATCGGACTGACCGTCGTCTGCAGCACCGCGCGCGCGCTGTGCAGAGGGCCGCTCGTGGTCTCGCGCATCGAGGCCGTAATGAGTGCCAGTGACAGCACTACCAGGATGATCAGCCAGCCGTACTGACGTTTCTTTTTCTCCGGGGGAGTGATTTTCAAAGGAGGCATAGTTAAGATCCCTTCCCCCCTTAGTGTGCGCCCTGCAGGACCTTCTTCAGTACATCGATCTCCTCAAGCGCCTGCGCCGAACCGTTGACGACGTTGATCAGGGCGCTTTCAGAGACGTATACCGGCATTTTCGTTTCATTTTTCAGGCGTTCGTCAAGACCGCGCAGCAGAGCGCCGCCGCCTGTGAGCACCACGCCGAATTCCATCAGGTCGCTGGAGAGCTCCGGTGGCGTCTTCTCAAGCGTGCGCTTCATCGCGTCGATGATGGCGCTGATCGGCCCTTCAAGCGCTTCGCGGATCTCTTCGCTTTCCATCGTGACCGTAACAGGCAGACCGGTGGTCAGATTGCGTCCGCGGATCTCGACGTCAACCTCCTCGTCAAGAGGATAGGCGCTGCCGATCTCGAACTTGATCTCTTCGGCGGTGCGCTCCCCAATCAAGACGTTGTAGGCACGGCGCACGTAGTCGACGATGGCCTCGTCGAACTCGTCGCCCGCGATGCGCAGACTGGTCGACACGACGATGCCGCCTAAGCTGATGACCGCGATCTCGGTGGTTCCGCCGCCAATGTCGATGACCATCGAACCGGTGGGGTCCTGGATCGGCAGACCGGCGCCGATGGCCGCAGCCATGGGTTCCTCGATCAGGAAGGCATGCCGGGCGCCCGCGGTCATGGCCGCCTCGAAGACGGCGCGCTTTTCAACCTCGGTCACGCCGGAAGGCACACAGACCACCACGCGCGGCTTGGGCTGGAATAAAAACTTATGCTCGCGAACCCGGTTGATGAAGTAACGAAGCATGGCCTCGGTCACGTTAAAGTCAGCGATAACGCCATCCTTTAAGGGACGCGTCGCCACGATGGAGCCCGGGGTGCGTCCGATCATACGCTTCGCCTCTTTGCCGACCGCAAGCACGCGGCCGGTGTCCTGCTCAATGGCAACCACCGAGGGCTCGATGAGAACGATACCTTTTCCGCGCACTGACACCAGGGTATTGGCCGTACCCAGATCGACGGCGATGTCGTTGCCCATTGATTTAAAGAACATATCGCTCAGCGACACACAGAACTCCTACTCCATTGTCAGCAGCACACGAGTGTTTTAATACTACCCTCGTAATACGACGGAGCGCTGAAGTGTTCTGGAGCTGTTACCACCGGATGCGCGCGCGTTACGCGCCGAAGAAGAGCGCAAGCTCACGCGCCGCCGACTGGGGGCTGTCAGAGCCGTGGATGACGTTGGCGTCCATGATCAGGCCGAAGTCCCCGCGTATCGTCCCCGGAGCTGCCTCGGCTGGATTGGTCGGACCCATGAGCGTGCGGCACTTTCCGACGGCGCCCTCGCCTGAGATCGCCATCTTCACAACCGGCCCGGAGGTGATGTAGGCGATGAGCCCGTCGTAGAAGGGCTTGCCTTTGTGCTCCGCGTAGTTGCCCTCTGCCTGCTCCCGCGTCAGAACCGCGAGCTCAAGACGCTCGACTTTCAGACCGGCGTCCTCAAAGCGACTGATGATGCGACCGATCTTTCCCGCGGCGACCGCATCAGGCTTGATCATGATATAGGTAGTTTCTTGCATGGGAGTTCTGTCCTTTCAACCGGATTAATAATCGCCCCTGATCTCAGATATCTTCCAACCCAGACCTGAGCGCTGGAAGCTGATGACGAACTTCAGCTTCGTCGCAGTGCCTGCCGTAACGGTCACATAGGCCGTACTTGACAGGATGCCGGGCTCCGTCCGGTCAACGGTAAAGTTCGAAGGCAGGGGCAGCGCCGACATCTGCCGACTGATGTTCTGGGAGCCAGGCGTCCAGTAGCTTTCGTAGTAGCCGCCCGTATTGTAGGCGCCAAACAGGCGCGTGAGCGTGGTATCCGTCGACGGTATGCCAAATCCGGTACCGAAGACCGCCGCAACCGCGCCAGCCAGCACCATCACGACGAGTAGCACGACCAGGATCGGACGTAGCAGGCGCCAGAACCCCTTGGTACGGCGAAGCTCCTGCTTGCGCTTACGCGCGATCTCCTTGTCTGAGAGCGCGTAAAACGAGTCGACCTCGTCAAGCGGGCCGATCTGACCCGTGTTCTGGTCAGAGGAGGCGGGAGCGGCGGCGGCGACAGGAGCGGCGGCGGCGGGAGCGGCGACAGGAGCGGCGACGGCGGGAGCGGCGGCGACCGAGACGGCCGGGGCCTGAGGCGGGGCCACCGCAGCGTCTTCGCGACGCGGGGCGGTCGGCGTCGGCGCGGGGTCGACGGGCGCCGCTCCGAGGACGTCACGCTCGCCTGCCCTGTCCGCGACAAGGGGCGCTGGCTCCTCAGCGCGCGGGGTCGGCGGCGCGACGGGGGTCGGAGCAGGGGTTGCAGCCGGCGCTGGCGCTGGCGCCTCCTCTTCTTCGCCGGGAGGCGTCACTTCCTGACCCAGCCGACGCTGGCTATCCGCCAGAATCTCGGCGGCAGCCGGACTCAGCCGGTAATGATGCATGATCTGGGCCTCTTCAAGCGCGCGCTGCGCGCGGGCGTAGTCCTTGCTCGCGTAGTAGGCCATGCCCAGATTAGCCAGCGCCTTACCTCGATTATTGTAGCCTTCTACCCCCAGGGCCGCGCTGTAGGCTTCCGCTGCTGACTTCGGACGGCTCAAGGCCATCATGCACAGTCCCAGGTTCACCAGAGCGGCGCCGGGATTGGGGTTGCGCTCGTCAAGCGCGGCGTTTTTATAAGCCAGCGCTGCCTGCTCGTAGGCCTGCTGCTCAAAGTAGGCGTGGGCCAGACCCTGATAGCACTTGTAGGGCTCATACATCGAACTTTCATTCAGCGCGGCCTCGAAGTGAGCGATCGCCTGACTGAGGTCGCCGTTTTGCAGATAGGCGTTCGCGAGGTTGTTCTCGACCGTTCCGCGTTTCTGGTAGCTGTCGTCACGCAGCGCCTGCTCATAGACAACTATGGCGTCATGATAGCGTTTCAGACGCATGAAGCAGTTGCCCGCCCCATGGTAGGCCATACCGTTTTCCAGCGGCGTTCCTTCGTCGGCCGCCTCCAGGAACAGCCGCGCCGCCTTACGGTAGTTCTGTTCCTGGTAAAGCTGATGCGCCGCTTCGTACTTTGTCCTGTCCACCTCTCGCCCCTAGTTATTAATCGTGAGCCCTTGACGCTTCATAGTCAGCGATCAATTGCTTCTGAACCTCGGCGGGTACTTGCTCGTAACCTTCCAGCTCGATCGTGTAGACCCCGGTGCCATGGGAAAGCGAGCGCAGATGCGGCGAGTAGTTCGCCACCTCAGCATAGGGCGCGACCGCCTTGATCTCCTGCATACCCGCAGCGCCGGCCCCCATGCCCAGCACCCGTCCGCGCAAGCTGCTGATGTCGCCCATGACCGCGCCCGCGTATTCGTCGGGCACGGTGATCGTCAGATTCGCCATCGGCTCAAGGATCACGGGAGAGGCCAGTGCGGCGGCCGCGCGAAAGCCGATGCGAGCCGCCGTGCGAAACGCCATCTCGTTACTGTCAACCGCATGATAGCTGCCGTCATAGACCGCCGCCTTCACGTCGACTACGGGGTAGCCCGCGATCACGCCAGTTGCCATCGTCTCCTGTATGCCGCGATCCACCGCCGGGATGAACTGCCGCGGGATCCTGCCGCCGACGACCTCGTCAAGAAACTCGTAGCCAGCGCCGGGATTGGGCTCAAGGCGCAGCCAGCAGTCGCCGAACTGCCCCGAGCCGCCGCTCTGCTTCTTGTGGCGCCCCTGGGCCTGCGCGACCTTGCGGATCGTCTCGCGATACGGAATGCGCAGCTCGGCAAGCTCCGTCTCCACGTGATAGCGATCACGCAGGCGCTGGGCAATGACGTCGACCGCCGTGTCCCCGTAGGTCTTGAGCACCGTCTGATGAGTCTCTTCGCTGCGCTCAAGCTCAATCGTGGGATTCTCATCGACGATTGTCTTGAGCGCCGTTCCCAGCTTGTCCTCGTCGGCCTTCGTCTTGGCCACGATGGCCACCGGATAGAGCGGCTCCGGGAAAGGTATCGGCGCGAGCTCGACCTTGCCTGCAGTCGACAGGGTGTCGTTCGTCAGCACCGAGGCGAGCTTTGGCAGGACGACAATGTCGCCTGTCGCCACCGGACCCGTCAGGTTCTTCGTTTCCTTGCCGATCATCGTCACAACATGAGCGGCACGCTCTTTGTTGCCCGTGCGCGAGTCGATGAACTCGTCACCATCCTTAACGCTGCCAGAGAGCACTTTCACAAAACTCAAACGCCCCACATAGGGATCGCTCAGCGTCTTGAAAACAAAGCCGGTAAAACCAGAGGCCGCAGCCGCGTCGAACTCGCTGCCATCAGCCAGCAATACCGCAGGCCCCTCGCCCGGACGGGGGAAGTAGTCGACGATAGCCTGCAGCAGGTCGTCGATGCCCGCCATCTTGGTAACTGATCCGGCAAAAACCGGCACAACGGTTCCCGCCGCAACCGCAGCCCCCAGCAGACCCGCAAGCTCCTCAAGCGTGATCTCTTCGCCTTCCAGATACTTCATCATCAGCTCTTCGTCGGCGTCAGCCGTACTGTCAACCAGATCCTCACGCGCCTTGGCGGCCTGATCAACCAGGTCGGCAGGAATCTCACAAGCAGTCTCGGGATCCTTGAAGTAGAAGGCCTGCTGACGGATCACATCAACGACACCCTCAAGCTTGTCCTCGGCGCCAATCGGAATCTGCACCGCGGCAACCGCCTTCCCATAGCGGGAGCGCAGCGTATCGAAGGTCGCCGAGTAGTCAGCGTGCTCCTTATCCATGCGGTTCACAAAGATCGCGCGCGGAATACCGATCTCAGAAGCGATGTTCCAAAGACGATCGGTCGTCACCTGCGGCCCGCCGACTGCGTCAACAACAAACAGCGCCAGCTCGGCCGCGCGCATACCCGCAACCGCATCGCCGATGAAGTCGGCATAGCCCGGCGTATCGATCAGATTGATCTTCACGCCCTTATAGGCGAGCGGCGCGAGCGAGAGGTTGATCGTGAACTTACGCTCGATCTCCTCGCTGTCATAGTCAAGGTTACTCTGCCCGGCGTCGACACTGCCGAAGCGAGACGTTGTCTTGGTGTAGTAGAGCATCGCCTCAGCAAGCGAAGTAGTCCCTGCTCCTCCGTGACCAACGAGGACGATGTTCCTGAGTTTTCCACCCGCGACGTCTGCCATTCCAGCCTCCCGTTCCTCTGCAACTTTCACATTGTAGAAGTCTGACAAAATCCTAGTAAAACCCTTATGGGCCAGACCTACCCTGTCCAGTATAAAACAAGAACGCGCCGGGGTGTGTCCCTATCGCACAAATTCAGCATTTGCACCACCAATTGGTTCCTGTATAACACAGATAATACCAGTTACAGTGTGTTCAGCAATTCAGACAACGGCGATGTCAAGCCTATAGTATCCAGTAATATCTAAAACTTTACTTGAACAGCAAGAATTTTTCATCATAATCCCCGTGAGGCCGAAAAATGTATTTCTTGCAGAATAATGAGCTTGGCCTGCTTCAGATTAACGGCTACGCGAAGTTTTTTTAAAAATGTGCCCAAAAAGTGCTTGAAAATTCCCTTTTTGCAAAGAAAACTGCTGACAAACTTCGCGTAGCCGTTAATCTGAAGCAGGCCAGACCATTTTTCTGTAATTCTCCTTAACTGTTTCACAGGCCAGCACGCTGTGCTGGCTGAAGATTTGGACTAACATGGCTTAACTGGATATTTAAACTTGAAGTCAGCAACTACAGTGCGTGTTAGATTATAAAGAAAGTGTATGCAGAACCCGGGGCGATTCACGTCGCTATTATGCTGCATCTGCCGAAGAAGGCGCCAAGAATGCTCCAATAAACAGGAAACAGGAATTCAGCATGAATGCGTCCGGTGGCTTGTCGTATAATGAAACAGCTGAAAGAGTCCTCATAGCTCAGATGGATAGAGCGTCTGCCTCCGGAGCAGAAGGCCGCAGGTTCGAATCCTGTTGAGGACACCAAAGCTGCAAGGTC
>JGI20166J26741_11574473_pt1 | contig 23774 bp, 12 predicted proteins | sample TergutCu122P5_FD_26741 | JGI IMG/M metagenome (IMG submission 26741)
AAAACTCAATGTACCTCCTCCAATTTCCTACCACCCAGACACAAATTTTGTCCGAAAATACCAATATCTGTGATCTTTGCAGGCGTTCGCAAACTTGTTATCACTGTCATCTCCAGCTATATTCCATAGCAAACAACACGGCAAGGACCGACAAACTTTCAATGACGCCACTCAGCAATGTGCGACTTTTCACAGAGCCGAATATCACAAAACTAATAAGTGCTCTGCGGTATTACACATGAATCTTCTATGTTCTGAGTGTGTCTGTAGCCTTAGTCATGCGTCGTATTATATTGCCATCTGTGACTTGCCTGACTCTGCCATTTTTTCCCACATTTTTTTATAAAGGGCATGACTTTGGTGGGAAAAAAAATTGTTGAATACAAAATGTGTGTTCTGATTGTCTCTACAAGTTTCATCTTAAACATTTCTCATTCTAAGAAAAATTCGGGGAGATATTATAATACATGTACATGCGCCTGCATTTAAACCACCCGTTCCTCTCAGATTTTAATGAAATTTGAATTTTCTCCTAATATTTTCGAATAACCCCAGATATGAGATTTCACGATAATCGGCCCAGTGGGAGCCGAGTTGTTCCATGCGGACGAAAAAAAATCGGGGTGTGGCTGTGTTGGACACGGCCGTGGGTTTTACGTGAATACGTCTGAGTTAGCGGCAAATATTTTCTTTGGGATATGAGAGTGAAATGAAAGCAAAGAAATGGATACATGGCTTTTATTTAGCATAACAAATACACAGAATCTTAGGTAGTAATCGATGGAAATTTTGTCTAGCATTGGTCTGTGCCCGCGCCGTCTTTCATCGCGCGCCCCGCGTCGACTTTCCGGCGTTCCCGAAGCCGTATCACACGTTCTCCCACGAACATGGCGGTACTGATCGATGGCTAATTAGACTCCCTTTCCGGTAAGAGGCGTTGTTTGTATTTCCTCTGGGCTTTTCGGCGAGTATGGTGCGACATAGTGTAATTTTAAATTTTTCACGACTTATTTTTTATTTGTCACCAACAAATATTTTACGAAGTTCACTTTTGTGGCTTAAATCGACATATCTCGACGAGATATTTAGTTTGGCACCAAATTCAGCGTGCTAGCACATCGGAGTCGCGAGATATACTGCGCGGAAAATTTCACCAAAGCCCAAATTGGCCGCCAGACGCCGCGGGCCCCCAGCCGCGCCTCGCGCATGCGCGGCGCCAACTGAAAGTCATGCACGCATCGTAGTCGTATACCCGCTCGAATCTGACCACATTTATGTCAATCGTATTATTAGTCACGAAGTTATAGTTTCAGAAAATATCACCCTGCAAACGTTACATCGCCCTTTCCGTCCTGGTACCCCATATGTCGGTCTGATTTTAAAGACGTATTCACGTCAAAAGACGGAACGACAGGCACATAGAGATGATGAAGCTAATAGATGCTTCTCGCAATCTGGCGAAAGAGCTTAATAATGGAAAAATTTTTATTTATGCCGTGAAGTAAAGTATCGCACCAATAGCACTTATCTTCACTAACACCAACCAACTAACTCCATGCACTAAAGTCCTTCCTGAAATGCTAACAGGTCCTCTGCTAGTCATGAGTTTCCCGTATCTTATGGGACCCACACGTACATGTCCGCATTCACAAATGCTCGTCAGCCGTCTCTATCCTGTACCAGATCAATCCAATCCATGCCAATCATTCAATTTCTTGAATATCAATTTTAATATTATCCTTCCTTCCAAGCCTAGGCTTTCCGAGTTGTCTCCCAGTTTTCCTTGTCAAAATTTTGTATGCACCTCTCCTCGCCACCTAAGTGCTACATCTCATTCTTCTTAATTTGATAACCCGAATAATTATGGTGAGAAGTACAGGTCATAAAGTTCCTCTCTATTTAGTCTTCTCCATCCCTTTGTTACTCATCACTGTAGGCCCAAATATCTTCCTCAGCACCCTATTCCCTTATGTTCCTTCCGCAGTGAGAAAGACCTAGTTTAACAAACATATAAAACAACAGGCAACATTTATGTTTTGTATCTTCACGATACTCAAAATTAATGAATCGTATTACCTGATTGTGAATAGTAAATTTGTCTTCGGTCACGCCATGAAGGTGTATAAGGAAAGCAGCGCTATAGCTCCATTCATTCTTAACCTCGGCACTCGATGGAGGTGACTGGTGAACTCCATGCCCAACTCGCTTTTCTCCGGACGGAGATGTCCGACCTACATCGAATGGGAGCTGGATGGCTTCCAGAGCTGGTCTGACAGTTTAGAGAAGAGAAAAATCCCTTTCTTCTGCCTTGACGTTCAGTAAGAGACACGGGACTTTTTGATCAAATAAGGAACTATCGTCTTCTCAATACTACTTTACCTGAGTGATAAGCAAGGTTTATTATTGTAACTATATTATTAAACGTACAGAATTACGTATTGCGGAGAGCGCCACGTTGTGACCAGCACCAGATAGTCTTGCCTTCCCTCATCATTAGGGGAATAAAACGTCTTCAACACAGCACGAAGATAAGACCTGCGCTGTCTTCTTCAGTCTCCCCAGACAAATACAGAACTGATATAACCCAAGACAGTCTACTTCCACATTCGTACCTACACATTATTTGCCCACATTATTAAAAATATGTAACATCCGCACTTAAAGAAACATAGTTAAATGACTAAGAATAACACATTATGTTCTCCCACCCACTCTTCATTTATAAAATTTGGCGCCGCACAAAACTACAGTTCACACCGTTGTTAAATTATTTCCACGTGTACAGTAGAACATCTGACGTCAAACCACATGTTGATACCCACGTAGGTCAACGCATGTCGGAGAAAAAAATATTTTGGTCCCTAACATATGTGTATCTGAAAGTCATAAATTCAATATTTTGGGTCACCTATCTCTCTCCACAGGCCATCACTGTTCTGGTTCTATTTGCGAATGAGTCTCACAGTTGCCTGCAGGAAAACTGGCCTGATTAATATCGAACTGGAGCAACGGAGTTGTAGAAAGGCACTTAGCTGCTTCACAAAAGTTCTGATATGTGTGACGTTCAACGTGTGTTATTTTTATGCTTCGCTATCATACATTCACATGCGAGAATGTAACAGTTAGGCCACGTGAGTTTCCGACACTGACCGAATTCTTTCGAATTTAGTATTTCGCGAATTGTGGGTCACAAATACAAAAATAAACAGAGAAAACAGAAAAGAAAGAAAATAAAATACTAATAAACTTCCAAGAGAAAGAAAGAAAGAAGTAAAGAAAAGTGTAACGGGAAAATCGGAAAGAATGAGAGTACTTAACACACGAACAGAGGAAAAATAAAGTAAATGAAAGAAGACTCTTAGAAAATAAAACAGTAGTCCATACAGAACTCACAAGACTGCTGTCCTATTGCAGTCTCCTTATTCTTACTGTTATTACCATCAACATCATGTAATGCGATAAGGTCTGTTTGCGACATCACGATCTACTGAACTACAGAACGGATCTTTTTAAGACAAATATTTTCAGAAATATGATTTTAAAAATTTACATTGTCACCTCAAGGAGAAACCAAGGGAACCTGATGTATTTAATGCACTTCCCTTGGGTTCCGCGTGGGCCAGAACAGTTGACTTTATCGTTTTGTTTCTCATTTACACGCTGCTTATGATCCTTTAATTTTAAACTGAAATTATCTAGCATAAAGCATTTTAAGTAAAATTTTAAATGTTTATTAAGATTAAGATGTTTTAATTACTGTTGAGTAAATATTATACCTTTTTAAGTGCGAATTATTCGCACTGGTACAACTAGTCAGCATGTTATTACAGAATACTATGTTTGTCAACGAATAGTATTATTTAAATTTTATTTTATTACGAGGGTCGGACATAGTCTAAAATTATGCCCACCGTCGCCATAATTAAAACTGTGGACTCACAAGCAATATTGCATACTTGGTACATATCTAGGTATGTCTACGATCTATTTCCGTAAGAAATTCAAGTGTACAGCGCCGATGATTCATTAGTTGTCATATCCAAATCAGAAGTAAAGTTTCGCAAGGTCAGTATTTTTTTTCTGCGTGTTACACAAAAAACCACGAACTCTTGCACATGTTTTGAAGATACATAAAACTCGTCGCTTCAAACCCCTAAATTAAGAGGCGCTACTGTCATCCTCACCTCACAACTATGCGTGTCCAGCATGTTACTGAGTTTGACAGAGGGAGTTACAACAATTGCAACGCTGAATTGCTTTTAGTGCAGATGTGCACAAATCCTGGGCGCCAGAGCACTGTGACAGCTACATTTAGTACGGTTGTGACTAGTATCGGTGAGTCCTCAGTACGGAACTTGTTTCATGTCAGCCTTCTGGAGCCTAGAATTTTGAGGCAGTTCCCAGATTTTGAGGAAATATTTGCACACATGCTGTATTCGCTTAATTTCCATGCCAAAGTTTCGTGAAAGCATGCCTGCACGCACGGAAACACACAGCTTTTACTTCCATACGCAACCTTTTCTTTAGGGCTGAAACAGGCTATAAATCAAATATATTCAGAGTAATCGAAATGTCTTTACAGCGTTCAAGCTAGTTACTCTGACGCTATTTACGTGCGTACATACGTATGTAGGTCCGTGCATACGTGGTAGGACAATAAAGTTCGCGAACTCGCCACCGTGTGCTTGCCGTCACAGCACTGGACAAAAGCCTTAGTATGGTTTGATGACGTTGACATATCAACGTTTCAAAGCTGTGTTGTTATTGTTGATCTATGGCAGTCTCTTTCTGAGTGGCATTTATTGCTGTCTGCATGTGTTTTTTTGTGCTGCCGCGAGTATGTCGGAGCTTGAATTAAAGCAACGAACGAACATTCAATTTTTTGTTGTTCGTTGATGCTGATGTTAGTGCAACTTTACGGAGATAATGCTATGAAGAAAACAGCAGTTTATAAGTGGGTGAAACGTTTTTCTGAGGGAAGAGGAAGTGTCACTGATGAAGAGAGATCAGGACGGCCAGCAACAAGCAGAACTGAAGAAAACATTGCAAACGTTTATCATATTTTGCGTGACAATCGTCGGCTGACTGTCAGGAACATAGCAGAGCAAGTGAACATCGTCAGAGAAACAGTTAGGAAAATCTTAACTGAAGATCTTGACATGAGGAACGTGTGTACAAAAATGGTTTCAAAGGAGCTCACCGAAGAACAAAAGCAAAGAAGAGTTTTTAGCTACTAAACAAATAACTGTGTTGGAATACCCTGCCTATTTACCGGATCTAGCCTCCACTGATTTTTTTTCTTCCCGAAGGTAAAGGAAATATTGAAAGGAAAGCATTTTGATGACATTGATGACATCAGGAGTAATACAAGGGCAGCTCTGAAGGTCATTCCACAAAACCATTTCCAGTTCCAAAATTGTTTTGAAGGGTGGACTAGGCACTGGCATCAGTGCATAGTTTCTCAAGGGGAGTACTTTGAAGGCGACCACGGTGGTATTCATCAATGAGGTTTACCGCGATGAGTTCGTGAACTTTATTGTCATTCCACATATATACTCGTATATGTATGTACGTACGTACGTGCTTATATTTAATGTGTACCAATGTACATGTATTATGTAGGTACTTATGCATATACGAGCATGTACGTACGTACGTGTGTATGTTTTTATGAACGTATATATGTAAGTATGTAATATGCATGCTTGTAATATGTATGTACCTACGTATGTCAATATCTTCATAGCTGTCTTCGATTTCCAAACATTTATTAAGAGTCAAGCGTAAGGAAGAACTGTTCTGGTTCTAAATTAAAGATCATGCCATGAACACGTATGGGGGACTGGAAGTAGAGCTGCATCTCCGCACATTCTTGACTCCTGCACTAGATGAAGTTGAATGGTCATCCCCACGCCCCCGTCGCCTTATTCCGGGGACACGTAATCGTACCCAAGCAATAAGAGGCTGCGTAGGCCCCAGATGCATACAGCTGCATCTCCGCACATTCTTGACTCCTGCTCTAGATGAAGTTGAATGGTCATCCCCACGCCCCCGTCGCCTTATTCCGGGGACACGTAATCGTGCCCAAGCAATAAGAGGCTGCGTAGGCCCCAGATGCATACAGGTTGCTGTGGAAAAAAGTCACACAGTCCTGCCGCTGCCGAGACTCAAAACCGCGGTCGTCTACCCCGTAGCCAAATCACTATTCTGACTAAGCTATAGCACCTGCTATAGAATTATGAACATCTGTTATTAAATATGTGGGGTTAAGCCTATCCTTGTAAATGCACGTCTGTCAGTGAATAATTAATTGCTGTGTTTATTTCTTATTCCGCTGGCATAAGTTTCTGAAGGTGAAATATTGCAAACATTATGTCTGCTGCACTCATTCGTATCAGGAGTGATAGTCTAACATAATGTTCGATCAAACATTGATTGACCGATGCCACCTCATAAAAATTACCATCTTGTTACACAGTGGAAAACAGGAAAGGAAAAGACAACGTGTGAAAAACTAGAAGTTGATAGAAGGATAATACTAAGCGAATTCTAAAAGTGTGTGAACTTGTTTGGATTCATGTCGTCCAGGATAAAATGGAGTGGGGTGATCTTTTAAACTCGTAAATGGATATCCATGAACCTTTGAAGGACAGTAAAATTTCTTAGATGTCCGTTAATACTTCGTGTTATCCAACAGGTTTATTTCCCGTGTCTTACTTATTACAATTCCTCGTTCAAGACTGGTATTACAGGCCTTAAATTGGGTCTACACTTGACATGCCCTATTTACTCACCCACTCTTACAAGTTGGGTTTGGATCCCCGACGTAACAGTGACATTTTAACGACAAGTATCTCTTCTAATTCTGTCGCTACAATTAAACTCTATTTCTATCGCGATATTTAGTCATTATTCCTTCTTTCTCAGTCTGACATTTTCTACCCACTCAGTGTAGGTATAGGGTTAATACTGCATCTGCCCACTCTCGGTAGGGCTCCTCTAGACAAGGGATTGGCCAATTGCAGAGACCTTTACCAGACAACACGTAACATTCACAAGGGACAGTCATACACGCCTCCGGCGGGATTGGAACGCGCAATCCCAGCAATCGAAAGGCCGCAGACCCACGCCTTAGACCGCGCGGCACCAGAGGATCGGCTTTACTCATTATTTACTACAAATATAAATTTATCTTTCCAAGGTAATTAATGACAGTAACGGTCGGGTTGAGATTCGAACTGGGAACCTCTACAAAACGAAGCTGAAGCGCTAAGCTATTCGAATGTTGCGCTATTTGCTTGTTCATGAAGGTAGAGGCAGTGCTATCCTTCGAAACGTCGGTAAATATTTACCAGTCGACCAGACATAACCTGCCAAAAGACAACATAACGGTTCTACTCCATCGCTGTCTTAGAATATACTAATCAGTTTGGCGATTAAATTTTATTATTTAAGACTAATTAACAGTACTAGGCTGCGACAGAGTATTTGAACTAAGGATCTCCAGCATATAATCCTGTATTGCTCACCAGTGCAATACAGTCACATGGTGATGGAACGAAGTTCGATAGGGAATGTCAGAACTTCAAAGACGCGTCAGATTTGTTATTTGTGCGATAATCGTCTTCTGGGGAGATGACAGGTCTGCGCACACAGACCTACTCGCTGATTTGAGCACTGTCAAAGAGATCACAACTGTAATAATAGTATCACAAGAATATATTATACTTTAGGAGCTATAAATGTGGACTTCTGGACAAGCAATTTGATCACCGTAGTTCCTCTTACTTGAATGCTAGAAGAGCTGCGACTATTTCCTGTATATTTTTTCAAACGTGTGGTAAAAAAAAAAAAAAGATCAGAAAATTTCTGTCACGATTGGAAAAGTTTCATGATACAAAAATATGCAATAGATGATTTGAAAATGTTAAAAAATATATATTTGGGATAAAACACTCGTACAACAAACAGTATAAACTGCATGGTGGTTTTATACGAGCTTTAACTAGCAAGTTTGTGCAGACATTAAATGAGTATTAACTATCATGTTATAGCCTGGTTCCAAACATATCAAATAATAAATAAATTGTATTCAGTCGGCATTCTGTTAGTTATTAAGTCAGCCATGTAATTGGTCACTCAGGCAGCTTATTAATCATTCATTCAAACAATTTGTCAGTGTATCAGCCAGACAGTCACCAGACAATGAATGTCAGCAAGACGCACGGCCAATTAATCAGTCAGTCATGCATCTAGTTTATCAATCACAGTCAATTAATTCACCGATCAGTCACACAGTTATTTAATCGGTCACACAGTCAAGTAATCACTGTCAGTGAGACACACTTAGTTAAAAAGCTACTCATGTGTCATGTCAATCGGTCAATTAAACAGTTCACAACTATAATTCGGTCATAATTAGTTAATCAGTCAGCCAGTTACTGTCAGCTAGTGTCTCTCACAGTCCATTTGGCACACACATCGAAAAGTATTTAATGATTTAAAAAAAAAATCTGTTTCAGCCTTATGTGGGACAAACCTGCAGCTACAATGTATCGATACGCTGTTTATTCAAATGTACTGACTAAAGCCTGCCAATGAATCCTATGATAAGCCACTTGAATCCAGTTCTCATGTTCATACTGTATGAGAATTCTTTAAAATTATCCCAACATCTAAGCCTAGAAATCTCAAGATTCAATTTTTGCACTACTTCCTTACCATTAGATTCTATCCCGACAATACACACTTCGCGAAGAACGACTACGAGTACAACTTGATTATCTTTTTCAGTCCATCAAACTTTGTAACAACTGCTTCGTTTCTAAATATTGCGACAATATGTGACAGGCCTGAATATTATCAAACTATTTATATATTACTTTTCCTGTAGAATAAAATTAAAATTTCGCCAATAGGAGAAAAGAGGATAGAGTAATGGCAGTTTTCTTTACAGCAGTTCTAAGCTGGGAACTCCACAACAGCCATAGGCAAGCCCAACTAGCGGCACTAGAAGTCGATCACATTACGTAGTATAGATTTACTTTAACTTCATAATTTTACAATTTTATAGTGTTTTATACAACAATGTAAACTCAATGGGATCCCATTGCGTACAAAAATAATTTGTTGTACGTTGCATATTTTAGCTCTTTGTGGACCTAATGATGGTCGAGTAACGACCGAAACATGTTGTCTTAATGAATTTATATAAAGACTTCCTGTAACCAGGTTTTAGTAAATTAGTCGTGTTTGACGGTTTTACACAAATATATTTTATCTAACACAACGGAATGGAAGGCATTAAATAAATATTTATTGGTTTCTGTTAATGTAAGGGGCACGTGGTAGTGCTACAAGCCGGCAGGTCGCGGGCTCGATTCCCGAATTTGTCATTGGAATTCCCCCCCCCCAGCACAGATATGTGTACCAGGAATATTTCCTGAGGAGTCGAGGTGACCGGTGCGTAGGACCGACAAACTTACAACCTTCACGTGCCGAATGTCTTGAAATCTGGGAGCCTCAGCCTCCTGGAATCCTCAGGGCCTGTCCAGGCCTGTACAGGAATTGCTGTACTTTTACCTATTACGTGTCTACATGTTTCGACCAACGTTTGTTTATCTTCAGGCCAGTACGTGATATAAAAATAAAATTACAATTGCAAGTTTATTTTAAGGTTAAACGGAGATATAAATGGTTTATTTTTGTTACGAACAACTGAGATCACAATTTAACCATGATGTGAATTTGCAATAGTAACTTTATTTTTATGTCACGTACAGGCCTTGAAAATGACTAAAGTTTGGTCGAAACATGTAGCCATGTAATCAATATTAATAAACTGCAATAAACAGTTGTATTGATGGTAACTGTACACTCACTGTTAGGTATGGTAACATGATATGAACCTAGGCTATCGACCATTGTGGAAAGTACAAATTACGTACCCTGGGGGGAGCTTAACCCTTTCCGTTTCAACACGGTAGTCCGCAATTTTAAGCATCCTATTGAACGCTACTGACAACTGCTAAGTTCATAGAGTCCAAGATAGATGAATCGATAAGTACTGTGTACTGGTGGAATGATATTGACAGGGGGATGCAGAAGTGCCACTTTGTCCCTTACAAATCCCACACGGATTGGCCTGGGATTCAACAAGGGTCTTCGCGATGACAGGACGGCGACAGACAGCACGAGCAATGGCACGGCAAGATCAAGTTTCTGTCCACACCATGACGGCACAAAGAAAGACTCGCTGTATCTCGTATAGCTCCACTTATGCTAACCCCCGGCACTGGATGATAATGAGTGGTCAACTTAATGCCCCTGCCACTTTAAAATAATCCATGTATAGTCCTGTACAGGCCCTGAGGGTTTCAAAAGTTTGAGGCACTCACATTTCAAAACAACAGGTACACGAAGGTAGTAAGGTTGTCAGCCGACACACCGGCCGCCTTTACCCTCCAGGAAATATTCCTGGTACTCATTTCTATTAGAGGCTGAGTCGACCTCAGGACCACAATGAGGCCAGAAGGATTATGCCACACTCCAATAACTTCATCGACAATCGAACCCGCGACCTTCTAGCTTGTAGCGCAGTGCCTCAACCAACTGCGCCACCGCGTTGCTCTCCCCCTGCCGCTTTGCCCACAAGAAATAACCCCGGTACCCCTTGAACAGGAGGCTTGGTGTGCCCCATTGTAAGTCTGGCGTTTTCGAGAAGAGAAAAATTTGTTGTCCCTACTGGGATTCGAAACCTGGACAGTCAATGAGCTGTACGGGTATTCATGGTACAGTTACACAACAAAAGTACGTCGTTACTCAGAGGCACAGATCTGTAGATATACTCTTCTTTCCTTTCCGTATTTGCTTTCTTCCACTTTTCTCCCATTTGACCTCTCCTTGCAACTGTTTTTCCATATTTTCTTGATTCCTCTTTTCTCTCCGCGCAAGCTGACTCAAACAGTAACATTTCTGAATTGTATTTTTGTTGTGTCCAGTTCGACTGCCGGCAGAAACACAAAATATTCTGAGAATTTTGGAATTTTCTCGGTCCTTTCAAGCCAATTCCAATAAGTACTGCTTCCTACTACACCATTTCTGTTTCGTCAAATCCTAATCTTCTCACCGCTTGACACTTATTAAGTGTTAACTACTGACCGTCATTAAATAAACCGTAAGTAGCAATAGTGCATCACGTCTTTTATTTAATTTCCCAGCAGTATGTTAAAGTAATTCTAGGCGCCAGAATATATAGACATTCGGGCTTAACTCGCAATTACAAATTCCAAGAACACACAAAGTTTTAATACCGTTTGTATCGGCTACGGAAATAACTCAGCTATTTTGCAAAATGAACGTTTGAATCCCTGAAACAAGTTTATGTTCAGTTTTAGTACAAACTGATTCAATTACTTGATCAGCTACCTCTCTTCAAAACCAAATTTTCATTCTATTTAGCTTTTACTATGAACTGGCGTTCAAAAACACTGTTCACTGTTCTACAGCCCTCAATACCTACCCTGCCAGAACATGTTTTAAAGTGCCCTACGCTATTTTATATGAGAGATATACTGTAAGTATACTCTTTAACAAGCCATGTGACTGCCACCATCGTGTTTTTCGAGCAAGCTGACGGCAGTAATATTTCGAACTTGTATTAAGGATGTATTTCTTTCGATTCCTGACTGGTATAGCGATAATGATGGGTAAGTTTTCACTTGATTATCGCCATTCCCCCCAGGCCTATGCTAGGATAAAAACTCAAAGAATCCACAACTGAATACTCCCACATGTAACTTGGTTCGTATTGTACATCCCCTTAACCAACACTCTCAGTATTCCACAACTTCAATATACTCGTATATTATAATAACATACTGTACCTAACATCTATATATATTCGATCCTGCAAAACCACGTTAACTTCACTATATTTTTTAATAAAACCAAATGTATTAATTCTACATTTTGAATTTAATAATTTAAAGATATTATTTTTTCAGATTATAATACTTTAAGAGCCAAAACACATTAAAAATCAACAAAAATTCCAAGAAGCTCCATGTCTCATTTTGTCTGTACATATTTACAATAATCTTTAATAATTATTTTTACGCTTAAATTACCTTATCCTTTAATTTTAATTCCAGAATCTTCATCAAGGACACACGAGACCTAAACCATAATATCAAACCACAGAGTTAGTTAGAATAAAATTTCCTATGTTAGACAGATAAAATCAATTCAAACAACTTAAAAACCCCTCAGAAGAAATGATAGCTACAGAAATTCTACAACGTAACTTTCCCCTGTACTTTAAAAATATCTCTATCAGAAATCCATAAATTTCCTTTATACAACTTAGTTCCACTGTAAAGGGTTAAGATGTCATTCTGTGACTGAAATTAGTGTAGCTTTGTGCTTTGATATACCTGATTATGAATAAAAGGCTGAAGCATGTGTTATGGAATATTATATCCATATAAATAGTTGTGATCGACCGCGTATTATTTTATTATTCCTCCACATACATTTGAATTAACTCTTCTCTAATCGTCAAACCAACAGAAGCCTGAGATTCTAACTGCAGCTTTAATATTTTTTTTAATTCTAGCAATTTCCTTTTGTACCTTGCAATTTAACGATTAATAATTCTATGTTCTGGTCACAGAGTGCACCTAGGTTTTTAATATTTATCTTATAACAAACAGCGACTTTTGCCCTGTACACTGTAACTGATAGGTTTCTATAGCCGAAAAGACTGTGTTTAATGCGAGGTAGGAAATGTATCTATAAATATAGTTCACTTTCATTTTAGCTAAACATAATTCACTTTCACCTTAGCTTTTAATGGTTTATATACAAAGCAAATAAAGTATTATTAGATAACTACGCGTAAATTAAGACAAATAAGACAACCTGGTCCTCATGTCAGCGAGCTGGTCTCCATGAGTCCTTAAAACAAAATAGTAGTTATAAAAGTTCTGAGGAAAACCAGCCATGGTGGCCAGAATATTTAGCCGAGCTAGATTTATAAGGGAGATAAGGAGTGTTTTCTTAAATGTAAGGATCAAGTATTTATAGATTATTTAGCTACGCTCCTACTTCATCCGACCAGTGGCTGATTTCGGTCTGTAGCAAAGAAAAGAGTGGCTACTGACTAGCATCCATCAAAAGAAGAATTCGTCACCAACCTGAAGCAAATTTATCTCATTTTTTTTAACACAAGTAAATAATCTGAGTGGTAAAAGAACTGCAAAATAAGTTTCAATGTAAAAACCCCCATACAATGCGCCCTCATTTTTTCGTGTATGGCAATACAAACATGTCGCTGTTTTCTTGTGACTTGCACGTAAATAAATCAGCTCTTGACATACCGCTCATATTTATTGATAAAATTCGTTTTTCAGCTTGCAGATATCAATTCCAATGAGCCGTTTGAAAGACACATGAGCAGTATTCGAAGCAGTTGTTGTTAAGGTGGCCAATCATTTATAAACGCTCCATAACATATTTAGCATGGATCAGATTACCGTGAATGATTAAGTATAAGTGTAAAGAATGTCAATGGGGCTTTTCGCCGCCTATTTCCACATATAATAACAACATTTGCTTGAAAGGATAAAACAATTCAATCCAGCAGTTCAAATCAAAAGAAATCTCTCTGATTTGTATTCAGGAAGTGTCCGAGTGTGATCTCAACCAGGGTGCCGAATGGCCTGACTAAGGCTTCCGTGGCTTTCCTTAGTCCCTCCATGCAAATGGTAGAATTGTAACTCAACTGGGGAAAGACAGCTTCATTCCACACACACTTTGCAAGCCGCAACTGGTGTGCCTGGACCCTAATATCTCAACATTTTGTTTGTCCTTCATGTTTTAATTTGTACTTTTGAGGTGAGTTTGGTTGTTAATTTAGAACAAAGATTAGATAAGTTTCAGTTTCTTTTCTTTGTTTGGTGAATAAGTATTCGGATGATAAAATCAAGGAGACTGAGTTGGACTGGGCATGTAGCACGTATGTGGGAGAAGAGGGGTACATAAGAGATTTGATGGGAAAACAAGAGGAAAAGACCATTTGGAAGACATATGGGTAGTTGGGAGGATAATATTAAAATGGATCTTTAAGAAGTGATATGGGATCGCGGACTGGATTGATCTGACTCAGGATAGGGACAAGTGTCGGGCTCCTTTGAATGCGGTAGTGAAACTTCGGTTTTCATTAAATACGGGGAATATCTTGACTAGTGAGGAACTGTTAGCTCCTCACAGAAGACTCTGCTCCATGGTGTCAGTTAGTTTGGTGAATAAAAATAAAGTCCCTTATTAATGAGCATACAATAAATGTTCGACAAAAAAAAAATATAAAATTCCCTTAGTGCATAGACTAATGATATGTGCTGCGCACGGCCAAGCAAATCACTATTTAATAATCATCCTAGAAACCCACAATATATAGCCTTGGATACTGACAGCCTCATTACATGTACCACAAATTGGTAAACAAAATGTCACCATGGCACGGAGCGTCCTAAGGTTTCGGGTGGCGGAGATGGCCTCCGATAAGCAGGGTAGCTGCAAATGGATAGAATAAGCTGTCACGGACAGCACAAAAGAGGCGGTCCTCCGTCTTGGACGGATGGGCGATAGTCTAAGAATTCCTCACTGTAAAAAATGGACGTGTTAGGAAATATTAAACAGGGCCTATAATTTGGACAGTTCCTTTGGAAGGACCTAAATAAGTGAAGTGCAGATGGTAGAATATTAAAACCGATTCTAAAAAATGTGAAAAGATACAGTCGTCTGATTTCATCTAGTGAAACATAGGAAAAATTTGCGGACTTTTAATAATACGGCAATAAAATTTGGTTCCTATTAAATGCGGGCGATTTCTTGTCTAACTGAAGAACTAGTAGACTCTCAAGAAGGACTTCGTTCGAAATATGGTATGTTGGAATTCATATTCGACCCCGGGATCTCCCGAATATAAGTCGGGAGTGATAACCAATAAACTAAGGCTCTCCCATGTTACAACCACCAGCCACTGACGGAAAGCGTCCGCATGGCACAAAATTACTCTCACCCGTCGATGATATCACGTAGTTCTTAAGGGCAAGTCTGCGCAACCATTGCTGCGCAAGGAGGGTGTCCTTCCTGTGTGTTACCAACAACAAAGCGGACAGCAGTCGCGGCGAGAAGATGGGTGCAGGTCACAGGTGCAGGCGCAGGCAGCATTCGGAACGTTTCGGCACTGACCCAGACGTTTAAAACTGTGAGCTGCACATCAGAGTTTTGTGGCCCATAATCAAACAACCGACATGTTTCCTCAGTCAGTACGTACATCTAAACACACAGCGAATTTTCATACATCGTGCAGTACTGAGGATCACGGAAACAACAGTGTTGACATGGAAATTTTAACAAACGAAGTTATATACACTAACAAAGAGTAAATAAGGCAGTGGCAAAAAAATGTTCACAAGCGACGATCTATAAACTAACAGGGAAACAACAGTGTTAAAACAACTTTCTCAACTGGAGTTCTAGTTACAGAGACTGTGCCGTGTTAAAACGACTTTGAGAAACGTAGTTATATACACCAACAAGAGTGAGAACTGAGTTATATACATTTACAAACAGTGAAACAACGGTGTTACAACAAAGACTTTATCAGGCGACGTTCTACATACTGATAGTTGGTACCAGAAGAGTGTTAAACATCTTTAACAAGCGAAGTTCTATACACTAAAAACTGTGAAATAACAGTGTTAAAACGAATTTATTAGGAAACATTATATACTAACACGTGTTGTAACAACAGTGTTAAACAAATGTAACAAGCGAAGTTCTATACACCAACAAATAGTAAAAAAACACAGTGCTAATAAAGACTATATCAGGCGACATTCTGTATATTAATAGGTGGTGCAAGAGCAGTGTAAATTTAACAAGCAAGGTTCTATAAACTAAAGGGTAGTGCAAGAACAGCATTAAAGTAACTTACAAAAGGAGAGTTCTAAAAACAAAGAGTGCGCTGTATTACAACCTCACCAATCCAAGCTCGGTACACTAAGAAATATTGAAACAGCAGTGTTAAACTAACTTTTACAAGATAAACTGTAGCCAACGAAGTGTGCAAAAACAAAGTAAAAAAACTTTCATTCATCTATGTTCTATATTAGCAATTCTTGTCACAGTTGTCACAGTAGTCTAAAAAATTCCACGCAGAAAAGTTCTCTATCATAGAATACAGCCAAAGTTATCGATTTTTCTCAAAGACTTCTACACGGTATTCACAATAAGCACTGTTAATATAATAAACCTTATTTTAACAACATTATAGTCAATATTAGATAACTTTAAAGAATCTGAAACAATGTTTCTCAAGTTGCAAATACGTTGCAAGATTACAAATTTTGTTCATTAAATTAATTCAAACATTACGAATTTTACAACAACTGGTACAAGTATCTGAACATGGGTAGCAATGTAATGAACGAATTAACACGGCAGGACAGTGTCGAGGCAGACTTTACATGAGAAACGATAAATAAGATAAGGTATAAGACAGAATTACACATCTGTTAAATAAATCTAGTCAAGATTCTGGGACAGAAAATGGGGCTGAATCACACAAACGTTACAGAGGATTCCTCTTGCACTCCCAAAATGGGACCAGGGCCCCAGGTCATTTTCACGGTAATGTACGTGATCGGCGCTTTGGGGAACTTAGCAGCCCTGACCATTTTATATCGAAGTGAGAAAAAAACGAGGAACAAGAAGATGGTACTAATGCTTCGGTGTCTCGCATCAAACGACCTTGTTGCACTGCTGGGGATGCTGATTCTGATGAATCTACAGGTCTACCTGCCAATCGAGAGGGTCTGCAGCCTCGAGTTCTGTGTGGCACGGGTCATCTGGAGGCAGTTCGGACTCAGCTCGGGTTGCGTGGCAGTAGTGATGGCAGTTGAGCGATGGCTTGCGCTCACCCATCCTTTCCTCTACCAGAAGGTATGTTGTGGGCAGACCCAAAGACCCTTACAGTAAAGCACCACACAACTATAGCTATAGGCTGTGAGTGAAGGAGCCGGGATGGCGTAGTCGCTATATGGGCTGATTGGTCGAGGAATCGTGGTTTAATTCCCTGCAGTAACAAGAGCGTTTTCTGCCCTCCGAAGCTTCCAGACCGATTTTTGTAACCCTATCGGGAGCACTCGTCTGTGGGTGAAGTGGCAGGGGCATGGCCACGGAATTGTGGTTAAGGATGAGTGCAACTATAAATCTAAAACGGCATATGCCTTCTTGACGCAGGCAGGGACAATTTTTATAACAGATGCGTAGTTATGCAATGCTTAACGATGAAAATTGAGGCAATAAGATCTTTGAAACTTTCGAAACTATTGAGCACTCAACACGATGCAACTTCATACAAGACTTGAACTTAAAAACAAAGTTAACTTACTAGGTAATTAGCAAACAGACTAAAGTGACATATCTTTTTCCTAAGATATTTTGAGTTGGAGTAAATAATCACACCAACTCTGAGAAACACCTGTATACACACTTTACCGCTGCTATCCCTTATTCGGTTGACCGGCTCACCTTCAGTGGTATGTCACAAATAAGGGACGGCCGGCTTTCCCCAACGCAAAACCGCTGTTAACTTCAACTGCAAACTGCACAGTCAGTAACTATACCTGAGTCTTCTCGTTGTATGTGGGTGCGGGAGAAAGTCATGAAAGTAGCAGTGTCCAATACACGCGAAAATTTTCGATAATTACCGTCTTCGGGTGTGGGACACGGTGTCACCTGGTCGTTAAGTACATTAGATTTACGACGGTTCGATTTAGGACGATTCACTTTTACGACCCTTGTCGAGTCGGACCGAGCTCTCCCGACTTGTGGTGCATCACTGTCGCAACTCAAGCGTCCTTTCTCTACTTAATGAGCTTCTATCTTTTCCGGTGTGCATGTGTTTTTTCCTTTTCTGTTTTCGTGCAGTTCTTTTAGGTTGATTGTGATTTTTCCGCAAATTACGTCCATCAAAAAGACAGATTGTCCTCTTTTGCAAAAAGAGTTGAAAAGAACAAGGAAGACTGTAACTTTAGAGGCTAAAATGTTAGGCTACTGTATCAACAATTATGGCGAACGCTGGAAAAATAAAACATTCGGCACAGAAACTACAAAATTGCGCCCATCAAATATAAGTTGCACTTGAAATTTTAACGTAGAAGAAATGTAACAATTACTAACGCTATGGGTTGACGATTTAAATCAAAAAAGAATTCCTCTCACTCAGCGCGTTATTGCTCTAAATGCTAGGAGTCTTTTTGACGAAATTCAACAAAAAGAAGTTGGAAACGAGACATTCACAGCTAGCAAAGAGTGGTTTGCAAGGTTCAAGCAACGCTCGAAAATTCATTGCATAAAAATTAGTGGAGAGGCTGTTAGTGCCGACATTGAAGCAACTCGCACTTTCACCGCCGAATTCAAGAAAATTATTGAAGAAAATTGCTTTCCATCAGATCTTGTTTTTAACGTGGATGAGGAAGGGTTGTACTGGAAAAAGTTACCGTCAAAAACTCATATCTCGAGGAAAGAAAAATCGGTGCCTGGCTTCAAGGCACCAAGGACCAACTTACTCTGTTCCTTGGAGGGAACGCATCAGGAAATCTGAAATTAAAGGCATAACTGGTGCATCACTTCGAAACGCCCAGGGTAAAATCTAAAATCTCGTTTGCGTTTGATGTATACATATACAAGGCAAAACAGTTATTTTTTATGAGGTGAAATTTTTAACCAACTTAAATTCCAGAACGAAATTGTTTTAGTGTTGACTTAACAATTTATATTAGCTTCTTTTATTTAAATAGAATATATATTATTATTTTCACTGCTAGACTGACAATTAAATTCTTAGAGTTTCCGCCAGTTGTTCTACTCTTCCGTCAACCCAACCCATTTGTCTTTGAAATAAGTGTTTGTCAGAATACACTCATAAGACGTAGGTATTGGGAATAAAATTCGTGAGTTTTAATAGTGAAGTTCATAGCACCCATCTTGCATTTCAGCATGCCTTGCTCGGCAAACAAGTAAATACGCTACCACCCAATACACTATAAATAGTCTGACTATGTCTAACTGCGGAAGCACTAATGGGTTGAATAAGCAACGTTAAAATTCTGGTAGCCTGCCACCAACCAATCCCTTGTCACTGGGGATAAGGAGATTGATAAATAATCAATAATGAAAGAAATACACAACCTGTTGGGTACTCAAGGATATCATAACTATCGGGTCAAATAAATATCAATCACTCAAATAAAATACGGATTGAGTTTAAAGGAGTAATATGTATTGTAAGGCATGGGTCACGCAACAAATTTTCTCAGAATGGTACTCTTAACACTTCTACCATAGTGTGTTACACTTTTGCAATCAAAACAATTTGCCTCGAAAGGCTCTTCTGTTGCTTGACAACATCCCAGAGCATCCACCAAACTTGGATGATGTTAAGCCAGAGATGGAAGTTAAGATACCTTTTTGCCCCCTAACACCACCTCCCTGCTCCAACCAATGGACCAAAGAGTAATAGCTGCTTTTCAGGCGTATTATCTTCGTCCATCACTTCAAGAAATGATACGACAAATGGATACTTCTGGGGTCTCCCTGAAAGAGTACTGGAAAGATTATGGCATTTTAAAAGCTATTGATAACATAAAAATGGCGTCGGAAGAAGTAACTGTGTCGTGTATGAAAGGTGTGTGGCATAAAATTTGGCTAGAAATAAGAATTACGGTACAAATTGTGACAATCTGGATATGCTGATCGAAGAGATAAGCGAAATAGCAGAAGAAGTTGGTTTTGACGATGTTGTTCCTGTGGGCATCACTGAAGTTTTGGAAAGTCACTCCCAGCCACTGTCCAATAAAGAACTTTCGGACTTGGCCCAACAATTGACTAAACAAAAGAAGGAAGATGAAAACCAGAGGGATCGTGGAACCAAAGAAATGCAGACGAAGGATCATACTGATATTCTTTCTTGTATAGATATGGCAGCTGAAAAGTTATGTGATATCGGCCCTGAATGAGAACACAGCTCTACAGTAAAAAGGGGCATAAGAACCATGCTACACCCTTCTTATGAAATCCTGCAAGAAAAGAAGAAAAAATCAAAACATTTGACGTTACATTCTTTCTTGGGTCTTCTGAGCCACGGCCTGGGCCTTCATCAGCAAAATAAAAAGTTATTTGATTGACATTTTTTTAATTATCTGTGTAATTTTCTATATACCTAATTCATTAAATTAAAGTTGTATGTCATAATGCAAAGAAATATTGTAAATTATAAAATTAATTGACAAATTTGCTTGGCCCATGAATCTATCTCAATTTAAATCATTTAAATAGTACTCATTTTACGACGATTCGCTTTACGACCAAATATTCGAGACCGTAACCCCTTCGTAAAACGAGACCCTAATGTACTAAGTTCCCTAGAAACCTCCTCCCTGCTTCTACAACGTAGCAGGAGAAGCAGCGGGACAGAAAGTACTGTATGGTCACAAAGCTATTCAGCAACCCGACTTAACGGCCCGTAAAGTGATTATTACGTTGTGAGCGATGAGTTTGTGACACACCACACCAGCTTTTAAGTTGTAACAACTATTACTTCGGTTAATGTTATTAATTTCAGTGCTTACATGAACTCTTTCGGCGTCTATTTCGGATTATTATATTTGACTGAACCTCACGTACGAAGCATGTATTAACTAACCAACCGATTTCACGGAGCTTCCTGAGAAGCTAACAGGTCCTCCGGTATTCAAGAAATTCCGGGCGTTTTATGGAACCTAAAAGTTCATTACAATTTTTACAAAAGCTCGCTGATTGTCCCTCTCTAGAGCCAGACCAATCCAGTCTACGAACTCCCCACCGATTTCCGAAAGATACGTTTCAATATTATCCTCCCATCTATGTCTATGTTTTCCAAGTTGTCCCTTTCCCTCTAGTTTCCCCAGTAAAACACGGCATGCACCTCTCCTCTCCCCACACGTGCCATTTGCTCCGCCCATCCCATTCTTCGTGATTTGATCACCCGTAGAATATCTGGTGGGAAGTAAGTATCATGCTCTGCCTTGTGCAATTTCCTCCACTCTTCTGTTACTTCGTCCGTTTGAGACCCAAATATCTTCCTCAGCACCCAGTCTTCTAACATTCTCATCCTATATTGAATAAAAAAAATATATGGTTCTAAGTTTCATGCAATTGTCGAAAATACTGTATGTCGCCAAACTATTCACTTGACAGAGAAATTGTTGTAGTAGAAGTTCGTGTCATCCATAAAATAGATGTTGAACATTACATTGGCTTAATGACCGTATATAGACAAACGATTTCTAGAACATTATTTCTGTAATATCATCATTTCCTACTTCATCGACAGTGCTCTCTCTGTATTGCCAAGCGGATATACGCAAGATATCATATACAATTATTACGTATGCAGCATACGCACGCCATCTATATGCAAACTACACACTCCCGTTTAATGCCACACTCAAAGATTGTCCAATTCAAGCAACCAACTAACAAACCAAAAAGCTATCCAAAGATGGAGACTTGCGCCAAACACAAATCGAAGTCCCTGGTACGACTAGCCATTACCGAACATGAATCGAAACGTTAGGCTGTGACACGGGAACCTTAAGCGGGGATTTTGTTTAAGCTAACGAATACCCGGTCTTGGCTGATAGAATTGATGTAGTGATCAAACTGAGGGCTATTCTCTGACGCGTGAAAGGGGAATAAATTTGATTGGATGGGTGTCTGGGGTTTGAAACCAAAACGGCACAGTCGTGTAGGCTCAAGGTCTTTGCGAACCGCTGCCGATGATGGGGTAATGAGGAACGAGCGGCGCCTTTTAATTATACCCTCACACTCGCTTCAGATCCGGGAAAATTGCGGAAAAACTCCAACAGAGTGGCCGAAATGTGTTAGGCACATTTTGCTCGGTCAAATTTACTTCCCTCTATGGGCAGCCTCGACTTGCCTGCTGATTGTTATCGCTTCTGTTTAAGGTCTCAGAAGACTTTGGTCAGCCCTCCGTCAGTGCCAGTGGGTCTCACGTAGCCTAAACTGCAGGATCACGCATAAGCTAACTTTGGACAGAAACTCTCAGCTAGTTCTGATGTGGTTCGCAGAAAGTGAACCTCCAAATCCTCGAGAATTTGCTGGCTGCTAATGCATCAAGATGTTTTAGTCGTAAAGCGAAGGAGCTTGAATTTCATCAACTGGAGCTTTGTAACATGGGTACGGGCACTCCACCTCCAGATATGGTGCCCATTGTCCATCATAGGGCGAATGATCTATTTATAAAGCACAACTACGGTATCCTCCGTTGTGGTCTTCTACTGCATGACAGGGTTTAATCCGGTAGGAGGGTACCCACCAAGTGTGGGAGGAACATAGCATCTCTGCCTTCAGGACTGTACATTCGTACCCACGTACTAGAATACACGGCGTCATACCAAGAAGGTCACAATATAAATCTTAACACTGTGAAGGCCTTAAATCTCATCTAAAGTTTGTATTTTCAGGAAATTCATATACTGTGGAATATTACGGTCCTTTGATTGTTAAATAGTCACCGACGTTTCGAAGAATCGGACTGCCTTCTTACGGTCTAGCAGGCCTAGCAAACTTCTATGACTCTTTACCATTCGGCACAGCATAACCTCCTAGAAGACTGGAATAATCAGCAACACCGCTGTAAGAATCTAGTATCGCGTTCCATTTCCAGTTCTGTCCTTATAAACAACATTCTTGTTCTTTTTTTTTTCAGATCATGTATAAAACATTTGGACAAATTCTGTAAATGTTTTTTGCACTCACCCAAGCGAAGTAAGTTTATTCCCCTTAAGTGTTTCGCCGTTTCTCCGTCATTGTTTTACTTGTAAACTTCGACGAAAACAGGAGATATACTGGCAGTCTCTGGAACCTGAAAGGGTTCGTAGACAAGAGAAACTACAGAACAAACAGGCATAAAATTTCCTTTTCCGCTTCCAGTTCCCTGTCCTTGAGTGCCTGTTCCGAACACAAACACACCACAAAGCAGAACGCAAGAAACTGATCTCTATAACTAAACGCAGAGAATATGATATAAATTATATCTCTTTATCTCGTAAGCAGACTACGGGGGAAAAATAATTCCAATCCAAAGAGAGCTAATATACGCTGAAAAAATGTGGAAATTTTAAGATATTTGATACTGACTACAGCAAATTAAAACTGCATTAATGAAGGAATTAAGAGCATGTTACATTAGGAAAATGTATCGTACAATTCGTTTCAGAAATATTTCTCTCCTTCCAAAAGCCTAAACATAAAATGCGGAAAACTATGATTCTTCTCATTGTTGCGCATGGATAACAAATTTGCTTTCTTGATTTTGAGAAAGAATTTGATGTTAGAGAGGTTTGTGGGAACACAATGCCAAGTATTTTGAACCCCTAATAAAGAAGAAAAACAGGAAGATATATTACCTTTCAACGGTCAAATTAGGCCACAACCATTTCCTTGTGCACAATCTCCAATTCATAATTCACTAAACATAATACCATTTGATGTCACAATCCAAGTCATTGACAGCGTCGTTAAACAAACAATAAAAATATCCTAAGTTCTATTCTTCATTATATAAGGTCTTAGCGATTAATTCAAGGAAAATGAAACAGGGATATAAGTATATATAAATATTTATTTACGTCTATACA